>Ga0302311_10005969_pt1 | contig 12729 bp, 12 predicted proteins | sample III_Palsa_N1_3_FD_200449 | JGI IMG/M metagenome (GOLD analysis project Ga0302311, IMG submission 200449) | Peat permafrost microbial communities from Stordalen Mire near Abisko, Sweden - III_Palsa_N1_3 | ecosystem: Environmental > Terrestrial > Soil > Palsa > Peat permafrost | place: Sweden... | reverse complement strand
AGGGAACCGAGACGGCGAAAGGATCAGGACCCGTGATCAGTGAAGCAGGAGTGGCCTCGGTTTCAGCGGCACCGACGTGCGTGGAGAAGCTGGCTCAACTTTTTCCGAGTGCGTCGCCCGTGCGCATCCCGGTGCGCGTGCTCACTCTCGGCGCGGGACGGCGCCGGCTGCAGGAGCAAACCGTAATTGAGTTTGGCACCGCGCAGGAGATCTTGTTTTTTTCAAGTTTGCCGCTCGAGTTCGAAGATCGTGTCCGTGTGCTGAACTCCGATGGCTCGCTCGATGCCAACGCCACGGTGGTGGCGGTGCGATACCACGACGGGTGCAAAGCAGTCGCGGCGCGTTTTATCGGAGAGGTGGACAACTGGATCGTGAAGCCATGAGCCTAAAGACGAACGTCACCACCACGAAAAATGCGGGAGCGCTTTCCGCCGGACCCACGCAATGGAGCGAGGCGCGGCTGGCTTATCCGCTGTACGCCGCGCTGGCCACGCAGTTCAACCTGGCGCCCTTGCCGCATCCGGCCGGCGAGCCGCTACCGGAGCGGCCCACGCGCGACGTCTTCGACGCCGACCTCAAGTGGCTCGACAGCATCGACCAGAATCTTCGCGCCTTTCAGATTCGCCAGCTGCCTCCGGACGTTCTGAATGCCAGCGAAGAATCGCTGCGCGCATTCCTGCAGCGGCAGCTGAGAAAGCAGGACAAGAAGACGGAGGAGCGCGACAAGATTGATCTTCTGCTGGTGCAGTATTTCGCGCTGTGCGCGCCGGAAGAACTCTATCGAAAAGACATCAGCCTCGAGGATGTGGCGAACGTTCTGCGTCCGGTGCTGAAAGAGGCGGAACCCACGCCGCTCGCGTGGTGCGAGCCGCTCGAGGAAATCCTGCAGAAAATCTCGCAGTGCCAGAGCCTGCGCGACATGATGGAAAACGGGCTGCTGGAACAAGGGCGCTTGCTGAAGGAATCCGCCGGCGACATGTTCTACGATCCGGCGGCGCTGGTGGCATTTTGCCGCTTCAATTTCCTGCTGCGGCGCGCGTTCATTCGATTGCTTCACGCGGACTTGCAAGCGGTGCAACACGCGGTGGAAGCGCTCGATGCCGCGGGAGTGAAAACAGTGGACTGCCGGCGCGCGGGATTATCCGCCGCGGAATCCACCACGCAACTGCAGTATTACTACGAAAATTGGCGCCAGCCGTTTCACAAGGACTACACCTCGAGCTCGGTGAGGCGCGCGTTCGAGCAGCTGCTGGCCTTGCGCGCGGACCTGGAAGAAGCCGTGGGCCGCACGCAGGCGGGCGAGCGGCCGGATAAGAGTTCTGCGCGCAGCGGCGCAATTGAAGCGCCCGCAGCGCGAACCGAGGAGCCCAAGACCGCTGATGCGGACGCTCCGGCACCCGCGACGGTGCAAGTGTCTCCATCCAATTCGCCGGCTCCGAAGAAATTGGACATGAACGGGGCGGTGAATCCATCCCAGCCGACGCCGCCGACGATTTCGAAGAAAACGAGCGAGCCTCCCACGGCCACGCTCGACGGCCAAGCTGCGCCCACCGCTGCCGCGGAAATGGAAAAGTGCCTGGAGGCCATCTGGGAGCAACTCATCGGCGCGCCGCCATCACGTGGGCGCTCGATGTCCACCGTCGTCTTGCAGGATACGAAAGTGCTGCTCTCTTCGTGGGAAGTTGCGGCGTTCGTGGCCGAAGGCGACCAGGACGCGGAGGATTTGCGGCGCGCAGTTGTAGCGCGAGCCTTGCTGGCGCTGGCCATGGATCAGCGCAAGCGTTCCGGAGATTTGAGCCAGCTGGCATCTGCTCTGGTGCTGGCCCGAACCGAAGTTTCCTATTTCCAGGGGCGTGTGGAACAGGCCAAGCGAGCAAAAAACATCGAAGCCGCGGTGAACTTGGGCATCAGCACGAAGCGCCTGCTTTCCTTCATCGAGGAATCGGAAAAACTTCAACCCTGAGGCGCAATCGGGATGGGAGATCACTTGCATCACTCGAGCGTCCTAATTGTTTCGGACGATACCGAATTCGCGAGAAGTGTCGCCGCACGCTGGCAGGCCGAGCGGCACGTTCCGGAAATTACGCTCGTCACGAGCGATGTGTGGAATGCTTCGAGCGCCGCGGGCTACGATCTCGTGATCGTAGGACCCGTGCGTGACGGAAAAGTTTCCGCGATTTTCTCCGCGCTCAGCTCTTACCCCGCTACCAGTTCCGTTCTTGTTTTCGACGCGGAGAAGGACATTTCCTGGCTGCAAGCGGAATATCCGCAGGTCCCGACGGTTCCGCGGCGGGATGGCTGGGCCTCGACTTTGATTCTCATCGCGAGTGAATCGCTGCGCCGGACCGAAGCGGTGGTCCGGGCGCAACGCGCCGAACGCCTGGCCATCGAGAGCCAGGGCCATGCCACGCTCGGGCTGTACATGCTCGATATGCGGCCGGGCATAAACAACGCGCTAACGTCGATTTTGGGCAACGCTGATTTGCTGCTTCTCGAACCCGGGCACGCCAGCGCGGAATGCCGCGATCAGATTCGCACGGTACACACCATGGCGTTGCGATTGAACGAGATTATGCAGCGATTCTCATCGCTGGCGACGGAGATGAGGGCCGGCGAGAAAGATTCTCAAGCTGAGACGGCGACCGTATCTCATCGTTTTGGGTCCAGCTCATGACAGGCACTCGGGATGTCGTAAACAGCAGAAATGAATGCCTTTGCAAGCTGGTCGCAGTACGAGAAATGGATGCGGCGGGTGGCTCCCTAGTTGCAATTCTTTCTGGGGATTTCGGTGGGGGGGCGCAGCGATGCTCAAGAAAATTCTGATCGTGGATGATTCGCAAGCGGAGCTTCGCTTGATGCAATCCATGCTTCAGCAGGGGGGCTTCCACTCGGTGGGAATATCCGACCCCACGAAAATCGAAGAGACGATTGAGGAAGAGCACCCGAGCGTGATCCTGCTCGATGTGGTGATGCCGCTGCGAAACGGCTTCCAGGCTTGCCGCGACCTGAAAAGCCAAAAATCGTACTCCAACATTCCGGTGATTTTGGTGACCTCCAAGACGGCGCCGAGCGATCGCTACTGGGGCGAGCAGCAGGGCGCCAATGGCTACGTCGCGAAGCCGTTTACGCCGGACGAATTGTTGAGCGCGGTGAAGAGGTTTACCTGATGCCGAACGAGCGCGAAATCACGGCCACGCATCCGGAACTCGACGGTGGAGAGTTTCTTGAAAACGATTCGTTCTTCGAGGAGCGCCTGCCGGAGCGGCAATATTGCGTTTTTCGCGCCGGCCGCGAACGCTTTTGTTTTTCCGTGCTGGAAGTGGAGGAAGTGGTGGATTGGCCGATCGTGACGCGCGTTCCGCTGGCGCCCGCGTTCCTGATGGGCGTTTTTAATCTGCGCGGAACGATTGTACCGCTGGTGGACATTGCATTCACGGAAGGACGGCGTCCCGGGCTGCTGCCCAAGCACGTGGTGGTGGCGGCGCTAAAGGGCGATTCGCAGCGCGGCGATTTACGGCTGGGAATTGCCGCGGACGAAGTGATTGGCACGTATTCGGCGAACGAAGAAGCGCTGTTGGACCAAGCGCCGCATGACGTGCCCCACTGCCGCGGCATGTTGAGGCATGACGATCGCCTGGCGCTGGTCGTCGATTTGCGGCGGTTGACCGACGTCTTTCCGGTGCCGGTGATATGACCGGCCCGTTGCGAAATTTTGTGCGCGAAGTTGAGTTCGAGGGATCTATGGTCCGCTCGTCCCTTGGCGACCTGCTAGGCGGCCCGCCGACGGCGATGAGCGCGAACGATTTTGGGAGGAAGTCATGAAAGCTCGTTTGAGTTCGACAATCTGGTTGCTGGTCTTCTGGACCGGCTTATCGCTCCTCGGCGTCCTGGGCCTGGCGTATTACGCGGGTTCCCATGCCGATGGGCACGACGCCACATCCTTTCCCGGAGGCGCGAGCGGAGCTCTCGTCTGCGCCGCGGTGCTGGGAATGATCGCGGCGATCTCGCTCGTGTACGTGCTGAGCAAGCGCGTGCTGAAGCCGGTGGAGGAGATTGCCACATTCTCCGAGCGGCTGGTGGCGGGCGACGTGCGCGCGCGCGTCGAGATCCAGTCCGGCGACGAATTCGGATTCATCGCGGAAAACTTCAATCGCAGCGCGGCCAAGGTGGCTCACGCGGTGACCAGCCAGCAAGCGCAGGATTCGCTGCAGCGCAGCATCACCGACTTGCTGAACACCATCAGCCAGGTGGCGCGCGGCGATTTGAATATCCGCGGGAAAGTGACCAACGACGCGCTAGCGAACGTGGTGGACTCGGTGAACTTCATGCTCGACAACTTCACGCAAGTTCTCGAGCGGGTGCGCAAGGCGGCGGTGGACGTAAGCACCAGCGCCAACCAGATTCTGGAAGCCGCGGACGACATGACCGCGGGCGCCACGCAACAGGACCAGGAAATCACGAACACTTCGTCGGCCGTCGAAGAACTGACGGTTTCGATGAAGCAGGTGTCAAACAACGCGGAAGCCAGCGCCGAAGCCGCGCGCCGCGCTCTGGACGCCGCCGAACAAGGCAACCGCGCCGTGCGCGATACGCTCGAAGGCATGCAGCGCATTCGAGCCTCGGTGCAGGCCACGGCCAAGAAAATCAAGTCGCTCGGCGATCGTTCGCTGGAAATTTCGGAAATCATCAACGTGATTAACGACATCACGGAACAAACGAACTTGCTCGCCCTGAACGCGGCGATTGAAGCGGCGCGCGCGGGCGATGCCGGCCGCGGTTTCGCCGTGGTCGCCGACGAAGTCCGCAAACTCGCGGAACACTCGCGCAGCGCGACGAAAGACATCGCCGCGCTCATCAAGGCCATTCAGGCGGAGACCAACGAAGCGGTGGTGGTGATGGAGGAAGGCACGCGCGAAGTGGAAGTGGGAGCCGGGCTCGCCGATCAGGCCGGTAAGGCGCTGGAAGCGATTTCAAGCGTGGTGCGCCAGTCTGCCGAACTCGTGCAGGAAATCTCGCTGGCCTCGAAGCAGCAAGTGCGCGGCACGGAAGGCGTGGCCAACGCTATGCAGATTATTTCGGGCATCACGCGCCAGACCACCCAGGGCGCGCGGCAGACGGCCTCGACGGTGGGCAACATGGTGAAGCTCTCGGAGCAGTTGAACGAGGCGCTGGCGCAATTCCGGTCGCAATCGGGGCGCCCGGCAGAAGCCTCGGCAAGCGACGAGACGCGGCCGGCTGCGCCGGTGGGCGCGCACCGCTGATGATGTTTCGGTGTTTCTGCCGGTGAAGAGCGCCGGCAGCTGACGCGTGCCGAACATGAGACACCATCCAGCCACTGCCGCGGCCCTCACCGACATCGAACTCGGGGAGATTCGCGCGCTCATGGAACAGCGCTCCGCGATCCTGCTGGATTCTTCGCGCGAACGCTTTCTCTCCGGCCGCGTGAACGAATACCTGCGGGAAAATGGGATTTCGAGCGGAACGGAACTTCTAAAGCGCGTGCGCGGCTCGAACGGAGAATACGAAGCGCTGCTCGAACAGATGCTCACGCAGGAGACTTCGTTCTTCCGGTATCCCGCGGTGTTTGCGGCCCTGGGCGAAAGAATTCTGCCGGAAATACAGGAGCGCAAATTCTGGCAGGTTCCGCGAGCCTTGCGCATCTGGAGCGCCGGGTGTTCCACGGGCGAGGAGCCATACTCGATCGCCATGGCGGTATGCGATGCCCTGAAATTCCCGGAAGCGTGGGAGATCGAAATTCTGGCGAGCGACATTAGCCGCCGCGCGCTGCGCCATGCCGAACACGGCGCCTACGCAAAGCGCAGCCTGAAGGACGTATCGCCCGGGCAGGTGGAAACGCATTTCTCGGCGACGAACCGCGGGTATCAGGTGAAGCCGCGCATCCGGAAAATGATTTCATTCGTGCAGATGAATCTGGCCGAGCCGGTGTACGTCGGCAAACTCGACTGCATCTTCTGTATGAACGTGCTGATGTATTTTTCGGAGGCCAGGCGCGTGGCGATTCTCCGGCGTTTTTATGACGCGCTGGAACCCGGCGGATACTTTCTTCTGGGCCATTCGGAGACGCTTTCCAACGTGCCCATCGCATTCGAGCCCATCGTGCTGGGAGATTGCATGATCTATCGCAAGCCGGTTTCGGCAGAGGCCCGGCGGACGCCGGTGCTCGTGGAGGGCAACCTGTGAACGGGCCCGACCAAGAATCTGTCGAACTCTTCCTGCAGGAGGCTTCCGAAAACCTGCAGTATCTGCGGGAGTATTCCGGAATGTTGCAGGAACCGCAGACCAAGCCGGCAGACCTGGAGAAGCTGTACATCGCATCGCACATGCTGGCGGGCACTTCGGCGAGCTACGGCTTTCCGCAATTTTCAGAAGTGGCCGCGAAAATGGCGCACATCTTCCACTATGCCATGAACGCGACGCTGACCGCGGACATGCACGGCCCGCTGACGGAATTCATTTCCGACGCCATCTCCGTGCTTGAATTCGACCTGCTGCAAATCAGCACCAACGGAGTCGAGACGGTCAGCGATATCGCCGCGTTCAAGCAGCGCTACGCTTTTGCGTTTCCCGTTGCGCCCACGGCCGACTCGGAAGCCGAGCCCAACGCCGAATATGGCGGCGAAAGCGCAAGCGCGGGAGAACCGGTTCCGGATGCGCCTCCGGTGAATTCGTATGCGGACCGCCTGCCGGAGGACGCGGAAGTTCCCGACGAGGTCCTGGAATTTTTTATCCCGGAGGCCGAAGAGCACTTGCAGGCCGTGACGGAATGTTTGTTGGCGCTTGAGGCGCATCCGAATCCGGAGGAGATCAACCGGCTCTTCCGCTCCATGCACACGGTGAAAGGTTCGGCGGCGCAAGTCGGCCTGCACAAAGTGGCGGCGGTAGCCCATCGCGTGGAAGACTTGATCGGGCGACTGCGCGACGGCGTGTTGCAAGCAAACGCGGAGATTATCGATATCTGCCTGGACTCGGTGGACGTGCTGAAGAAATTCCTGCACCGGCAATGGTCGAGCGACGCGGAGATGCGCTCGGCGGTGGACGCGCTGCTGGGACGAATTGCGGACCTGGCGCCCGAAGAATCCGCCGAAGAGACGGTGGAAGCCGGGTTTTCTGCGGGCGCGGGAGAGAAAGCGACGCCAAGGGCGGCCGCTCCGGCGCCAGGCGCTGCGCGACCCGCTGCGGCGCAAGTTTTGCCGCAAGTAAAGTCCGTGCGCATTTCGCTCGAACGGCTCGATCGCATGATGAACGCAGTCGGAGAACTCGTCATCAACCGGACGCGCATGCTGGGCCGCTTGTCCGAGCTCGGCAAGCTCGTGGAAGTTCTGAATTTCTCGAAGGGCCGCCTTTCGGGAAAGATCGCAGACTTCCAGGAGAAGCACGAATTCAATCGCATCAGCGGAACGCTCATGCCCGGCAGCCAACCGCCGCAGAAGGACACTTTCCGCGGTCATTTCTCCATGGCGCCTCTGGTCACCTCCGACGATCTGCTGGAATTCAGCGATCTCGAGATGGACCGCTACGACGACTTCAATATTTTGTCGCGCTCGCTCACTGAAATTTCCGCGGACGTGACCGAAGTGCTGACGCAGCTCGAAGGCTTCATGGGCCGCGTGGATTCCGACATCGACGAATTCACCAAGCTCGCGCACCACTTGCAGGACGAAATCACCGCGGCGCGCATGGTGCCCATCGGCAACCTCTACACGAGGCTCTCGCGCACCGTTCGCGACGCGGCCAAGGCCACCGGCAAGCCGGTTGAATTGTTGCTCGAAGGCGCCGACACCGAGCTCGACAACAACATCATCCAGCACATCTCCGATCCGCTGATTCATCTGGTGCGCAACGCGGTAGCGCACGGCATTGAAGACGCTGCGGGACGCCGGGAGGCCGGGAAATCGGAGAAGGGCCGCGTCGAAGTGCGCGCTTACCATCGCGGCAACCACATATTCATCGAAGTGGAAGACGATGGCCGCGGAATCGATTACGAAGGAGTGCGCCGGCGGGTGGTCGAATCGGGCGCGGTCTCCAGCGTGGCCGCAGCCGAACTCTCGGAGCGCGAACTTCGCGAATTCTTGTTCCGGCCCGGCTTCACCACCGCCACTTCGATGACGGAACTGGCCGGGCGCGGTGTGGGTCTGGACGTGGTGCGCGCGAATGTCCACGCGCTGAACGGGGAAATCGAGGTGCGTTCGGAGCCGGGGCGCAACGCTTGCTTCACGGTGAAAGTCCCGCTGACGCTGATCATTTCGCAAGCGCTGTTCGTGCGCTGCGGCACGTCGGTGTTTGCATTCCCCCTGGCTGTGGTGGAGGAGATTCGGCGCTTGCGGCCCGAGGAAATCGAAGACGTGGGAGGAAAGCTGCTCACGCGCGTGCGCGATGTGGTCACGGAAGTTGTGCGGCTCGATCTGCAGCTCGCGCTTCCTGCGCTGGAACCGCTCAACGGCTATTTTCACATGGTCATCGTGAAGGTGGCCGGGCGGCACGTGGGCGTAGTCGTCGAGGAAGTTCTGGGCAAGGACGAAATCGTGATCAAGAATCTGGGCGATTATCTGCGCCGCGTAAAACTTTTCCCCGGCACCACCATTGCGCCGGACGGCAGCCTGATCCTGCTGATCGATTTGAACCGGCTGGTTTCGAACGATACCGCCGAGCGCCACGCGCTGCCGGCTTCTTCTCCTGCGGCTCGGGTGTTCGCACCGGGCGCGGAAGCGGTGGCGGCCGGAAGCATTCCGGCGGAGGCGGTTGACCCGATCGAGAATGATCGCGTGGTGGTCGTCGCGGACGACTCTATCAGCGTGAGGAAATTCGTTGGCCGCATGCTCGAAAAGGCGGGGTATCGCGTGAAACTCGCGGCGGATGGACTGGAGGCCTCTGAAATTGTGGCGCAGTTCGGCTGCCATCTGGTGATTACCGACCTCGAGATGCCGCGCATGAACGGTTACGAATTGATCGCGCACTTACGGCAGGATCCCATCGCCAGGCGCATTCCGGTGCTGGTGGTGACTTCACGCGCCGGCGCTAAACACCGGGACCGCGCGATGAAAGAAGGCGCGTCCGGATTCCTGACCAAGCCGGTGCAGGAAGATCAATTGCTTGCCACGGTCGCGGGGCTGATGGAAGCCGGAACACAGCAGGAGCAGCCTGGATCGCGAGTGCCGGTACGGCAGAATTGAGATGAGTAAAGGACCAGAAAAAAAGATTCGCGTGCTCGTGGTGGATGACTCCGCGTTTATGTGCAAGGTGCTTCAGGAGATCATCAACTCCGATCCGCAGTTGGAAGTCGCCGGGCAGGCGCGCGACGGCCGCGAAGCCGTGGCGCTGGCGGAATCACTGCGCCCGGACGTGATTACCATGGACATCAACATGCCGCACGTGGACGGCTTGCAAGCCACGGACCAGATCATGTCGTCGCATCCACGGCCCATCGTGATCGTGAGTTCTGAAACGCGCGAAGGGACTTCCAGCGCGCTGCGCGCTCTGGAGCTGGGCGCGATCGATTTCGTGCCCAAGCCCTCGAATGGGATCGATCTGGACATGCGGAGCGTTCGCGACGAACTCACGCGCAAACTGAAAATGGCGGCGAAGGTTCGCGTGGTGCGCACGGCCACGCGCGCGAAGGCTCCCGCTCGCGCACCTGTTCCGGTTTCTGCCAGCATAACTTCTGCGGCGAGTACGCCGGCGGTTTCGCAGAGCGGCGGAAAGTTTCCCATCGTGGTGATCGCAGCTTCCACCGGCGGACCTGCCGCAGTCATGCGCGTGGTCGCGGGGCTGCCCAAGGATCTTCCGGCGGCGGTGCTGCTCGTGCTGCACATGCCTGCGACCTTTACAAAACAATTCACCATGCAGCTCGCCGAAATATCGCAGTTACAAGTTAAGGAAGCGGAATCGGGTGAATCCCTGCAGGCCGGGATGGTTTACTTGTGCCCCGGCTCGCATCACATGCGGGTTTCCGTCACCGGGAAAATCATGCTCGATCCCGGTATGAGAATCGAAGGCTATCTTCCCTGCGCGAACGCAGCGCTCGAGACGGTCGCGGCCTACGCGCGCTCACTGGCCGTCGCCGTGGTCTTGACCGGCATGGGCAACGACGCGGCGAAGGGCGTGAAAGTGGTAAAAGCCGGCGGCGGCTACGTGATCGCGCAGGACGAGGCATCTTCCGTGATTTTCGGCATGCCCGCGGAAGCGATCAAGACCGGCGCGGTGGATGAAGTGCTGGACCTCGACGAGATCAGCGCCGCCATCGAGAGGCGAGTGGTGAAGTCGTCCCGACTGGTCCCCGTGGGGGCGCAATGAAAATCGCGAGCCAGGACGCATCCAAATCGCGGCGCGCGCACCGCTCCGAAGCGGTGATCCTGTTCACCGTGGCCGGCAAACTGTTCGCCATCACCGCCGATGACGTGCAGGAAATTCGCAGCACGGACAGCCTGGCGGGCGCGGCCAACGAGATCGCGCAACCGGAGATTCCGAAGGTGCGCCACACACTCGAGCGCGGGCAAAGAACCTCGTATGTCGTAAATGCCTGCGTGCATTTGGGATTGCGCGTCACGCGACCGACTTTGGTCCTGATTTTGAGGCAAATGCGCGTGGCGGTGCTGGTGGACCGCATCGAGCGCATGGCCGAGATTGCCGCGATACATCAACTGCCGCATGCTTTTAGCGGCGCGGAACGCAGCTGGTACCGGGGACTCGCTTATGTGGACGATCAGGTGATCCCCGTGATGAACCCCAAGGGATTTTTGACCGCGGAAGAATTTCGGCAGTTGGATCGCACGGCGGGAGCGGCTGCGGCGCGGCACGAGATGGAGGGAGCCGTTCAGGGATGAGCGCAACCGAACAAACCGGCGGAGAATCCTACGTCCTTCTCCAAATCGGCGACCGCCGATTTGCCGTGCCCGCGAAGTACGTCTCGGAACTCGCGCCCCCGGTCCGCTTGCACGAATTTCCGCATACCGCGCCGCTGGTGGCCGGCGTGATCGTGCGGCGCGGACGAATCGTGCCGGTCTATGACGTGGCTCCGGTATTGACCGGAAAGCGTTCCCCGGCGCACCGGTTCTATCTAATCGCGCGCCGTGAATTTGGAGGAGTGAGCGAGCCGAGCGCGATTCCGGTGAGCGGGGAATGCGAGCTGGCTACCACCGAAATACAACCGCCGTTGGCCGACGATCCGGAATATTTTTCCGGCAGCCTCATGATCGGCGGCGAAAAAATCGATGTACTGGACATGGAAACGCTGGTGACATCCCGGCCTGTGGATGCCAATGAGGCGGCGCGAAGGGAGCTTCAGTGACCGACGCACTGGCCAACCTGCCGCGCATTCTGCTGATTGACAGCAACGTGTATTTCGCCAAGCGATTGGGCGACGCACTGCGCCAGCAGGGATTCGAAGTGGTGCCCTGCACGCAAGCAGCCTACGCGCTGACCATGCTCGAATGGAACGCGCCTACCGCGATCCTGTGTGCGACCAACCTTCGGGAAATGGGCGCGCTCGAAATGGCGCCAATCCTTCGCGCGGATGCCTCCACGGCCGCGATTCCGCTCATCGCGATCGGAGGAGGTGGAAATCAAGCTCTACTCGCGGCCTACAGTGCCGGCTGCGATGACTTCGTGGACCGGCGCCGCTCCCCGGCGGATATCGCGGCGCACATTCGAAGTTTTCTGCTCAGCCGCCAGGAAGGCTTTCAGCCCACGCAGATGCTCTCCAAGGCGGAGACGGACTTAAGCGGCAGCCTTTCGCATCTGGATCTTCCTGGAGTAATCCAGATGCTGGGACAAGCGCGCCAAACCGGCGCATTGCACATCAACGCCGGCGATATCGACGGCATCATTTTCTTCGAGGGGGGCGAAATCTTTCACGCGGAGTGCGGCACGCTTTTCGGCGACGAAGCGGTGACGCAAACGGTGAAGGCCTGCCAGAGCGCACCCGAAGGCGTTTACAAATTTGTGTACGGGGCCACCGCCGCTCAGCGCACGGTCCTGCGCTCCGCCACCGATCTCTTGCTCGACGCCATGCGGGAATTCGACGAAGGCGAACGCGACAAAGTGGAAAAGGAATTGCCATGAGCGAAACGCACAATCCAATTACCGCGCGGATTCCGACGGTATATTTCATTGATGACAGCGCCACCATGCGCGAAGTGATCAAGATCGCTTTTCGCAAGGAAAACATCCGCATCATTGCCTGCGCGGACGCGGCTTCGGCGCTGGCCCAATTCAACCAGGTTACTCCCGACGTCGTGATCACGGACGTAATCATGCCCGACAAGGACGGCTACGAGGTCTGCGAGTTCGTGAAGCAGCATTACCGGTTCAGCAAGACTCCCGTAATCCTGATGTCCGGGGTCGTGAATCGGACGGTCGCCGAGCGCGCCACGGCGGTGAAAGCCGATGAATTGATACGGAAACCTTTCCAGCCGCAGGATTTGATTGTTCGCGTCAAAAATCTGCTGAATCCGAAGAGCGCCGGTGCGCCGCCGGAGGAAGAGCTTGGCGATGTGGTCGAGGGTCCATCGCCCGCTGCGTCACGCGTCTTGACCGGCCTGTTTTCGCCGGCCCCGCCGCCGGCCGCGGCGAGCGGCGCGATCCACGCTGCTCCGCGCGCCGAAGCTCCGGTTGCAGTGGCTCCGCGGGCGCCTTTGCCCGCCGCCCCGGCTGCTCCCGCGCCACGCCCCGCGGCACCCTCCGCGGAAATTCAAAAAATGCGCAATGAGACCC
>Ga0302311_10005968_pt1 | contig 12732 bp, 11 predicted proteins | sample III_Palsa_N1_3_FD_200449 | JGI IMG/M metagenome (GOLD analysis project Ga0302311, IMG submission 200449) | Peat permafrost microbial communities from Stordalen Mire near Abisko, Sweden - III_Palsa_N1_3 | ecosystem: Environmental > Terrestrial > Soil > Palsa > Peat permafrost | place: Sweden... | reverse complement strand
CCGGGCGGGCACGTGGCCGTGCCCGCGGCGGCGCAGGCCGTGAGCACCAGCCACCCGAATCACGTGATCGGGGCGGGCAGGCCGGCCGGCTGCACCTCGGCCGCCGTGGTCAAGGCGGTCGCCGCGGGCGGCATCATCACCTTCGACTGCGGGCCGAAGCCGGTCACGATCGTGATGACCGCGACCGCCAAGGTGACCGGCGCCGTCCGCCGGACCGTGCTCGACGGCGACGGCAAGGTCACGCTGAGCGGCGGCGCCAAGATCCGGATCCTGTCGATGGACACCTGCGGCGACTGCTGGGAGCAGCAGTGGCCGCAGCTGGTGGTGCAGAACCTCAGCTTCGTGAACGGGTACTCGGGGGTGCGGCAGACCCAGGACGGCCCGTCCGATTTTGGCGGCGGCGCCATCTTCGACCAGGGCGGGCAGCTCAAGGTCGTCAACTCGTCGTTCATTGACAACCGGTGCTACATGAGCGGTCCCGACCTGGGCGGCGGGGCGATCCGGGCCTACGGCATGTACATGAAGACCCCGGTCTACGTCACCCACGACACCTTCACCGGCAACAGCTGCTCTAACGGAGCCGCGCTGAGCGGGCTCTACGCCAACTTCGAGGTCATCAACAGCCTGCTGACGAACAACAAGGCGACCGGCTTCGGCGCGAACCCGGCCAGTCCCGGTACCCCGGGCGGCGGCAGCGGCGGCGCGATCTACACCGACGGCGACTCCTACAACCTGACCATCGCGGGCACCGCGATGAGCGGCAACACCGCCCCCGAGGGCGGCGGCGCGATCTTCTACGTGGTCGACGGCGGCCCCGGGACGCTGCGGATCTCGTACTCCACCCTGCACCACAACCCGAGCGGGGCGTTCCAGAACGCGCCCGGGATCTTCAGCTCGGTCGACGGGCGGGACACCCCGCCGGTCGTCGTCCACTCGACGATCAACTAGGGATCACCGGGCCGGGTTCGTCGAACGGGCATTTGACCGATGCGATAGCCTGTTCGTATGAGTGTGGCTGTGCAGGACTCGCTGCTCGACTTCGGGGACGAGCCGACGCCGACGACGCTGCGGCCGGAGCGGGTGCCGCTGAGCCACGGGGCCTGGGTGGACATCCAGCGGGGGTGGCTGACGGGGTCGGCGGCGCTGTTCGGGCGGCTGGTCGAGGCGGTGCCGTGGAAGGCGGAGCGGCGCCGGATGTACGACCGGACGGTCGACGTGCCCCGGCTGCTGTGCTTCTACGGCGAGGACGCGGCGCTGCCCGACCGCTCGCTTGACGCCTGCCGGGACGCTCTCAACGCGCATTACCAGCAGGAGCTGGGCGAGCGGTTCAAGACCGCGGGCCTCTGCTTCTACCGCGACGGTCGGGACAGCGTCGCGCTGCACGGCGACACGATCGGGCGCGGCTCGACCGAGGACACCATGGTCGCGATCGTCTCGCTCGGCGAGGCGCGGTCGATGCTGCTGCGCCCGCGCGACGGCGGATCGGCGACGCTCCGGTACAACCTCGGGCACGGGGACCTCATCGTGATGGGCGGCAGCTGCCAGCGGACCTGGGAGCACGGGATACCGAAGTCGGCCCGTCCGACCGGGTCGCGGATCAGCGTCCAGTTCCGGCCGCACGACGTTCGCTGAACTCGCCGGCCGCGAGGGGTCGCGGCGCGGGCCAGGGCGATTAGGCTCATAGCTTGTGGGTGACTTCCCGTTGCTGGTGGCGACCGATCTGGATGGGACCATCGTCCGTCGGGACGGGGCGATCTCCGAGCGGACCGTCGCCGCGTTCGCCCGGGTCGAGGCGGCCGGGGCCCGGTTCGTGCTCGTGACCGGGCGGCCGCCCCGGGTGATGCGGGGCATCGCGGCGATGTTCGGGCACGTGGGGACGGCCATCTGCGCGAACGGGGCGCTCGCCTACGACATGGAGACCGGCTCGGTCGCGACCAGGCACCTGATCCCGGCGCCGGTGGTGGCCTCGGCCGCCCTGGCCCTGCGCGCGGCCGTGCCCGGCATCGGGATCGCGGTCGAGTACCCGGACGGCTTCGCCGCCGACGAGCTCTTCCAGGCCGTCAACCCGGACGTCAACCGGACCATGGCCCGTCCGGACGACGCGGCGCTGTTCTCCCGGCCCGCATCCAAGCTGCTCGGCCGCCATAACGGCTACGCCTGCGACGACCTGCTGGCGCTGGCCTGGCCGGCGATCGGCGGCCTGGTCAGCGTCACCCATTCCAACAGCAAGGGGCTGATCGAGGCGTCCGCGCTGGGCGTGTCCAAGGCCTCGGTGGTGGCGGAGCTCGCGGCCGACTTCGGGATCGCCCGGGAGGCGGTCCTGGCGTTCGGCGATATGCCCAACGACCTGCCCCTGCTCAGCTGGGCGGGCACCTCCTGCGCGGTCGCCAACGCGCACCCGGACGTGCTCGCCGCGGCCACCCACGTCATCGGCAGCGTCGACGACGACGGCGTGGCGGAGTACCTGGAGCGGGTGTACCCGTAGCTGGCGCGGGTGAGACGGCAATGGCTTGCCATGCTGTTTCTTGCTGTTATCTGGGGCGCCTCGGGGTGGGGGCAAGATGATGGACTGTTGTGTACACGGGGATGTACACAACGGTCCATCGTCATGCGTCTAGGTCCCGGTGGGGCCGAAGCGCTCGGTTTTGATGGCGGGGGCGGGGTGGCCGGCCTCGACTAGGAGCGAGGTCGCTGCCTCGACGAAGCCGGAGGGGCCGCAGACGAAGATGGCGGGGTTGCTGTCGGGGGGAAATGCGGACGCCGCGATGACGGCGGCGTTGATGCGACCGGGGGGCACGCCCCGATGGGCTGAGCGGGTGTAAAGGAGAGTGGAGAACAGGGGCGAAGACAGGGACCGTTCGGACAATTCGGGGGCGTAGATGACGTCGGACGGAGAGCGGACCGAGTAGATCAGCCCGACCGGGACCTCGCTTTTGGCCGCGCCGTGGGCGCGGATCATGGACATCAGCGGGACGACGCCGGAGCCGCCCGCCAGCAGCAGCAGTGGCTGCGCGGACTCCGGCGACGGCGACCAGGTGAACCAGCCGCCGATCGGGCCGCGCAGGTCGAACTGGTCGCCCGGCTCGGCGATCCCGGCCAGGTAGGGCGAGACCTCGCCGTCGTCCAGGCGCTGGACGGTGAACGCGAGCCGGCCGGGCTCGGGGGCGGACGCGATCGAGTACGAGCGCTGGGCGGAGTAGCCGTCCTCGGCCGTCAGCCGGACGTCCGCGTGCTGGCCGGGCAGGTGGCCGGGCCAGCCCGGCACGTCGACCATGAGCGTGCGCGCGGCCGCGGTCTCGTCGGCCACTGACTTGATGGTGGCGACCAGCCACGGCCGCGGGCCGGAGATCAGTCGCCCTGGTACCGCTGCTCGCGCCACGGGTCTCCGTAGTCGTGGTAGCCGAGGTTCTCCCAGAAGCCGTGCTTATCGGCCCGCATGAGGTCGAGCCCGGTCACCCACTTGGCCGACTTCCAGAAGTACAGGTGCGGGACCAGCAGCCGGGCCGGGCCGCCGTGCTCGGGCGGGAGCGGCTTGCGGTCGTACTCGTAGGCGACCCAGGCCTGCCCGTCGCGCAGGTCGGGCAGCGGCAGGTTGGTCGTGTAGCCGCCGTAGGACTTGGCCATCACGTAGCCCGCGTCGGTGGTCACCCCGTCGAGGAGGGTGTCGAGGGAGACGCCGCGCCACCGCGTCGCCAGCTTCGACCACTGGGTGACGCAGTGGATGTCGACCGTGATGTCCTCGGACGGGAGCGCGGTGAACTGCTTCCAGTCCCAGCGGCGGGCGTCCCCGGTCTCCGTGGTGATCGTGAACGACCAGGTCGCGGTGCGCACCGGCGGGGTCGGGCCGGTCTGCAGAACCGGGAACCCGTGCTCGAGGTACTGGCCCGGCGGCAGCTTGACGTCGTCTTGCCTGCGGCCGGTGAAGCCCCTGGAGATCGTGTTCATCGTCTTACGGGTTCAGCATCGACCGCCAGTTGTGCGGGACGCGTCCGGCCGGACCGGGGGTCGGCTGGTCGGCCGGGTGGCTCATCGGGGCGGCGAGGTCGGGGCCGGTCTCGTAGAAGTCCTCGTTCGGGTAGGACCAGAACCACTCCTCGCCCGGCTCGTAGGAGCGGATGACCGGGTGGCCGGTCTCCTTGGCGTGCCGGGTGGCGTGCTGGTTGGGCGAGTTGTCGCAGCAGCCGATGTGCCCGCACTGGGTGCACCGGCGCAGGTGCAGCCACCAGGTCTGGTCGGCCTCGCATTCGACGCAGCCGGGGCCGCTCGGCGGCACCGCCGGGTCTACACCCTGCATCTCGGTCATGTTCCCTCCACAGTCGTCGTCGGTGCTTCCAGCGGCAGCCGGATCTCGAACCGGGTGTCACCGGGGACGGACTCCACCTGGAGGTCGCCGTGGTGCTTGTTGACCACGATCCGCCAGGCGATGTCCAACCCTAGCCCGGTGCCCTCGCCGACCGGCTTGGTGCTGAAGAACGGCTCGAAAATCCGGTTCTTGATGTCGGCCGGGATGCCGGGGCCGGTGTCGCCGATCTCGATCAGCGCGCAGTCGCCGTCCCGGGCGGTGCGGATGGTCAGCGTGCCCGTCCCGCCCATGGCCGACACCGCGTTGTCGATCATGTTCGTCCAGACCTGGTTCAGCTCGGACGCGTAGCCGGGCAGGCCGGGCAGCGACCGGTCGTAGTCCTTGACGACCTTGATCTTCGGGCCGATCTTGGCCGACATCATCAGCAGCGTGCTGTCCAGCAGGTCGTGCACGTCCACGACCTGGAACGGGGCCCGGTCGAGCTGCGAGTACTGCTTGGCGTCGCCCACCAGGGTCGAGATCCGGGTGGTGGCGTCCTCGATCTCGTTCATCAGCAGCTCGGTCTCGACCGTGTAGTTCAGCCACCGCAGGGCGGGCTCGAGCATGCCGTCGCCGACCATCTCCCGCACCTGGTCGAGCCACTCCGGCGTCAGGCCCGCCTGCACGAACGTCGGCGACAGCTGCCAGCCGTCGGTGATGCCGCGCTCGTCGAGCCAGTCGGACATCTCGTCTTCCCGGTCCGACGTTTCCAGCGGGGCGAGCTTGGGCGCCTTGGCGACTCGCTCGACCGCGCGCTGCTGGAGCTCGATGATCGAGTCGAAGTTGGCCTTCTCGTACTTGCCGGCCGCCAGCATCTTGAGCTTGCCCCGCATCTGCGCGACCCGCTCGCGCAGCGTCACCGTCGCCCGGACGGCGGCCGCGGCCGGGTTGTTGAGCTCGTGGGTCAGGCCGGCCGTGAGCGAGCCGAGCGCGAGCAGCCGCTCGCGCTGGCCGACCGCCTCGCGGGACCGCTGGCCGCCGAGCCAGAGCCCCTCCAGCAGGTGCGTCGGCATCGGGAACCACTCGGTCATGACCTGCGCGAAGCAGGACGCGCCGAGCACGAAGAACTTGGACGGCTCGGTGACACGGACCGTGTTCTGGTAGACCTGCGGCACCCGGTCGCCCAGGTAGGCGGTGTAGGCGCCGGTGTAGACGCCGCGCTGGCTGGTCCGGCCGACCTCGACGTCGTCCGGCCCGACCCGCCGCGAGGTGACCAGGGTGCCCTCGATGAGCACGTAGAAGCAGTCGGCCGGGGCGCCCTCGGCGAACAGCAGGCCGGGCTGGACCCGCTCGACGTGCCCCTCCTGGCAGAGCCGCTGGAGCTGCTCCTCGGTCAGCTTCTCGAACAGGAAGAGCGTCCGGAGCTGGTCGGGCGAGCATTCGGCGGGCAGCATCTCCGTCTGCACCGGCTTGTCGGGCACGTCTGATGTTTCGTGCGTATCGGGGTTGGCGGTCATAGTGTCTCCAGATAGCGATGGACCAGCATGACGGCCATGGCGCCCTCACCCACGGCCGACGCGACTCGCTTGGCGGAGTCCGAGCGCACGTCGCCGGCCGCGAATACCCCGGGCACGCTCGTCTCCAGGTGGTACGGCGACCGGTCGAGCGGCCAGCCGGGCTTATGCTCGGCCTGGTTCAGGTCCGGCCCCGACACGATGAACCCGTGGCCGTCCCTGGCCACCACGCCGTCCAGCCAGCCGGTCCTCGGCGCCGCCCCGATGAAGATGAACAGCTGGCCGGCATCGACCGCCTCGGTTACGCCGGTGTTCAGGTCGCGCAGAGTGAGCTGCTCGAGGTGACCGTCGCCGCTCGCCTCGATGACCTCGGTGCAGGTGCGGACGGAGATGTTCTCGATCCCGGCGATCTGCTGGATCAGGTAATACGACATCGACAGCTCGAGCGAGCCGCCGCGGACCAGCATGGTCACCGAGCGGGCGAACCGGGCCAGGTAGACGGCGGCCTGGCCGGCCGAGTTGGCTCCGCCGACGATGAACACGTCGGCGTCCTTGCACGCCTCGGCCTCGGTCAGGGCCGCGCCGTAGTAGATGCCGGCCCCTGTCATCTCGGCGCAGCCGGGCGCGTTGAGCTGTCGGTAGGCCACCCCGGTGGCGAGGATGATCGCCTTCGCGTCGATCACGGTGCCGTCGCCGAGCCGGAGCGTCCTGGCCGGTCCGTTGACCTCCAGGCCGGCCGCCTCCTTGGTGGTCAGCAGCTCGGCCCCGAACTTGACCGCCTGCCGCCGGGCCCGGTCGGTCAGCTGGCCGCCGGACACGCCGTCGGGGAAGCCGAGGTAGTTCTCGATCCGGGAGGACTGGCCGGCCTGGCCGCCGGTGGCGAACATCTCCACCAGCACCGTGCGGAGCCCCTCGGAGGCGCCGTAGACCGCTGCCCCGAGGCCGGCCGGGCCGCCGCCGACCACGACCAGGTCGTAGAAGTCGCGCTCGGGGCTGGTCGCCAACCCGACCGCGCTGGCCACCTCGGCCTGGGACGGGGCGATCAGCGGCTCGCCCTCGGTGGTGATCAGCACCGGGAGATCGCGGCCGTCGGCGTCGGCCGCGTCGAGCAGCCGCCGTCCTTCGTCGCTGTCGGAGGCGTACCAGCGGTACGGCACCTGGTTGCGGGCGAGGAAGTCGCGTATCGCCGTCGACGGGGCCGACCAGCGGTGCCCGATCAGCTTGGCCTCCCGCACCGGCTTGCGGTCCTCGTCCTGCCAGGCCCGCAGGAGGTCGTCGATGACCGGGTAGAGCTTCTCCTCGGGCGGGTCCCAGGGCTTGAGCAGGTAGTGGTCCAGGTCCACGATGTTGATCGCGTCGATCGCGGCGCTGGTGTCCGCGTACGCCGTCAGCAGAATCCGCTTCGCGTACGGGTACACGTCCATCGCCCGCTCGAGAAACTCGATGCCGGTCATCCCCGGCATCCGGTAGTCCGCCAGCAGCACCGCGACCTGATCGCCGCGCAGTTTCATCTGGCGGAGGGCTTCTAGGGCGGTATCGCCCGATTCCGCGCGCACGATCCGGTGGTGTTCGCCGTACCGTCTGCGCAGGTCACGGGCGACCGCGCGGGATACTCCAGGGTCGTCATCCACGGTCACGAGCACCGAGCGGACCTCGTCCGTGATCGTCGTCGTCGTCACCACACCAGGCTAACCCGTCCTCGCAAGTCGGCCACGATTCAGGCGCGGCACCCGGGCGTTGGCCGGTGTTGGCGGGCGCGCGGGGCGACGGCGGCTAGTACCGGCTAATACCCCTCGGCGTTGATGACGTTGAGCAGCGGCTGCCCGGCCGCCAGCCGGGCGAGCTGAGCGGCGACTACCTCGTACGCGCGCTCCCTGGAGGCGCGGACGGCGCCGCCGACGTGCGGCGTGAGCAGCAGGCCGGGGGCGGACCAGAGCGGGTGCCCGTCCGGCAGCGGCTCCGGGTCGGTGACGTCGAGCGCGGCCTTGAGGCGGCCGGCGGTCAGCTCGGCCAGCAGCGCGTCGGTGTCCACGATCACGCCGCGGGCGGCGTTGACCAGCAGCGCGCCGTCCTTCATGGTCTTCAGGAACTCGGCGTTGACCAGCTGCCTGGTCTCGTCGGTGACCGGGACGAGGATGACGACCACATCGGCGGCTGGCAGGATTTGCGATAGTTCGTCCATCGGGTGCACGCCGTCGCGGGCGTGCCGCGCGAGCCGGTCGATCACGACGTCCCAGCCGGCCAGCCGACGCTCGACCGCCTCGCCGATCGACCCGTAGCCGACGATCAGCACCCGCTTGCCCGCGATCAGGTCGCTGACCGTCGGGTCCCAGCGCCCGGCCTGCTGCCCGGCCGCGAAGCGGGGAAAGTTCCGGATGCTGGCGATGATCGCGCCGACCGCCCACTCGGCGGTGGCCGAGGTGTGCGCGCCCCTGGCGTTGCAGAGCGTGATGCCGTCGGGGATGTAGGGGAGGATGTGGTCGGCGCCGGCCGAGAGGATCTGGATCGTCTTCAGCTTCGGCAGCGCGACGACGGTTCGCAGCACTTCGGGATCGCGGCCGAAGGGGAAGACCGCGTACTCGACCTCGTCCGTGCTCGGCGGCAGCTCCTCGCCGCCCTTCCACACGTCGGCCTCGATGCCGGCGGGCAGGCCGCCGAACGCCTCGGGAGAATCGGGCAGCCATACCCGGGTCAACGTCGCCTCCGTGAATGCTTGTGCGGCTGGTGCGGCTAGTGCGGCTGGTGCCTGTGCGGCTTGCGGCCTGTGCGGCTTGGCTGGCCGGGCTAGGCCAGGCCGAACTCGGCCCGGCGGTCTTCCGGGACGAGTTCGGCGTAATCCGGGTGCTTCTTGATCCAGGACGTGACGTAAGGGCAGAACGGGAGGACGGCCAGCCCGCGCTTCCTCGCGTCGTCGAGGCTGAACCGGGCCAGGTGGGTCGCCAGGCCCATGCCCTGGAAGGCCGACTCCACCTCGGTGTGCATCAGGCTGATCGCCTGGCCGTTCAGGTGGTAGGTCAGGAATCCCGCCCGCTCGCCCCGGACCCGCACCTCATAGCGGGCCTGGGCCTGGTCGTCGGTGACAACCGCGGGCGTGACGGATGATTGCGCGCCAGATGGTTCCACGGTCGATACTTTACGCCTGGCTAACGTCTCGCCCGCCAGCCGCCGGCCGGCCCGGCCGCGAACGACGCGGGCCGGCCGCGGGCTGATCGTGCTCGCGGGCTAGACGCCGGCCGGCACCGCCGCGCCAATCGCCGGGCCGACGCCGACCGGCACCCGGGCGTCGCCCGCGCTGGCCGGGGGCTCGCGCCGCGGGACCGGGTCCTGGGCCGCGCTGATCACCACGACCGGGCAGGGCGCCCGGCGCAGGCACGCCCGGATCACCGGGCCGGCCGACCGGGAGGCGCCCGGCACGTCGCTGACCGTGCCGAGGATCAGCATGTCGGCGCCCGCGCAGCGGTCAAGCAGCACCCGCGCGGCGAGGCCGTCGGCCACCTCGGTGCGGATCTGCACCGAGCCGCCGTGCTCGGCCGCGGCCGAGCGCCAGATCTCCTCCACCTCGTCCTCGGCACTGGGCGAGGCGGGCACGGCGTAGCTCGCGAGGCTGTGGCAATTCGCCTCCCGCACGTGCACCGCGTGCACCTCCGCACCGCGCATGGCCGCCTCTCGGCAGGCCCAGCGGAGCGCGGCAGCGGATTCGGCGGAGCCATCGACTCCAACGACGATCCGCTGGACAGCAGGAACCGACATGCCGGAACCCCCTCATATCCCTTTCGCCGCCTGACGCCCCAATCCGCCGTCCCCCGGGCGGTTGAGTCAGGGGTTTCGTCTTGTACAGAGCCCGATCGTAATCCCGAGGTCCGTGGTTGCACGAGGCCCCGCCGCGAGATTTTCCCGAGTATTCGCTGGTCAACCGGGCGATGTTGTTAACATCACATTTCCGTAACTCTCTATGTGCATGCATTTCACATAAAAGGCATCCAAGATTTCCTGCAGGCCGCCGTCGATCGCGGCCGTTGCCGCTCGTTCCGATGATCCAATCCAGTTCTCCCGAACGGTCCCGGGCGTCTGCGGTCCCGTCCGCTTGCTCCCCACCCGTGGCGGAACATCCCCGGAGCACCGGCGGCCGGCCCCACGACCGGTCAACCGTCGCGAAATAACGTAAGCGGGGCGTGATCCCCTCCAGCAGGACGCTGAGGAAGCGTTCGGCCTGGGCCGCGCTCCCGGCCCGGGCCACCCCGGTGACGAGGGCCAGGAGCTCGGCGATGTCCAGGTCCTGGCGGGCGGTCCCGGCGTCCTGGGCCGCGGCCAGCAGCGGGCGGCCCGCGTCGAAGATCGCGTTGTGCCAGGCCGCCACCTGCGGCGGCTCGATGTCGGCGGGGCCCTCGTAGGCGGCCAGGAACGCGTCGGCCAGCACCCGCCGGTCGGTGACGTGAGCGACCACCGCGCTCAGCCATTCGTGCAGGGCCCGGGCCGGGGCGGCCGACTGCGCGAGTTCGGCCGCGGCGGCGCAGAGCTCGGCTATCCGCTGGTCGTAGACGGCCTCGATCAGCTTCGCCCGGGTCGGGAAGTGCCGGTAGAGGGTCGCGTTCCCGACCCCGGCCGCCTTGGCGATGTCGTCAAGCGCGGCGCCGGCGCCCTGGGCGTTGAACGCGGTCTCGGCCGCCGCCAGCAGGCGTTCCCGATTGCGCTGGGCGTCGGCCCGCTGGGGAACCCGCGATGTCATGGCGCCGATTCTACTTGCAAGCGGGGATCACTCCCCGGTATTGTCGCGGAAGACAACCGGGGATTAGTCCCCGTTTATGACGGCCGGTCAGGCCGAGGCGATCTCAGGAGGACACGGAGATGACGGACGTACTGGATCCGGCTGGCGTACTGCGAGCCATCGGCCGCGCCCGGGAGCGGCATGACTTCGGGGCGGCGCTGCTCTTCATCGCCCCTGAGTCGCTCGACCAGGGCGAGCGGGTGACCCGGGAGGACTGGCGGCGCAAGTGGGAGAGCATGCGGAACGCAAGTCCCGACCTGGAGATAGTCACCGAGCAGTCGGTCGCGCAGGGCGAGTGGATCGCCCACCGCTACCGGCTGCGCGGTACGCACACGGGCGACTTCTTCGGCCAGCCGCCCACCGGCGCGCCCTTCGAGACCCGTGGTCTGGACATGGTCAGGGTCCGCGATGGCCTGCTGGTCGAGCACTGGGCCTTCGCCGGGTCGTTGCGGCCGCGCTAGCCGACGGTGACCGTGACGTGGCTGCCGTGGCGGCCCTTGGCCACGTGAACCTGGGCCGGGATGCGCTGGCGGAGCTCGGTCACGTGGCTGACGATGCCGACGATCCGGCCGCCCGCCCGGAGCCCGTCGAGGACGTCCATGACCACGTCCAGGGTCTCCTCGTCGAGGGTGCCGAACCCCTCGTCGACGAAGAGCGCCTCCATCGGGGTGCCGGCCGCCTCGGCCGTGACCACATCGGCCAGGCCGAGCGCGAGGGCGAGGCTGGCCAGGAACGTCTCGCCGCCGGAGAGGGTGGCCGTGTCCCGGTCGATACCGGTCCACGAGTCGCACGCGAGCAGGGACAGGCCCGCCTTGGCGTTCCCCTTTCTGGCGTCGGAGTGGGCCAGCGAGTACCGCCCGGCCGTCATCGTGAGCAGCCGCTCGCTGGCCGCCTGGGCCACCTCTTCCAGGCGGGCCGCGAGGACGAAACTGGACAGCGTCATCCGGTACTGGTTGGCGCCGTTGCCGTTGGCCAGCTCGGCGATCTGGCGGATCTGGTCGGCCCGCTCGGTCAGCGGGGCCAGGGCGGTGAGCAGGGCAGTGAGCCTCGGCGCGAGCAGGGCGAGCTGATCGGCGGTGCGCTTGGCGGTGGCGTGGACGCCGTTGGCCGCGTCATGCGCCTGCCGGGCGGCGGCGGCCGCGGCGGCTGTCTCCGCCACCGGGGCGGGCGGCTCCAGGTCGACCGCCAGCTCAGGGTCGGCGAGCTGGGCGGCGATGGTCGCCGTGTCGGTCTCGTGACGCCCGACGCGTCCGGCCGCGTCGCCGCGCCAGCCGGGGTCCCTGAAGGCGGCCCGGGCCGCGGCGGCGGCGGCGAAGCCCGCGTCGGTGGCGGCACGGAACGCGCGATCGGCCGCGGTCTCTGCCTCGGCGGCGGTGCGGACGGTTTCGGCGGCGGCCTCGGCCGCGGCGGCCAGCGCCTCCGACTGGCGGCGGGCGGCGGCGATGGCGGTGTCAAGGTCGACCGCGCCGCCCAGCTGGGCGCCGAGCTCGGCCCGGCGCTGCGACGCACGCTCGGCGGCGGCGTCGGCCTCGTCCCCGGCCGCCTTGCGCTGCTCGGTCAGCTCGGCGCGCTTGGCGTTGCCGGCGGCGATGGCGTCGTCGAGGGCGTCAAGCTCGCGTTGCCGGGCGGGCAGCGCCGCCGCCTCGGCCGCCAGCCGCGCGGCCTCCGCTTCGAGCCGCCTGGCGTCGGCGTCCGCCTGTCGGGCAGCGGCGGACAGGCTCGCCGGATCGGCCGCGACGGCGGCTGCGAGCGCGGCGGCTGGATCGACGGCATCGGCCACGTCGATGGTCTCGAGCGCGGCGAAGCCTGCCAGGCGAAGTCGTTGCGCTAGCTCGCCAATTCTTCCGTCGGCCGCCGCCACGTCCTGGCCGGCCTTGTCGGCCTTCGCGGTCGCCTGGTCGGCGAGCGCGTTGGCGGCGTCTTCGGTGTCACGGCTGACTGCCTCGAAGGTCGGCTCGACCGGATCGGGGTGGTCGAGGGAGCCGCAGACCGGGCAGGGGCTGCCATCGGTCATCGTGGCCGCCAGCTCGGCGCGCATGCCGTCGATGCGGGCCTCGCGGACGCCGAGGGCGGTCGCGCGGGTCTCAATCGCCTGCTCGCGCGCGCCCAGGTGCGCCTGGTGGAGTCGGTCCCGGCTGGCCCGCTCCCTCACCAGGACGGCGGCATCTTTT
>Ga0302311_10005965_pt1 | contig 12735 bp, 9 predicted proteins | sample III_Palsa_N1_3_FD_200449 | JGI IMG/M metagenome (GOLD analysis project Ga0302311, IMG submission 200449) | Peat permafrost microbial communities from Stordalen Mire near Abisko, Sweden - III_Palsa_N1_3 | ecosystem: Environmental > Terrestrial > Soil > Palsa > Peat permafrost | place: Sweden... | reverse complement strand
ACGGGGAGCCATCTTCGGCGAGCTGTCGGCGCCGGAACCCTCAAGCGAAGAGCGAGGAGATGTGGCCGCGCGAGCACGCACGCCAAGATGGCGTGGACGTGCCTGCGTCGTAGGCACCACTGGTGTGATTCTAGGCCAAGCAGCGGCTCGGCGAACATACTTCTTAAGAAATTCTTTCCGCCCGTTCATCCGGCCGGTTCGGCGGGAAGGCGGTTCCCGGCTAGGGTGGATCGCGATTCATCGGCCTACCCTGGGACTGCTCCGCATGCTCATCTTCGTCCCGCCATCGGAGACCAAGGCATTCCCGGTCGAGCTGCCCCCGGTCGAACTTGGTTCGCTGGTGCTGCCCGAGCTCGCGCCGGTGCGGGCAAGACTGCTGAAGGCGCTGGTCCGGCTGGCCCGCGGCCGGACGCCGGCCGCGCTGGCGGCCATGGGCCTGAGCGAGAGCCAGGCCAGCGAGCTGGCTCATAACCGGGAGGTGCTCTCGGCGCCGGCCGGCCCGGCGGCCGAGGTGTACACCGGTGTGCTCTACGACGCGCTCGACCTGCCCGCTCTGCACCGCCAGGGGATCGCCACCGATCAGGTGCTGATCTTCTCTGGCCTGTGGGGAGTGCTCCGGCCGGGTGACCGCATCCCGCACTATCGCTGCTCTCCGGGGGTGAAGCTGACCGCCTCCGGCTCGGCGTCGGCCGCCTGGCGCAAGGCGCTGCGCGCCCCGCTGGCCGCGCATGTCGGCGACCAACTGGTGGTGGACCTGCGGTCGGGTGCGTACCTGCCCCTGTGGGCACCAGGAGGCAACGCGGTGACCGTCCGGGTCCTGCACGAGCGCGAGTCCGGCGGCGCGGTTACCCGCTCGGTGGTGTCGCACTTCAACAAGGCGACGAAGGGGCGGCTCACCCGGGCGCTGCTGGAATCGGGTCAGCAGCCGCGCAAGCCGGACGAGCTCGCCGACCTGGTGCGCGCCCTCGGCTACACGGTCGAGCCGGGCCCTGCCAGCGGCCGCCCGGACGCTCCGACGGCGCTCGACATCGTGGTCCGCGAACTCTGAGCCGCACCTCAACCCGGGGGAACGGGGCCAGAATGGTGCCATGGATCTGCACCTGAACGGCAAGGTCGTGCTTATCACCGGCGGGACCGACGGGCTGGGCGCGGCGCTCGCGGATCGCCTGGTCGAGGAGGGCGCCCGGGTCGCGGTCTGCGGGCGGGACTCCGGCCGGCTGGCCGCGACCGAGCAGCGGCTGGGTGACGCCGGCGGCGACGCGCTGGTCGTGCAGGCCGACGTCACCCGCCCGGCTGACCTTGAACGATTTGTCGACGCGGCCGTCGCCCGCTGGGACCGGATCGACGGCCTGGTGAACAACGCGGGCAAGAGCGCCGCCGGGCGGATCGATCAGGTCTCCGACGATGAATGGATCGCCGACCTCAACCTCAAGGTGCTCGCGGCCGTCCGCTGCACCCGCCTGGCGGTGCCCTACCTGATCGCGGCCGGCGGCGGTTCCATCGTCAATGTGCTCAACACGGGCGCCAAAGCGCCTGGCGCCGGCTCGCTGCCGACGACCGCCTCCCGGGCGGCCGGCCTGGCCATCACCAAGGCCGCGTCCAAGGACCTGGGCGAAAACGGCATCCGGGTCAACGCCGTGCTCCTCGGCCTGGTCGAGAGCGGACAGTGGCGGCGGCGGGCCGACGCCGCGGGCCAGCCGGAGGAGGAGCTCTACCGCCAGCTGGCCGCCAGCGCCGGTATCCCGCTGGGCCGGGTGGGCCGGTCGGGAGAGTTCGCCGACCTGGCGGCTTATCTGCTGTCCGACCGCTCCTCGTACGTGACCGGCTCGGCCATTAATCTCGACGGAGGAGCCAGCCCAGTCCTCTGACCACCCGCCCCAAGCGGATTCGCGGACGGAACCGGGGCACACACGGTCCGTTCGAGAAAACCAAAAGCATCATCCCGAACGGACCGTTAGCTCCGCGCTGACCGGCCCGGGGAACCCGGTATCACCGGGGCTGGCCTTGGGCACGGCTGAGCCTTAGGGTCGTGCCTGGCGGCGCTCTGCCTTTCGGTTCGCCCGCCGGGATACGCCGGTCACCATCGAGTCGGCGTGGTGGAGCGACCTCGCGGTTCTGGTCGCCGGATCATGACGCTCGGCCGCCAGCGCCAGGCGGTGAACCAGCGTCCGGGTCAGCGGCAGGGCGATCGCCAGCAGCAGCCACATGCGCAGCCGCCGCGAGAAAAATGCCCACATGTTGAGAGTCCCTTCGTCTCCCGCCGCGCTACCCGCCTTATCCCGGTCTAAGCGGTCCGCGACTGAAAACGCCCAGCTCAGAGCGGGATCGCCGGATCGGTTAGAACGGTGATGTAGTGGGCAGCGAGCGAGGTCACAGCGTTGGGGGGCTGACGTGACCATGAGCGACGCACCGCGGCTGCACACGGCGATCGTCCTTTTCACCCGGGACCTGCGCGTGCACGACAACCCGGCCCTTGAGCTGGCCGTCCGCTCGGCGGAGCACGTCGTGCCGCTGTTCGTCCTGCAGGAGGGGCTCAGGTTCGCCGTGCCCAACCGGGCCCGCTTCCTGCGGGAAAGCCTGGCCGACCTGCGCGAGAGCCTGCGCCAGCGGGGCGGCGATCTGGTGCTGCGGCGCGGCGACCCGGTCGAGGAGACACTGCGGCTCGCGGCCGAGGTTAACGCCGACGGGCTGGTGCTGGCCCGCGACGTCAGCGCCTACGCGGCCCGGCGCTGGCAGCGGCTGGAAAGGGAGTGCGGCCAGCGGCGGATCGCGCTGCGGGCGGTGGACTCGGTCACCGTCGTCCCGCCGGGCGCCGTGACCCCGGCCGGCGGCGACCACTTCAAGGTGTTCACCCCTTACTGGCGCGCGTGGACCGGTCATCAGTGGCGCGCGGGGGTGAACGCGCCGGACAAGGTGCGCCTGCCCGCGGCGGTCGAGGTGGGCCGCCTGCCCGGTCCCGGCGACGGGCCGACCTCGGCCGGGCTGCCCGACGGCGGCGAGTCGGCCGCGCGGCGGCGGATGGACCACTGGCTGAACACCGGGCTGGCGGCCTACGCCGACCGGCACGACGACCTGCCGGGCGACGCGACCTCGCGGCTCTCGGCCGATCTGCACTTCGGCTGCCTGTCCCCGCTCGAGCTCGCGGTCCGGGCGGGCAAGGCGGGCGGCGAGGGGGGCGACGCCTACGTCCGCCAGCTGTGCTGGCGTGATTTCCACGCGCAGGTCACGGCCGCGTTCCCCGCCCTGCCGGACCGGGACTACCGGCCGCGGCGGGCCGGCTGGCGTGAAGACGCGCACGCCCTCGACGCCTGGCGGAACGGACAGACCGGCTATCCGATCGTCGACGCCGGGATGCGGCAGCTCGCGGCCGAGGGCTTCATGCACAACCGGGCGCGGCTTCTGGTCGCCTCGTTCCTCACCAAGCAGCTCAGCATTCACTGGACGGAAGGCGCGCGGCACTTCTTGGACCTGCTGGTGGACGGCGATATCGCCAACAACTCCGGTAACTGGCAGTGGGTCGCCGGGACCGGCAACGACACCAGGCCGAACCGGCAGTTCAACCTGCTCCGCCAGGCGCAGCGGTTCGACCCCGACGGGGACTACGTCCGCCGCTACGTGCCAGAACTGGCGGCGGTCGAGGGGGCCGCGGTGCACGCGCCGTGGAAGCTGGACCGCCAGCCGCCCGGCTATCCGGCCCCGCTCATCGAGCCATGAGCGGTCGACACAGAATTTGCGCGTCATTATCGTTGGAACGTCAGAATGGGGGGAATTCTGTGTGCACTCGCGTGCTCTGGAACAACAATGACCTGGGCGTACTGTGCGGGCGGACGATGGACTGGCCCGAATCGACCGAGCCGGTGCTGACGGTGGCTCCGCGCGGCTATCAGCGCCACGGCGGTAAAGTCGGCCCGCTCGACGTCATTAAGGAAAACGCACTGGAATGGAAAAGCCGGTACGGCAGCATGGTCGTTTCCGTATACGGCATCGGGACGGTCGACGGGCTCAACGAAAAGGGCCTCGCCGCCCACGCGCTGTACCTGAAGTCGACCGAGCTCCCCGAGCGCGACCTGGCCAAGCCTGCCCTGCAGATCGCCCTGTGGGCGCAGTACCTGCTGGACAGCGCGGCCACCGTCGATGAGGCGATCGCCTTGATGCGTGATGTTCAGCTGGTGATGGTGGAGTCGCACGGCCGCCAGGCCACCGTGCACCTGGCGGTCGAGGACGCCGGCGGCGACTCGGCGATCATGGAGAACATCGGCGGGGAGCTCGTCATCCACCACGGCTCCGAATACCGCCTGATGACGAACGACCCGCGTTACGAGGAGCAACTGAGGTTGCTGGCCGGGCGGGACTTCAGCAAGCCGAGCTGCGAGCTGCCGATCCCGGGCAACGTCAACCCGGTCGACCGCTTCCAGCGCGCCGCCTACTTCAGCGCGATGCTGCCGGAACCGCGCGACGAGCGGGCCGCGGCGGCCGGCCTGCTCTCGGTCATGCGTAACGTCTCGGTGCCGTTCGGCGCGCCGTACGGCGAGTTCGGCATTTACAACACCGAGTACCGCACCGTCGTCGACCTGGCTAGCCGACGCTACTTCTTCGAGCTCGCGACGGCCCCCAACGTGGTCTGGGCGGAGCTGGACCGCTTCGACCTCGGGGACGGCGAGCCGGTCCGGATCCTCGACCCGGACGACGTCAGCCTGTGCGGGGACGTCTCGGACAAGTTCAAGCCGGCCACGATCGAGTTCTAGCGCGGCCCCGCAGCGGCCGAGCTGGCCGCCAACCGGGCAATCGTCGTAACTGCTGTTAGTGCGAACAAAAATTATCAAATTGTTTCATTCGCAGTCTTTCTGCGCTCCGCATCGACGTGCGAGAATCCTTGAATTCTTGCTCATGGGGGTCGCTGGGCTCTACAGGATCCCGTATCACGTGTTTCCGGGGAGTTCACCTTGCGTTTCAAGTTGTACGCGACCGTCGGCGCATGCCTGGCGGCCGCTGCTTTGACGTTGTCTGGGCTGGCGAGCTCCGGCCCGGCGGCGGCGGCCACGCCGCCGGGCGCCGCTACTTTCGGACAGTTGACCACTTCCACCGCCAGGCCGTCGGCGAATCTGCCGGAGCAGCAGGCGGGAGCCAAGGGGTGCGCGGCGCCTACGAGTCCCCTGGTGATGCAGTGCCAGAGCATTATCGCCACGTCCACCACGTCGAAGGCCGCCGCCAGGGACGCGGCCGAGGCTGCGATCTCGGCCCGGGCCAAGGGCGAGTCGCCCGCGGTGACCTCCGACGAGTCGCTTGAGCCGGCCGACTTGCAGGCCGCCTACGACATCACCAGCACCTCAGCCTCGAACGGCTACGGCGAGACGGTCGGGATCGTCGACGCGTTCTATGACCCGAACGCCCAGTCGGACTTCACGAGTTACCGGGCAGACTTCGGGTTGCCCGGATGCGGCAGCGACGCCGACTATCCCACCGCAGGCTGCCTCAGCGTTTACAACGAAAACGGCGCCAACCTGGCCACCGACCCCGCGGCCGCCCCGCCGCCGTCGACTAGCGCCGACGACTGGGACACTGAGACCTCGCTCGACATCGAGATGGTCTCCGCCATCTGCCCGAACTGCACCATCGACCTGATCGAGGCGAACAGCGACCAGCTGCCGGACTTGGGCAAGGCGGAGGACACCGCGGTCTCCCTCGGCGCGAAGTTCGTCTCCGATAGCTGGAACAACGATGAAGACTTCCCTGGGGAGTCCGCCTACGACGGGTACTTCAACCACCCGGGAGTAGCGGTCACGGTCGCTTCCGGTGACTACGGCTACGGTGCCGCTTACCCTGCGTCCTCGCAGTTCGTGACGTCGGTCGGCGGCACCTTCCTGACCGACACGGCCGGCGACTGGACCTCGACCGTGTGGAACGACAGCGCCTCCGAGAACCCGGACGGTTCTTCCGACGGGACTGGGTCCGGCTGCTCGGCCGGCGAGCCGCAGCCCTCGTGGGGGCTGGACAGCACCGACAGCACATCCGCCAGCCTGTGCGCCAACCGCACCGAGAGCGACGTGTCCGCGGTGGCCGACGCCCCTTACGGGGTTGACGTCCTCGACTCCAACAGCCTCGACTCCGACGACTGCACCCCGTTCTGCGACGTCTACGGCACGAGCGTCGCGACGCCGGTCATCGCCGCCATCTACGCCCTCGCGGGCACGCCAGCGGCGAACACCTACCCCGCCAGCTACCTGTACGCCCACTCGTCCGACCTCACGCACGTCGGGGTGCCCGCCGGGGCGTCGGCCGGCTCGGGTGCTAACGGAACCTGCGAGGCCAGCCGGCAGTTCCTCTGCAACGCCGCGGGCAGCCTGAGCGACGGCTACAACGGCCCGACCGGACTCGGTACCCCGAACGGCGACCTCACGCCGTTCACCGAGACCGCGACCGGCCACGTGGTGTCCGTCACCAACCCCGGCACCGTCGATGTGCAGCAGGGCGCGAGCGTCAGCCTGCCGATCAAGGCCATCGACAGCGCCTCCGGTCAGACGCTGAAATACACGGCGGCGCTGCCGGACGGCCTGTCCATCAACTCCGCCACTGGCGTGATCAGCGGCAAGGCCGTCTTCGTGGAGAACGACACCGTGCACGTCACCGTCACCGACGGGACCGGGGCGAGCGCCTCGGTGTACTTCAGGCTCGCGTCGTCGGCGTCCCTGACGGCCGACTACCACGCCGGGACCGGACTGGTCGAGCTGGACTGGGACTCCAAGTGCCTGGGCGACAACGGCAACTCGTCGGCCAACGGCAGCAAGGTCATCATCTATCAGTGCGCCAGCAACAACACCGGTGAGGACTGGTCCTTCAAGCCGTCCACCGCTCCGGGTGAGGTGGCAGACGCAGGCCTCAGCCAGCTCGGCTCGATCGAGATCCACGGCAAGTGCCTGAGCACCTACAGCAACAGCACCGCCAACGGCGCGAAGGTTCAGCTGTACACCTGCAACGGCGCGACCAGCGAGCTGTGGGAGATCACCGGTGCCTACGGCGCTCTGTACAACCCCGCCTCGGGCAGGTGCATCAACGACCCGAACAGCAGCAAGACCAACGGCACGCAGCTGGTCATCTGGTCCTGCAGCGACGCGGCGACGCAGGACTGGGCGCTCCCGAGCAGCCCGTTCGAGAGCGCGGTGGCGGGCAAGTGCATCAACGACTCAGGTAACTCCACCGCCAACGGCGCCGCGATCGTCAGCTACACCTGCAACGGCGCCGGCAACGAGAAGCTGGAGGTCGCCACGGCCGGCGGGTACACCCTGCTCCTGGTCAACGGCAAGTGCCTGAACGCGTTCGGAAACGGTACCAACGACGGCACCTGGATCCAGCTGTACAGCTGCGCCGATAGCTCCAACGATGTGTACAGCGCGAACCTGTGGTACCTGACCGCTTACGGTCAGATCGAGAACGCACAGGCCCAGAAGTGCCTGGCGATCCCGGGCAACAGCGCCACCAACAGCACCCGCCTCGTACTCGAGGACTGCTACGGCGAGCCGGGCGAGATCTGGTCAGCCTCCTGATCTCGTTAGCGACGGCCGCGCCCCGGCCTTCGGGTTACCGCCCGAAGGCCGGGGCGCTGTGCTGAGCGGCCGGCCTCACGCGGCGGCGTCACTAGTCCGGACGAGGCCCGCGACGGTGCGGGCGGCCTGTTCGTAGGGCTCGAGGGATCCAGCTGCACGGCAGAGGACGTGAGCGCCCTCGAGCACGGTGATGAGGGTGGCGGCGAGGTCGCGCCTGCGGCCACCGGCGCCCGAATTCTGTTGCTTATTGTTACTAGATGATTACTTGAGTGCTAGTAGGGAAGAAATTAGGAAGTTGTGACCACAGGCGGTCACAACCAACTGAGAATTCAACCAATGGGGGGAACGAGTGGCTCTGACCGATATCCTCAGCAAGCTCGGCGGCCAGAACGGTGAGCAGGGCGGCCTGGCCGCCATCTCCAAGCTGTTCGACGGCGACGGCGCCCAGGGCATCCTGGCCAAACTGCAGGCCAGCGGCCTGGACAAGCAGGTGATGTCCTGGGTCGGCCACGGCCAGAACCAGCCGGTGACCGGTGACGACATCAAGAACGCGGTCGACCCGCAGCAGCTGTCCCAGGTGGCGCAGCAGTCGGGCATGTCGCAGGATGAGGTCGCCGACCACGTGGCCCAGGCCCTGCCGGAGGCGGTCGACAAGGCGACGCCCACGGGCGCGGTGCCGCAGCAAGGCTTCAGCATGGACACCCTGATGGGGCTGTTCAAGAAGTAACGGCCCGGGGCCCGATTCCGGTCACGCTAGAGCCTGCTCGACTTGCTGAACGAGATAGAGGGAACGCAGCAGAGCCTCGGCTGGACTGACGGCCGGAGGCGGTTCAGCGAAGAGGGATAGGCCTATCCGCCGAAGATCGCCATGCGCCTGGACCAGCCGGTGGTGGACATAACCGGGCGCTACCCCGGCGCAGCCGCGCTGAGCTTCCGCCTCGATCAGCGCGCGAAGATCGGCGAGCTGCACCGGCACCGCCGCCGTCGGCTGCTCGCCGTCGGCGGGTCCCGGCCGGTCCGGGGTATGGGACTTGAGCAGGCGCTCGACCAGCCGGGACCGACGCTGCCCGGGCCCATCGTCGAAGTGCAGGGCGTCAACCGGGTGAGCGGCCGGTCCGCGCGCCACCACGCTGAGGGGTTCGCCGACTAGGTGGCCGCGTCGCCGGACAACCCGCGCCACCACCAGAGCGGCGGCGGGGAGGTCCTCGCCCAGGGCCTCCAGGCGTCCGATGACATGAGCGTGCAGCCGCGACCAGGGCACCTCGAGGGCGACGGCCTCGTTTTCTTCGTCAAGCAGTACGTACCGCAGGGTCTGGCTGGCGCCGTCCCAGCGCGCCGGGAGCGCGCGGGCGGGGCGCAGCACCGTCCACTGCGACGCGGGATCGGCCGGGTCACTGAGACCACGGATGCGCGCGGGGGCTACCTCGTGCCACGACGCCCGCACCGGCAGCAGGCTCATCAGCTCAGCACTGCCGAGCGGGGTCAGCGCGGCGGTGGTGGACTCGGCCCCGGAAATGCGGTTGTCCGGGCTGACCTGTGCGTGAGTGAGCGTGAGCCGACACCCGGCGGATGCGGCCGGCGTCGCCAGGCCGGTCCACGGAGCGGGCTGCTGCCATCGAGCTCGCGGGTCGAACGCGGCCAGCGAAGTCGGCCGTGCGTCGGTCCAGCTGAGGAACTGCTGGCGCGTCGGCGACCAGAACACGCAGGTGAGCCCGTGGTAGCCGGATGCTGTTCGCCAGGGCCGGCCGCCGAGACCGATGAGGTCGAGCGTTCGGACCTGGTCGTAGGCCATCCGGGCCCGGCCCACCAGTGCCGTCGGCTCGGCGTCGGCCGACGCGGCGGCGTCAAGCGCCGCGACCAGGGCGTGGGCGACGCCGATCTCGTCCAGCAGGATCAGATCGTCGGCCAGCGCCGACCGGGTCAGGAGCAGGTCGACGTGATCGGCCAGCCGCCGCAGCAGCAGCCCGAGCCGGTGGTATTCGACCCCCTGGGCCCAGGTCGCGGCGGACGTCAGGCGCTCATGGAGGGCCGGTGACAGATGCGACACCCCGATCGCGACCGCGTCGCGCAGCAGTTCCGTGACCGTCGCCCGAAGCCGCGCCCGCGACTCGCCGCGCGACATCGACGGCCCGCTCTCGCCGCCGGCCCGAGCCCGTGGCGCGGGCGGCGGCGGCAGGACCAGGCCGTGAGCCCGCTGCCAGGCGAGCACGGCGGCCGCGCGGAACCGTTGCGGGTGCGGCACGGGCTGGCCGAGGACCAGGCCGTCCAGCCCGCCGCCGAGGTAGCGGACGGTGAGCGGGGGCCGCTCGAAGGCGATGGCGAGGTAGGCCTCGCGCGTCGCGGTTGGCGGTGTCGCCTGGTCGTCGAGCATCTGGTGAGCCCAGCGGTAGCCCGGCCGCCCGGCGTACGAGGTCAGCGTCGCGGCGTCAATCGCCATCAGGTCCTGGTGGAGGCGATCCGCGGCCGGCCCGTGGCCAGGCCGGTCCGACGGCGCGGCGGCAGCGGACCCAAGCCACAGCCCGGCGCTGATGATGTGCTGGCAGATCACGGCGCTGGCGCAGGAGCACACCGCTTCTCCCGGGCCCGCGACGCCGATCCGGACGGTCCGGTCCCCGACCGCGACTTCAACGTCTTCGCCGGTCTCGACGGCCACCCGGATGTCGAGCGTATCGAGATCTTTCCTGGCGCGCCTCAGCAGACCGCGGTTGGCCAGCGCGATCCACGCGTCGTCGTCATAGCGGCCGAACACCGCCGCCACGTCCGCGACGCTCATCGCGCGGTCACCTCGACGAGCCACTCCGCCAGCCGCCCGGGCGTCAGCGCGGCGATCGACATCCCGGCATCCGCCAGCCGCTGCGCCATCTGCTTGTCATAGGCGGGGTGATCCGAGCCGTCGAGCGATGCCAGCCCGATGGTCACGACCCTCGCCTCGACCAGGCGGCGGACCGCCGCGACGAGGGACGATGGCGGCCCGCCCTCGCAGAAGTCAGTCACCAGCACCACCACCGAGCGCGCCGGGTTGCCGATGATCTGCCCGGCGTAGTTCACCGCCTGGGCGATGTCGGTACCGCCGCCGAGCTGCACGGACATCAGCACCTCGACCGGGTCGCCGGCGACATCGGTCAGGTCGACCACGCTCGTGTCGAACACCACCAGCCGGAGCCGGTACGACGGCAGGCCGGCCAGGATGCCGGCCATCACCGCGCTGTGGATGACCGAGCCCGCCATCGACCCGCTCTGGTCGACGACCAGCACGATTTCCCACGGGATGCGCCGGGTGTTGCGCTGGAAGAACAGCGGTCGCTCGACCACGAGCCGCATCCCGGCCGGGTCCCAGTGGCTCAGGTTGGCGCGGACGGTGCCGCGTGCGTCGAAGTTCGCGGCAACCGGCAGCGGGCTGTGCCGATGGTGGCTGAGCCGGCCGGTGAACGCCTGCCGCACCTCGCTCTCCAGTCGCTTGCGGAGGTCGTCGACCACGGCCCGCACGATCCGGCGCACCTCGTTCAGCACGCTCGGGCTGAGCCGGCCCTTGAGCGCGAGGAGCGTCTTGAGCAGCTCCTCGCTGGGCTCGATGCGGGCGAGCACCTCGGGGTCGCTGACGAGCTCGGTTAGCCCGTAGCGGTCGAGGGCGTGCCGCTCAAGGACCTCGACCGTGTCACTCGGAAATAGCTCGCGCACCTCACCCAGCCACTCGACGACCGACGGCGCGGACGGATCCAGCGATCCGTCGCGCGGCGCCCGCGGGCCATCATCATCGGGGCGACCATCCCGCCCCGCGTACTCGCGGCCGTAGAGGTAGTCCAGTGCCCGCTCGTAGCGATGGCCGTCGCCGTCCGGCTCGGGCAGGCGCTGGTGTGAGTACCGGCCGAGCACCAGGCGCCACCGGTCGGTCGACTTCATGCCTCGGCCCCGATCCAGGAACCGAGGCCGTCCCGCTCGACCGCGTCGGCGATCAGCTGGGAGAGCGCCAGGTTCGCGGCCACCGCCTGTTCGCCAACATCGCGGCGCACGCTGAGGTCCGGCCGGACGCCGCCGTGCAGGGCGCCCACGATCTCGGCCACGCGGTCGGTCTCGCGGGGCGTGAGGTCGGCGAACGCCAGCCGGAGGTCGGGCAGCGCCCGCAGGAAAGTGCCGTCGTCCCAGCCGGCCAGTCGTTCATCAAGCACCTCAACCAGTCCGGCGGCCTGCCAGGCGGTCTCGCGCGCGGTCGAGAGCAGTCCCTGAATGAACGCCGCCGCGTCCTGGGCCGGAATGGAGCTCTCAAGATGACCGGCCACGGCGCGGGCCAGATCGTCCGGCGACAGCCGGCCGGCCGCCGAGGCGAGCCCGGCGGCGGCCCCTCGCACCAGGGGACGGTCGTGTCCGCGCCTTAGCTCCTCGACCCGCGCCCAGAACAGCTCGGGATCGAGGCTCTCCCCGGCCGGGGAGGCGAGCAGCTCGCGCAGCCGGGCGAGCGCGGTCGCGACCGCCGCCGGCGGCTCCTCGTCCCCGTGCAACTCGGCGCCGAGGAACAGCGCGCGCGAGTACGCCGCCGCCACCAGGTCCGTGAGCCCGGCCAGCCGACGGGCCTCGAGCGGCTCACGCCCCTCCGCCAGCAGCGCCAGCGAGCCGGCCGCGGCGGCCGCGGCGACGAACGACGGCTCCGCCGCCAGCGCGACCCGCACCAGCGCGATCGCCGGGTCGAGCTGATCGTGCAGCCCGACGACCGCGCCCTGGGCCAGCAGCGAGCAGGCCTCGGGACTGCCGGGCACCCGGCCGTCAGCGGACGCGGTCGCCAGCAGCTGGGCGAACCTCGCGGCAACGGCCTCGGGCAGCGTGGAGCCGTACCGGGAGGCCTCCGCCAGGCGGCCCTCGCTGGCCGGCGTCCACAGGTAGCGCCAGCGTTCCTGGAGCCGCGACAGGCCAGTGCCGCGGACGAAGTCGGGGCCGGCGACGTGCTCGGCGAAGGGAACGGCGAGCAGCCGCAGGCCGTGCAGCACCCGGCTGGTGAGCCGGTGCGCGGGGTTGCGGTAGAGGTCGAGGGTGAGGCTCCGAGGGTCGCCGGCGTCGGTGTCGAGGCGGCGTGCGTTCAGGCGGGCGAGGGTGTCCCGCACGAGGGGCGGTGTGCCTGCTCCCGGCGGCACCCGGCCGACGCGCGCGCCGGTCAGGACGGATCTGGTCACTTCCTGGACCAGCCGGCCCTCGACGTCGATCT
>Ga0302311_10005963_pt1 | contig 12739 bp, 12 predicted proteins | sample III_Palsa_N1_3_FD_200449 | JGI IMG/M metagenome (GOLD analysis project Ga0302311, IMG submission 200449) | Peat permafrost microbial communities from Stordalen Mire near Abisko, Sweden - III_Palsa_N1_3 | ecosystem: Environmental > Terrestrial > Soil > Palsa > Peat permafrost | place: Sweden... | reverse complement strand
GGTGGATTGTGTTGAAAAAGTCCGTTTTCGCCTCCGACCCCGAAAAATCAGGGCCTTGGGCGGGCGAATGGAATTGAGCAGCGGGGGACCGCGTGACTTGGCGGTTTTGCCGTCACCGGCCTCGCCAGCGTCACCGCGCAGGCATCGCACTCAGTAACCAGGCCGAACGGGCATTTCGGCATGATTTTCGACAAACCGGATTTCGGGGTTTTTCAACACAATCGGTGGAAACCTGCCGTCAGGCTGGCGGCCCGTGGAAGACTGCTCGGCGCCAAGGGCGTCCGCGATCCGAGATGGGGCCATGCTGCTCTACGCTGGCGACGACGCCTTTTCGCGCCTAATCAGCTGGAGCACCCGTAGCCCGCGAAGATCAGCCTCGCCGACGCGAGGACTTATGACTTACGACACTACATCTTGTAATCCACCCCAAACCGGAAGTAACGCCCGATTACGCCATCCTCATCGAGCGATGGATTATAGGGTGTGAACTCGCCGCCATAGGTTTCCGGATCGAGCGGAGCCTTGGCGTCGAACATATTGTCCATGTCGAACATGAGCGTCACGTTGTGGCCGACTTTATACGACAACACCAAGTTCACCGAGGTGAAAGACGCCACCTTGCAGAACTGCGAATTTGCAGAAGTCACTGTGGCGCCCGCGAGCGCAAGCCCGGCGCCCCACGCCCCGGCGCAGGTTGCTTGCGACCCGCCGCCGGAACTCGGATCGGTAACGCTGAACGAATCGATCCAATAGCCGCTTAGCGTCGCTGCGAAGGGGCCATTCTCGTAGCCCAAGCTGGCGTTGAGGCGATCGCTAGGGTTGCCGGTGTCGCCGGATACGCCCGAGGGACCATGCGTGCCCGCCAACTGAAACGTCGCGCCGCTGGGAGACGTGAGATTATAGTCGAACAGATGGGTCCACTCGAACCGGGCGGTGAGCGAATTGTCGTCTCCCAGTCGGAGGTGGTACTGGCCCTGCAGATCCAGACCGCTGGTCTCGGTGCTCTGCGCATTCACATAGCCGGCGAAGCAGGCCGAAAGCGGTCCAGCCAAGGGCACGGCCGTACCGAGGCCCCCGGCGCCATCGGAAACACCCGAGATCGCCAGGTCCGGGCCGCGCACGCAGTTTGCGGCGATGCTGGCGGGCGTGAAGTAGGTGGGCAGTTCGGACGCCGAGATGATCTGGTTCTTAATGACGATGTGATAGTAGTCGACCGTCATGCTCAATGAGGGGAGCGGCTGGACCACCGCGCCGACGGTGAAGGACGTCGAAGTCTCGGGCTTCAGCTTATTGGTTGTTTGCACGTATCCCGGCTCGGAGGCGCAAGCCGCGGGCACGGTGCCGGCTGGGAAAGGACCGCCCGGGCCGTTCGGGCACAGCACCGGGTCTTGCGCACTGCCCAAGCCGAAGATTGTCGCCGATTTCCCGATTTCAGCCGGTGAAGGCGCGCGGAAGCCATTGGAGAATGTGCCGCGAAGCGCCAGCCAATTCGTCGGCCGCCACTTAACACCCACCTTGGGGGTCAGCGAATTGCCATAGGTGTTGAACCAGTCATCACGCAATCCACCGTCGATTTCCAACTGATGGAACAGATTCGCTTCTACTTCCGCGAATTCGGCGACGTTGGTCTGATTGCCGATGGCGTAGGTGCTGAAGGGCTGGGTAAGGGCGGCGGTGTTGCCAACCAATCCCGCCTCGATCGGCGCCGCGCCGGGATTGTTGAGGTCCTTTTGGATAACGGTCGCGCCAAGCGCCAGCGAGAGATCGCCCCCCGGCAGATCCATCAGTTTGCGGCTGCCGTCCGCCTCCGCGTAGAACAGTGAATCCGTCGCCGTGTAGCCGAATTTCGGCGCGATATTATTGAGCACCGCTTGGCTGTTGCCACCAAGGGGATTGAACAGCGGCTGACCGGCAGCGTTGAACGTGGTCAAGTCGGTGAAGAGATTGTCGACGTTGAGGTAATTCGAATAAACTACGTGGGTGTCTACCTGGCTGTAGCCTAACGAGCCGGTGACGTTCCATCCCGCAACGGCCCCGGTGACATCGAGGGCCACACGATAGGTCAGGCTGTCGATATTGTTAGTCGGCAATCCAAGCCCCGGAATCAAGCCCTCGAGGTAGGAGCCCGCCGCCGACCCACTGCCGAGGTAATTGGCGGGGAGCGTGAAATTGGCGATGGCGCCAACTCCAGGAACCGCGGTTCCCCCGACCGGATTGGAAACATTGCCGCCATAGGACGCACCTGGATAGGCGTTGGGTCCAAAAAACACCGACCCGCCGTCGCTTTGTTGCCCCTTGCTGTCAAACACTGACACCCTGAGCTTGGCTTGCCATCCGTCGCCAAAATCCTTGGTGGCCCCGATCAACACGCTGAGATTGCTCGTCGGCGCCAGCAACGCTTGATGGATCGTGTAGGCGCACTGCCCGGCGTTCATGGCCGCTACGTTGCAGCCCGACCCTAGAAAAGTGATCGCGCCGCTGGGGCTTACCAAATACGGCGTAATGGTCGCGGGAAGACCGCCATTGAAGATCGTGGGCACGCCGGCGCGCAAATCGTTGCCGCCGAGCGAGGTGAAGTTGAGTCCGGCCCAGGGCTCGTCGCCGCGCTGGTTCAGGGTGATCGAATCCTGCTGGCGATATTCCGCGGCTACGAAGACGTTGTAGCCATCCACAGACAGATCGCCCTTGCCCGCCGATACGGCGTAATGCTGGGATGTGCCGCCGCCGTGCTGCGATGTGCCGCCTTCCGCCATCGCGTCGAGCCCAGTGATCTGCTGTTTGAGCTTGACGTTGACCACGCCGGCGATCGCGTCCGAGCCGTAGATGGATGAGGCGCCATCCTTGTCGATCTCGACCGATTCAACCGCGCCGATGGGAATGCTCTGCACATCGGTGAACTGGCGCTCGCCATCGTCAGACAGCGGATAGGGCGCCAGGCGATGCCCATCCACCAGCGTCAAGGTCGCGCCCACCGAGAGGCCCCGCAAGGCGACGCCCGCAGCGCCGCCGGCGAACGCGAGCGAATTGTTGTTACTCAATGTGCCGGCGCCATTGGCGCTGACGTTGGCGAGCGCCGAGGACAGCGCATCAAACCCGGACGTTTTCAGCTGTTGGATGGTGAGGACCGTGACCGGGCTGGGTGTCTCGATATTGGTGCGCTTGATCAATGATCCGGTGACGATGACTTCCTGGACTTGGGTGTTGTCAGGCGGCGGCGGCTTCGTGGTATCGGCGGTTTGTGCAAGAGCCGGTCCGGCCAGCAGGGCCGCGCCCAGAACCATCGGTGACGCGCTGGCCTTCAGGCCATTCAATAGCGTGTTAATGTCCACCTCCCACGGTCGATGCCGCGCCCTACGCCGCCTCAGCGGAATTCCGCCGTCGCCCCAAATGCTGTGGTGCGCGCCGGCGGCCTCGTGGGCGTCCCATCGAACCATCTAGCCACAGGGCGCGTGTTTTGTCAGGCCAAACTTCACCGTGGGCTGAAGGATGCCGGATAGGCGTCTAGGACAGCCGATTGACGTTAGGTAAGGGTCGATTCTGCCCGTTGGGAACGCGCCAGAAAGCCGACATTCGCCTTGGGCCAACCGCTCAGCCAAGGTAATTCGGGCGCGCGGGGCGACGCTTCGGCTACTCCGGTTCGCTGCCCGGCGACCGCTGACCAGCAAACGCGAGGCCGCCGCCGGCGATGGCGATGATCAGGCCGCCGAGGGTGACGAAGTACCCGTATTCGAGCTTGGCGCGGATGAACTCGCCGGCGGCCTGGCGCGCCGAGGCGCCGCCGTCCGCCGGTCCCGCGGCGAGCTGGGCCTGGACTTCGGCGCTTGGCACTTCCTGCGAGACCCCGATCAGGCTGGCTATGGCGGCGGCGAGCGCGGCCGCCACCAAGATCACCGCGGCGCGCCGGCCGCGCGCAAGCAGGCAGCCTGCCAATCCCAGGACGATGAGCCCGAGCGACGCGGCGACCCAGAGGTCGTGGTGAGCGGCACCGGCCGCGCCGGCGCCGCCGCCGGTGATGAGCTGGATGCCGGTCTCATGGGCCAGCGGCTGGCCCGAGCACGAAACCTCCGCCCAGGGCAGGAAGAAGCCGAAGATCGCGACCAGGGCGGCGAGGCGTGCCAGGGTGAGGGCGGAGGTCATGTCGCCGGATATAACGCGCCAGGCGATGTTTCGGCGCCTGGCGCGATCCGTCGCGCCGCTCGGGGCCGCCCAGGGTCGTCATCCCAGGCCGCTGGCGTCCAGGCTCGTCGACAGGTCGGTCAGGCTGGAGGGGCTGATCGACAGGCTGGAGGCGCTCGCCGAGCTGGTGGAGCCGCTTGACGCCAGACCCTTCGCGCCGCCCCCGCCGCCATGGTGGTGATGGTGCGCGCCGTGCGCACCGCCCGCGCCACTCAGGGACTCGAGCGCATGGCTGAGTTGCGCCAGCGTCTGCTGAAGACCGGAGCCTGACCCGAGCGCGCCGGCGCTCGAGGTCGCGGTCAGCGCACCCGCGCTAACAGACCCGGTCGAGCCGGCGCCGCCCTCGAGCGCGGCGGTCAGCTTCTGCAATGCGTCCGCCAAGCTGCCAGCGCCGCTCGCGGACGTGGAGCCCGTCGACGACGTTGCGCCGGAGGCTTGCAGTGCGGTGAGGAACGACAGCGCCTCCTGCGAGAACTGGTCGGACGGACTGCTGGCGCCGGGAGGCGGCGGCGGGCCGGCGCCTCCCCCGGGGCCCTGAACGCCGCCGACGGCGCTATTTTGCCCAGTCGGCGCGGCACTATCTGCCGCATTGGCGGAATTGCTCTGCATCGACGCGATCAGCGCCTGCAGCGCCGCCACGGCGGAAGCATTTGAATTTGTTGAGACTTGCACGAAGGTCTTTCCTCTCTCGTGGCGCTCGACCTCGTCCCCCTCGGTCGCTGGGAACGCCGGCCCAGGCCCGAATGACCTCCAGGGAGCAATTGTCGAGCCAGCGGCGCGCAGTGTCTTCAAACGCTTACGACTCTCGGCCAAAGCTTGCCTTAACGGCTGGGCCTGTAGGGTTAAGCCGCGCGCGCCCTGAGACGGGCTTTCGGGGAAAGCTGCTTTGTCGAACACTCACACCGCTTTCGACCTGATCGTGATCGGCTCCGGCCCAGCTGGGCGGCGCGCGGGCATCCAGGCGGCCAAGCTCGGCAAGCGGGTGCTGGTGGTGGAGCAGGGGCGCCGCGTCGGCGGGGTCTCGGTGCACACCGGCACCATCCCGTCCAAGACCCTGCGCGAGACGGTGCTCAACCTCTCCGGCTGGCGCGAGCGCGGCTTCTACGGCATGGCCTACCGGGTCAAGCAGGACATCGGCGCCGACGACCTGCTCAAGCGCCTGCACATGACGCTGAACCATGAGGTGGAAATCCTCGAGCACCAGTTCGCCCGCAACGGCGTCGAGACCATCTGCGGGGCGGCGCGCTTCCTCGACGCCAATCGGGTCGAGATCACGCGGGACAGCGGCGAGACCCAGGTCTGCCGCGCCGACAAGTTCGTGCTCGCCGTCGGCACCCGGCCCTATCGGCCGGCGCACATCGCCTTCGACGGCAAGCAGGTGGTCGACAGCGACGAGATCCTCGACCTGACCGCGATCCCGCGCCAGCTGACCGTGATCGGCGCCAGCGTGATCGGCATGGAGTACGCCTCGATCTTCAGCGCGCTGGACATCAAGGTGACGGTACTGGAGCCGACCGACCATATGCTGCCGTTCGTCGACCAGGAGCTGGTCGACGAGTTCAAGCACGACCTGCGCGACCGCGGCGTGGTGCTGCGCTTCGGCTGCCGGGTGAAGTTGGCCCACGTCCTGCCGAACGGCCACTGCGTCACCGAGACCGAGGACGGCCGCCAGGTGATCAGCGACATGGTGCTGTTCGCCGCTGGCCGCGTCGGCGCCACCGATACATTGAACCTCGAAGCCTGCGGCCTGCAGGCCGACTCCCGCGGCCGCATCGCCGTCGATCCGGCGACGTTCCGCACCAGCCAGCCGCACATCTTCGCCGCCGGCGACGTGATCGGCTTCCCCTCGCTGGCCTCGACCTCGATGGAGCAGGGCCGCATCGCCGCCTGCCACGCGTTCGGCGAGCCGGCCCAGGCGCCGCCGGAGTTCTTCCCCTATGGCATCTACTCGGTGCCGGAGATCTCCACCGTCGGCCTGACCGAGGAGCAGGTGCGCGAGAAGGGCATCCCCTACGAGTGCGGCGTCGCGCGCTTCCGCGAGACCTCGCGCGGTCACATCATGGGGCTGTCGGCCGGGTTCATGAAGATGATCTTCGCCCTGGAGACGCGCCGGCTGCTCGGCGTACACATCGTCGGCGAGGGCGCGACCGAGCTGATCCACATCGGCCAGGCGGTGGTCAACCTCGCGGGCACGCTCGACTACTTCGTCGAGAACACCTTCAACTATCCGACCCTGGCCGAGGCCTACAAGATCGCCGCCCTCGACGCCTGGAACCGCATGCCCCGCCGCCAGCTAAGCGCCGAAGTCGCCGACGCGGCGCTGGAGCGGGCGAAGCGCCAGGTGGGGTGATTGCGGCAGATCCGTTTTGGCGCTAAATTGGCGCCATGCCGGTAAACCTCTCCGTCAAAAACGCCCCCGACCATGTGGTCGAGAAGCTTCGTCGTCGCGCCGAGCGGCACCATCGTTCGCTGCAGGGCGAGCTGATGGCGATCATCGAGGCCGCGACGCGCGAAGACGCGGTCATGACGCCCGCCGAGGTTCTGGCCGAGGTCCGCAAATTGGGAATCCGCACGCCAGACGAGTCGGCGGCCATCGTCCGCGCCGACCGCGATGGACATTAAGGTCGTCGACGTTTCTGCGATCGCGGCGCTGCTCTTCACCGAGTCACAAGCCGACGCGATCGAAGCGCGGTTGCGAGATGCATCGTTATTCGCGCCGCACCTCTTCGAATACGAATTAGCGAACGTCTGCCTTATGAAATGTCGGCGGCATCCAGACCAGAGCGACGCGCTCGTAGCGGCGTTCGATCATCGAGCCGACCTTGGTGTTGAAGAACTCAGCGTCGACATATCCGAAGTGCTCGCGCTGGCGCTGAAGACGGGCCTGACCGCTTGCGACGCGTCGTATCTCTGGCTTTCGAGGCGTCTTGGCGCCGATCTCGTCACGCTCGACAAGGCCCTGGGAAATGCAGCCGCCGCAGGCGGCTGACCTCACCCCCCCTGCAGCGCCAGCTTCACCCGTTCGGCCAGCACCGTGATGTCGATCGGCTTGGCCAGGAAGGAGACGCCGACCTCGCCCTCCAGCACCTTGGAGAACTCGGCCTCGGCGTAACCGGAGATGAACATCACCGGGGCGTCACCGAGGAACGGGCGGGCGGCGCGCAGTAGGTGCGGGCCGTCGAGGCCAGGCATGATCACGTCGGAGATCATCAGGTCGATCTGGCCGGCGTTGGCCTCGGCGATGGCCAGCGCCTCTTCGCCGTCGGCGGCCTCGATCACCTCGTAGCCGCGGGCGCGCAGCAGCCGGGCGGCGACGCGGCGCACGGCGTCCTCGTCCTCGACGAACAGGATGCGGCCGACGCCGGACAGGTCCCTGGCGGCGGCGCGGCCCTTGGGCGGGGCGGGCGCTGGCGGCTCGACGAGCACCGGCGGCTCCCACACCGGCAGGAAGATGCGGAAGGTTGCGCCCTCGCCGGGCTTGGAGGCGACCGAGATCCAGCCGTCCGACTGCTTCACGATCCCATAGACCGTGGCCAAGCCCAGCCCGGTGCCTTCGCCGACCGGCTTGGTGGTGAAGAAGGGGTCGAAGATCTTCGGCAGCACGTCGGGCGGGATGCCGGGGCCGTCGTCGGCCACCTCGATCAGCGCCATCTCACCCATCGGCGCGCCTTCGTAGCCGAGCCGTGCGGCCTCTCGCTCGCCGACCCGGGCGGCGCGCACCACGATCTTGCCGCCGCCCTGGCCGCGCACCGCGTCGCGGGCGTTGACCACCAGGTTCATCACCGCGTTCTCGAGCTGCTGGCGGTCGGCGCGCACCTGCGGCAGGTTGCGGCCATAGTCGGTGTCCATGCCGACGCTCTCGGGCAGCAGCCGGCGCAGCATCACCGTGACGTTGCTGATCAGTTCGCCGACGTCGAGCGTCTCGCGCTGCACGGTGACCTTGCGTGAGAAGGTCAGCAGCTGACCCACTAGGCCGGCGGCGCGGAAGGCGTTCTCGCGGATCCGCGCCAGGCCTTCGAACGACGGATCGCCCAGCGGGTGGCGCGTTTCCAGCTCGCTGAGGTTCATCAGGATGGCGGTGAGCAGGTTGTTGAAGTCGTGCGCGACGCCGCCGGCGAGCTGGCCGATCGCCTGCATCTTGTTCGACTGCGCCAGCTGCGCCTGCATCTGCTTCTGCTCGGTCACGTCGACCAGATAGGCGACGCAGCGGCCGGCGCGGCGGGCGACGTAGAGGTGGGCGATGCTGTCCGGCCGCGCCGCCGGCGTCACCTCGAATGGGCCGATGCCGCCCGCGGCCAGGCGCTCGGCGGCGTCGAGGCGGCTCTTGTCGGTGATCAACGGTCCCAGCGTCGCGTGCGGCGACGGCGTCTCGCCGGCGATGCCGACCCAGGCTTCATTCACCTCCAGGATCTCGCCGGCGAACGGGTCTTCGCCCTCGATCAGCGCGGCGCCAAACGGGGAGGCGACGGCGAAGGCGTCCAGACCGGCCGGCGTCAGCGCAGCCGGCGCGGGGCTGGCGGGTTCCGGCGCCGGCTCGGGCGGCGCCGGCTCGGGCGAGAGCCGCACCAGGAAGCGCTCGTCGTCGAGCCGCGAGACGTCGAGGCGCTGACGCCCGCCAAGTTCCGCGCGCTCGCTGACCTGACCGTCGCGCGCCGCGACCCGCAGCAGGCCGGGGGCCGCGGTGAGCGCGGTGCGTTGCAGCCGGCGGTGGGCGCCGACGAGGTCGCGCCAGGCGCCGTTGGCCGCCTCGATCGCGCCGTCGTCGGCGACGATCGCGCTGGGCTCGGCCAGGGCGCGGACCATGGCCTCGAAGTCCGGCGACGCGGTGATCGCCGGGGCGCGCCGGCCGAGGACGGGGAGGGCGATGGCCGCGACCACGGCCAGGGACCCGAGCAGAGCGAGACCCGCCCAGCGGTCCGGTCCGCCGCTCAGGGCCGGCGCGGCCGCGAGCAGCGCCGACAGAAAGAACAGCCCCGCGGCGGCTGGGACCAGCCAGCCCGGGGCGCCGCGCATTCTCACGTCCTTGCCGCTCGCCGGATAGGCCATCGTCTGTCCTCGGAGCCCCAGCTCAGGCTTGCGGTTGATTCGGGGCCGAATCAGGGCCGAAAGTTTAACTGAATCAGGCTGCTCGCGCCCGCTGCCGCGGCCGTTTGCCGGCCAGGAGGAAGCCGATGATCTTGGCCACCGCCTCGTAGTGCTGGTGCGGAATGATCTGGTCGACCTCGACGTTGGCGTAGAGCGCGCGGGCCAGCGGCGGGTCCTCGATGATCGGCACGCCGGCCTCCTCGGCGACCTGGCGGATGCGCAGCGCCACCGCGTCGGCGCCCTTGGCGACGCACTCCGGCGCCGGCGTCTCGCCCTGCTTGTAGCGCAACGCGACGGCGTAGTGGGTCGGGTTGACGACCACCACGGTCGCCTTGGGCACCTGCTGGATCATCCGCCGCCGCGCCCGCTCCATGCGGATCTGCCTTTGCCGCGCCTTGACGTGCGGATCGCCCTCGCTCTGCTTGAAGTCCTCCTTGACCTCCTCCTTGGTCATCCGCATGCGGACCATGAAGCGCTGGCGTTGCCAGATGAAGTCGAGCACCGCGCCGAACGCAAGCAACGCCAGCACCGCGAACACCAGGTTGCGGGCGAGGCCGGCGGCGTAGCCAAGAATATGGGCCGGGTCCATCCACACCAGGCCGGGGAAGTCGCCCGCGTGCGGCGCCAGCACCCACCAGGCCACCGCGCTCACCAGCAACACCTTCAGCACCGAGCGCAGGAAGTTCATCAGCCCATCGATGCCGAACAGGCGCTTGAAACCCTGGGCCAGGGACAGCTTGGAGAGGTCGGGCTTCAGCTTGGCGGTGGTGAACAGCACGCCGTGCTGGATCACGTTGCCGGCGATGCCGGCCAGCATGGTCGCGCCCAGCACCGTGAACAGCGCCGGGCCCCCCGCCATCACCACCTGCCAGGCCACCGCCTGGCCGGCCGCGCCCTTTAGCTGGATCGTGTCCGGATGGGCGATGAACGGCAGCAGTTTGTCGGCGAGGCTGTGCGCCATGGTCCCGCCGGCCATCGCCACCGCGCCGAACGTGCCGGTCAGGGCGAAGACCTGCGACAGCTCCATCGACTTGGCGACGTCGCCGTCCTTGCGCGCGTCCTCGATCCGCTTTGGGGTGGCCTCTTCTGACTTTGAGGCGCCATTTTCGTTCTCGGCCATCGGCTAGCCGAACGCCTGCAGCACGCCGCGGTAGCGATCGATCCAGTAGGTCCCCATCACCCCGAGACTGAGCGCGAACAGCGAGAGCCCCAGCAGCACCTGTAGCGGCGCCGCGGCGAAGAAGATCTGGAATTGCGGCATCGCCCGGCCAACCAGGCCGGTGGCGAGGTTGAAGATCAGCGAGAACACCAGCACCGGCGCGGCCAGCTGCACGCCGAGCATGAACATCTCGGCGGTAGTGCGGATCTCCAGCTGGGCGAAATCGCCCACTGGGACCGTGTGGCCGAACGGGAACAGGCTGTAGGAGCGCACCATCGCGCCGATGAACAGGTGGTGCAGGTCGGTCACCATCACCAAGAGCGCCGCCATCAGCGACAGGAAGGTGGCCAGCGTCGTGTTCTGTTGGCCTTGGGTGGGGTTGGCGGTTTGGGCGAAGGAGAGGGTGGTGGCGATCGAGATCATCTCGCCGGCGGTCGCCATCGCCCCCAGGAAGACGTTCAGGATCGAGCCGATGGCGAGGCCGAGCAGGACTTCGCGCAGGACATCGGCGGTGAGCTCGCCCAGGGTCAGCGGGATGACCGGCAGCAGCGGATACACCGCCGGCGCGATGACCAAGGTCATCAACAGGGCGAACGCCAACCGCAACGTAGCGGGCACCGGCGCGCCAAGCCCCGGCATGGTCATGATCATCGAGGCGATGCGGGCGAAGACCAGGGCGCCGGCGAACAGCTGCTGGGCGGTGGCGTAATGACCCACCAGAAGACCTAGAGGCTGGCGATGCGGGCGGCGATGTGGTTCATGAAGCCGGCCAGCAGCGCGCCCATCAGCGGCATGAAGATGAGCAGCGCGATGAAGACCGCCACGATCTTCGGCGCATAAACCAGCGTCGCTTCCTGGATCTGGGTCAGCGCCTGCAGCAGGCCGATCCCGACCCCGACCAGCAGCGCGACGATCAGCGCCGGCGCGCACAGCTGGATCGTCAGCCAGATGGCGTCGCGGCCGATGTCGAGAACCTCGGCGCCGTTCATGCCGGTTACGCCTCCGATGGGTGGGAAATTCCTGCCCGGCAGGATTGGCCCATCGTGGTTAACGAAGGGTTGTGCGCGGACCTTTGCCTAAAGAGAGCTGAGGTCAGTTGGAAAACAACTCACGTCATTGCCGGCTGGAGCGCGAAGCGCGGAGTGTCGGCAACCCTCATGGCCGAGCGCGACGAGCTCCCGCGCCAGATGGTGCGAGCCTCCGCATGCCTCCAGCCCGACCACCGTCGGCTCGAGCTTGCCGAAGAACGCCAGCACCTGGTTGCGCCTCAGTTGGCGGCGCACCACCACCTTCTCGTCGGCGTCGACGCCATGCAGCTGGAAGAACTGCTTCGACGTGTCGGTAAAAATGCGCGTAATCTTCTCCACGGACGGCTCCCTTCGATTGAAGTTCTCACGACCTCAATCTGGCACAACAATGCCGCTCGGGGGCCGTCCACCCCATCATGAACGCCTTTGCTAGTCGTGTTCATGGGTGGCCGGGACAAGCCCGGCTATTACGTCGAGAGGGCGTTCCAGCTCGCAAACCGCTCTACTCGTCGAAGCCGACGAATACCGCGGCGTCGTCGACGGACTTGCGCTGCGACACCACCGCGTTCGCCGGGAAGCTGTCGTCGGGAAAGCCCATGGCGATGCAGATCATGATGACCTGGTCGTCCGGAATTCCGGCATGCTCGCGAACCACGGGGGACTGCATGATGCCCTGGCTGTTGATCACGCAGCCCAGGCCACGCGACCAGGCCGCGTTGACCAGGGCGTTGGCCACGGCGCCGCAGTCGAACGGCGCGATGTCGCCGCCGTGGATCGAGCGGTCGTAGGTGACGACGACCGAGACCGGCGCATCGAACTGGCGAAAGCCGCGCAGCACCCAGTCCTGGCGCGCCGCCTGGTCGTGCCGCTCGATACCCATGGCCGCGAACAGCTGCTTGGCGATGCCGATCTGCCGCTCGCGGTGCGCGCCGGCATATTCACCGTGGCCGCGGAACTCCCGCGATGACGGGACGCCGGCGAGGTTGCGCTCGGTGTTGCCGGCGCGGATGCGATCGAGCGGGGCGCCGGCGACCACATAGAAGTTCCACGGCTGGGTGTTCAGAGACGAGGGCGCCCGCATCGCCATCTCGATGACTTCCCGGATCAGCGCCTTGGGGACGGGCTCGCGCTTGTAGCCGCGGGCGCTGCGGCGCCCCAGCACGACCTCGTCGAAGGTCAAAGCTGAACCGGTGGGTGGCGTCATTGACTCGTTCCTATAGGGATCGTGCGGCTGGGTACCGCGAAAGCGGCTTTCCCGTAAACCGATCGAGCGCGGCCGGGCGTCGCTGCG
>Ga0302311_10005961_pt1 | contig 12742 bp, 10 predicted proteins | sample III_Palsa_N1_3_FD_200449 | JGI IMG/M metagenome (GOLD analysis project Ga0302311, IMG submission 200449) | Peat permafrost microbial communities from Stordalen Mire near Abisko, Sweden - III_Palsa_N1_3 | ecosystem: Environmental > Terrestrial > Soil > Palsa > Peat permafrost | place: Sweden... | reverse complement strand
CGCCGTCTGTGGGGGGGGGGGGGGGGGGGGGGGGCGGGGGGGTGTGTGTATTGTTTTGGTTCGGGGGGGCCGGGGGGGGGGGGGTGGGGGGGGGGGGGGGGGGGGGGGGCGCCCCGTGCGGGGGTACGGCCCGCCCCTCGGGTGGTGGAGCGGTCAGGACTGCGGCGGGTGCTGGGGGAAGACCCAGCGCGTCGGTGTCACTGGGCCCGCCGGCGGCGGATCCGCCGTGGGCGTGGACGGCGGCGGGGCCGCCCTGGGGGTGGACGGTGATGGGTCTGCCGTGGGCGTGGGTGGCGCGGGAGCCGGGCTCGCCAGCTGGGACACGTCAGGGCCTGTCGGAGCGGTTGCGCCGTCCGCACCGGGAGCCTGCTGCGTGGTTCCGCCGGTTGAGCCGTTGCCGGGTCGGGTGATCAGCGGCGGGAGGCCGGGCCGCTTCACCAGGGGCATGCCGCGGTCGCCGCCGGCGTTCGCGTCCTCGCCGAAGCGGAACCGGGTCTGCAGGGGCTCCGGGCCGGGGTCGATGCCCTCCTTGCTGAGACGGCTGCCGGTCGGGTCGATGCCGGAGGAGTCGCCGTCCATGCCGGGCACCTTCGCCGGGCCCTGGGGTGCGCCACCGCCGCCGCTGAACTGCATCGCCAGGCTGCCCGCGGTGCGTGCAGCTCCGGCGGCGGTGGACACGCCGCCCATGGCGGAGCGGTGCAGGTCGTCCTGGCCGCTGCCGTCCGAGGCCCAGTGCACGAACTTGTACGTGGCGTAGGGGCAGAGCAGGATCAGCACCATGATCGTCAGTCCGGCCAGGGCGTCGGACAGGGCGGAGGCCCCGTTGGTGGACTCGCTCTGGCCGATGGCCGAGACGCCGAGCAGGAAGACGATGGTCATCAGGAGCTTGGAGACGACCAGGGTGGCGGTGGCCTCGATCCAGCCGCGCCGCCAGCGCTTCGCCGCCTCCCAGCCGCCGCCGGCCCCGGCGAAGATGGCCAGGGTGACCAGGACCAGGACGCCGACCTTGCGGGCGACCATCACGCCCCAATACATGAACGTCCCGATCGCGCACCCCAGGGCGACCAGCGCGGGGATGGCCCAGCCGAGTTGGTACATCGCGCCCAGCTCGGAGACCTTGATGATCCGCCGTACCGAGTCCGCCACCGAGGTGTGGGCGGCGGCGAACAGGCCGTTGGACAGGGCGTCGACCACGGTCACCGCGACCGAGGTGAACGCCAGCGCGCAGAAGGAGAACAGCACACCGGTCATCGTGCCGATGGCGGCCTGGGCCAGGGCCCGTTCATCCCGGCGCCAGGCGGCCATGATCAGTTGAAGGCAGAACGTGCCCACCGTCAGGATCAGGCCGATCGGCATCAGCAGCTCGTAGTTGGAACGGAACCAGGCGGCATTCAAGTCGATGCCGGTGGTGTTGTTGATGGCCTGCGCGGCCAAGTCCACGCCGCTGGCGGCCAGGTTGCCCATGGACTCCGCGATCCACGCGCCGATGCCGTTGGTGATGCTGCCAGCCGGGTTGTTGGCGAAGTCCACGGTGTCGCAGACCGCGCTCATCAGGGGGAGATCGCACACTCCCATAACGGATGCCTCCTAATCTGTCAGGCGAGGGGATCAGGGAGCCGTGGCCGGAAGGACCCCGGCCAGCGCACACGGGCGGTCGGGGCGGCACTGGACGGCCAGGGTCATCGACATGCCCTGAACCCCGCCCCTCGCAGCGCCGCTCCAGCCGATGGACTGGCTGCCGGTGACGGTCACCGCGTACACGTACGCCGTCGTGATCGCCCCCGGATCAGCCGCCATCGCCTGCGAGAACGACGCCGGGAACGCAGCCGTCGCCGCCGTGGCGGTGGCGAACTGGCCCTGCTGCGCCATCCCCTGCCACACCTGCGCCTTGGGGACCAGCGCGTCCACCGAGGAGGCGTCCGCGTACGTCGACTCCGACGTCAGCCAGCCGTTCAGCGCCGCCACCAGCTGCGGCTGGGTATAGGCACGGGTGTCGTAGGACCACAGCGCCACGGCCGCCACCTTCGCGTACACCAGCGGGTCGTTGGTGTCCGGCGGTACCGGCAGCCCGTCCCGTGCCGGAGTGGGCAGTGAGGCGGGGACGGCGGCCGGGGGCCGCGCCTGGGCGGAAGCCCCGTGCGGCTGTGCCGGCTTGGCGGTGCGGTCGGTGCGGGTGAGGAAGGCGGCAAGGCCCGCCAGGGCGAGCAGCACGGCCAGGACCGCGCCGCCCGCCAGGGCCCGGCGGCGCACACGCGCCGCGCCGCCGGGGGCATCGAGGGTGAAGGAACGATTCTTCATGGTCAGTGGACCTGGGTTCCAAGCGCCGAGAAGAAGGTCACGATCCCGTTGGCTGCGCCCAGCAGCAGGGCCGCGCCGGCCGCGACCAGGACGCCCTTCTTGCCGTTGGCCTCGGCCTGGTGGCCGCCGGAGTGGTGGCCCCAGGCCCAGACGCCCGCGCTGACCGCGAGGGCTCCGACCACGAGGATGATGCCGAACAGGTTGATCGAACCCATCACTGACTTGAGCACCGCGAGGCCCGGAAGGCCCCCTTCGGACGGCGTCACGCCCGGGTTGTAGGCGAGCAGGACGGCCTTGGTGGCGAGAGAAGACATGGGGACTCCAGTTCGATTGTGGGCGCGCGGAAGCGGCCCGGGAGGCAGAGCGGAGATGTGGGGAGGGGAGAAAGCGCCGGTCAGACGACTCGGCGGGCTGCAACGATCTGGGAGGCCCAGGAGGCGAGCGTGTCGATCGAGACGACAGCGCCTGTGTGCGGCGCGTTGATGATCAAGCCGGAGCCCATGTAGATCCCGACATGACCCGGGCTCGTGGCAGTGCCGTCGCTCCCGGCGGTGAAGACCAGGTCACCAGGCTGCAAGGCGTCGACCGAGACCGGCGTGCCCTCCGTGACCTGCGTGAAGGTGGTCCGGTCCAGCGTGACCCCGGCGGCGCGGTACGCCTGCTGCACCAGCGACGAGCAGTCGCAGCGGCCCATCGGGTCCGAGCCGTGCGGATCGGTGCACGACCCGCCCCACTGGTACGCGGTCCCCAACTGGCCCATCGCCCACCGCAGTGCCGTCTGCACCTGCGCCGGCGCGGTGGTGGGGATGGTGTAGCCCGAGGGAACACTGCCTGCCGGGATGGGACCGAACCCCGACCCATCCCCGCCCGAATCGCAGCCGGCCGCTGCGGGAGCCGAGGCCGAGGCACTCGCGCCGGGCGACGGCGAACTGCTCCCCGAGGGTGACGGCGAGGCCGACGCCGATGGGGCCGCCGGTGCCGAGGAACCGCCGGACAGCCGCGGCGCGATGGCCTCCTGCAAAGCGGTGGCCAGCGGCTGCCACTTGGCGTAAGCGTCCGGGTAGCCCGACTGCTGGACCGCCTGAGCGGCCTGGGTGACGGTCAACGACTGCCAGCCGTCCACCTTCAACAGCGCCTGGTAGAAGCGGGTGGAGGCGTAGACCGGCTGCATGATCTGCTCGGCCGTGCCCCAGCCCTGCGAGGGACGCTGCTGGAACAAGCCGAGCGAGTCACGGTCCCCGGAGTCCAGGTTGCGAAGCCCGCTCTCCTGCAGCGCCGTTGCCAGCGCCACCACCTGCCCCCGGGCGGGGACGTTCATGGCGATGCCGGTGGCGGTGATGGTCACCGCGTTCGGCAACTGCACCGCCGGGTCGTCCAGCCCCGGCACCGAGACCCCGTTGGCCTTGCCGCCGGACAGGATCTGCTGGACCTCGGCGGCGACCGCATCGGTATCCACAGCCTGTGCACCACTGGCGCAGGCGGCGGAGGCGATACCGGAGGAGGCGAACAGGATCGGCGCCGCCAACAGCAGCGGGCCGGTGGCCACTAGACCGAGCACGGCCATGGTCTTCTTCATCGCCGCCGCCGCTCACCGGGGCGGACGGGCCGACCAGGCAGCGGGTCGGGGCGCGGGTGTATCAGGGCGTGCGGCATCGCCGCCTCCTTACAAGTTCGGTAGGAGGCGCGGTGCCGACTTCTCGTGGAAGGCGGTCGGCACCGCGCCGACGTGACTCCGCCCCAAGGGCGGACCCGGGCATCACCGGGGAGTTGGTAGCTCCCGGACCCCGGTCTACGGATGTGCGCGGCAGCCAGCCGCGCTCGTAATTTCAGGTGGAACACCGCTACTCCCAACGCTCGGCACAACACAGGGGGACAGCTGCGTCCGCCACAGGGGGCGGACCCGGGCATCACCGGGGAGTTGGTAGCTCCCGGACGCCGGTCTGACGGTTGTGCGCGGCAGCCGGCCGCGCTCGTAATCTCAGGTGGAACACCGCTACTCCCAATGCTCGGCGCAACCAGGTGGACGACCGCGCACCCCACTCCGCACACCGGCGTGACGGCAGGGAGAGATACACAGGTCAGCGGGGATGGAGTGGAACTCCGTCCTGCCGGTGAGCCGGAACATTAGACCGGGATCCCGGCCGCACCAAACGACCCCCGAATCAGCCCTGGAGCGCGGCGGAAGCTCATTAGGTGCGGCCGGAGATCGCGGCTAATGTCCACCCAACCCCGCACCCGGACAGCCCACTTCCGGCTGTCCGCCGGTGTCCGGGCTCTCCTTCCCCGTGTCCTGATTCGAGGCCCCGCCATGCGCTACACCCTGCACCGAGGCGACGCCCTCACCGTGCTCAAGACCATCCCCGACGAGAGCATCCACGCCGTCATCACCGACCCGCCGTACAACTCCGGCGGGCGCACCAGCAGCGAACGCACCAACCGCACCGCCCGCGCGAAGTACACCAGCGGGGACGCCACCCACGACCTCCAGAACTTCCCCGGCGAGAACCGCGACCAGCGCGCCTACCGCGCCTGGCTGACCGCCCTGCTCACCGAGTCCTACCGGGCCGCGGTCGAGCACACCGTGGCCATGGTCTTCACCGACTGGCGCCAGGAGCCCACCACCTCCGACGCCCTCCAGATGGCCGGCTGGACCTGGTCGGGCACCATCCCCTGGATCAAGCCCGCCAGCCGCCCCCGCAAGGGCGGCTTCAAGCAGAGCGCCGAACTGATCGTCTGGGGCGTCAAGGGCACCCTCGACAAGGACCGCGACCTCTACCTCCCCGGCCACTTCATCGCCTCCCAGCCCCGCAAGGACCGCGTCCACATCACCCAGAAGCCCGTCGAGGTCATGCAGCAGCTCGTCCAGATCTGCCCCGAGGGCGGCACCGTCCTGGACCCCTTCACCGGCTCCGGCTCCACCGGCGTCGCCGCCCTGCGCGAGGGCCGGAACTTCGTCGGCGTCGAACTCTCCACCCACTACGCCGACATCGCCGAGGACCGCCTGCGCAGGGAACTGCGCCGCGACGACTACGTCCTCGCCGGCCCCGAGGCCGACGCATGACCGCGACCCCCGCCACCGCACCGCCAGCAGGCCGTAGACGCACGAGGGCGGTTGGCGCGGCGGAACTCTCTCGCCGCACCAACCGCCCTCGACCCCGGGTCAGGCCGCCTCGAACGCCCGCCGAAACAGCGGCGCCGCCCGCTCCACGTCCTCCACCGAGGAGACCTTCACCTCCAGGTCCCCCGTCCCCAGGTGCCCGATCCCACGCAGGTCCCGGGTGAACCCCTCCTCCAGCTCCACCGTGTCCGGGTCCAGCCGCAGGGTCACCAGCACCTGCCCGAGCGAGGGCCGGAATACCACCGAGCCCAGGTTTCGCATCCGCCGGTAGGCGATGTAGTGCCGCAGCGGCACCACCTCCACCTCACCCCACGCGCACAGCGCCTCGTCCACCTCCCCGTACAGCTCCCGCAGGCACTCCGGCACCGCCACCACCCCCGGGACGCCCGCCGCCACCTCGGCCGCAACCTCAGCGATCCGCTCCGACGCGGGCTGCTCGACCTCGTCCGCCGCCGCGACCCACGAAACGGAGTCCACCAGGTGCAGCGCCAGCAGCCCCTCCCCGCCGTCGTCGAACACCCGGTAGCGCACCAGGTCCACCGGTTCGCGACGCTCCTGGACCATGACCCGGTCATGGTTGGAGAAGCCGGCCGCGACGCACACCGCCCGAGGCCGACGCCAGTCAACCGCCGCCGCAGCCTTCTCGCCGAGCCGCTCACGCACCAGAGCCTCGAACTCCAGCCGCGCCGACTTCAACCAGGCCACGTAGAACATGGCCTGCGTCACCACCCCGGCATCCACACCGCGCTTGAACTCGATGACCACCGGCGCGTTGTTCTCGTCCAGACCCAGCGTGTCCACCCGGCCCCGGTGCCACCGCCCCGTCGCGTACTCCGACGCCACCAGCCGGATGCCCAGCATCTCCTCCAGCCCAGCCTCGACCCGACGCTGCAGGTCCCGCTCCCGACGCACCGTCGACCCGCGCAACTCCACCTCGCGCCCGTCGGCGCCGCGTCGGAACACTCTCAGGTCCGTCACCGTCTCCCCCTCCCCGTGATCAGTCATGGAGCCCAATCGAGAACAGGAGGCAAATATTCCGGACCCATGGATCTCTTGGCCCGTACAAGATCTCCGTGGCCTTGGTCGTCGCCGCTGGCGGAGCCGTTGGGTTCGCGGCCCAGAGCCGGAGGACCACAAGAGATGGTCGATCCTCCATCGGGGCCATGGTGTCGACCTTGGTGAGGAACCTCTGAATTCAGTGACTCGGCGTCCGCGGTGACGCGAGCCGAATGGCGAGACCAGAACAGTCCTGGGCGACGTGAGGTCACAGATTCGCTCCGGCAGCTTCCTTGAGCCTGGGCTGGGGCCTGCCGTTCCTCCTGCTGGGAATCTACAGATATGCGGTTCGGTCGGCATGCGAGTTCGACCGCGCATAGCCTGCTTGCATGGCAGAGCAACGTATAAGAAACGTCCTTGATGGACAGGTGAAGGGGACCGCCGTACAGGCGGGTGTCATTGAGGCATTCCACATTGGGAACATGGGGCCGGCCGGTCTGGCGGGTGCCGTAGCGCGCAAGAAGATCGGACTGGTTGGGCTTCTCTACCGGGCTGTTGTGTCGTTGGCGTCGTGTGCCGCGATCCTTGGTGCGGTGTCGAAGTCGTCACGATCGCCTCTGGCGGAGTTCGAACACTGGCTGTCCGCGTCTGGGATTCCGGAACAGTGGACCGAAACGGTGCAGCATTGGCAGACCGTCCACAACGATGCTCTGGGTTCTGTTGCCCTTGTTCTGGCGGTGGTCGGTCTGGTGGCTCTTCCGAGGCCCATTCACCTTGGTGGTGACCTCGGTGAAGCCATGCGTTGGCGAGCTCCGTCCACGACCGTGCTGGCGTTGGTGGTCCTTGTCCAGTGCGGACTGGGTGTTGCCGTTCTGGTGCAGTTGACTGTCATCCTGGTCGGGGTGGCCTGGGTGGTTGGACCTTCGCAGCGCCCGATGGTCGGACGGTGGGGTCTGGTCGGCGTCTTCGTAGCTGAACTGGCCCTTGCAGCAGCCTATCTACCCATCACTGTCCTGGCTGGTCTCTTCGGCCGTGACGAGATTCGCAAGTAGGACTAGAGGTCCTCGGTCCACTAGCAGCTTGCGCAAGACGGGATGCGCGGCGCAAGGTGCCTGATTCGAGCTGGTTACATGTCAACTCGCCTGAGAAGCATTACCGTTTGCCTCATGGGTGACGTGACGCACAACGATGTGGGCGGCGACGCGCGGGTGAACAACCTCGTCCAGGTGGGGTATGCGGGACAGATACACCATCATGTCCACGAGGGAAGGGACGGTGCCGCGTTCCGGCCGTGGGAGGTCCCGTCGCCACCGGCGGACTTTGTGGACCGTCAGGACCAACTGGAGTCGGCGCTGACTACTGTGTCCAGTCGCCGACCGGGGCAGGGGCCGGTGGTCATGGCCGTGTCCGGGATGGGCGGGGTGGGGAAGTCTGCGCTGGCTAGTCGGCTGGCTAATGCGTTCGAAGAGCGGCAGCACTGTCCGGACGGTGCGCTCTACCTCGATCTTGATCAACTGCGACATGACGGGGTTGTGGACATCGGCGATGCGTTGGGGCTGCTTCTGCGTTCGCTGGGGGTGCGTGATGACCGGTTGGAGGCGACAACCTCGGCGCGCGCTCGGCAGTACCGCAGCAACACCCGGGGCAGGAACCTGCTGTTGGTCTTGGATAACGTGCGGTTCGCGGCCGAGTCGCTTGCTCTGCTCCCCTCCTCCGCGTCGAGCACTGTAATCGTGGTCAGTCACGGCCGCTTGGTCGAGTGGGAGGGTGTGCTCCCACTCGATCTGCGGCTGGAGCCCCTGGAGGAGGAGCAGGCCGATCTTCTGCTTCGCACGATCGCGGGTGTAGATGATCCCCGGTTCGGTAGCCAGGCGCGTGCCGCGCAGGCGATCGTCCGCCGCTGCGCGGGGCTTCCGGCCGCCCTTCGGGTGGCGGGGTACTGGATCCGGCGCCACCGTCACAGCCACCTTGACCGCCTTGATCTCAAGCTGAGTGACGGCATGCGCGGCAAGGAGGTGGACGTCGTCGAATCGGTATGGGATGCCGCATTCCACGATCTCTCAGGCCCGGCCAAGAAGCTCTACTGTCTGCTACCGCAGCATCCCGGTGTTCATCTCACTGAGGCATCCACCGCCGCCCTGCTTGGTACAGGTGCCCCTGCCGCTCAGGACGCGTTGGCCGAATTGGAGAACTCGGCCCTGCTCATCGAAGGCTGGTTCGGCCTGCGATTCCACGACCTGCTGCGGGACCATGCCATCCGGTGCGCCACCCGTTACGCGGAGGTTGAGGGCGAGGCGGACACAGCCAGACGTCGGGTGGTGCTCTGGTTCACCCGGCAGGCAGCCCGTGCCGATCTGGTTGTGGCCGGGGAACGCATGACATTCGCGTCACCTCCCGACCGTTCGTTGACGGGGGACGCATCCGATCTGCACTTCCCGACCAAGGCGGAGGCCGCTCGCTGGATGGAGCAGGAGCGTGTTGCCCTCTACGGCTCCGTGCGGGCTGCCTGGGAGCTGGGTCTGGACGAGGCGGTCTGGGGGCTCTGCGAATCCTTGTGGACGCACTATCTCGACCACCGTCACTACGGTGAAGTCCTCCGGGCTTTCCGAGTCGGCCTCTCTGCGGCCCAGCGCTCGGGCAACCCCATGGCGGTGATCCGCATGCGCTGTCAGCTGGCCCGCCCGTTGTGGGAGCTGGAACGCTTCGACGAGGCGGACGAACAGCTCGCGCAGGCGCGCAGGGCCGCGGGCAGGCTGGGGGAAACCAAGCAGGAGCGCAAGCTGGCCGCGTCGGTAATCGAGTTCGGAGGTCTCGCGTCGCGGGCCCGAGGAGACATCGAGGCGGCTGAGCGGGCATTCATCGAGGCCCGGCGCCGACACCAGGACATTGACAACCACTACGGAGCGATGCTGCAACTGCACCAGATCGGAAAGCTGAACTACGGTGCCGGTCGATGGGAAGCCGCGGCCGAGGCGCTGAGCCAGGCCCACGAGGAGGCTCGGCAACTCGAACGCGAGCGAATGACCGCGCGTACCGGCTTCGAACTCGCACGGGCGTTGATCCGGCTCGGCCGGTTCGTGCAGGCGCGTCCGCTCCTTGCTGATTCCCTGTTGTCGGCCGAGGCCAGGCAGGCCCGTGCTGAGCAGGCAGCCGTTCTCGACGCGCAGGCGGAACTCGCCGAGGCATGCGGGAACCCGGACGAGGCAGCGCAGCTACGGGCCCGCGCCCGGCAGACCCGGCTTGCCCCGCCCGAGCAGAGATGAGCCGGGTCGCACTGCACGCAGTCCTCTGCTGCGTCAGGTTTCCTCATCCATATCGGACGGACAAGCGGGGGTGAGTTCGAGGGAGTAGCTGCGACGGCCCACGACGCAGACCAGTTGGGTAGGCAGCTGCGGATCCGCCTGGCGCGCGAGCCAAGCGTGGGCGGCGCTGAGCACGGCAGCCGGGTCCGGTCGGTACACCCGACCATGCTGGTCTACCCGCCGGACCCTGGCCATCACCGGGGCACTCCTGCGCCTGCGGAGCACGACGCGCTCCGGCGAGAGGATCACTGCGGCAGTGCGACATGCGGGATAGTCCAGCAGAATCTGCGAAGTCCAGCCGCCGGCGGTCCAGCGGCTTCCCCCGAGAGCGGCCAGCGGCTGCCGACGTCGGTAGATGACACCGGCCCCGGTCATCTCGGACTCGGTGGCGAGGCCGAATTCCGCCGCAAGATGATGCGCGTCGACCGCCGCCACGGGCGAGGGGGACCGCTCGACGACCAGCAGGTCGCCGGTTAGTTCCGTGCGAACACCGAAGACGCCTGGGCGACGTTGCACGGAGATCTCTGGTAGGGGCAGCGGCAGGACATACGGGCCTTCGTGGGGCGGCACGAGTTCCAACTCGGAGTAGAGCAGGGCTCGCAGGCCCGCAAGCGCGGACTGCCGGGAGTCGAAGGCATCGTGCACGGCGGCGCCCTGCTGTTCGGCCAGCGTGCTCTCGTGCGCTGCCAGCACGTCCGGTAGGTCACCGGCAGAGCGCACGTGGGGGGCGGAATGCAGCAGCCGGTGCATCGGCGTGCCCAGTACCAGCTCCGCGCACATTTCGTCGCCGGGCAGCGCGCGCAGCACCGGGCACCCGGCAAGGGCACCGTACAGGGCGGTCGAGCCATGGTCGGAAATGACGACATCGGCGGCCAGCAGCATCGAAGCCCACTCTTCACGCGGGTCGGCGAGAACGAGCCCGGCCCGCAGAGCGGGAGCGAGGAGGCGATGCAGTTCGAAGGTCCCCTCGGCGCTGCGCATGTTCGGGTGCGCGATCAGCGCGAACTGGTACTCGTCGTAGGGCAGTAGGGCGGTGAGTTCATGAGCCAGTTCGGGCCGCAGACTGAGCAGCGAGCGCGGCCCCCAGGTTGAGGCCAGCACTACCAAGGAGCGATCACCGGTACCGAGAGCCTCCCGGAACGATTCCCGGCGGCTCGCGGAAGCGAGCAGGCGTTCGGCCATCGGGTCACCCACGACGCTGGCCCGAGCGGCGGCCGGCGGGCTCAGTTGCGCGAGCCGCGCCAACTGGCTGCCATGCGCAAGGGCGTAGCGCGCACGCGGCAGACCGTCCTCCAGGAGGTAGGCAGGGTCCAACCCGGACGGCAAGGTGGGCGTGCCCTCATGGATCAGGGCCTTGTTGAAGCCGGCTCCGTGGGGAAGTAGTACTTGCGGCCCCTGGAGCATCCCCAATCCCCCCTTGGGGCTGGCGGTGACGATGAGATCGTGCGGAACACCCAACGCCTCCTCCCACGGCACGCTCACGGCCCCTGCCGCGGTCAGGGCCGAGAGCACATCGAGATTGAAGCTGGAGCCCGGCACGAGCGTGAACCGACACCGGACACGAGGATCCCCGTCAAAAACCGGCGCGATCGTGAGCAGGCGATACAACGCATTCGCCGACCGTGCGGCGAACAGAACTGCTCGCTGCTCGCTGCTCGCTGCTCGCTGCTCGCTGCTCGCTGCTCGCTGCTCGCTGCTCGCTGCTCGCTGCTCGCTGCTCGCTGCTCGCTGCTCGCTGCTCGCTGCTCGCTGCTCGCTGCTCGCACCCTAATCTTCCTATTCTACTAGCTGCACCATTGTCACCGCAGGCGAATGATGAGTATTTCGAACGCGGCCGTCCGAGGGCAAGTTCCACGCGAACGCATGCTAACCGTTGGCCCGTTATGGCGGCCGGGGCATGTCCATTCCAGCTATGGTGACAGGAATCCGACTGATCTGGAGAGCGACATATGGATGCTGAACTGGCGGATCTGATGGCAGTGGGATCCGGTGCCTTGGTGACCGCGGCAGCCGGGGATCTTTGGAACCTGATCAGAGACAGCCTGGCCCACCTGTTCGGTCGGGACAGGAACCAGGGGGTCGTCACAGCCGAGTTGGAGCTCGACCATGCGCGCTTGAGTGCGGCGCGAGAGGTGGGTGACAGCACTGTGGCAGATGAGATCCAGCGGCGCTGGCATGTTGAGCTGACGGCGGCGATCGAACGCGATCCGCTTGCTGCATCTGAACTGCGGCAGCTGCTGGCAGCTGTCCAGCGCCAGCAAGCCGCTCAGCCGATGAGAGTGCGCAACGTGGTGAGCGGGGGACGGCAGGGCAAGGTCATTCAGGCTGGCTTGATCGAAAAGATCATCATCGGCTGATTGGATAGCTGACGCGCCGGGTGTCACGGACATCAGCTGCTGGGGCACGCAGTGTGCAGGGCTAGCAGTAGCCGTTCACGTTCAAACGGCAGCGCGGTCCCCGAGTCCCAGGGTGTGCTAGACCGGAACTACCCCTTGTTGTACAAGTCCGACCGCGAGAGGCCCTGGGCGAACACCGACCGATCTCACCGTCACGCGCGTCTGTTCCGCGCTGCTCAAGTGGGAGCTTGTCGGTGCCGACGATTGCTGTCTCCCTGGGCTGTTCTCCTGCGTCGCCCATCACTGTGGGAGACGGGCGACGCAGGGGACCAAGGAGGATCGGGTGCCATGATCCGAACAGGAGTTGGCAGCGGTATGGAGGAGCGCATAGGCCCTTGCCAGGCTGTTCGCTGAACGCCAGGTCAGCAGGGCTCCGGCCGGGGATTTCCCGGGGACTTTTCGGGGACTTTCTGCTTCGTCTGGGGGACTTTTCGGGGACTTTTCGCGGTGCAAACAGGGAAGCCCCTGACAGTCCTGAAAGAGGCGAAGCCGCAGATCAGGGTGTGTTTCGTCAGCACTCGATGACGTTGACCGCCAGGCCGCCGCGGCTGGTCTCCTTGTACTTGACCTTCATGTCGGCGCCGGTCTCCTTCATGGTCTTGATGGCCTTGTCCAGGGAGACGTGGTGGCGG
>Ga0302311_10005959_pt1 | contig 12745 bp, 11 predicted proteins | sample III_Palsa_N1_3_FD_200449 | JGI IMG/M metagenome (GOLD analysis project Ga0302311, IMG submission 200449) | Peat permafrost microbial communities from Stordalen Mire near Abisko, Sweden - III_Palsa_N1_3 | ecosystem: Environmental > Terrestrial > Soil > Palsa > Peat permafrost | place: Sweden... | reverse complement strand
GCGGAGGTCACGGAGGGCTACCCGGTCACCGTCAACGACCACGGCGAGGCCGCCTTCGCCGCCGCGACCGCGACCGAGCTGCTCGGCGCGAACAACTACATCGAGATGCCGCACCCGGTGGCCGGGGCCGAGGACTTCGCGGTCATCGGCGAACTGGTGCCGTCCGCCTACCTGATGCTGGGCGCGTGCCCGCCCGACCGCGACCCGTTCACCGCGCCGTACAACCACTCGCCTGAGGCCCAGTTCGACGACGCGGTCATCGGCTCGGGCGCCGCGCTGCTCGCCGCCCTGGCCCTGGGACGGCTCCGGCGAGAGAGCTGACCTGTCGTCAACTTTCGCTCTGAAAAAAAGGAGTTCATTTTCCTGGCGGCATACCGGGCGGCCGTCGGACCGAACTGGTTGCGGACCGGACTGGTTACGGACCGGCGTCCGGCCGGGCGTTACTGGTCCTCCCGGATGGCCCATGGGTCCAGCGGCACATAGCCACAGGCCCGACCGTCTCCGTCGAGCAGGTGGCCGACCAGCTTGACCACCCGTACCGTGAGCTGCCGCTGCAACACCCTGACGTCCCGGATCTGGCGCTGGAACTCCGCCTCCAGGCGGCGCAGGTCCGACAGTTGACGAACCATCAGATAGGCCGCCAGATTCGCCGCGCCCAGCGTCAGCACGCACAGCCGGGTCTGCGGCAGTGCGGCGAACCACTGTGCGGCCGGTTCGAGTTGGTCGGCCGGGAGCTCCAGCCACAGCATCACATGGACCGGATGGCCGGACAGCCGGGGCGACGAGTCGCAACGCAGCACCAGTCGGCCCGACTCGCGCAGCTCCGCCAGCCGCCGCCGGACCGTGGACGCCGGGAGCCCGGTCCGCGCGGCCAGCTCGGCGTACGGCATCCGGCCGTCCTGGCCCAGGGCCACCAGCAGCGCGCGATCCAGCTGCCACTGGTGTGCCGTGGTCAGCGGCTGCGCCGCCGGGCCCGGCCCGGGCCGGAGCGGCTGCGGGGGCCGTGGGTCGGGACCGGCGATGGCCGCCCGCTGCCCGGTGTCCAGCACACCGTCCCGCCAGCGGCTGCCCTCCAGGACGGTGTGCTCCACCAGCGAGGTCCGGGTGCGCAGCACCCCGGGCAGCGCGCCGATCCGGTCCAGCACGTATCCGGTCAGCCGCGACTGCTCGGTCGCGCCCACGTTCAGCAGCAGGTCCGCGCCGCCGGTGACCACCTGGATCGACGCCGTCTGCGGGTCCCGGGCCAGCCGCGCGGCGACCGAGGTCACCTGGTTGGCCTGGCACTCCAACTCGACCAGCGCGGTCACCCCGAAGCCGACCCGGTCCGTCGACGGGTAGCAGGTCACCCAGGCGTCACCGGCCGCCGCCAGCCGCGCCCAGCGCCGGGACAGCGTCGCCGGGTCCACCCCCAGCGGACCGGCCAGCCGCGACCACGGCGCGCGCGGGTCCACCCGCAGTGCGTCCACCAGCGCCAGGTCCAGTTCGTCGGTCACGGCTCGGCCCTGCGGGCTGACGGCAGCGCCACGGGAGGCCGGTGCGGCTGGTGTGACCTGCGGTGCGTGCTCATCGCCGCCAGGGTAGACCGCCCGGCCGCCGGGACGGCAACCCGCCACCCCGCCCAGGGGTGACGGGGCTCCACCGAACTGGTACATCTTGCGGTCGGGACCGGTTCCGGGTTCCCCGGGGAAGTGGTCCCCGGGACCGGTCCAGCACGACTGATCCCGTCACGAGATCCCGTCACGACCGACTCCGTCACGACCGACTCCGTGACGACCGACTCCGTCACGACCGAACTCCCGTCACGAGATCCCGTCACAGCCGAATCGCGATGAAGCTGGAGAACCGCCCATGACCTCGATACCCGCCTCGACCCCCACCCTCCGTGAGTCCGCCGCCCTGCTCCAGCCCGACCTGGCGGCCCTGCGCCGGGCGGTGCACCGGGAGCCGGAGATCGGTCTGGACCTGCCGTTGACGCAGGCGAAGGTGTTGGCGGCGCTGGAGGGGTTGCCGCTGGAGATCACTTTGGGGGAGAAGCTGAGCTCGGTGACGGCGGTGCTGCGCGGTGGCCGTCCTGGTCCGGTGGTGCTGCTGCGGGGGGACATGGACGCGTTGCCGGTGCAGGAGACCAATGACCTGCCCTACGCCTCACGTTTCCCCGGGGTGATGCACGCCTGCGGGCACGACCTGCATGTGGCCGGACTGGTCGGCGCGGCCCGACTGCTCGCCGAGCGGCGCGAAGAGCTGGCCGGGGACGTGGTGTTCATGTTCCAGCCCGGTGAGGAGGGGCTGGCCGGGGCCAGGACCATGCTGGAGGAGGGCCTGTTGGACGCGGCCGGTGTCCAACCGGTCGCCGCCTACGCCCTGCACGTGACCGCCGCGACCTACCCGAACGGCGCGGTCGTCGGCCGTCCCGGAGCGATCATGGCCGCCGCCGATACCCTCAGCGTCACCCTGCGTGGGCGCGGCGGCCACGGCTCGGCCCCGCACTCCGCGCTGGACCCGGTCCCGGCGGCCTGCGAGGCGGTGCTCGCGTTGCAGACCATGGTCACCCGCCGCTTCGACGCCTTCGACCCGGTGGTGGTCACTGTCGGCACCTTCCACGCCGGCACCATGAACAACATCATCCCTGGAGAGGCCTTCTTCGAGGCGACCGTCCGCTCGTTCTCGCCGCAGGCGCGCGACCGGGTGCGGACCGAGTCACTGCGCGTGGTGCACGGCATCGCGGCCGCGCACGGCCTGGAGGCGGACGCCACCTTCTTTGACGTCTACCCGCCGACCGTCAACAGCGTCGCCGAGGCGGACTTCGCCGCCGACACCGCCCGTGATCTCTTCGGCCCGGACCGTGTCCTGACGATGCCTCAACCCGAGGCAGGAGCCGAGGACTTCTCCTTCGTCGCCGAGCGCATCCCCTCGGCGTACTTCTTCCTGGGCGCCTGCGTACCCGGACGCGACCCCGCCACCGCCCCGGACAACCACGCCCCCCAGGCCGCCTTCGACGACGCTGTCCTCGCCGACGGTGCCACGCTCCTGGCCGAGTTGGCCATCCGACGCCTGAGCCAGGTGAATTGACGCATACTCAACTACGCCTCCCGGGAGCGATGCCGCATCGTTCCCGGGCAGCGGCGTTGCCCGTCAAGCCCTGAGGATCAGTAGTGCCAGTGGTGGCCGCGGACTCCGCCCGGGGGCGGAAAGGATGACTGATCGTCATAAAGCGTCCCTGGGGCCGGGATCAGGACTCGGGTTGGCTCAGGGCGGCGTGGACGGCGGTGAGTTGGGCGAGCGGGTCGTGGCCGAGGGTGCGCAGCACCACGGCTTCGGCGCCGGCGGTCCACAGGCTCTGGATCGCGGCTGCCGCCTCTGCGGCGGTGCCGCTTGCGGTCCATACCTGGTCGAGCGGGGGCAGCCAGTCGGCGTGGACCTCCAGCGCGGCGCGGGCCTGCGCCGCGTCGTCGCCGACATGGAGGAAGGCGAAGACGTTCAGGCTGTGCGGGCGTTCGCCGCTGCGGCCCTTGTCGATGTGGGTGAGCGCCTGCGCCAGGTCACGCGGACCCTTGCCCTCGTCGAGCAGGGTGCCGTCGGCGACTCGGCCGGACAACTCCAGCGAGCGTGGGCGGCCCACCCCGGCGACCACCGGCGGTACGGCGGTCGGCGGGTGCACCAGCTTGACGCCGTCCACCCGGACCTCGCGGCCGTGCAGGGTCACCTGCTCGCCGCGCAGCAGCGCGCGGACGACGGTGATGGTCTCCTCCAGCAACGCCAGCTGGCTCTTCGGGCCGGCGCCGACCTGGGCCATCCACTCGGCGACACCGTGGCCGACCCCGGCGACCAGCCGCTCCGGGAACATCCGCGCCAGTGCGGCCAGCTCCATCGCCAGCAGCACCGGGTTGCGCAGCGGCGCGGGGGCGATCCCGATGCCCACCCGCAGCCGCTCGGTCGCGCCCAGCGCGACGGCGGCCGAGGACATCGCGCCCGCCCAGCTCAGGTCCTCGACCACCCACAGGTCATCAAAGCCAAGGGCCTCCACCGCCCGCGCGAACCCCGGCAGCCCTTCGGGAGCCCAGGCGCGGTCGTACATCACGCCGATCCGATGACGAGTCACCCGCACACGCTATGCACTCCGGGTGCGGTTGATCAAGGTCCCGGACCGGGCGATACGGCCGCGCCGCGCCGAGGGCCGGGCCGTATCCTCGTGGGTATGAGCGAGTTGGCAGCGGGCTCCGAGCCGAAGACTGCGTTGGACCCGGAAGACCGGAAGATCATCACCCTGGCGCGGTCCGCCCGCGCCCGCAACGGCGTTGCGGAGGGCGCGGCGGTGCGCGACGAGACCGGACGCACCTATGTCGCCGGGACGGTCGAGCTGGCGTCGCTGCGGCTCAGCGCCCTGCGGACGGCGGTGGCCATGGCGGTGGCCAGCGGTGCCCAGGGGCTGGAGGCGGCGGCGGTGGTCGGCACGGCCGAGCAGTTGGCCGAGGAGGACCTGGCGGCCGTGCGGGACCTCGGCGGCGCGGGTACACCGGTGCTGCTCGCCGAGCCGGACGGGACGCTGCGGCTGGTCGCCGAGGCGCGCTGAGCCTCCGGGGCCGGATCGGGGCCGGATCTGGGTCGGATCGAGCCCGGATCGAGCCCGGATCGGGGTCGGCTCGGAGCGGATGGGGCCGGTTGGAGGCGCGTGCTGGCGCGCCGGGACGGACGAGAGGCGGGTGGGGCGGCGTGGGGGGCTTGGCGTTCATCGCGGGCGTGCTGTTCGTGCTGATGGGGATGGGGCGCTGGCAGGAGGACAACAACCCGCTCTGGCTGACGGCCTCGATCATCGTGGCCATCTGCACGGTCGTGGGCGGCCTGAAGGCGGTCTTCAAACGCGGAAAGTAGCGGAAGGTAGCGGAAGGTAGCGGAAGGTAAACCGCAGCCCGTCCCGTGCCCCGGCGGCCCGCCCCCGGCGGCCCCGGGGCGCCCTGGCGCGGGGAGGAACCGGGTGGGGTCGGCGATAGGGGAGAATGGTCCGTATGAGCTCTCGCCCGACCCAGCAGTCCGCCAGGCCCGCCACCGCCGCCGACGCCGCCCCGCAGGGGGACCAGCCGCACCGGTCGGGCTTCGCCTGCTTCGTCGGGCGCCCCAACGCGGGCAAGTCCACACTGACCAACGCCCTGGTCGGCACCAAGGTGGCCATCACCTCCGACCGCCCGCAGACCACCCGGCACACCGTCCGGGGTATCGTGCACCGCCCCGACGCGCAGCTGATCCTGGTGGACACCCCCGGCCTGCACAAGCCGCGCACCCTCCTCGGTGAGCGGCTGAACGATGTGGTCCGCTCGACCTGGGCGGAGGTGGACGTGATTGGCTTCTGCGTCCCGGCCGACCAGAAGCTCGGCCCGGGCGACAAGTTCATCGCCAAGGAGCTGGCCGCGATCAAGCGGACCCCCAAGGTCGCGGTGGTGACCAAGACCGACCTGGTGGACTCCAAGCAGCTCGCGGAGCAGCTGATCGCGGTGGCCCAGCTGGGCGTGGAGCTGGGCTTCGAGTGGGCCGAGATCATTCCGGTGTCCGCCGTCGCCGACCAGCAGGTGGGCCTGTTGGCGGACCTGCTGGTGCCGCTGCTGCCGACCGGCCCGATGCTCTACCCCGAGGGCGACCTCACCGACGAGCCCGAGCAGATCATGGTCGCGGAGCTGATCCGCGAGGCCGCGCTTGAGGGCGTCCGGGACGAGCTGCCGCACTCGCTGGCGGTGGTGGTCGAGGAGATGCTTCCGCGCGAGGGGCGTCCGGAGGGCAGGCCGCTGCTGGACATCCACGCCAACGTCTACATCGAGCGGCAGAGCCAGAAGGCGATCGTGATCGGTTCCCGTGGGGCCCGGCTCAAGCACGTGGGCACCGTCGCCCGCAAGCAGATCGAGGCGCTGTTGGGCACCCCGGTCTACCTGGACCTGCATGTGAAGGTCGCCAAGGACTGGCAGCGCGACCCCAAGCAGCTTCGCAAGCTCGGGTTCTGACGGTCGGTCGGGATTCGGTCAGGGGTCGGTCAGGAGTCAGCCGGAGTCGCGGACGACGAGGTACGAGGAGCCGAGGGCGTGGCTCTCGGTCGCGGCGTCCTGGTTCCGGATCAGCCGGTCGATCAGCTCGGCCAGCCTTGCCCCGTCCGGGAGTTCAAGCCGCACGGTGGTCAGTCGGGGGCGGGTCAGCCGGGCGAGCAGTATGTCGTCCGCGCCGACCAGGGCGACGTCCTCGGGGACCCGCAGTCCGGCGTCCTGGAGGGCGCTGAGCAGTAGCAGGGCGTACTCGTCGTTGTAGGTGAAGACTGCGGACAGGTCCAACTCGCGCCAGCGGGACGCGAGTTCTGCCGTGTCCTGCTCGTTGTAGCCGAGGCTGAGCGGCTGGACGAGAGTGTCCGGGCCGCCGTGCTCGGCGCAGGCGGCGAGCAGACCCTCCAGTCGCGGGCGGCTGAAGAAGTCCAGGGTGGGATCGGACGGGACGACCGCGCCGATCCGGCGGTGGCCCCGGGCGAGCAGGTGCTCGGCCGCCGCAGTTCCGATGCCGTGCTGATCCAGCGTCAGAGCGTGTGCCCCGGGCACGGGTTGGCCGCCTATGGTGAACACCGCCCGGGTGCCGGAGCGGCGCAGCAGGGCCACGCCGCGCTCGGTCAGCCCGGAACCGAGTCCGGCCAGTACCGCTGTCGGGCGGAGCTCGGCCCAGCCGACGGCGACGTCGGCGTCCGGGGCGCCGGGGTCGACGTAGATGACGATCGGATAGCCCAGGGCCCGCAGCGCGCCGCGAAGCTCGCCGAGGAAGCTGGTGAACAGCGGGCCGAAGACCGCGTCCGGCATGGTCAGCAGCACGATTCCGGTGTGTCCGGCGCGCAGGGACCGGGCGGCCGCGTGCGGGACGTAGCCCAGCTCCTCGGCGGCGGCGCGCACCCGCTGCCGGGTCTGTTCGCTGACCCGCCCGCTGGCGCTGTCGTTGAGCACATAGGAGACCGTGGCGCGGGACACCCCGGCGTGGCGGGCGACGTCGGCGCTGGTGGGGGCGGTGCGCGGGGTCGTGGGTTGCTGTGTCATACCGCTGTACATCCTTCCAGAGCTGGGGCCCGGGCGGGCGAGGTCGGGATGTTCGAGCCTCTGGTGACACGAGTAAGCATAGGTCGTGCCATCATGGACCGAACAGGTTTGCGACGAAGGGATCGGCGCTGTGAGGCTCAGTACTCGCGAGTGGGGCGATGGGGACCGGACCGCTGTCCTGGTCCACGGGATCATGTCCGACTCCCGCACCTGGCGGCGGGTCGGACCCGCGCTGGCCGCCCTCGGCTACCGCGTGGTCGCGGTGGACCTGCGCGGCCACGGCGACTCCCCGCGCGGCACAGTCGGGCCCACCGCCACTGGTCCGGCCAACGGCGGTTACACGCCCGAGAGTTACGCCGACGACCTGGTCGACACCCTGCCGACCGGGGTCGAACTGGTGATCGGCCACTCGCTCGGTGGCGTCGCCCTGTCCGGCGCGGTGGAGCGGCTGTCCCCGCAGCGCGCGGTCTACGTCGACCCGGCCTGGCGCCACGCCACCGTCAAGGAGGGCTTCGACCCGGAGCAGTTCGTCCGGTTCGCCGACCGGGCCACCGCCGGACTGATCGCGGCGCTGAACCCGCGCTGGGAGCCGGCCGACATCCGGATCGAGCTGGAGACCGTGGCCGGGTGGGACCGGGCCAGCGCGACCGCCCTGCTCCCGCTGGCCGGACGGCTGCTGCTGCCCGCGCGGGTGGCCGTGCCCTCGCTGGTGCTGACCGCCGATCCGAGCCGACTGGTCACTCCCCCCGACGCCGCGCTGCTGCGCGAACGCGGCTTCGAGGTGCGTACCGTTCCCGGCGCGGGGCACAGCATCCATCGGGACGACTTCGACGGCTTCATCACCGCGCTGGAAGGCTGGATCTGAGCATGAGCAGCACTGACCCCACCCGCAGCAGCACCCCCGACGCACCGCACCAGCAGCACCAGCACCAGCACCCCTGTTCCGCCCACGACACCGACACCGACACGGACGCCGACGAACGGCGGGAGGCGGTCGTCGAGGAGGCCCTGGGCAAGCTCGACCTGACCGCCAAGGTCGCCCTGCTCGCCGGGGCGGACATGTGGTCGCTGCCCGCCAACGAGCAGATCGGGCTGGGCCGGCTGGTCATGTCGGACGGCCCGGCCGGGGTACGCGGTGAGCAGTGGGGGCCGGAGGACCCGTCCGTCGCCATCCCCTCCCCGACCGCGCTGGCCGCCACCTGGGACCTCGACCTGGTCCGCCGCACCGGCGGCCTGCTCGCCCAGGAGGCCCGGCGCAAGGGCGCGCACGTGGTGCTCGCGCCCACCGTCAACCTGCACCGCAGCCCGCGTGGCGGACGCCACTTCGAGGCGTACTCGGAGGACCCGCTGCTCACCGGCGAGATCGGCGCGGCGCTGGTGGACGGCGTCCAGGCGGGCGGTGTCGGCACCACGCCCAAGCACTGGGTGGCCAACGACTCCGAGACCGACCGCTACACCGTCGACGTCCGGGCCGACCAGCGGACCCTGCGCGAGCTGTATCTCGCGCCGTTCGAGGCGATCGTCCGCAAGGCCCGTCCCTGGGGCCTGATGGCCGCCTACAACCAGGTCGACGGCCACAGCATGAGCGAGCACGCCGAACTCAACAACGGTGTGCTGCGCGAGGAGTGGGGCTTCGACGGGGCCCTGGTCTCGGACTGGACCGGGGCCAGGGACACCGTCCGCGCCGCCCTCGGCGGGCTGGACATCGCCATGCCGGGACCGGTCACCGTCTACGGCGAGCACCTGGTCGCCGCCGTCCGCGACGGACGGGTGCCGGAGGAGGCCGTGGACGGCCTGGCCCGGCGGGTGCTGCGACTGGCCGCCCGGGTCGGCCTGCTGGCCGGGGCGCCGGCCGTCGTACCGCAGGCCCCGGCGGAGATCGACGGCGAGGCGCTGGCCCGGGAGGTCGCCGCCCGCTCGTTCACCCTGGTCCGCAACGAGGGCCTGCTGCCGCTGGACCCCGCGCCCGGCTCGGTCGCGCTGATCGGAGCCGCCGCCGAGCACGCCAGGATCGGCGGCGGCGGCTCCGCCCAGGTCTTCCCGGCCCGGGTGGTCAGCCCGTTGGAGGGGCTGCGCTCCGCACTGCCACCGAGCACCGCGCTCGGCTACGCGGTCGGCGCGGACCCCTCGGTCCACCTCGCGCCGCTGGCCGTGCCGGTCCGAGCCGCGCTGCTGGGCGCGGACGGCGGCGAACTCGCCAACACCGAACTGCCCGACGGCAGCGTCCGCTGGCTGGGCCGACTCCCCGGCGGGGTCGACTTCGCGGAGCTGCGCGCGGTCCGGCTGACCGCCCTGCTCCGGCCGCAGACCACCGGCCCGCACCGACTGGCGATCCGTGGCCAGGGCCGCTTCGTACTGGAGGCGGACGGCCGGCGGCTGTTCGACGGCGAGGTGCGCTACCAGGGCACCGACCCGGCCGGAGCCTTCCTCAACCCGCCGGAGCAGGTGGTCGAGCTGGACCTGGAGCACACCGGCACGGTCGAATTGACGCTGCGTCATATCCTGCCCGAGCAGTCGCTGTTCGCGGGATTCGGGCTGGTCTCGTTCGCGCTCGGCCACGGCGCTCCGGTCGGCACCGCCGACGAGTTGATCGATGAGGCGGTCGCGCTGGCGGCTGCGGCCGATGTCGCGGTGGTGGTCGTGGCCACCACCGAGGAGGTCGAGAGCGAGGGCGTCGACCGGACCGGCCTGGCCCTGCCCGGACGCCAGGACGAGCTGGTGCACCGGATCGCCCGGGTCAACCCGCGCACCGTGGTGGTGGTCAACTCCGGTGCCCCGGTGCGGATGCCGTGGCGCGAGGAGGTCGCGGCGGTGCTGCTCGCCTGGTTCCCCGGGCAGGAGGCGGGCGCGGCGCTGGGCGACGTGCTGCTCGGCGTCAGCGAACCGGGCGGGCGGTTGCCCACCACCTGGCCGGCCGAAGAGGCCGACTGCCCAGTGTGGCAGGTCGAGCCGGTGGACGGCCGACTCGACTACCGCGAGGGCCTGTTCGTCGGCTACCCGGCCTGGCAGCGGCGTGGCGTGGCCGCCCCGGCCTACTGGTTCGGCCACGGCCTCGGCTACACCGACTGGGAGTACCAGGGCATCGAGGTCCAGCTCCGCGACATCGAGCCGAGCGCCGGACCGAGCGCCGGACCGAGCGCCGGGCCAGGCGCCGGAACGGACGCGGACCCGTACGCGGCGCGGGCCGAGGCCGTGGTCCGGGTGCGCAACTCCGGCGCGCGGACCGGCCGTGAGACCGTCCAGGTGTACCTGGTGCCGGACGGCGGCGACTCGTCCCGCCCGGACCGGCGGTTGGCCGGGTTCGCGGTGGTGCGGGCGGAGCCGGGCGAGGTGGTCGAGGCCCGGGTGGAGCTGCCGCTGCGGGCGTTCCAGACCTGGGGTACGGACGGCTCGGACGACTCGAACAGCTCGAACGGCAACGGCTGGAGCACCCGCCCCGGGGCGTACACGGTCGAGGCGGGCCGCAGCGTCGCCGACACCCGGGTGTCGGCCCAGCTGACCCTGGAACTGCCGCCCGAGGGCTGAGAGTCGGGGGCCTGGTGCCGGCCCAGGGCCTAACGGCCTTGGGCCAGCACCAGGTTGACCAGATCCTTTTGTCCGTCCGTGAGTTGTGGTTCGGCGCAGTGCACTGTGCCTCGATCGTCCACGGTGATGGCGTAGTGGAAGCCGTCCGGCACGCCGAAGGTGGCGGTGCGGGTGCCGGAGCTCAGCACCTCGCGGGCCAGGGCGTGGATGTGGGGGGCGTCGGGGCGGCCTTCGGTGTCGAGCGCGGCACGGCGCTCGACACCGGTGACTCCGCCGTCGCGGATGACCTGGATACGCATAGTGTCCAGTGTGCTCCGTTGGGTGTGCGCGGCGACAGGTATTTACCCCGGCGCGCGGATGAGTGAAGCGTTAATTCTCGCCTCGCCCCGCACCCTCGTCCGCAACCGCGGCTCCCGCCGCGGCCCCGACCCCGGCTCCCGCCGGTGCGCCGACCGGGGCCGCGATCGGCACCCCCACCGCCGTCCAGGCGGCGAGCACCGCGTCCAGCTCCGGGCCCGAGCCGTAGCGGGCCCGGGCGGCGTCCGCCGTGGCGGCGGCGAAGACCGCGAAGGTGGCGGCGGACGGGATCTGCCCGCCGGTGAGCACGTCGTACCAGATCTGCCCGGCGCGCTCCCAGGCGTGGCCGCCGAGGGCGGTCGCGGCGAGGTAGAAGGCGTGGTTGGGGATGCCGGAGTTGAGGTGCACGCCGCCGTTGTCACTGCTGCCGTGGACGTATCCGGCCATGGTCGCGGGCTGCGGGTCGGTGCCCAGCCGGGGATCGGCGTAGGCGGTTCCGGGGGCCTTCAGCGAGCGCAGGGCGACCCCGTGGATGCCCGGGGCGAGCAGGCCCGCGCCGATCAACCAGTCCGCCGCTTCGGCGGTCTGGCCCAGCGCGTACTGCTTGACCAGCGAGCCGAAGACGTCCGAGACGGATTCGTTGAGCGCGCCGGACTGCCCCTGGTAGTCCAGGTTCGCCGTGAACTGCGTTACGCCGTGCGTGAGTTCGTGGCCGATGACGTCGACGGCGACGGTGAAGTCATTGAAGATCACGCCGTCGCCGTCGCCGAAGACCATCTGCCGGCCGTTCCAGAAGGCGTTGTCGTAGCGGACGCCGTAGTGCACGGTGGCGTCCAGCGGCAGGCCCCGGCCGTCGACCGAGCGGCGGCCGTAGGCGCCGAGGTAGAAGGCGAAGGTGTCGCCGAGGCCGTCGTAGGCCCGGTCCACGCTCTGGTCCGCGACCGGGGCCGAGCCCTCGGTGCGGACCACGGGCCCGGGCAGCGTCTGCCGGTGGTGCCCGTCGTGGATGGTCCGCCGCGCGGTCGGAGCCGGGGCGGCGGCCGGGACCGTGGGCTGGTCCGTGGGCTGGTCCAAGGGCTGGTCCGGCGCCAGGTGCGGCGCGGTCGCCGGGGGCGCGGGCGCGGGTACGAGCGGCAGCCGCAGGGCGCGCTGCTGCCGGTGCAGCGCGTCCAGGTCGAGCGCGCGCCGGGCCGCCGCGCGGACGTCGGAGTCCGCATCGTGGACCAGGTGCTCCAGCAGGTGCGGGGGGACGATTCCACAGAAAACGGGTGAAGTCTCAGGGCGATGCCCGGGGAGATGTTCGGTCATATCGCCCAAAGTGTCAGAGATCACACCCCGTGTCAGTCACCGAAAGGAGTGGTCGGCGGCCGGTGATGTCTCGACAGGCGGAACAATCTGGGTTTGGGCTTCGGTCGGCCGGGGCGCTGGGTTATGGTGAATTCCATCATGCGCATCGGGCTGCTTCTTCTTAGCTGCCGCGGCGAGGGCCTGTAGTTCACACAAGGCCGACTCCCTCGCCGCGGGGAATCGTGCTGTGCGCTCTCCTAGTGCCGCAGTTTGTCGGTCGTCGGTCCACAGCCCGTACCGACCAGACAGCCCTACCGACCAGGGAGCATGAGAAGCATGTCCGAGATCCAGCAGCCCTTCGCCGAGCGGCCCACTCCCGTCACCGCCGCGACCGTGCGCCAACAGCCCTCGAAGATGCCCTACCAGCGGTACGTACCCTTCGGCACCGTCGACCTGCCCGACCGCAGCTGGCCGTCCAAGGTCATCACCAAGGCCCCGCGCTGGCTGTCCACGGACCTGCGGGACGGCAACCAGGCGCTGATCGACCCGATGTCCCCGGCCCGCAAGCGCGCCATGTTCGACCTGCT
>Ga0302311_10005956_pt1 | contig 12751 bp, 12 predicted proteins | sample III_Palsa_N1_3_FD_200449 | JGI IMG/M metagenome (GOLD analysis project Ga0302311, IMG submission 200449) | Peat permafrost microbial communities from Stordalen Mire near Abisko, Sweden - III_Palsa_N1_3 | ecosystem: Environmental > Terrestrial > Soil > Palsa > Peat permafrost | place: Sweden... | reverse complement strand
CGGCATGCATCAAACCGCTGGAGACGACTACTTCTTAGTCGCCATGCCGACGTCCGCCAGCGTAGACGCGAGCGAAGGTCCGCTCGCCCCCCCCATCTCGGACTCTCAGGAGTTCCCCAGCATTTCCGATAATGGGGCTTATCGGAATTTGCTCCTGCTGTAGCGCTCAGATGCGAGCCTCACCCCTCCCGGGTCAGCAGCGCCAGCGCCGACAACGCCATCACCTTGGCCGACGCCACCATGTCATCGATCCCCACCCATTCATCCACCTTGTGCGCCAGGTCCAGCACGCCGGGGCCATAGGCGATGCAGTCCTTCAGCTTGCCGATGCGGTCGACGTGTTTCTGGTCGTAGGTGCCGGGGGAGCAGATGAACTGGGCCGGGCGGCCCAGCACCTGGCGGACGGCGCGGGCCGTGGCCTGGGCCACCGGGCCGTTCTCATCGGCCAGGGTCGGCAGCACTGAGAACAGCTCGGTCAGGGAATATCGAAAGCCGGGCCGCTCGGCTTCGAGGGCATCGAGGATGTCCTTCACCTCGCCCCGAACCATGTCCAGAGGCTCCTCGATCAGGAAGCGGCGGTCGATGATCATCCGGCAGCTGTCGGCCACCAGGGGCGCGGGCAGGCCCTCAAACTCTTCGCCCTGACCGCCGTGCAGGGAGTTGATGTTCAGGGTCGAGGTGCGGGCGCCGTCAGGCACGACCGGCATGTTCGACCGGCGCGCGTTCAGCACCGGATAGAGTTCGTGCTCCAGCTTCTCCATCACCGCCCCCATGTGGCGGATGGCGCTGTCGCCCAGGAAGGGCATGGAGCCGTGGGCGATCTGGCCCAGGGTCTCGATCCGCGCCCACCAGACGCCCCGGTGACCGATACAGACCCGGTCGACGTTCAGCGGCTCGGGGATGATCACGTGATCCACGCGCGGGGATGAGAACCAGCCCCGCTCGGCCAGATAGGCCACGCCGCCATAGCCGCCGCTCTCCTCGTCCGCGGTGCCGGAAATCTCCAGCACGCCGGGCGGGTCGATGCCGCTGTCCAGCAGCGCCTCCACCGCGATCACCGAGGCCGCCAGGCCGCCCTTCATGTCGCAGGTCCCACGGCCGTAGACGCGGCCGTCCTTGACCACCCCGCCGAAGGGATCAACCGTCCAGCCGGCGCCGGGCTCGACCACGTCGATGTGGCTGTTGAAGTGGACGCACGGTCCCGGCCGGCCGCTTTCGCGCCGGGCGATGACGTTGATGCGCGGGTATCTGTCGGTGTCCCCCGGCGCGCCCTCGGCCCGCACATAGGCGATCTCGAAGCCGCGTTTGCGCAGCCGCTCGCCCAGCAATTCGGCGCAGGGTTTGTAATTGTCCCCCGGCGGATTGACCGTCGGGATACGGACCAGGTCCTGCGTCAGGGCGACCACGTCCTCCTGGCGCGAGGAAATGCGATCGAGCAGGGCGTTGATGACGGGGGACGGCGCGGCGTCGTCAGGCATGGCTGAAATCTTCAAATGGATCGCAGGTCTGAATGGCGACCAGCATGATCCCCGATTCCGCCGGCCGCAACACCGTGACCGGGACTGCGGAGGCGCCGATGTCGCGCCAATATCTCAGGACAGGGAACAATCGGGGAGAGCCCGAAGTTATAGCCGCGGGAACACCTCCAACCTCATCGGGGCCAGCAGCCTATGCCAGACATCATCCTGCCTGAAGACCGGCCCGACGCGCGCAATGCCGGCGCCCAACGCAGGCGCTGGTCGGCGCCACGCATCATCGAGTCGACCATTCAGGAAGACACCTCCAAAACGGTGATCACGCCTACCGAAGGTCATCTGCTCGTGTCGACAGCCGCCGCTTCCTGACCGGACGCCGCCGGCCCGCCATCGGGCCGCGCGGCTTCGTTCGCATTGAACGTGAGCCATCGAAGCCCAAAGGTTCGATGGTTCGAAGGCGGAAGGCCTAACCGCAAAGGCGCGAAGGACGCGAAGACGCGCGCAGCGCTATCGTTTGGGGCCAAGCCCCATCCGACTAACTTGCGGGCAAAGCCCGCCTTAGCGTCCTTCGCGGTGAATCTGCGAGAGCACCGCCCCTTAAGTCGGCCCGGTTTCTCCCACCAGCGCGCCCACCTTTTCTAAACCCGCCCTCGCAAAATGTCGGCGAGCTTGGCCATTTCGCCGGCCGCCGGACCGCCCCATCTCTCCCGCAGCGCCGAACCCCGGCGAAGCAGGAGATTCATCCCATGGCCAAGCTCGACGGCAAGATCGCGCTCATTTCCGGCGGCACCAGCGGCATCGGCGCCGAGACCGCCAAACTTTTTCAAGCTGAAGGCGCGACAGTCATCGTCACCGGCTCCAGCCAGGCGTCGGTGGACTCGGCCAAGGCCGAACTTCCCGGGATCGAGGTCCTCGTCTCCAACGCCGGCGACATCACCGCCACCAAGGCCCTTGTTGACCAGGTCGCCGCCAAACACGGCCGCATCGACGTGCTGTTCGTCAACGCAGGCATCGCCAAGTTCGCCCCCATCGAGCAGGTCGACGAGGCCTTCTTCGACAGCCAGTTCGACGTGAACGTCAAAGGCGCCTTCTTCCTGCTTAAGCATGCAGCACCGGTGATCTCAGACGGCGGCTCCATTATCCTGACGGCGTCGGTAGCGGGCGCCAGCGGCGGGCTGGGCGGCGGCACGGTCTATGGCTCGACCAAGGCGGCCCTGCGCTCCTTCGGCCGCACCTTTGCGAGCGAGTTGAAGTCGCGCGGCATCCGGGTCAACACCATCAGCCCCGGCCCGATCGATACGCCCATTCTCGACAAGAACGGCTTCACCCCGGCGCAGAAGGAGGCCTTCCTCACGGGCGCTGCGACCCGCATTCCGCTCGGTCGCGCCGGCACGTCGCCGGAAGTCGCCGCCGCGGCCCTCTACCTGGCCGCCGACGCCACCTACACCACCGGCGCGGAACTGTTCGTCGATGGCGGGTTGATCGACCTGTAGGTTCGATCCGATCAAGGTCCTCATCCTGCGGCGCCCGCGCGGTCGGCCTCGCACCTCGGGATGAGGAATTGTATAGGGCGCGTCCATGAACAGAGACGCGGCCACAACGACCGACCTCATCGCCAGCTCTGCTTCTCCGGCGCTGACGCCCGCCCTGCTGGCGCTCAACAACGCCCACGCCACCGAACTGTCCTGGCTGGAGCCCGAGCGGCTGGACACCATGATCGCGGGCGCCTTCATGGCCAGGGCCATTGACCAGGCCGAGGCGCTGTTGATCGCCTTCGACCAGGACGCCGCCTACGACGGCGCCAACTTCCTGTGGTTCCGCGCCCGCTATCCCCGCTTCGTCTATGTGGATCGGATCGTCACGGCGAGCGAGGCGCGCGGGCGGGGCCACGCGCGCCGGCTCTACGCCGGCCTGTTCGAGGCGGCCCGCGCCGCCGGCCACGACCGCATCGTCTGCGAGGTGAATGTCGAGCCGCCCAATCCCGGATCGATGGCCTTCCACGGGGCGCTGGGCTTTGCCGAAGTCGGCCGCGCGGTGATCGATGACGGCCGCAAGACCGTGGCCTATCTCGCCTGCCCGCTTGGCTGAGCCCGCCGCGCCTTCACCACCGCGATATCCAGGGCCTGCAGGAACTTCGATCGGTCCGCCGGCGCGAAGGGCTTGGGGCCGCCGGTGATCTCGCCCATGGAGCGCAGATGCTCGCCGATGGCCCGCGACGCCAGGGCGCCGCCGATGTTGTCTGGGGTGAACATCCGCCCGGTCGGATGCACCGCCTGCGCCCCCGCCGCCAGGGACCGCTGGGCCAGGGGAATGTCGGCGGTGATCACCACATCCCCCGGCCCCGCCCGCTCGGCGATCCAGTCGTCGGCGATGTCCGGCCCGGCGTCGACCACCACCGAGGTGATGCGCGGGCTCTGCGGGATGCGGATCCAGCTGTTGGACACCACGAACACGGCAAGGCGATAGCGGTCGGCGACCCGATAGACCTCCTCCTTCACAGGGCAGGCGTCGGCGTCGATGTAGAAACTGGTCATCGGGGGAGATTAGAGCGGGTTGGCCCGCGACGAAAAGCCCTCCCGCTCGCCCGCCACGCGCGGGGGCTAGCGCTGATCCTCGCTGCCGTTAAGCTGTTAACCATTGTGTTCGGGGGAGCAGCTTGGTGGGGTTAGGTTTGTTCGGCGCTGTCCTGGGCGCCGCTCTTGGTCTCGCGTGCACGGCGTCCGCGGCGCCCCTGTGCCGCACCGATCCGCTCGCACCGGCGATCACGCCGCGCATCGAGATCGACACCCGCCCCGACGCCTCGGGCCGGGCCGTCCGCTACGGCGCCCTGCAATACCCCCGCGCGCCGCTCGGCCCGATGAAGATCGCCCTGACCATCGATGACGGTCCCGACCCGACCAACCACATCCGCGTGCTCGACATCCTCGACAAGCACTGCCTGAAGGCGACCTTCTTCTTCGTCGGCTATCTGGCCAACAACCGGCCCGACCTGGTGCGCGAGACCGCCGCGCGTGGCCATGTGATCGGCACCCACAGTCTGACTCACCCCGACAACCTGCGCCGTCTGTCTGCCGCGCGTCAGGCGCTGCAGATCGACGGCGGCTTCGAAGCCTCCCAGAAGGCGCTGGAGGGTTCGTCGCCCCAACTGCAGACGGCCTTGGCGCCCTTCTTCCGCTTTCCCGGCCTGAACGACAGCCCGGCCATGCTGGCCTATCTCGGCCAGCGCCACATCGCCGTCTTCTCCTCGGAGTTCGGCACCGACGACTGGAAGGGCATCTCCTCGGCCGAGATCGAGCGTCGCGGCCTGAAGGAGGCCGCCGAAACCCACGGCGGGGTGGTGATCGTGCACGAATCGCGCCCGCATACGGTGGAGGCGCTGGATGACCTGATCACCCAGTTCGAACAGCGCGGCTATTCGTTCGTGCTGCTGGCGCCCACGCCGGCCGCCCATGGCGATGCGGCGTCTACCCCCGGCGCGGTGCTGAAAGCCCTGCCGACGCCTTCGGCCCAGACGGCGAGCCTGATGCGCCGGCCCGTCGCGGAGCCGTCACTGGTGGTGTGGATCAAGGGATTGCTTGGGATGGCGTGAGGCGGCGCCGGCCGTGGTCCCCGGCCGCGCTTCGCCTTGCCCGTACTGACGAACCTTCAGATGAAGAGGGTGGTCCCTACTCCCCGGCGTCCGGGTCCTTGCCAGCCGCGCGATCGGCTTCCCGTTGGGCCGCTTTGGCCGCTGCTTTTTCCGCAACCTTTATGGCTTTGGCGCGGTCGCGTTCCTGGCGTTCGAAGTTATAATTGGGTTTGCGGGCCATGGTTTGATCTTCGTATGTGACAGAAACGCGGGCGTCACGAGCAACTTAAGGCGCCCGCGATCTATCCGCGAGGCCGGTGGTAGCCTAAATGAGCGCGATGTCCTCCCAAAATATTGATCCGGTGCTGGCCAAGGCGCTCGCAGACCGTGGCTACGCCACCCTCACCCCCGTCCAGACCGCTGTGCTGGAACCCCAGACGCAGGGCCGTGACCTATTGGTCTCCGCCCGCACCGGCTCCGGCAAGACCGTCGCCTATGGCCTGGCCCTCGCCGACACCCTGCTGGGCGTCGGCGGCGCGCTCGCCCCGCCTGGCCCACCCCAGGCCCTGGTGATCGCCCCCACCCGCGAACTGGCCATGCAGGTTCAGCGCGAGCTGAGCTGGCTCTATGCCGGCGCCCGGGTGGTCTCCTGCGTCGGCGGCATGGATCCCCGCGCCGAGCGGCGGGCCCTGGACGCAGGCTGCCAGATCGTCGTCGGCACCCCCGGCCGCCTGCGCGATCACCTTGAGCGCGGCAATTTGCGACTGAACCAACTCAGCGCGGTCGTCCTCGACGAAGCCGACGAGATGCTCGACCTGGGCTTCCGCGAGGAGATCGAGGAGATCCTCGACGCCACGCCGAAAGATCGCCGCACCCTGCTGTTCTCGGCCACCATGCCTAAGCCCATCGTGACGCTGGCTGCGACCTATCAGCGCGACGCCCTGCGAATGGTGGTCGGCGCCTCGGAAGCCCCGCACGCCGATATCGACTATCGCGCCATTCGCATCGCCCCTAGCGAAGTGGAGCTGGCCACGGTCAATGTGCTGCGCTTCTTCGAGCCAGGCGCGGCCCTGGTGTTCTGCTCCACCCGCGAAGCCGTGCGCCGCCTGCACGCCAATCTGGTGGAGCGCGGCTTCAATGTCGTCGCCCTCTCCGGCGAGTTCAGCCAAACCGAGCGCACCCACGCCCTGCAGGCCCTGCGCGACGGCCGGGCCCGGGTCTGCGTCGCCACCGACGTGGCCGCCCGCGGCATCGACATCCCCGACCTGGACCTGGTGGTCCACGCCGACCTGCCCAACAACCGCGAGGTGCTGCAGCACCGCTCCGGCCGCACCGGCCGCGCGGGGCGCAAGGGCGTCTGTGTCGTGTTGGTGCCCCACCCCAAGCGCCGGCGCGCCGACACCCTGTTCAAGACCGCCCGCATCGAGGCGACCTGGCAGTCGCCCCCCACCGCCGACGAGATCCGGGTCCAGGACCAGGCCCGGGTGATCTCCGAGATCAGCCCCGCCGCCGAGGCGCCCGAGGAAGACATGGCCCTGGCCAGGCTCATCCTGGAGCAGCGCTCGGCCGAGGACATCGCCGCAGCCTACGTCCGCCTGACCCGCGCCCGCATGCCCGCGCCCGAAGACCTGGCCGAAAGCGAGCCGGAGCCCCGCGGCTATGCCCCCAGCCGTGATCGCCCGGAGAGGGGCGGCCGCAGCAACGACCGGAGCGCTGACCGAGGGGGCGACCGTGACCAGACGCCCGAGCCGCCGCGCCCAGGCTTCGAGGACGCGGTCTGGTTCAAGATCGACATCGGCCGCAACAAGAACGCCGAAGCCCGCTGGATCCTGCCCATGGTCTGCCGCCGGGGCCACGCCACCAAGCGCGACATCGGCGCCATCCGCATCTTCGAGCGCGAGACCAGGTTCCAGGTCACCGCCGAGGCCATCGAGCGCTTCGAAGTCGCCATCACCAAGGGCGACGCCGACGGCGGCCGTATCTCTCGCCTGGACGCGGGCGCTCCGATCCCGCGCGACACCGGACCCCGAGACGGACCGAGAGAAGCGCCACGGGACCGCCCCAGAGAAGGACCGCGAAACACCCCCAGAGACGTTCCGAGAGACGCCCCCAGAGATGCTCCGAGAGATGGGCCGAGGGACGCGCCATGGGAGGGCCCGCCGCGCGGCAAGGGCGGTGGCAAACCCTTCGTCCGCCGCGACGGCCCGCCGCCCGCGGCCGGGCCGCAAGCCGTGGTGAAGCCTCGGGACGACAAGCCCTACAAGGCCAAGAAGCCGTTCCCGGGCCGGAAGTTCAAACCGAAGGGGTAAGTATCGGCGTCGCGGCCGCATGACCTCTCAAAGACCGCGTCCCGCGCCACAGGTTGACAATCGCGCGCGCAGGGCCAACAGTTCACCATATGGTGAACTATCAGGCCACTGACCTCGACCGCGTCTTCTCCGCCCTCGTCGATCCGACGCGCCGGGCCATCCTGGCGCGGCTGGAGGCGGAGGAGAGCCTGTCGATCGGCGCCCTGGCCCAGCCGTTCGCGATCAAGCTGCCGGCGGTGATGAAACACCTGGACGTGCTGGGCGACGCCGGGTTGATCACCCGTTCCAAACACGGCCGCACGGTCGAAGTCCGACTGGCGCCGGCGCCCCTGCGCGAGGCGGTGGACTGGCTGGCCCGATATCAGCGGTTCTGGTCGCCGGCGCTGGATCGCCTCGCCGCCTATGCCGAGGCGAAGGAGGCTGAGGTCCGCGAGGCCGAAGCCACGGCCACCAGGGATAAGGACGCCAGCGAATGACCAGCCTTACCCTGGTCCGCCGCATCGCCGCGCGACCCTCGATCGTGTTCGAGGCCCTGACCACCGCCGACGGGATCGCCGCCTGGTGGGGCCCGGATGATCTTCCGGCGGCGGACGCCGAGATCGACCCCAGGGTTGGGGGCGCCTTCCGCGTCCATTTCCGCACCCAGGACGGCGGCGACCACGAGGCCCGCGGTGAAATTCTCGAGATCGACGCGCCGGACCGCTTGGTCATGACCTGGTTTTGGGCCTTCGGCGGCGAGCCGGCGGAGCATGGCCGCATCTCGCAAATCGCCTTCGACCTGAGGCCAGTCCCCGAGGGCGTCGAGATCACCTTCACCCACAGTGGCCTGGCCAACGCGGAATCCGCCGCCAGCCACGAGTACGGCTGGACCGGAGCCTTCAACAAACTCGACCGGATATTCGGCAATGACGCCGGGCGCGAACCTTAGACATGCGGGGCAACAGAATGTTGGCGATACGAAATCTCACTCAGACGCGGCGGGCCTTGGGCGCCCTTGCCGCGGGCGCGGCGGCTCTGGCCTTGACCCTCGCAATCGCCGCGCCGGCGTTAGCCCAGGCGGCGCACCCCTATCCCGAGCGCGCGCCGCTGGATCAATATCGCCTGCCGAGCCAGGCCGATGAGGTCGCCCTGGCCCGCAGCGCCGCGCCGCCGGCGATCTCCGACAAGGCCGAAGTCCTGGTCCTTGGCGCCCAGGGCTATGAGACGGCGGCGAACGGAACCAACGGCTTCGTCTGCATCGTCGAGCGCTCCTGGGCCTCCGGGTTCGACGACGCCGCCTTCTGGAACCCGAAGATACGGGGGCCGATCTGCTTCAACCCGGCTTCGGTGCGATCGGTGCTGCCCACCTATCTGCAGCGGACCCGGTGGGTTCTGGCGGGCGACTCCAAGGCGGGCTTGGTCGATAAGACCAAGGCCGCCATCGCCGCCGGACAGATCCGGCCGCCGGAGGCCGGCGCCATGTGCTACATGATGTCCAAGGGCGGCTATCTCGGCGACGACGCCGGGGGCGGCGGCCACTGGCATCCGCACCTGATGTTCTTTGTACCGCATGACGCGGCGGGCGCGACCGCCTGGGGCGCGAACCAGCACGGCTCGCCGGTGATGGGCGGCGACAACACCGACATCGATCCGGCCGTGGTCTATTTCGTCGTCGTCTCCACCTGGTCCGACGGAACCCCCGGCCCGATGATGGGGATGTGACAGGGGGCTGTTTTCCGCACGCTCAAGATGACACCGTTCCCCAGGCCTTGTGCCTGGGGAACGCGCTAAATTGAATGATGTGGGCGCCGCCCTCTAGGCCGCGCGCGAGAAGCGGTAGCTGTCGATCTGGCTGAAGATCGCCGCCATGGCGCCGCCGGCGGGCAGGCCGTCGGTGTCGATGGCGCCCTCGGCGAAGATCAGCGCCAAGCGGTCGCGCGCGCGGCTGACCCGGCTCTTGATGGTGCCGGTCGCCACGCCGGTAACTTCGCCGACTTCTTCATAGGACATGCCCGCCGCGCCAATCAGAATCAGCGCCTCGCGCTGGTCGTCCGGCAGCATCGCCAGGGCGCGGCGCAGTTCGTCCAGCTCGATCATGCCGGTGGCGCTCTCGGCCGACACCAGGGTGCGCTCGGCGACTTCCGGATCCAGCGCCGTGGAGCGCCAGGACCGGCGCTTGTCGGAATAGAACAGGTTGCGCAGGATCATGAAGGTCCAGGCCTTCATATTGGTGCCCATCTCAAAGCTGGCCCGGCTGGCCAGCGCCTTGGCCAGGGTGTCCTGGGCAAGGTCATCGCCCTGGGTCGGACTGCCGCTCAGGCTACGTCCGAATGCCCGCAGATGCGGGATCAGGGCGACCAACTGGGTCTCAAAGGCGTTGTCGGCAGAGGGGGTCGAGGCCATGGCTAAGCTCCTTCTTCAGGGACTCAACGCCGCTCGATCAATATGGCTCCGCTTGCGGCGTAATTCTTGGCGGGCGCCGTCCGCCATGGCCCTCCGCCGCAAGCTGTTAGCCCTCATACCCCAACCGGCCTAGCCGGGATGGGCCGTCAGCCAGGCCTTGGCCACCGGATCGTCAAGCGCCGCGGCCCTGGTCATCCAGATGCGCGCCCCCGCCGGATCAACGGCGACCCCTTGGCCGCCCGCGTACATCGTGCCGATCATGGCCTGGGAGCGACCGACCATCCGAACGACCGCCGCCACGGGATAGTGGCTCCAGTGGTCGGCCTGATCGGCCACCCGTCGGAACCAGCGCATGGCCTCTGCATAGTCCTGGCTCACGCCGCGGCCCTCGTAGTAGAGCCGGCCCAGGTTGAACTCCGCCGCCGGATTGCCCTGCCCCGCCGCCTTCCGGTACCAGACCTGGGCCTGGGCATAGTCTTGCGGCAGTCCCCCGCCGCCGGAGGCATAGTCGGCGCCGATGTTCTGCTCGGCAAAGCCGTTCCCCTGGTCGGCGGAGAGGCGATACCAGCGCAGCGCCTCCACCTCATCCTTCGCCACCCCCACGCCCAGAGCATAGTGGTAGCCGAGGTTGAGTTGCGCCCACTGATCGCCGTGGTCGGCGCCGAGGCGATACCAACGCAGCATCTCCGCATAGTCCTGCGCCACCCCGCCGCCGCCGGATTCATAGAGGCCACCAATGGCGTTGCAGGCGTCAAAATCCCCCTTGTCGACGGCCTGTTTATAGAAGCCAAGCGCCTGGACATGGTCGCCCCGCGCCTCCGCCGCGCGGCCTTGTCCCAGCTCCAGCTCCCCCGGCCGCGGGACCACCACCCGGCCGGAGGGCATGACCATCGCCGGCGGCGGAATAGGCGTCTGGGCCGCCGCCCCGGACGCCAGGGCCAGCGCCAGGCTGCTGGCGAAAACACCAAATGCGCGCATCACCGGCCCTCCCGTCGGTTCATCGGCCGAGGCGGCGTTGCGCCCAAGCTCGACCATTCGTACCAGCCGCTAAGGCCTGCATCCAGGCCGGGCGCCCACCGCGTCCTCGGCCGCTGCCGCAACTGAGGCGGATGGGGAGCGTCCTCACCGCGGCCAGCCCCTTCAACCTTCCGGCTGAGTCTCAAAGCACTGCAAACCGCGATCCGGTCGGTGCCAAGGCTGGGCGGAACGCGTCCACAGGTTAGCGCTGGGCGCAAAGGCGCTTGGCTGGTCAAGCGCGCCGACCCGGACGGGAATGATGGCCTGGTGGTGTTCATTCCAGGCCGAGAGGTGAGTTCCGCAATCGGGACAGAAGGCGCGCCCGACCCTCACGCCCTGGTCCGAGGTCGACATGTGGATTTTTGGATCGCCCTTCAGCAGCCTGTAGGCGCCGCGCGGAAATACCATCACCGCACCAGGCATGCCGCCGCTGACGACTTGGCAGTCGCGACAATAGCAAAAGCCGCCGCCGAGGGCGTCAGCATCAATCTCAAAGCGGATCGCTCCGCACAGGCAGCCGCCGGTGACCATGGCATCCTCTCGGTTTGCAGGGGGAGCGTCCGGAGTTCTCTCACGGAGCGTGCCCCGAGATTATCGCCTCCGCTGGTCGCCGGCAATCCACGCGCCACGCCGCTCAGGAAGCCCTCAAGAAGCGCGGCGCCTACAGGAAGCGGATCGCTTGAGCCTGCATTCACCCGGTCTGTAGCTCATCTACCCCTCATACCGCCCGATCAACTCCGCCGCCAACGCCGCTTCCGACACCAGCCGGCCGCCGGCGATGCGCACTTCGACCACGGCCCCGCCAGCGTCGCGGATCAGCTGCGCCGGCTCGCCGAAACTGGCGAAGCCGCCGGCGTAGCTGATCACGGCCTGGTCCACGCCGGTCACCGTCAGCTCGGGTATCTTCGCCACCGGGTTCAGCGCGGCGGGCGAGGCCACCACCACCCGGTCGCCCACGGCGACCAGGTCGCTTGGGCCCCAGACGCCCCACCAGCGGCCGGTCCAGTCCGCCAGACCCGCCACCGGCGCCCCGGCGGCCTCAAACCGCTTCAGGATCGCCATCGCCCCATCCAGCCAGCCGTGCGACAGGCCGTCCACCGCATTGGTCAGGCAGGACACCGCCAGCGCCTGATCGGGGACCACGACGCTGCGGGTGATATAGCCCTGGAAGCCGCCGGAGTGGCCGAATCCCTCCCAGCCGTCAAAGCTCCAGCTGATCGTCCCCAGGCCATAGCTCTGGTCCACCGCCCCCCAGCGATCCTTCCATTGCGGCCGGCTCATCTCCCGCCGGCTGGCCACGGACAGGATGCTGGTCTCGGCGGCAGGCGAGAGCTGGGCGAAGAATTTGGCGATGTCCGCCGCGGTACTGACAAACCCCGTCGCCGACGCCAGGGCGCCCGTCGCCTGGTCGCCCGCGAACACCAGCCGCCGGCCCAGCAGCGCCTTTCCGCTGTGGCCCCGCGCCAGCGCCGCGCCGACGGGCAGCGGAACGTCCGGCGTGGTCTCCGCCAGCCCCGCCACATCGACAATCTCCCGCTTCACCCAGACGCCATAGGGCTCGCCGGTGATCGCCTCGATGATCAGGCCGGCCAGGCCGAAGCCGTGGTTGGAATATTTCAGCCGCACCCCGGCCTCGATCGCCGGCGCCATGGCCAGTTCGGCCCGCAAGCCGGCGTCGTCCAGGAACGGCGCCCGGCCGGCCCAATAGGCGCAGTCCGGCCCGTCGCGCATGACGCCGGCCGTATGCGACAACAGCTGGCTCACCGTGACCCTGGCGATGTCCGGATGCAGACCGGCGACATATTTTCCCGCCGGATCGTCCAGGCTGACCCGCCCCTGCTCGCGCAGCTTCATCACCGCCGCGGCGGTGAAGGTCTTCGAGTGAGACGCCACCCGATGCCTATGGCGCGGCGTCAGCGCCTCGCCGGCGCCAAGGTCGGCATGGCCGAACGCCTCGTCTAGCACCACCTGCCCGCGCCAGACCACCGCGATGGCGCATC
>Ga0302311_10005955_pt1 | contig 12751 bp, 13 predicted proteins | sample III_Palsa_N1_3_FD_200449 | JGI IMG/M metagenome (GOLD analysis project Ga0302311, IMG submission 200449) | Peat permafrost microbial communities from Stordalen Mire near Abisko, Sweden - III_Palsa_N1_3 | ecosystem: Environmental > Terrestrial > Soil > Palsa > Peat permafrost | place: Sweden... | reverse complement strand
ACTACATGGGCAATATCATCCTGCTGATCGTGGCCGGCTCGGACACCACCCGCCACTCGATCACCGGCGGCCTGCTGGCCCTCGATCAGCACCCGGAGGAATACGCCAAGCTGCGCGCCAACCCGGCTCTGCTCGAAAGCGCGGTTCCCGAGATCATCCGCTGGCAGAGCCCCGTGGCCTATATGCGACGCACCGCGCTCGCCGACCTGGAGATCGGCGGCAAGACGATCCGGAAAGGCGAGAAGGTCGCCATGTGGTATGTCTCGGGCAACCGCGACGAGCGCGCCATCGAACAGGCGGACCGGTTCATCATCGACCGCGCGCGGCCGCGGGCGCACGCGGCCTTCGGCTTCGGCATCCATCGCTGTCTCGGTCAGAGACTGGCCGAGATGCAGCTTCGGGTGGTGTGGGAGGAGATTCTGAAGCGCTTCCCGGTGATCGAGGTGGTGGGCGAGCCGACGCGGCTGCAGTCCAACTTCGTCAAAGGCTATAGCCACCTGCCGGTGCGCATCCCCGCCTGAGGCGATCTTCCCCAGGAGGGAACCCATGCCCTTCGTCACGGTCGGCGGCCTCAGCATCTACTACGAGCGCCAGGGGAGCGGCGCGCCGCTACTGTTCATTTCCGGCACCGGATCGGACCTGCGCGTAAAGCCGGGGACGCTGGATGGCCCGCTGCCCAAGAGCTTCGACGTCCTGGCCTATGACCAGCGCGGCCTGGGGCAGACGTCCAAGCCGGACATCCCCTACACCATGGCCGACTATGCCGACGATGCGGCGGGGCTGATGACGGCGATCGGCTGGGAGAGCGCCCATGTGGCCGGCTTCTCCTTCGGCGGGATGGTGGCGCAGGAGCTGGCGCTGCGGCATCCAGAGCGGGTGGGCCGGCTGGTGCTGGGCTGCACCTCGCCGGGCGGCGCCGGCGGCGCTTCCTATCCCTTCCACGAGATCGGGCATCTCAAGGGCGAGGCCCGAGCCCGGCATCTGCTGCCAATCTCAGACACCCGCTACGACGACGCCTGGGCCAAGGCCAATCCGGAACAATACGCGCAGTTGATCGCCATGGCCTCGGCGGACCTCTATGCCGACGAACCCGGCCACGCCACGGGGGCGCAGCGCCAGCTCGAGGCCCGCGCAGCCCACGACACGTGGGATCGGCTTGCCGACATCCGCAGCCCCACCTTGATCGCCGCCGGCCGTCACGACGGCATCGCCAAACCGGAGACCCAGGCGCGGATGGCGGCCCGCATCCCGGGCGCCAGGCTGCAATTCTTCGACGGCGGCCACATGTTCGTCATCCAGGATCGATCGGCCTTCCCGGCGATCGTGGCGTTCCTCAATCAGGCGTGAGCAAGGCGCGCCGCGGCCCGCGGTTGATGCATAGTGGGCCCGCATCAGCGGGGCCGCCTGGCGGCTCATAGGGGAAACCAGACCGTGCAGATCGATCTTTCCGGGCGCACCGCCCTCGTCACCGGCGGCAGCCGCGGCATCGGCCGCGCCATTGCTCTCTCCCTGGCCGGGGCCGGGGCGGACGTCGCCATCAACTATCGCCGCGACCAGGCGGCGGCGGAGGCCACTGTCAGGGATGTCCAGGCCATGGGCCGCAAGGCCAAGGCCTATGCCGCGTCCGTCGAGACCTGGGACGAAGACCAGGCGATGGTCGCCGAGGTGCTGGCCGATTTCGGCTCCATCGGCATCCTGGTCAACAACGCCGGCATCGCCAGCCGCGGCCAGTCGGTGGCCGACACCGACCCCGCCGAGATGGAGCGCGTCGTGCGCGTCCACGCCTTCGGCCCGCACTACCTCAGCAAGCTGGTCATCCCGCAGATGCGCGGCCTCGGCCGGGGTGACATCGTGATGATCTCGTCGGTGGCCACCCTGGGGATGGCCGCGCGCGGCGGGCCCTACAACATGGGCAAGGCGGCGATGGAGGCCTTGGCGCTGACCATCGCCAAGGAAGAGCGGCAGCACGGCATTCGCTGCAACATCGTGGCGCCCAGCCTGACCGTCACGGACATGGGCGAGCGACTGGTTCGCGCCACGGCGGGAGTGCAGGACATCCACCAGCTGGACGAGCGTTCGCCGTTTGGGCGCGTCAGCACGCCAGAGGACGTGGCCGCGGCGGTCACCTGGCTGGTCTCATCGGCCAATCCCTACGCCAATGGACAGAAGATCAACATCAACGGCGGCGGGAGCTGACCCGGACCTAGACGACGGCGTCTGGACTAGCTTGCGGGCGTCTGGCGCCTGGTCTTGGCCCAGCCGTCGGCCAGGGCGCGGACGATCGGCGCGCCGACGGCAAAGAGGTTGTCGAGCGCCTCCTGCTCGGCCGGCAGACCGTGGTGGGTCTCCAGGCTGATGAAGTCGGCGGCGGCCATGCCGGGAGGGGCGGCGACGAAGTCGCTGGCGGCGCGCAGCATCAACACCCGATCGGTGCGCGCGCGTCCGGCGCGGGCGAGCTGGGTCAGGGCCTGCATGACGCCGGTGTCCTCCTCGGGCGACATGGCGAACACGCCCTGGCCGCGGGTCCAGTAGGGGACCCAGCGCTCCGCCCAGGCGGTCATATGCTCGCCGTACCAGAACCGCGAGGACATCAGCCCGTCGCCCTCGATGACCGACGGCGGCGCGGCGCCCGGGCCGGCGTAGGGCGCGCGCGCCTTGGCGAGGCGCGGCGTGTCGGCCAGCTTGACGCCTCGCGTGAGGGCGAACGCCCAGTCGGCGAGGCCGCGGTTGAGGGCGAAGGCGGTGTCGCCGTCATCGGTGAACGGCTGTGGCGCTGGCTCGGCGAACGGCGTCTCGCGGCCGTTGGGGAGGATGCCGGTTGGCCAATTGGGCGGCATGTCGCGGGCGTCGACTTCCTGACCGAGGTCGCCGTCGACCACGAACCGCTCGATGGCGACGGAGCCCAGCGGCGCAACCTTGGGGTCGCCACCGGCGGTGCCGGCCAGCAGCCAGTAGGCGTGCGAGAGGTCGAACCGCGGATCGAGGCCGAGCGCCATGATCGAGGCCGAGGCGCGGGCGGTCGCCATGCCGGTCAGCACCGCCAGCACGTGGCGCTGAGGGTCATAGAGCAAGGGATGCACACCGGCCGGAAATGGCAGCTGGGTCTGCATCGGCCACTGGGTTCGCCAGGCGTGCAGCTCGCCGTAGAAGTCCCTGTCGCCGCGCGCCGCCTCCCAGGTGGTGACCACCACCACCCGGATCTCGATCGGCCTCGCCTGCGGCTGGGCGATGGCCGCGCCGGCGGTCAGCGTCAGCACGGCCGCCACGAAGCCGGCCCCGAGGCGAAAACGGTGGAGTGTCACTCTCATGCCCGGATCAGAGAAGGGAAGCTCACCACTGGCGCAAGGGCGCCGTTGGACTGATGGCGCCCTTGCGGCTGCTGCAGCGGACACAGCCGCCGCCAACCTCTCTTGCCAATCGAGCGACGTCCAAACAAGTAAGGCTGGTTCCGGCGGCCAGACCGCCCGGAAGGAGACGCCCGCCATGACCCCCGACGCCCTTCTCGAGCTGGAGTTCGGCACCCTGCCGGCGCTGATCGCGGCGCAGGCCGAAGACGATCCGGACGCCATCGCCGTCATCGATGGGGAGCGATCGGTGACCCGCCTGGAATTGAACGCCCTCATGGACCGCGTCGCCGCCGGCCTGCAGCGCGATGGACTCCAGCCGACCCAGGCGATCGCCGTCTGCGCCTATTCTTCGATCGAATACGTGGCGGTGTTCCTGGGCGCCTTGAAAGCCGGCGTTGCGGTCTCGCCGCTGGCGCCCTCCTCCACGCCTGACCAGTTGATCATGATGCTGGATGACTGCGCCGCGCCTTTGTTCTTCCTGGACGCCGGCGTGGCCGAGTTGATGGCCCCGGTCGCAAGCCGCATCCAGGCGCATCGCATCGCGCTCGACAGGTCGGACGCCGGCGAGGCCTTCGACGCCTGGCTGACGCCTGCCGACGCCAAGCCCGAGCCGGTGGAGATCCAACCCGCGTGGCCATTCAACATCATCTATTCATCCGGCACGACGGGGGCGCCGAAGGGCATTGTCCAGAGCCACGCCATGCGCTGGCGGCACATCGCCCGCGGCGCCAACTCCGGATACGGCCCCGGCGCCGTGACCCTGGCTTCGACCCCCCTTTATTCCAACACCACCCTGGTGAGCGTGCTTCCGACCGTGGCCCACGGGGCAACCCTGGTGCTGATGAAGAAATTCGACGCGCTCGGCTTTCTGGCCTTGGCCGAGAAGCATCGTGTCACCCACGCCATGCTGGTGCCCGTTCAGTATCGCCGCATCATGGCGCTGCCGGAATTCGACCGCTTCGATCTTTCCGCCTTCCGCATGAAGTTCTCGACTTCGGCCCCGTTCGCAGCCGAGCTCAAGGCCGACGTGCTTCGGCGCTGGCCGGGCGGCCTGATCGAATACTACGGCATGACCGAAGGCGGCGGCTCGTTCGTCCTGGTGGCGCACGAACATCCGGACAAGCTGCACACCGTGGGCCAGCCCGCCCCCGAGCACGACATCCGACTGATCGACGAGGACGGCAAGGAAGTCGCGGCCGGCGAGATCGGCGAGGTGGTCGGCCGCTCCAACGCGATGATGAACGGCTATCACAACCAACCGGAGAAGACCGCGGCCGCCGAGTGGCGCAGCCCGGAGGGCGAGCGCTTCATCCGCACCGGCGATGTCGGCCGTTTCGACGCGGACGGCTTTCTGACCCTGATGGACCGCAAGAAGGACATGATCATCTCGGGCGGATTCAACATCTATCCCTCCGACATCGAGGCGGTGATCGTTCAGCATCCGGCCGTGCTGGAAGCCGCGGTCGTGGGCGTTCCGTCGGACAAGTGGGGCGAAACGCCGGTGGCGTTCGTCACGGCCCGTCCTGGCGCCGCGATCTCGATCCCGGAACTTGCCGAGTTCGTCGCCGCCCAGGTCGGCAAGACCCAGCGGCCCTCCGCCTATGAGCTGGTCGACAGCCTTCCCCGCTCGGCCATCGGCAAGGTGCTGAAGCGCGAGCTGCGCGATGGCTTCAAGGGTCAGGTGGCCTGAGGGGCGCCGGGCGGGGGATCAGGCGAAGAATCGGCTTAGGCATGCAGGCCTGATAACCTCGCCATGATCACCATCCAGACCTTTGTGCCCGTTCTTGATCTCGGCGGCACATTCGTCTTCGCGATCAGCGGCGCGGTCGCTGCGGTCAATCGCCGACTAGATCTCTTCGGAATCCTCGTCCTGTCTTTCGTGGCCGGGAACTTTGGTGGAATCACCCGCGATCTGCTGATCGGCGCCGTGCCGCCGGCGGCTCTGACCGATGGACGCTATCTGCTGGTTTCGGTCCTGGCCGGGCTCGTCACCTTCTTCTCTTACGCCGGCGTCGATAGGCTGCGGACGCCCGTGCTGATGTTCGATGCGGCGGGCCTGTCGTTCTTCGCCATCGTCGGGGCGCAGAAGGCGCTCGATTTTGGATTGAACCCGGTGATGTCGGCGCTCCTCGGCATGTTGACCGGCATTGGCGGCGGCATGATGCGCGACGTGTTGCTGGCGGAAATCCCCCAGGTGTTGCGGTCTGACCTGTACGCCATCGCGGCGCTGGCCGGCGCGTCGGTGGTCGTCGGCGGCGACAAGCTTGGCCTTCCCTATGCCCTCTCGGCTGTGGCCGGAGGCGTCTTGTGCTTCGGCCTTCGCTTCATGGCGATCAGGCACGGCTGGCATTTGCCGATCGCTCATTTCTCCGCTCAGCGCCGCGCCGAAACCAACGCCTCGGATGATCAGGCCGTGCGTTGAAGGCCTGACAAGTCGGCAATCTGACGAACCGCGCGGCGTTCAGTTTCAGTTCAGTCTGTTTGGCCTAGCGATCGCGCCCAGTCCGAAACGGCGGAACGATCAATGAAGCGGATTGGCGCTCTTTCCCTGGTGTTCGCCTTGGCCGCCGTGGTGATCGCGGCCAGGGCCCAGACAGCCAAGGATCTCGTCCTGACCACGGCCGACGGGCCGCGCCACGCCATTGTCTATGCGGCGGACTCGGGACCCGGTCCGACGGTCATCGTCCTGCACGGACATCTGGGATCGGGCGCCCAGACCGCGCGCTCGACCGGATTCGTCGATGCAGCCCGCAAGCGCGGTTTTGCGGTCGTCTTTCCAGATGGTCTGAAGCGCCAGTGGAATGACGGCCGGCGTGGCGGCGAGACCGATGGGCCCGATGATGTCGCCTTCCTGCGCGCCCTGGCCGAGCGGCTGATCACCGATGGCGTCGCTCAGCGCGGCCGGATCTATTTCGCCGGCATCTCCAACGGCGGCATGATGACCTTCACCATGGCCTGCGAGGCGCCGGACCTCGTCGCTGGCGTGGGCACGGTGATCGCCAGCCTGCCCGCCGGCCTGCCGCACTGTGCGCCACGACCAATGCCGGTCGTGATGTTCAACGGCACATCCGACCCCATGGTGCCCTTCGCCGGCGGAGAGGTCGGCTTACGCGGCGGGCGGGGCGAAGTGTGGGGAGCTGAACGGACGGCGGCCCTGTTCGCCAAGGTGGATGGCTGCGGCGCGAGCCAGTCGGCGCCGCTACCGCATCGAAACGCCACCGAAACTACAACGGTCGATCGGATCGCCTGGACCGCCTGTCGGCCCGGAACCGAGGTCGCCTTCTATCGCGTTAACGGCGGCGGCCACGCCTACTACGGCCGGCCGCCCCTGGCGTTCGGCCTGCTGGGCGCCACCAACCACGACGTCGACCCCGCCGACATCATCCTGGCGGCGTTCGCCGGCCGTTGAAGGATCTTGGGGGTAGGCCCTCCTAGCGTTCCAGGTAGACGGCGGTCGACATGCCGCCGGCGGTGCAGACGCCGGCGATCGCCTTCTTCGCCCCCCGCCGGCCGAGCTCCATCAGCGTCTGGCCGAGGTAGCGTACGCCAGACATGCCGTAGGGGTGGCCCAGTGCGATGGCCCCGCCGTTGACGTTGGTGGTCTCCCACGGCGTGCCCAGCTCGCGCTGGTTGTAGAGCGTGGTGACAGCGTAGGCCTCGTGGAGCTCCCAGAGATCGATCTCGTCCATCGAGAGGGCGTGTTTCTTCATCAGCTTGCGGATGGCCGGGGTGATGGCGACGCTCATTTCCGCCGGGTCCACGGCGCCGAGCTGCAGGCCGCGGAATCGGCCGAGGATCGGCAACCCGCGGCGGGCGGCGAGATCAGCGTCCATCAAGACTGCGGCCGCCGCGCCGTCGGAGAGCTGCGAGGCGTTGCCCGCCGTCGTCGTGCCGCCGGGATAGACCGGCTTGAGCGTCAGCAGGCCCTCGAGGGTGGTCCCCGGCCTGGGCCCCTCGTCGTGATCGAGGACGACGTCTGCCGTATGGGTCTCGCCGCTCGCCTTGTCGGTCACCTGCATGGTGGTGGCGAAGGGGACGATCTCCTCGGCGAACTTGCCGGCCGCACGGGCCGCTTCCACCCGCTTCTGGCTTTCGACCACATAGCTATCCAGGGATTCGCGCGTGAATCCGTATTTCTCGGCCACGAAATCGGCGGTCTGGTTCATGCTCCACCACACGGCGGGCATCTTCAGCTGCAGGGGTTCGTAGAAAAAGCCCTGGAGATTCAGGTGACTCTGAGTGAGGCTGATGCTCTCCACCCCCGCGGCGACGACGATGTCGGCTTCGCCGGTTATGATCCGATTGGCGGCGATCGAAGCCGCCGTAAGGCCTGAGCCACAGTAGCGGTTGATGGTGACGCCAGGCACGCCGTCGCCGAAGCCGGCCCATAGCGCCGAGGTGCGGGCGATGTTGTGGCCTGTGTAGCCCTCCGGCAGGCCGCAACCCATGACGACGTCCTCGACCTCGCCAGCCTCTATCCCGGCCCGCTCGACCACCTTGGCGAGCACATGCCCTGCCATGGGGATGCCGTGGGTGAGGTTCAGAGCCCCCCGCCCTGCCTTGGCGATCCCGGTGCGGCAGTAGGCGACGACAGCGACCTCTCTCATCGGGTTTTCCTCCGGTGATTGATCGACCAAGGCGGCCAGTGAAAGGTTCGCAGCAAGCGGGCGGTTTGTGAATGCCTTGGGCGTCGCGGCGAGGAGTGCGATGCTGATCGCCTTGAGCGGCCGACGGCCGGTGATCTGGGAGGCGCCATGACTGGTCTTGTCCTGCACAGCTACTGGCGCTCGTCGGCGGCGTATCGCGTTCGCATTGGCCTCAATCTAAAGGGCGTCGCCTACGCTCAGGTGACGCATGACCTGCGGACGGATGCGCATCGCGCCGCCGACTATCTGGCGCTGGATCCGCAAGGCCTCGTACCGACTCTGGAAACCTCGGACGGCGTCCTCACCCAGAGCCTCGCCATCCTCGAGTGGCTCGAGGAACGCCATCCGGACCCGCCTCTCCTTCCCAAGACGCCCGGCGCGCGGGCGATCGTGCGCGGCATGGCCCAGATCGTCGCCGCCGACATTCACCCGCTCAACAACCTGCGGGTGCTGGGCGTCCTGCGGCGCGACCTCGGCGCCAGCGAGGTGCAGACACAGGCCTGGATCCACAAGTGGATCGCCGACGGCTTCGCGGCTCTGGAAACGCTGATCGCCGCGCATGGCGGCGAGTTCAGCTTCGGCGACGCCCCGACCCTGGCCGACTGCGCCCTCGTGCCGCAGGTCTACAATGCCGGGCGCTTTGGCGCCGACCTCGCGCTGTACCCTTCCCTCATGCGGGTGGCGCACGCTGCGGCGGCGCTGCCGGCTTTCGCCGAGGCCCACCCGAGCCGACAGCCGGACGCCGACCCGGCGTGACACTTCGAAAACCGGATTTTGATTGGCGGGCCGTCTGGAGCCGGGGGTAGCTTCGACGCCCGAAGCGGGAGAAACGCCATGAACAAACTCATCACCTGCCTGTGGTTCGACCATGGCGAGGCGCGCAAGGCGGCGGAATTCTACGCCGCCACCTTTCCCGACACCCACCTCGGGCATGTCAATCTTGCCGCAACCGACTTCCCGGGCGGTCAGCAGGGGTCCGAGCTGACGGTCGAGTTTACGCTGCTCGGCCAGGCTTTCGTCGGCCTGAACGCAGGGCCCGCCCACAAACCCAACGAGGCGGTGAGCTTCCAGGTGCTGACTGACGATCAGGCCGAGACCGACCGCTACTGGCAGGCGATCGTCGACAACGGCGGGGCCGAAAACGTCTGCGGCTGGTGCCGCGACCGCTGGGGCTTTTCATGGCAGATCGTGCCACGAGCGCTGCTGGCCGCGATGAGCGATCCCGATCGCGCCGCCGCGAAGCGGGCGATGGAGGCGATGATGACCATGGTGAAGATCGACATCGCCGAGATCGAAGCGGCGCGGGCCGGTCCAGCGGCGGCCTAAGTCACTGCAAGCGAGGACGGGTTGGCGGTAGAGTGTCGGCAAACAGGGAGACGTCCATGTCCATCGAAACCGTCCCAAGCGATGTCGCCGCCCCGGACACGGGCAGCAGCGACCTGCTGGCCTCACTGGAGGGAGGGGTTCTCACCCTCACCCTCAACCGGCCCGAGGCGCGCAATGCGATGAGCGATGGCATGAACCAGGGCCTTGGCCGCATGCTGGCCTGGGCCGAACTGGAGCCGGCCGTGAAGTGCGTTGTGCTGACCGGGGCCGGCAAGGGCTTCTGCGCCGGCGGCGACGTCAAGGGCATGGCGGCGCGGGACGGGCGGACCATGACCATCGACGCGGCGATTCATCGCCAGCGGACGAACCAGCGCGCGACTTCGGGACGCCTCTTCGCCATGCCGAAGCCGACGCTGGCTTCCTTGCCCGGTCCGGCGGCGGGCGCGGGCCTCGCCCTGGCGCTGGCCTGCGATCTTCGCATCATGGCCAGCACGGCGATCCTCACCACCGCCTTCGCGCGCGTGGGCTTCTCGGGCGACTACGGGGGCACCTATTTCCTGACCCAGCTCGTCGGCGCCGCCAAGGCGCGCGAGCTCTACTACCTCTCCGAACGGGTCAGCGCCGACGAGGCTTTGCGCCTGGGTCTCGTCAACTGGGTGTGCGAGCCAGAGGCGCTCGAGGCGCGGACGCAGGAGATCGCCCGCCGCCTCGCCGCCGGCCCCACCGTCGCCTATCGCTACATGAAGGAGAACCTCAACCGGGCCATGGCCGGCGCGCTCGAAGAATGCCTCGACCTGGAGGCGACGCACCACGTGCATTGCGCCGCGACGGAGGACCATCGCGAGGCGGCGAAGGCCTTCGTCGAAAAGCGCGAACCCGTGTTCAAGGGGCGCTGACACCGATGAGCCTTCGACTTCGCCAGATCGCCCTGGTGGCCAAGGATCTTGAGCTCGCCCGCGTCGAGATCGCGTCCCTGTTCGCGGTCGACTACGCCTATGACGACCCGGGCGTCGGCAAATACGGCCTTCACAACGCCGTCTTCCCGATCGGCATGACCTTCCTGGAGGTGGTCTCGCCAAAGACCGAGGGCACCACGGCCGGGCGGCTGCTAGAAAAACGAGGTGGCGACGGCGGCTACATGGTCATCCTGCAGACCGATGGCCTGGCCGAGGCGCGCGCGCGAATCGGCGCGGCGGGCGCCCGAATCGTCGACCAGTTCGATGGCGACGGCGTCGCTTTCACTCACATCCATCCGCGCGATGTTGGCGCGGCGATCCTGTCGATCGACTGGATGGATCCGCCCAGCCGCTGGGAGTGGGGCGGCCCACACTGGCGCAAGAACATGCGCACCGATCGCGTCCAGGCCATCGTCGGCGCGGAACTGCAGGCCGAAGCGCCGGACAGGATGGCGACGCGCTGGGCCGAGGTGCTCGGTCGGAGCGTCGAGCGCGACGGCGAGACCTGGCGCATCGGCCTGGACGACAGCAATATCCGCTTCGTCTCCCTGCAGGACGATCGCGGCGAGGGCCTGAGGGGGTTCGACGTCAAGGCGGCCGACGCCCCGGCGGTCCGGACCGAGGCCGACCGACGCGGCCTGCCGATCGTCGGCGGCAAGGTTTTGGTCTGCGGGACCTGGGTGGGGCTGGTTCCCGCGTGAGCCTCGAAGGCCTCAATATCGTGAAGAGTCGTTTCGGCCATGCCGAGACCGTCGCGCGGCTGGTCAATGCCGTAACCTCCCGGCACATGACTGTCATGGCCCGGATCGACCACGCGGAGGGGGCGGCTGCGGTGGGGATGGCTCTGAGGCCAACCCTCGTCATGCTCTTCGGCAATCCGCGCGGCGGAACGCCGCTCATGCAGGCCGTTCAGACAATCGGCATCGACCTGCCGCTCAAGATGCTCGTCTGGGAGGATGAAGCCGGCATAACCTGGCTCGGTTACAACGACCCGGCCTGGATCGCGGCGCGGCACGGACTGGAGGCCAGCGACCTCACGGGCCCGATGGCGGCGGCTCTGGCGGCCATCGCCGACGAAGTGGCCGGCCAGTCAGGCTGAATCCGCGGTCCAGCGCTTCAGCCTCAGACCTAGGACGCCAATCAGGGCGACGCCAGCGGCCGCCCCAACCCACAGCCCCGGTGCGGCCTTGTCGCCGGTGGCATGGATGAGCCAGGTGCAGACAAGCGGCGTGAAACCGCCGAACAGGGCCGTCGCCAGACTGTAGGCGAGCGAGAAGGCCGAGGTGCGCGCCGCCGGCGGCATGACCTCCGTCAGATACACGACCATCGCGCCGTTGTAGGTCGCATAGAGCGCCGCCAGCCACAGCTCCGCGGCCAACAGGCGGCCGAACGAAGGCGCCGCGGCCAGCCAATGGAGGATCGGATAGGCGGTGATGAGCAACAGCAGCGCCGCGGCGATGAGGATCGGCCTGCGTCCAATCCGGTCCGACAAGGCCCCGGCCGTGGGCAGCAGGGCAAAATTGAGCAGGCCGACGCACAGCGTCGCGCCGAAGGCCTTGCGCGTCGAAAGGTGCAGGACCTCCGTGCCGTAGGTCGGCGTGTAGGCGGTGACGAGATAGAAGGCGACCGTGGTCAGGGTCACCATCATGGCGCCGAGACCGATCACCGGCGCATGGGCGCCGAGCGTAGCCAGGATCTGCCTGAACGTCGGCCGCTCGGTGCGCTGCGCGAACGCCGGCGTCTCCTGGAGCTGGCTGCGGATCAGGAACAGGAACGGGATCAGGGCGCAACCGAGGATGAAAGGGATGCGCCAGCCCCAGGCTGCCATTGCCGCCGCGTCCAGCCGGCCGGCTAGAGTGACCCCGATCAGGGCGGCGAAAACGACGGCGACCTGCTGGCTGGCCGATTGCCACGACACCCAGAACCCTTTCGAGCCGGGTCCCGCCATCTCGGCCAGATAGACCGAGACGCCGCCTAGCTCGACCCCCGCCGAGAGGCCCTGGATCAGACGGCCGAGGACCACTGCGATCGGGGCGGCCAGGCCGATGCGGGCATAGGCGGGCGTAGCGGCGATGGTCGCCGTGCCGATCGCCATCAGGCCGAGCGTGATCAGCAGCCCCGTTCGCCGGCCCAACCGATCGATCACCGCCCCCAGCGTCAGGGCGCCCACCGGCCGCATGAGAAAGCCCGCCCCGAAGGCGGCGAAGGTCGCCAGCGTCGAGGCGTAGGAATCCGAGGCCGGGAAATAGGCCTTCGCGATGGCCTGGGCGTAGTAGCCGTAGACCATGAAATCATACATCTCCAGGAAGTTGCCGCTGGAGACGATGAAGGCCGAGACGACAGGGCTGCGCCGATGCGGATGAGGGTCGACCGCCCCCATCAGACCCGCCCAGGAATGATCGGCAGGATCACGTGCGACGGCCGATCGCTGTCCGCGAAGACCGTGTTGCGGGCGATGCGCCGCGCCAGACCGGTT
>Ga0302311_10005954_pt1 | contig 12753 bp, 10 predicted proteins | sample III_Palsa_N1_3_FD_200449 | JGI IMG/M metagenome (GOLD analysis project Ga0302311, IMG submission 200449) | Peat permafrost microbial communities from Stordalen Mire near Abisko, Sweden - III_Palsa_N1_3 | ecosystem: Environmental > Terrestrial > Soil > Palsa > Peat permafrost | place: Sweden... | reverse complement strand
CTACCACCTCACCGTTCCGGCCGGCACAACGCAGCTCAATATCAAGATGGATTTTCTGGCCACGGCCTCCGCTGCCGGCTACTCCGCTGGAGCCAGCACCAGCGACAGCCTCGCTCTGCTCAGCTGGAACGAGCTCGTCGTCTCTCCCGATGGAGTCAAGCCCTCCGACATCATGGTCACGCCATCAATCACCCTCAGTAGCGGGTGGAAATACGGCACGGCACTCGAGCCAAGTGGGGATGTATTCAGAAGCAGCAGCCTGAACCAGATCGTCTTCAAGACCGTCACCCTCGAGCAGCTCGTCGACTCGCCCGTCCTCGCTGGACGCTGGTTCCGCGAGATCCCGCTCGCCGTCGAGATCGCTCCCAAACATTATTTGGACCTCGCCGGCGACGGCCCTGAAGATATCGAGATCACGCAGGAACACGTCGACAACTTCTCCAAGCTCGTCCGCGAAACCGGCGCGCTCTACCAGTCGCGCCACTATGGCTCCTACCACTTCCTCGTCACGCTCTCGGACCAGGTCGCCCACTTCGGCCTCGAGCACCACCAGTCCTCCGACGACCGCGTCGCCGAGAAGACCTTTGTCGACGACGGCCAGTTCATCTATAACGGCCTGCTGTTGCCGCATGAGTTCACGCACTCCTGGAACGGCAAGTACCGCCGTCCCGCCGGCCTCGCCACCGGCGACTACCAACACCCCATGAAGGGCGACCTGCTGTGGGTCTACGAAGGCCTCACCGAGTACCTCGGCGATGTGCTCGCCGCGCGCTGCGGCATCTGGCAGAGCTCGGTCTACATCGACCGCCTCGCCACCATCGCCGGCTACCTGAACGACCTGCGCCCCGGCCGCACCTGGCGCGACTTGCAAGACACCGCCACGGCGGCTCAACTGCTCTACAGCTACAGCTTCAACGGCCCCTATGACAACTGGCGGCGCGACACCGACTACTACGACGAAGGCGAGCTGCTGTGGCTTGAAGTCGACCTCACCATCCGCGCCAAGACTGACGGCAAGAAGAGCCTCAACGACTTCGCCGCCTCCTTCCTGGGCCTCGGCGGCAACACCGCGCCCAGGGTCGTACCCTACACCTTCGACGACATCGTTGCTGCCCTCAACGCCATCGCGCCCAACAACTGGGCCGCCTTCCTCCGCCAGCGCCTCGACTCCAACGAACTCCACGCGCCCGACATGCCCGGCATCGATGCCCTCAGCGGCTACAAGCTCACCTATACCGACAAGCCCAACTACTGGGAGCAGCTCACCGAAGGCCAGGAAAGCTTCGTCGACACGCGCTTCTCGCTCGGCATGCAGGTCGCCTACACTGGAGACATCGCCGACGTGATGATAGGCGGCATCGCGGACAAGGCCGGCTTCGGCCCCGGCATGAGGATCGTCGCCGTCAACGGCCGGGCCTTCACGCCTGCCTTACTCCGCGCGGCCATCAAAGATGCGTTGGGCAACGGCCCCGCCATCGAGTTCATCGTCGAGAACACCGGCTACTTCAAGGTCATTCACCTCGACTATCACGACGGCGAAAAGTACCCCACGCTGGAACGCATCGCCGACACCCCCGCTCGCCTCGACGATATCCTCCAACCCATGACCAAATAAGTCAGCCTCAGCTAGCCGTCACAATCGGGTGCTGCACATCTGTCGTCGCTTCAGGCGGCAGCACGCCCTCAGCCTTCAGCTTCTTCTCCGCCACGGCCGCGGCGATCTCCGCGTTAATCTCCGCTCCCGCCAGCAGCGTCAGCCCGGTGATATAGAACCATGTCAGCAGGATGATCACCGCGCCCAGCGAACCATACGTGATCGAAAAAGTATTGAAGTAGTGCAGGTAAACCCTTAGCCCCAGAGACGCGGCCACCCAGCCCAGTATCCCAATAGCCGCTCCCGGCGTAAACCACTGCCAGCAGCGCGTCTTCAGGTCCGGAGCGAAGTAGTAGATCGTGCTGAACAGCAGCATCAGCAGCACGCATGCCACGGTCCACGAGATCGCATGGAGCAATCCGGCAGCCGTCGACCCCAGCCACGAATGCCATATCAAGCGGCGCGCACTCCTCGCGGCATAATCCCCGATCAGCAGCGTTGCCAGGTTCAGCGTCACGATCACCGCCAGCAGTAGCGTCACCAGGATCGCCGAACCGCGCGCCTTGAAGTAAGGCCGCGTCTCGCGCACCTTATACACCGTGTTCATGCCGTCCTGGATCGACGAAAACCCCACCGACGCCGACCACAGCGCCGCCACCAGTCCCAGCGTTATTTTGCCGCTGGTCGAAGCCGCTGTCGTCTGGTTGAACGTGTCCAGTACAACTGCGAAAGCCGATCGTGGAATTACGAGCGACAGATAATCCAGCAGATGCAGATAGAGCAGCGAAGCGCTGCGTGCGGCCAGCCCGAGGATCGCACTGGCGCACACCAGCGTGGGAAACAGCGCAAACAGAAAGTAGTAGCCCAACTCGGCGGCGCGCGAGAGCAGGTTGTCGTCCAGAAAGGCCTTCAGCGTCCGCTGCATCACCACCTTCACCGGCACGCCTTCGAAGTCCCATAGATTATGCAGTGGCGAGCGCGAGACGAAGTCCCAGATCGTCTGCGCCAGCGGGTCCAGCGCGCCAATGCTGCGGTCTCTGCGGTAACGGCCAACGCGCGCCGGCCTCGTCTTTTCCGTCTCGATCATGCTTCATGCTCAGATGCACGCAGCAACCATCGCGGCTGCAATACCGCGGGCACGCGCTACGAAAACGATCTCGCTCCGCCGCGCATCGCCGTGGCCATCGCCTCCAGCGCGCGCTCCGGATTGCCCTCCGGCAGCGCCACCCCCATCTTCGCCGTCATCTGCTGGGCGATGCGCAGCGCCATCGCCGCGCGCACCTCCAGGCTCAGGTCCAGCGCCCGCGCGAAGAACGTATCGATCACCACCAGGTCCGCCGGCTTCAGCTTCGCCACGGCGTCTGCCGCGAACACCGTCGGCGCAGCCCGCCCGCGCCAATCCATCTCCCGGGTTATATCGAGCTGCGGCATCTCCTTCACGAACAGCGACCGAGCCCCGTGGTGCGCCAGCAGAGGCTGCTCTTCGCGTTGCTCATGCACCACGATCGTCCCCGCCGCGAAGTCGCCCAGCCGCTTGTTCTGCTTGTTGCACAGCATCGTGATCACGCCCGCGACGTACAGCGCCGGCATGTAGTCGACGATCCGCAGCAGGTTGCGCGCCAGCGCCTCGAACAGCGTAATCTGCCGCCCGGAGTCCTTGATCACGCGAAGCTTCATCACCCGCTTGCCCGGAGTCTGACCATGCCAGTATGCCTCAAACAGCGCAAAGTATCCTGTGACCAGACAGAAGTTTAGAAAGATAATGATCGCGATAAACCACTTGCCCGCCGTGTCAATCTGCGGGTTATCGACCTTGGGCGCGCTGGACGCCACCCACAGCATTAGCAGGAACTCAACCACGAAAACAACGAAGACGATCAGGTTATCCAGCACCACCGCGAAAAACCGGCTGCCGATGCCCGCCACCACAAACTGCAGCTCCACCTGCTCCGGCGTGTCAATATAAAGCTGTTGCGCAAGTCCGTTTTGCGCAAGCCCCTGCTGATCGCCGGAAAAACCGCTCTGCTCGAAGCTCGCCATGATAAGTAACCTTTGGATCGAATTACGTAAGGATAACTGGAACCGCCTCGACGTGCTGCTGCGCCGGGTGGAAAGCGGCGGCGTCAAGTCGCTCGGCCACGCCGAGCTGCGCGAATTTGGCCTGCTCTACCGCCAGGCCGCCGCCGATCTCTCGGCCGCCCGCGCGGACCATGCCTCGCGTCCGCTGGAGCAGTATCTCAACCGCCTGGTCGGCCGCGCGCACAACTACGTCTACTCCGGCAACCGCGTCTCGCCCGCGAGCCTGTGGCAGTTCTTCGCCCACGGCTACCCTCGTCTGTTGCGCCGCCTCTCGCGCTATGTCGTGCTGGCGACCGCCATCTTTGTTCTTGGTGGAGCCCTGGGTACGGTCGCCACCCTGGGGCGTCCCGAACTCGGCAACCTCATGCTCGGCCAGGAGCGCGTCAACGATCTCGATCGCGGCAAGATGTGGACTGAAAGCATCCTGACCGATAAGCCGCAGGAGTCCTCGCAGATCATGACCAACAACATCGGGGTCTGCTTTCGCGCCTTCGCCTACGGCCTTACCGCAGGCATATTGACGGTGTCGCTGCTGTTTCTCAACGGCATCAACATTGGCGCCATCGCCGTCGTATGCGCTCGTCATCACATGGCGTTGGGGCTATGGAGCTTCGTTGCCGCCCACGGTGCGCTGGAGATTCCCGCCATCATGCTCGCCGGCGCCGCAGGTCTGCGTCTTGCCGCGGGCATTCTTTTCCCCGGCATGCTGCGCCGCCGCGACGCCCTGGCCCTGGCCGGCAGCGAATCCGTCCAGCTCCTCTCCGGAACCATCCCCATGCTCATCGTCGCGGGTAGCTTTGAAGCCTTCCTCTCACCCACCCACGTCCCCATCGCGCTCAAGTTCTCCGCCGGCGCCGTCCTCTTCGCAGCCCTCTGCTGGTGGCTCGGCGAAGGGGGAAGAAAGACAGTGGCAAGTGATAAGTGAGAAGCTAAAATGAGTAAGCCGCAGCCACTTGTCACTTATCACTGCCCTACAGCATCCCCTTCGCCTTCACCTCGAGATACTTCGAGATCGCATTCACCCCCACCTCCGCCGCGCTCGTCTCGACGATCAACACCCCTTGCCGCTCCAACTGCGCCACCGTCTCTCTGCGCCGTTCGATCATCTCCTGCGCCGCTGCGGCATGGAACATCTCCGCACGCGTCTTCGGCTCGCGTCCCGCCAGCTCATCCAACTCCGCATGCTTCAGCAGCACCAGCACCACCAGGTGCCGCCGCACTAACTCCGATGCCGCGGTCACAATCTCCGGCCGTCCCGCGCTGTCGACCAGTTCGGTCACCCACACGATCAGCCCGCGCCGCCGCTGCATGTTCTTCAGCCGCGCAATCGCCCCCAGGTGGTCGGCCTCCGACCGCTCACTCCGCGCCCGGCTCAACTGGTCGATCAGCAGCCGCAGATGCACCGGCCCCGAACCCGGCGGCAGCAGTTGCTGGATGTTGCGCCCGTAGGCCATCATCGCGAACTTGTCGCCCGAGCCATGGATCACCTGCGCCAGCATCGCCGCCGCCTGCGTCGCCTGGTCCAGCTGCGTCACCGCCAGCAGATGCGCCGCCGTGCGCTCGGCCTCGGTCTCGGCAAAGCTTTCCACGCCGCCGCGTTTCAACTCAAACGCCGTCCGCGATAGCCTTCCCGCATCCAGCACAATCCACACTTGCTGCGAGCGCTCCACCGTAAACTGCCGGGCGACCAGTTTGTTCCGCCGCGCCGTAGCCGTCCACGAAACATTGCGCAGCTCATCGCCCTGCTGATAGTCCCGCAGGCTCTCGAAATCGCGCCCCGTCCCGCGTAGCCTCAATCGCCGCTTCTGCATCTCGATCTGCCGCGCCCGCAGCAGATAGAACTCCATACTGTTGCGGCTCTCCTCCAGCGCCGGAAACACCCGCACCTGCTGCTTCTCACCACTGCGTTCCACCGGCTGCGCCGCCGCCCACCGCTCCACCAGCTTCAAGGCCCCGCGATACCGCAGATACACCCGCCCCATTGCAAAGTCCCCACGCTCCCGTGGATACACCGTCGCCACGCTCGCGGCAGCATCGCGAGGAAACACCTGCACCCGCTGCTCCACAGGCGCAGCCACCAGAGCGGTGTGCAAATCATCGACCAACCTCATATCGACCACGGCATCGGCGTCCATCACCACGCTCAACTCCACCCGCGTAGCCTGCCCCAATTGCGGCGAATCGAGAAAGCTCCGCGTCACCGCAAAATCAGCAGGGCGGGGAAGTCGCACCGCATCGAGCACCGCCAGCAGTAACACCGCCGCATCCCAAGCCAGCATGAGCCAGATGCGCCGCGGATGCCAGAATGCGGGCGCCGCCAGCAGCAATCCTGCCGCGAACAGCAGCATCGCCAACGGCGTCAGCCCAAAGCCAAACAGCCGCCCGGTACGTCCAATCGGCTGCGCTCGTGCGCTCGCGGGTTGTGGAATCAGTGTCTGCATAAATTCAGTGAGTAGTGAAGTAGTGAGTAGAGAGGTAAACCGCCGCCTTCCCTCTCTACTAACTCCTGCCTACTGCCTGCTACTTCGGCAAAGCCGTCGCCGCCAGCACATCTCTTACAACGCGGTCCGCGTCGAACCCTTCCAACTCCGCCTCCGGCCGCAACACCAGCCGATGCCGCAACGCCGGCAGCGCGGCCTCTTTCACATCGTCGGGAATCACAAAATCACGTCCCTCGCGTGCTGCATACGCCTTCGCCACCAGCAGCAGACTCGCCGCCGCTCGCGGACTTGCCCCCAGCGAAATCGAAGGCCACTCCCTTGTTCTGCGAACGATAGAGAGCAAGTAATCAAAGATCGCCGGCTCCACGCGCACGGCACGAATCTCCCGCCGCGCCGCCGCCACCAACGCAAACGGCACCGGCTCAATCGGCGTGTCTGCCAACCCCGTTGCCGAATGTGCAGCATGATGCCGCTCCAGCACCACGCGCTCCTCTGCAACATCCGGATACCCCACCATGATCTTCAGCAGGAATCTATCCAGCTGCGCCTCCGGCAGCGGATACGTGCCCTCGAACTCCACTGGATTCTGCGTCGCAAACACGGTGAAGTACTCATCCAGCCGCATCGTCTCCACATCCGCCGTCACCTGCCGTTCTTCCATCGACTCCAGCAGCGCAGCCTGCGTCCGCGGCGGCATCCGGTTGATCTCGTCCACCAGCAGAAACTGCGTAAACACCGGCCCCTTATGAAACGAAAACTCGCCCGTCTTCTGCGAGAAAACATTGGTGCCAAGAATATCCGCGGGCATCATATCCGGCGTCGCCTGCACGCGCCGGAACTCGAGCTGCAAAAACCGCGCCAGCGTCTTCACCGCCAGCGTCTTAGCCACTCCAGGAACACCCTCAATCAGCGCATGGCCGCCGCACAGCATGGTCAGCAGCGCCTGCGCGATAGCCTCTTCCTGCCCGGCGATCACCTGCCCAATCTGCTCCTGCCCACGCGCAAATATCTCACTCGCCGCCTGTACACCCGTTTCGTCCATCACACCCTCATTCCTCTCACCTCAAACCTCATTCCTCAACAGACTCGCTCTAAGCTCGCGCGCTCAAAGCTCTGAGCTGAATCAAACCCGTTCTTCAATCGCAGCTACACCGCAACCTCGCTCGCCGCCACACTCTCAACCAATGTCTTTGGTTTCAGCATCGCACGGACCTGCACTTCATCTTCCGCCAGCGCGCGCACCAGCGCCAGCGCGCTACGCGGCGCGATCTCCGCATTCGCCACCTCAGCGGCCTCGCGCAGATGTTCCGCCAGCCGCTTCCAATCCCCGCCCAGCCGTGCCCCCAGCGTCTCCGCGATGGCCTCCGGCCCATGCTCGATGGTTGTCTTCGCGACCCCGGCCTCGCGTTGCAGCAAACGCAGCAAACGCCGTTGTGCAGCCGCAGTTGCCGCCCCGGTCGCCCCGGCCTTCTCATACAGATCGCCCATCGATTCGGCAAACTCTACCGGCGAACTGCGTGGCAGCGTTACCGGCAGCCGCAGAGGCCCTTTGCGTCTGCTGAAGCTCAACACCAGCAGCACGAAGATCGCCGCTGCCTGCGCTGCCAGCCACCACAACGGCAGTCCCTTGGTCGGGCTCACCCCGCCGTGCGCCACATGCAGATACTCGTCGAACAACACCGCGCGCCCTTCGCCGCCCTCGCCATACAAGCTGGCCAGCAGCAGCTTCAGGTTCGCATCCTTCTTCAACCCGGCGTTGGACATCGGCGTCGACGAACTCCACCACACCGCCTCACCCTTTCCCACCGGGTAGCGCACCACCACCGCATCCTGTCCACATCGCTGTGCCACGCGAAACTGCGGTCCCTTCGCCGTCCAGCGTAAGGGCACGGACATCTCCACCTGGCCCGCAGCCGCCAACTCATCAGGCCCCTCGGGAGCGGTTGTGCATGGCCCTCTTTGCAACTGGCCCGGTTCGCCCGTCTCGCCCTCCGGCAACAACGAGCCCGGCGCGTCGGTCAGCAACACCCGGCCGCCTTGCTCCATAAACTGCTTCAGCGCCGCAGCCACCTCCTTGCGCTGCGTTGAACGGACCATCGGCTGCGTCAGCACCAGCGTCGTCCGCCCAGCGTCCACGCCGTCAAGCTCCCGGGGCGCACGGCCCCAGCGCTGCACATCGCGGCCCAACCCCTGCAGCGTCAGAAACGCAGCCTTGGTGCCGGCGGAAGATGCGTTGTATGTCGTAGGCTGCTTATCTTCATCCGCCGTGGCGGGCGCAATCAAGCTCACGCCGACGATCAACAGCAGCATCGCGCCGCTCAGGATCAGCAGCAGCTTGCGGTCGCTCTTGCTATCGGCAGCGCTCATGCACCCTCCGGCGCAACACCTGCCGCCTGCGTCTCCCCCAGCGGTGTTGCACCCAGGCCTTCGAACAGCCCGCGCGCCCGTGCGTAGTCTTCGCGATCGGCCTCGCGCAGCCCATACCACACGCGTTCGAAGATCTGCGTCAGCCCGCGCAGCGCTCCCTGCTGTGCCGAGCCCGGCTTCAGCAGCCGCACATACTCGCGCGGCGTTCGCGCAGGATTGTGCCGCCAGGCCCGCCGCGCCTCCAGCTTCACAATCGCCGCCCAGTAAAGACAATGGACCGCCTCGCGCCACTCCTGCTCTGCCGCGCACGCTTCAGCCAGCTTCGCCCAGTCCTTCGACTCCCTCTCCCACGCGCTGGCCTTCCCCGCGCCCGCCCCCAGTGCGATCGCCAGCCGCTGCCGCACCAGGCTGCGCCGCACAAACATCACCAACCCTACCGCCGCCGCCAGATAAAACAGCACCTCCAGCAACCGCCCCAGCCACGGCGCCGACTCCCCCAAGCGGTCCACGCCGTCAAACATCGCGCCCACCTTCGCCCAGAACCGATACCACTGGCGTTCCAGCCAGGAGGACGGCGCGGCGCCTTCAAACTCCTTCTGCGCCAGCACCCGCGAGGCCTCCGCACGCGCCTTCGCAAAGCCGGCGTCTGCCTCTGGAGCACTTGCACTCTCCGCCGCAATCTCCTCCAGTCGTCCCGCAGCCTCCGACATCGACACCTGCCGGTCGGCGTCCTTCGCCTTACCGGCAGCGGTCAGCGCATCCCGCAGCCAGCCCCAGCGCATTGCGAACTCCGGCTCACTCCCTGCCGCGCCAACTCGTTCGTCCAAAGTACCCACGCTCTTGCCATCACAGGCCGTTGCTGCGGCCTTGCAACCTGCAACCACCTCCTGTAGCTGCTGCACCTCGGCTTGAAACTGCTCGCGCCGCACCTCGGTCTCCTGCGCGCTTCCACACAGCGTCAACGTCAGCAGGCCGGCGCAGATCGCTCCGCCTCTCAGGGGCAAGCTCCTAAATCTGGATGTCATCGACCGCCGCGTCCTCGCTCTCAACGTTAGCCGCTTCAGCCGCCGCTTCCACTGGAACCGCGGCTGCAACCGCCGGTGCCGCAGCCTCCACCATCGCCTCATTTCCAATTACCTGCTCCTCCCCCAGCAGCACTGCGATGTCGAAGGCCTCCTTCCGCACCCGCTGATCGAAGTAGATCAACGATAGCCCGATCATCATCACCGGGCTTATCAGCGAGTAGCCCACGAACGTAACCAGCAGTATGCCGATCTGCGTCAGCACCAGCGCCACGCCGGTCGCATGGGTTACGCTGGCCAGCACGAACAGCGGAATCATAAACATAAGCAGCACCGCGAACAGCGCGGCGCAGATCAGCAGCGTCAGAAATATCCGCCATTTCGTCCCCGCGGCCAGTACCTTGCTGCGCCGCATGGACGCCCGCAACTTCAGCGTCTCCACCACCGTAACCGGCACCGCCAGCAGGTTGCGCAGGTAAAGAATCAGTCCCATCACATACGAACCGAGCAAACCCAGGATCAACGCAACCGCCAGCACTCCAGCGCCCACCGGCGAATCCCGCACCAGAAAGCGCAACGCGGCAAACAGGAAAAATACCGACAACGGCAGCCACGCAGCACTGCACATCTGCCAGAAAGCGATGCCGATATACACATACCAGCGCCGCGCGGTCGCCCGCAGGGACGCACCGATCGTGGTGTCGCGGCCCAGGTACACCTCGCTGACGGCATACACCGTTGCAGCCTGCGTCACGCTGTAAGCCATCAAAAAAAGTATCAGCACAACAATCACGAACACGACCGCCAGCGTCACCAGCGTCGCAGCGGACAAATGTCCCTTCAGCAAGTGCGTCAGCAGCATCTGCACCACGTTGGCCACCAGCTGCACCGCGGCCGAGACCGACGATATCCCCGCAAACAGCCAGAACCGTGCCCGATACACCGAGAACGTCCTGTCCAGCACCTCGCCGGTAGTCAACGGCCGCAGGTCATACATCGAGGCTCTGCTAGCTCTCGCCGGAGTAGCGTCAACCGTCAACTTCGCCGGCGTCAACCAGGCATTTCCGCCAGCCGGGGCGACAGGTTCGGCCAGATACTGGTCTGGATAAATGGGGTCGAGCGGATCGTGCGGGTCCATCGGCGGTCTCCCAACTCTTTATTCCTGCCGTGCGCAAGCGCCTCGTTTGAGAGAAAACGCCAGAGCTTTGTTTTTGGGAAGAATAGCACCCCGCCCTTACCGCATCACCTTCAACCCTGGCGAAACGATCAGCTTGGCCTCGGTCGAAGCCTCAACTTCCTCCAGCGTCACGCCCCCGGCGATCTCCTCCAGCACCAGCCCCTGCGGCGTCACCTCGATCCATGCCAGCTCCGTCGCAATCGTATGCACCACCCCGACCCCGGTAAGCGGCAGCGTGCAGCGGTGCAGGATCTTCGGGCGTCCCTCGTGCGTCGTGTGCTCCATCGCCACGATCACCCGCCGCGCATTCGCCACCAGGTCCATCGCCCCGCCCATACCCTTCACCATCTTGCCGGGAATCATCCAATTGGCCAGCGAGCCCACCTCGTCCACCTCCATCGCTCCCAGAACGCTCAGGTCGATATGCCCGCCGCGAATCATGTCGAAGCTCTCCACCGACGAAAAGTACGACGCCCCCGGCATCGCCGTAATCGTCTCCTTGCCCGCATTGATCAGGTCAGGATCTTCCTGCCCCGGCCGCGGGTACGGCCCCACCCCCAGCATCCCATTCTCCGACTGCAACACCACATCCATCCCCGAGGGAACATGGTTGGCGATCAGCGTCGGCAACCCGATGCCCAGGTTCACATAGAACCCATCGCGCAGCTCCTTCGCCACGCGCCGCGCTATGCGTTCGCGCTTGTCTATATCCGCCAATGGTATCGACCCACTGCTCATGCCAGCCTCAACTCCTCACTTCCCAGCCCTTGTTCTGTTCCACACTCCCCGTGAATTGTCATCTCGACCGGAGGCGGCGTTCTTTGCCGCCGCAGTGGAGATATCTGCTTCAGCCTCACTTCTTCCGCAAATTCGGGTCGTAGAACTTCTCCATCACCCGCGTTCTCTCCCGCCACTCATATACATCTTCTTTCGCGGGCTCGCTGGGCGCGGGCGCCTGCTGCACCGTCCGCCTCTCAATCCGCTTCTCGGACCGCGCGCAGAAGATCCGCTTCACATAGATCCCGGGTGTATGGATCTGGTCCGGCTCCAGCTTGCCTGTCTCCACCAGCTCTTCCACCTCAGCCACCGTAATCTTCGCCGCCGTGGCCATGATCGGATTGAAGTTCCGCGCCGTCTTGCGATAGATAAGATTGCCCGCCTTATCGCCCTTCCACGCCTTCACCAGCGCAAACTCCGCGCGTATGGCGGTCTCCAGCAGATACTCGCGCCCTTTGAACAGCCGCACCTCGCGGCCCTCGGCGACCACCGTACCCACCCCTACAGGCGAGTAAAACGCCGGGATCCCCGCACCGCCAGCACGAATCCTCTCCGCCAGTGTGCCCTGCGGAATCAGGTGGACCTTCAGCTTGCCCGAGAGCACCTGCTGCTCCAGCAGCTTGTTCTCTCCCACATAGCTTCCGGTGTGCGAGGCGATCTGACCGGCCTCCAGCAGCAGCCCCAGCCCGAAGCCATCAATACCCATATTGTTTGAGATCGTATGTAGCCCGCGCTTATTCAGACGCGCCAGCGCCGCAATCGAGTTCTCCGGAATCCCGCACAGCCCAAACCCGCCCAGCAGGACTGTGGCGCCATCGGGCATGTCCCGCAACGCCGAATCTGCGGTTGGATAGACCTTATTCATCTCGACGCGAGATTACTCAACCCCACACCGGAGGTCAAGCCAAATGATTGCGCACGCTCCGCTTTCTTGATAGTGTCTGAGTCTCGATTCATCTTCGAGATTCCACGGGACCTACAGCTTCACGATGCTCTGGCCAACTCGGGAGGAAGTAGATGATCTTTGGCGCTCACTTCATTATCTACAGTAAGGACGCCGAGGCGGACCGTGCCTTCTTCCGCGATGTTCTCGGCTTCAAATCGGTCGACGCCGGTCACGGCTGGCTCATCTTCGCGCTCCCACCGGCGGAGGCCGCCATCCATCCCGGCCCCACGGATAACGTCCACGAGCTCTATTTGATGTGCGACGATCTGCCAAACGAAATCGTATCCCTACAGGCCCGGGGCGTCTCATGCTCCGATATCCACGAACAGCGCTGGGGCTCCATCACCACC
>Ga0302311_10005953_pt1 | contig 12756 bp, 10 predicted proteins | sample III_Palsa_N1_3_FD_200449 | JGI IMG/M metagenome (GOLD analysis project Ga0302311, IMG submission 200449) | Peat permafrost microbial communities from Stordalen Mire near Abisko, Sweden - III_Palsa_N1_3 | ecosystem: Environmental > Terrestrial > Soil > Palsa > Peat permafrost | place: Sweden... | reverse complement strand
TCAGCCGACGATTTCGTTGCCCGAGAAAAACTGCGCGATTTCGATCGCGGCGGTCTCGACGGCGTCCGAACCATGCACCGAGTTCTCACCGATCGACTTCGCATGCAGCTTGCGGATGGTGCCGTCGGCGGCCTTCGACGGATCGGTCGCGCCCATCACGTCGCGATGTTTCAGCACGGCGTTTTCACCCTCGAGCACCTGAACGACGACCGGCGCGGAAATCATGAAATCGACCAGTTCGCCGAAGAACGGCCGCGCCTTGTGGACGGCGTAGAAGGTCCCGGCCTGTTCGCGGGTCATCCGAATGCGCTTCTGGGCCACGATGCGCAGGCCGGCCTTCTCGATCAGCGCGTTGATCGCGCCGGTCAAATTACGCTCGGTCGCGTCCGGCTTGATAATCGAAAAGGTGCGTTCAATCGCCATGATCTCGTCCTTGAAAAACCGCTGGTGGGAGTTGCGGCGCTTATATCGGCGCCATCGCGGGACGGCAAGCGATCCGGCGAAGCGGGCGATCCGGCGACGCCGTCGATGCCCAAAATTACAGCGATTTCACCAAGGTGAACCCATTCTGAAACGCGCGTGCGGGTCCGGTTCATTTTGCAAGGCCTAACCTGCGATCAACCGAGCGCCTTGCAGACCCCTTTCGGGATCAAGGCAAGGCGTCAGGGACCACGATCTCAGCGGCGCCGGTGGCGCCAAACCTCGAGGAGACAACCCATGTTACGCAAACTCTCGCTTGTTGCAGTTGCCGCGCTGTCGCTGGGTGCGGCCGCATTGGCGCCGACCTCCGCCTCGGCCTGGGGTGGCGGTGGCTGGCACGGTGGGTGGCATGGCGGCGGCGGTTGGCACGGTGGCTGGGGCGGCGGCTGGCATCGCGGCTGGGGTGGCCCGCGCTTCTATGTCGGCGGCCCAGCCTATTACGGATCCGGATACGGCTACGGCGGCTGCAATGTCAGGCAACTGGTGCCGACGCCCTGGGGACCGCGCTGGCGCCTGATCAACCGCTGCTATTAACCTCGATCGACCGATCGAGCCGTCAAAGAGCCCCGGCCGCGCCAGCGCCGGGGCTCTTTCTGTCTGGCCGGGAACCAGCTATGCGTCTCTTGACGAGCGGGCACGCAATGTTGCGTGGACGTGAAACATTTTTGATCACTGCGACTTGATGCTGTGTCACCCAGCGGACATCTGGACGGAACCAACGATGAGCAGCCGAACCGACGACCCCAGCAAGACACTCGATCGCGCCACCAGCCGATCGATTTGCGATGCTGTCGGCGAGCGGCTGCGACGCGATCTGCAGCCCGAGCCGCTGCAACGATCCTCCCGCCTTGAATATCTGATCGACCAATTGCGCCAGCGCGATCACGAAAGCCACGCGCGAAACTAGCCGGCCAAAACCAGCCGGCAAGGTGACATTTCGCGCAATATCTTGCCGATAAACAGGTTGCGTTTGGCCTCGGCAGCGGTGACAAGGCCGCATGCTTTCAATCACCGACATATCGATCCGGATCGCCGGACGGCTCCTGATCGAGGATAGCTCCGTGCAGATCGTGCCCGGAGCGCGCGTCGGCTTTGTCGGCCGCAACGGCGTCGGCAAATCGACGCTGTTCCACGCGATCCGCGGCGAATTGCCGACCGAGACCGGCAGTATTGCCATCCCGCCCAGGTGGCGCGTCGGCAGTCTCGCGCAGGAAGCGCCCGACGGCCCGGAAAGCCTCATCAGCGTGGTGCTGAAGGCGGATCTGGAGCGCGCGGCCCTGCTGCACGAGGCCGAGACCGCGCACGATCCGGCGCGGATCGCCGACATCCAGACCCGGTTGGTCGATATCGACGCCCATTCCGCCCCCGCGCGCGCCGCCGCGATCCTCTCCGGTCTCGGATTTTCTACCCCCGATCAGGCGCGATCCTGCTCGGAATTCTCCGGTGGCTGGCGGATGCGGGTCGCACTTGCCGCGACGCTGTTCGCAGTACCCGACTTGCTGCTGCTCGACGAACCCACCAACTATCTCGATCTCGAGGGCACGCTGTGGCTGGAAGATCATCTGGCGAATTATCCGCGCACCGTGATCGTCATCAGCCATGACCGCGACCTGCTCGATACGTCGGTGGACCAGATCCTGCATCTCGATCGCGGCAAGCTGACGCTCTACAAAGGCAGCTATTCGTCGTTCGAGGAGCAGCGCGCGACGCGCGAAATGCTCGACGCCAAGCACGCCAGGCGGCAGGCCGACGAGCGCAAGCGGCTGCAAGCCTTCGTCGACCGCTTCAAGGCCAAGGCCTCGAAGGCCCGCCAGGCGCAGTCCCGCGTCAAGATGCTGGAGCGGATGAAGCCGGTGACGGCGCTGGTGACGCAGGACGTGCGCGAAATCTCGTTTCCCACGCCGGAAAAGATGCTGTCGCCACCGATCATCGCGGTCGATGACGTCTCGGTCGGCTACGATCCGAAAAAGCCGGTGCTCAATCGCGTCACGCTGCGCATCGATACCGACGACCGCATCGCCCTGCTCGGCTCCAACGGCAACGGCAAATCGACGCTGGTCAAACTGCTGGCGGGCAAGCTGCCGCCGTTCTCCGGCCACGTCACCCGCGCCGAAAAACTCTCGATCGGATATTTCGCTCAGCACCAGGTCGATGAACTCAATCTCGACGGCTCGCCCTACGATCACGTCCGCAAGCTGATGCCGGATACCCCCGAGAGCAAGGTGCGCGCCCGTGTCGGCGCGATCGGCTTCTCCGGCAAGGCCGGCGACACCATCGTCAAGAGCCTGTCGGGCGGCGAAAAAGCCCGGCTGTTGCTCGGGCTTGCGACGTTCTTCGGCCCCAACATGATCATCCTCGACGAGCCGACCAACCATCTCGACATCGACAGCCGCGCGGCGCTGGCCGAGGCGATCAACGAATTCCCCGGCGCCGTGATCATGGTATCGCATGATCGCTATCTGATCGAAGCCTGCGCCGATCAATTATGGGTGGTGGCCGACCACACCGTCACCGACTATGACGGCGACCTCGACGATTACCGGCGCATGGTGTTGTCGGCGCGCGGCATGCGCACCAATTCGCGCGACCGCGCCGGCAACGAGCGTGGCAACGGCCGCGACAAGCCGCAGCGCGCAAAATCCGAAAAACGCGTGCCGCTGAAGCAGAAGATTTCGGACGCCGAGGCCGAGATCGCCCGCATCAACGGCATCATTGCGAAAATCGATACCGCGCTGGCGCTCCCGGATCTGTTCAAGCGCGATCCGAAACAGGCGGCCCAGCTCAGCAAGGCCCGCGCGGGTGCGGCCAGCGCGTTGCTGCGCGCCGAGGAGGAGTGGCTGGTCGCAAGTTCGCAATATGACGAAGCGACAGGCTGAGCGGATTTAGGCTGAGCTGATTTAGAATGGCTCGAAAGCCGGGCTGCGACAGCGACTACGTCGCCGCCGGCTTTTTCTTCTTCGGCTTCACCGGCTTCGGCTGCACCTCGGCCTGGGGCCCGCGCTCGATCGAGGTCAGCCGTCCGGCGGCGAAGGTATAAATCCCGGCGCGCTGCCCTTGTGTATAGGTGATCACGGCCACCCGCTCGCCCCGCCCATTGTTGGACAGACTGACGTTGCCGGGTGCGCCGATGCCGCGCACCACGTCGCATTCCGTGTGACCGAGCGCCACGGTACCTGTTGTCGAGGGCTGCGGCGGCGCACCGGCTGCGCCTTCGGTCAGAGCGTTGGACCCGGCCGGCGCCATGCCCGAGCAATAGCCTTCCGCGCTGACCAGATCGTCCGCCGTGACCGGCTTATTCGGGGTCAGCGGCGGGGTTTCGATCGAAACGTTGCTGATGGTCAACCGGCCGGTGCGCGAAAACCATTCCGCATCCTTGGACAGAAGATCGGACGAAAACATATCGCTCATGCTGCCTCCCGAGCAGCCCGCCACGAGGGGGCCGAGGAGAAGCAGCGCCAGCAACGGCCTTCGATGAGCGTTCTTGTTTCGCACGAAAAATTGAGTTCCTGGAATTGGGTTGTTGACCCGGCCTCTAAGCGATTGTCCCACCACCACTTTGCGGCATGACCGTGGCTGTGAGCAAGCCGGCCCGCCGAAACCACAGTTTATCATTAACCGCCAAAATCGCCAAAATCGCTATCGCCGCTATTGGCGCTTCTGCCAGCGTCCGCGCTCGTCGGCCTGCCAGTAGGTAACCTCGAAGCCCCTCGTCTTGCAATCGGTCCAAACGCCGCGCGCGGCCGCCAACGCATCGCTGTCGTCGCCGTTGAAGACCAGAACCAGCCGTTGGTAGCTCTCCGAATCGACCGGCAACGCGGCGCTGTCGACCAGGAACCTGACATTGGCCCGGTTCGGATTGCCCTCGCCCGCCGTCAGCACGATCGGCTGTTCCGCCGCATCGCCGACCCGCCACGTGGCGTGCGGCAAAAACGAATCGTCACGATAGGTCCACAGATGCGCGTCGAGCGCGTCGGCGCGCTCCTCCGATGTCGACTGCACGACGACGCGCCAGCCGCGCTCCAGCGATTTTTCCAGGAGCGGCGGCAGCACGTTTTCCAGCGTCATGTCCTGCAGATGGTAGAACAGAACTTCGGTCATGCGGCTTCGGCTATTTTCCGGCTATTTTTTGGCTTCGTAATATTCCGCGACCAGCCGCTCCAGCAGGCGCACGCCATAGCCCGAAGCCCAGCTGTGATTGATCTCGGTCTTCGGCGCCCCCATCGCGGTTCCCGCGATATCGAGATGCGCCCAGGGCGTGTCGTCGACGAAGCGTTGCAGGAACTGGGCGGCGGTGATCGAGCCGCCATGGCGGCCGCCGGTGTTCTTGACGTCGGCGAATTGCGAGTCGATCAGCTTGTCGTATTCCGGACCGAGCGGCATGCGCCAGACCTTTTCGCCGGTCTCGATTCCGACCTTCGAGAGCCGCTCGGCCAATTCGTCGTTGTTGCAAAACAGGCCGGCATGCTCGGTGCCCAGCGCCACCATGATCGCGCCGGTCAGGGTGGCGAGATCGACCATGAATTTCGGCTTGAACTTCTTGGCCACGTACCAGAGCACATCGGCCAGAACCAGCCGGCCCTCGGCGTCCGTATTGATGATCTCGATGGTCTGGCCGGACATCGAGGTGACGATGTCGCCGGGACGCTGCGCGTTGCCGTCGGGCATGTTCTCGACCACGCCGATCGCGCCGACCACGTTGACCTTGGCTTTCCGCGCGGCGAGCGCGTGCATCAGTCCGACCACGCAGGCCGCACCTCCCATGTCGCCCTTCATGTCCTCCATGCCGCCGGCGGATTTGATCGAAATGCCGCCGGTGTCGAAACAAACGCCCTTGCCGATAAACGCCACCGGCGCATCGCCGCGCTTTCCGCCGTTCCAGCGCATGATCACGGTCCGGCTGGGCTGCGTCGAGCCCTGGCCGACCCCGAGCAGCGCGCCCATTCCGAGTTTCGTCATCGCCTTGACGTCGAGCACCTCGACATCGACGCCGAGTTTGCGCAGTTGCGAGGCGCGACGCGCGAATTCGATCGGGTACAGCACGTTCGGCGGCTCGTTGACGAGTTCGCGCGCCAGAATCACCCCGTCGACGATATGGCCGTCGGGCGCGAAGGCTTTCCGCGCCGCGCCGACGTCGCCGACCGCCAGCGAAACCTCGGCGCGCGATGCCGCCTCCTCGCCGTCTTTCTTCTTGGTCTTGTAGCGGTCGAATTTATAGGCGCGAAGCCGGACGCCCGCGGCAATCTCGGCGGACTGCCCGGGCTTCATGGCGCCATCGGGCAAATCCGCCACCACCGTCACGGCCTCGCTGCCGGCGCGCAACTTGCCGGCGATCACGCCGCCCAGCTTGAGAAAATCGTCGTTCTTGATCGCCGACAGCTTGCCGACCCCGACCACGATCAGGCGGGAGGCCTTGAGGCCCTGGGGCGCCAGGATATCGAGGGTCGACCCGCTCTTGCCCTTGAACCGGTTGGCTGCCGCGACCCGTCCGACCAGTTCGACGGCCGATCCCAGCGCCTTGCTGGCTGCAGCGCCGAATTTCAACATGTCGTCGCAGAACACGACGAGAATGCCGCGCGAGATGGCGGAAAACGGGACGAAGCCGACCTTGACGGCGTCGGACATGGGCAAATCCTCCAAAAATCAGGGCTGTAACCGGGCCGGAAGCCCGGTCGATAGTCTCTTTGGCGGTGCTGTCCATCCCGTCAAGACCATATTCCCGCGCACTATGGCCCGCCCGGGTGCGCAAAGCCAAGCTCTGCCGTGGCCGGAAGGCCACATAGCGTGAATATTAACCATATCCTAAGGGTGCCACGGCCCGGCCATTTTGTTGACGGATCAAAGGGATGTAGTGAGAGAGGGTGGGCCGGCTGGAACGGCGGCGCGACCATAGGGGATCCTGGTTTCAGGATTGGTCGTAAGCTGCGGTTCCGGTCGCGAGGTGGGATCGTGCGGTAGCGATGGGGTCGATCGACAAATATATCTTTCGCACGACGCTGGCGTCGTTTGCGGTGGTCCTGATCAGCCTGACAGGCGTGATCTGGATTACGCAGGCGTTGCGCGGCATCGACCTGATGACGAGCCAGGGTCAGACCATCGTGACCTTTCTCGGCATCACCAGCCTGGTGATTCCCGCGCTGGTGCTGATCATCGCGCCGATCGCGCTGATGATTGCGATCTCCCACACCCTCAACAAGCTCGCCACCGATTCAGAGATCATCGTGATGAACGCCGCCGGCCTTTCGCCGTTCCGGCTGTTCCTCCCCTTCGTTTACGCCACCTGCGTGGTGGCGGTGATGGTCGCCTTTATCGCGGCCTATCTCGCGCCGGACGGCATGCGCCGAATCAAGCAATGGGACGCCGATATCACCGCGGACGTCCTCACCAACATCCTGCAGCCCGGCCGCTTCGCCCAGCTCGACCAGAATTTGACCGTCCGTATCAGGGAACGACGGCCGGGCGGACTGCTCGCCGGCGTCTTCATCGACGATCGCCGGGATCCAAAGGAACGCGTCAGCATCGTCGCCGACCATGGAACGGTGCTCAAAAACGAGAGCGGATCGTTCCTGATTCTCGAAGACGGCAATCTCGAGCGGCTGGAAGCCGACAAGCGCGATCCGGCGATGGTGGCGTTCGGCCGCTACGCGTTCGACATGTCGAAATTCTCCAACCACGATCAAGCCGTGGCCCTCGGCATTCGCGAACGTTATCTCTGGGAGCTGATGTACCCGGACCCGGACGATCCGATCTACAAGCAATTGCCTGGACAATTCCGCGCCGAGCTGCATGACCGCTTCATGTCGCCGATCTATCCGTTTGCGTTCGCCGCCCTCACCTTTGCCTTTCTCGGTACGCCGCGCACCACGCGTCAGAGCCGCAACTTTTCGATCGGCGGTTCGATCTTCGTGGTATTCGGAATGCGTATGATTGGATTCGCGTGTTCAGTAATGGCGGTGAAGTCGGAGTTCGCACCGCTCATTCAATATCTGATGCTGTTTGCGGCGATCGGTGGCGGCCTGTGGCTCATCAAAGCGGGTGTCGTCATCGAACCGCCGGCCGGGCTGCTCGAGGCCATCAATAGATCCAATGCGCGCCTGGCTCGGCTTTTCGGACGAGCGGCCACCGCATGAGCATGATGACAAACACGCTCGGGCGCTATTTCGCAGGCCGCTTCGTGGTCGCGGCGCTCGGTGTTTTTGCCGGCATCTTCATGCTGCTGGTGCTGGTCGATTACATCGAGATGGTCAGGAAGACGTCGGGGCTGGTTTCGGCGTCCGCCGTGATGGTCGCGGAGACATCGCTGTTCCGGGTGCCGCAACTGCTCGAAAAGATGATGCCGTTCTGCATGCTGATCGGCGCGATGGCATGCTATCTGGCACTGTCGCGGCGGCTCGAACTGGTGGTGGCGCGCGCCGCCGGCGTTTCCGCCTGGCAGTTCATCGCACCCTCGCTGGCAAGTTCGATCGTGCTCGGCGTTCTGGCGACCACCCTCTACAATCCGATGTCCGCCAGTTTGCGTGAAATCTCCAAACAGATGGAAGCCGAACTGTTCGGGTCGGCCCCCGGTGGCGGCATCCAGGACGCCCAGGGCTTCTGGATCAATCAGGTGACCGACGAAGGCCAGGCCGTCATCAACGCCGCCCGCAGCGAGCAGCAAGGCGTGCGGCTGACCGGATTGACGGTATTTACGTTCGACAACGACTTCCAGTTCAAGGAACGAATCGAGGCGCGGGAAGCCACCCTCGACGACGGACATTGGGTGTTCAAAGGCGTGCGGCGGTACTCCCTCAACACCGCCCCGATCGAGCAGGAAACGTTCCTGCTTCGCACCAGCCTGACGGCGGCCCAGGTTCGCAACAGCTTCTCCACGCCGGAGACTGTGTCCTTTTGGCAACTCCCGGGCTATATCCGATCTTCCGAGAGTTCGGGCTTTGCGACCGCAGGCTACCGGTTGCAGTACCACAAGCTCATCGCACAGCCGTTTTTGCTGGCTGCGATGGTGATGTTGGCCGCTTCCGTGAGCTTGCGGTTCTTCCGTTTCGGCGGCGTGCAAAAGATGGTTTTGAGTGGCGTGGGTGCAGGCTTTCTGCTCTACGTTCTGTCGAAAGTAACCGAGGATTTGAGCAAGGCTGAGTTGATGCATCCGATCGCTGCGGCGTGGTTGCCCGTGTGCGTGGGCGGCCTCACCGGCTTTTTGGCCTTGTTGTACCAGGAGGACGGGTAGTGGCCGTTGTCGCCGCCCGCCAAGGCTGGTTGTCCGCATTCCGGCGGTGCGCAGGCGCGCGCCGTCAGCGTACCCTCTTGACCGCCGTCCGGGGTCCCGTCGTCGCGTTGATTGTCGGGCTGATTGGCGCCGGCGCGCTCGGCATTGCCGGGAGCGCACCGGCTTCGGCGCAAGGCTTTACCTACAACCCGGTGCCTGTCCGGCCGAAACCGCCGAAGACCGCCAGCGACGGACAGATGCTGGTCCAGGCCACCCAGGTCGATTACGACTACAACAACTCGCGGGTGTCGGCGGTCGGCAACGTGCAGATGTTCTATAACGGCACGAGCGTCGAGGCCGACAAGGTCATCTACGACCAGAAGACCAAGCGGCTGCACGCCGAAGGCAATATCCGCATGACCGATGCGGACGGCAAAATCACCTACGCCAACATCATGGATCTGAGCGACGACTACCGCGACGGTTTCGTCGATTCGCTGCGGGTCGATACCGCCGACAACACGCGAATGGCCGCGACCCGCGCCGACCGCTCCACCGGCAACTACACCGTGTTCCAGAATGGCGTCTACACCGCCTGCGCGCCTTGCAAGGACGATCCGAAGAAGCCGCCGCTGTGGCAGGTCAAGGGCGCGCGAATCATTCACGACCAGAAGGAGAAGATGCTCTATTTCGAGAACGCCCAGCTCGAGTTCTTCGGCGTTCCGATGGCCTATATGCCCTACTTCTCGACGCCCGATCCGACCGTGAAGCGCAAGAGCGGCTTCTTGATGCCGACCCCCAACGAGGCCACGAACATCGGCTACAGCGTCGATGTTCCGTACTACTGGGCGATCGCGCCCAACTACGACATGACCATCGACCCCCGCTTCACGACCCAGCAGGGCGTGTTGTTGCAGGCCGAATTCCGCCAGCGTCTGATGAACGGATCATATCAAATCCGCGCCTATGGCATCGACCAGCAGGACCCCGGTGCCTTCGCCGGCCAACCCGGAGATCGCCAGTTCCGCGGCGGCGTCGAAACCTTGGGGCAGTTCGCGCTCAACGACAAATGGGTGTGGGGCTGGGACGGCACCCTGCTCTCCGACTACTACTTCATGTCGGACTACCGGCTCGGCCTCTACAAGGATCCGCTCGGCGCCTTCCTGAATCTGCCGACCGAAGCGATCTCGCAGCTTTATCTGACCGGCGTCGGCAACCGCAGCTATTTCGACGCCCGTACGATCTACTATCTGAGCTTCTCGGGCTTGCAGAATCAGGTGCCGGTCGTAGCGCCGGTGATCGATTATTCGAACGTCATCAACCATTCGGTGCTGGGCGGCGAACTCAGCTACAAGGGCAACTTCACCAGCCTGACGCGCGAAACCGCCGCCTTCGATGCGGTCAATGCGACGGCGCTGGCCAATGGCACCTGCACGACGCCGAACACCGCCGATTCTGCCGCCAAGAACATCACTCCGGCCAACTGTTTGCTGCGGGGCATGCCCGGCACCTATACGCGCGCGACGGGTGAAGTGGATTGGCGCCGCTCCTTCACCGACTCATGGGGCGAGATCTGGACGCCGTTTGCCAGCCTGCGTGCCGATGCGATCGACGCGTCGATCTCGAATCAGCCGGGCGTTTCGAACTTCCTGCCGACCGGCGACAGCCAGGCGCTGCGGGTGATGCCGACGGTCGGCCTCGAATATCGCTACCCCTTCATCAACGTTCAGCCGTGGGGCACCACCACGGTCGAACCGATTGCACAGGTCATCATTCGTCCGAACGAACCCGATGCGGGCAAACTGCCCAACGAAGATTCGCAGAGCATGACCTTCGACACCTCGAATCTGTTCAGTGTCGACAAATTCTCCGGCTATGACCGCGTCGAGGGCGGCGGCCGCGCCAATGCCGGCGTGCAGTCGACCACGCAATTCGACCATGGCGGCACCGTTACCGCGGTATTCGGCCAGTCCTACCAGTTGTACGGCCTGAACTCCTTCGCGGTCGCCGACGCAACCAATACCGGGATCGATTCGGGTCTCGACAAGCCGGTATCGGACTATGTCGCAAGCATCGCCTATTCGCCGAACAGGACCTATACGGTTTCCGTGCGCGGCCGATTTGACGAGGCCACCGGAAGCGCCAACCGGCTGGAAGCCGAGGCCCGCGCCAATTACGACCGCTTTTCGGTCAGCGTGTTGTACGGCGATTACGCGCCTCAAGCTGAATTGGGTTATCTGACACGCCGCGAGGGCATTCTCACCAGCGCCTCGGTCAAGCTCGGCGCTAACTGGGTGGTGACCGGCTCCGCCCGCTACGACCTTGTCGCCAACGAGCTCAACCAATATGTGATCGGCTTCGGCTACGTGGATGACTGCTTCGTGCTGGCGGCGAATTACGTCACGTCGTACGAGTATGTCGCCGGTAACACCCCGCCGACGCTCAGCCAAGCGTTCATGCTGCAGATCGGTCTGCGGACCCTCGCCCAGACATCTACAACGGCGGGCGGCGGGACTGTTCAATAGAGGCGGCTTCGGCGCGCCACCGGCGGACCAGTTGCAGGCGCGTCCCGGATCCTATTTCAATCGGTTGACACAGCGACAATGACCATGACGACCACATTGCTTCAACGCCTCCCACTTCTCGTCTCGGGCTGTGCCGTAGCCCTGATGTTGATGGCGTCTGGAACGCCGGCCTCCGCGCAAGTCGCGGTCATGGTCAATGGCGAACCGATCACCAATTACGACATCGAGCAGCGCTCCAAGCTCAATTTCATGTCGACGCACAAGCAGCCGACCCGGCAGGAAGTGATCGACGAACTGATCGACCAGAAGGTGAAGATCAAGGAAGCCAAGCAATTTGGCGTCGACCCGTCGGCTTCCGATATCGACGCCTCGTTTGCGGACATGAGTTCGCGGATGCGGATCACGCCCGATCAGCTGGCGAAGTCGCTCGAAAGCCAGGGCGTTCGGCCCGACACGCTGAAAGCCCGCATCAGGGCCGACATGGTCTGGACCAGTCTGGTTCGCGGGCGCTTCAAGGAGAGCCTCCAGGTCGGAGAGAGGGAAGTTGCCGCTGCCGCGCGAACCGCGGGCGAGACCAAGCCGGCCGAGGACAAGCCCGGCGAAGCCAAGCCGGGCGAGGCCGCCAATGAGCAGGGCGACAAGGAGGCGACCAGCGAAAGCTTCGAGTACAAGATGCAGCCGATCGTCCTGATCGTCCCGCGCGGATCCGCGCCGGCCGCCGTCGAGCTGCGGCAGAAGGAAGCCGAAACCCTGCGCAGCCGCGTGCAAAGCTGCGACGAGGCGAATTCATTGTTCAAGGCCATGCAGAACGCCGCGATCCGCGAGCCGGTGACGAAAACCTCGGCCGACTTGCCGGCCGCATTGCGCGACCTGCTCGACAAGACCCCGATCGGACATCTGACCCCGCCGGAGACCACCAAGCAGGGCGTGGAGATGGTCGCGCTGTGCGGCAGAAAGCCGACCACGATCGACACCCCGCAGAAGAAGGCGATCCGGGACAAGATGTTCTCCGATAAATTCGAAGCGAAGTCGAAGGCGTATCTGCAACAGGTCCGCAAGGCCGCGATGATCGAATATCGTTGATGCCGGCAAAGCCCCTCGCGCTGACTTCAGGCGAACCGGCAGGTATCGGGCCCGACATCACCATCGAGGCGTGGCTGCGCCGGAATGAACTGAAGCTCCCGCCATTTTACCTGCTCGGCGACCTCGACTTGCTCCGTGACCGCGCGAAGACACTCGGGCTGGATGTCAGGCTGGCCGAGGTTCGCGCCGAGGACGCGCTCGCGACATTCGCAAACGCATTGCCGGTGGTCGCGACCGGATCGGTCGCGACGGCGCGGCCCGGGCAGCCTGATGGCAGCAGCGCGGGCGCGGCCATTGCGTCCATCCGCCAGGCGGTCGACGACGTGGTCGCGGGACGCGCCGGCGCGGTGGTCACCAACCCGATTGCCAAGAGCGTGCTCACCCGCGCCGGATTTCGTCATCCCGGCCATACCGAGTTCCTGGCCGAGCTCGCCACCGCCGGTGGCCACACGCCGCAGCCGGTGATGC
>Ga0302311_10005951_pt1 | contig 12759 bp, 7 predicted proteins | sample III_Palsa_N1_3_FD_200449 | JGI IMG/M metagenome (GOLD analysis project Ga0302311, IMG submission 200449) | Peat permafrost microbial communities from Stordalen Mire near Abisko, Sweden - III_Palsa_N1_3 | ecosystem: Environmental > Terrestrial > Soil > Palsa > Peat permafrost | place: Sweden... | reverse complement strand
GGATCGCAACCATCAGCAAGGAGGTCGCGACCGGCAGATTGATGAACAGCCGGGACGGATTCATGCCGCTGTCAGTTCTGCGGCGAGGCTGCCGATGCCGGCGGTGAAGTTCCCGGTTCTTGCGGGCGGTGGCGGTGCTGGCCGCGCGCGGGTTTGTCGCCGTTGCCGGCGGGCGCCGCCTTGCCCTTGTCCGATCCGCCCGGCGCCGGCGGGGTGTTGGCAGGAATGCTCACCTTCGCTCCGTCGCGCAGGCGGTCGGCGCCGTCGGTGACCACTCGATCGCCGGGCGACAAGCCGGAATCGACCGCGAAAAAATCCCCGTCCTGCGCGCCCAGCTTGATGGGATGCACGGAAACGGTGTTGTCCGCGTTGACCAAGTACACATAGGTGCCGGGCGCGCCGCGCTGCACGGCCGCGACCGGCACCGTGACCACATCCTTGAGGGTATCCAGCAGCATCACCACATTGACGAACTGGCTGGGGAAGAGACTGCCGTCGGGGTTGTCGAAGTTGGCGCGCAACATCACTGTGCCGGTGGTGGCGTTGACCTGGGTGTCGATGGCCGCAAACTCACCGTTGGCGAGCTGCACCACATTGGCGCGATCGAAGGCGGTCACGGGTAATTTGGCCCCGGCCTGCACCCGCGCCATGATCTGCGGCAGGCTGTCTTCAGGCACGGAATATTCGACCGTGGTCGGCTTCAGCAGTGTGAGCACGACGATGCCGCTGGTGGAGCTGGTTTGCACATAGTTGCCGGGATCGACCAGACGCAGGCCGACCCGCCCGTCCGAGGGCGCGACGATATGGCAGTAGGTCAGGTTGAGCTGCTGCGCCTTGATCAGCGCCTTGTCGTAGTCCACCGTTCCTTGATCCTGCTTCACGATCCAGACCTGATCCTCGTAGGTCTGGCGCGAAATCGAGCTCTGCTGGTTCAACGTCTGATAGCGCGCCAGATCCATCTGCGCCTGGGCCAGCGTGGCGGCGTCGCGGGCGAGCTGCGCCTCATCCTGTTCCAGCGCCACCTGGTAAGGCCGCGGGTCGATTTGCGCGAGAAACTGGCCCTTGTGCACCAGCTGGCCTTCCTTGAAGCCGACCGACATGAGCAGGCCGTTGATCTGCGTGGTGACGGTGACCGTGGTCAGCGGCGTGACCGCGCCCAGCGCCCTCAAGTTAAGGCGAATGTCGCCGCGGCCGATCTGCTTGACGCCGACCGGTTGATTGCCCGCGTCGAGAAAGCGACTGCGACGCTGCGCCGGCTGGAAAATGAATGTGACCGCCTGGTAAACAATGACGGCAAGGATGACGACGGCCACGCCGATAATGATCCAGCGTAGCGTTCGGCGCCGCTTCGAATGCTGCTCTATTTCCATCCGGCGATGATTCCATGCGCCACGGCAACAAAGCCAGGGTTCGCCTTATTTCTTTGCTCCTCCCGATCGCAAAGAAATATTAACATCGCCAAGAACTGTCAGGCGCGGCCGAAGACGTCTTGTTTGGGTCAATGGGTCCGCGGGGAGGCCGGTGGCGCCGGCGCAGGCGCCGGCGGCGACGCCTTGCTCTCCTTCGCTACCAGATAATTCACCAGCTCGACCAGCTTGTCGGTGCCTCCCGCGGATTCGGTGTGCAGCCGATACTTGCCGTTGACGATGATGGTCGGGGTACGATCGATCCGGTACTGGACCATCAGGTCATCGGCAGCCTTGATCTTCATGTCCACGGGCATCGACTTCGCCATGTTCAGAAAGGTGGCGGTGGGCACGCCGGTCTGCCGAGCATAGAATTTCGCCGCATCCTCGATGCTCGGCTGGTGCGGCTTGAGTGTCTGGGTGGCCGGATCGAGGATGGCCAGCTCGCCGGTCTTCCAGATCGCATCGAACATCGCCTCATGCGCCTTGTCGGCAACCCCGAGCGCCTGCGCCGTGATGTACGCCTGCTGGAACATGGGCCAGTCCTCAGCAGTCTGAAAGGCCGCCGGGACATAGTCCAGCACGGCATTGGCGGGAAGGCTCTGTTTCAATTGGCGCATGGTGGGCACGAAGGCATTGCAGGCCGGACAGCCATAGGAAAACACCTCCGTCACCTCGACCTTGCCCGGCGGCAGCGAGGTTGGCCGCGCCGGTTCTATCAGAAAATAGTTCACGCCGGGGACCCAGGCGGTGTCGGCGTGGACTGCGCCGGCGCCCGCCGATGCCAGCAACAGGGCTAACGCGGCCGCGTCAATTGATCTCATCAGGACTCTCCGTATGCCAGTTCCGTGCGGGAGTCTAACAAATCATCGCCGATTGCCGCCGGTTACCGTCATGTAAGATGGGAGGGTGGACACCCAGGACGCGCAGATCACGGCGCCACAAGCCGCCCCTCGAACCTTCATTCACCGACACCGGCTCGCCCTGATCATTCTCGTCGTGGCGTTCGTGCTGTTGATCCTGTTCGTGCGCAACCTGCAGCACAAGCACCAGGCGCCCCAGAACGCGCGCGGTGCCGCGCCCGGCGACCGCAATGCGCCGGTGGCCGTGGCGGTGGCGCCGGTGATCTCGGGGGACATCCAGGTGAGCATTCCGGCGCTCGGCACCGTCACCACGCTGGCCAATGTCACGGTGCGCAGCCAGATCAGCGGCGTACTGCAGAAGATCGCGTTCACCGAGGGGCAGCTGGTGCGCCAGGGCGACTTTCTCGCCCAGATCGATCCTCGCCCCTACGAGGCGGCGCTCCAGCAAATGCAAGGCAACCTGCGCCGCGACCAGGCACTGCTGGCGGATGCCAAGCTCGACCTGACGCGCTACGAGAACCTGGTCAAGGAGGACTCGATTGCCGTGCAGCAGCTCGACACGCAACGGGCGCTGGTCGACCAATATCAGGGAACGATCGAAGCGGATGAGGGCCAGATCAATACCGCGAAGGTGAATCTGGTGTACACGCACATCGTCTCGCCGATCAACGGGCGCGTGGGATTGCGGCAGGTCGATCAGGGCAACTACGTCACTCCGGGCGACACCAACGGCATCGTGGTGATCAACCAGCTACAGCCGATCACCGTGATTTTCCCCGTGCCTGAGGACAATGTGCCGGCGCTGGTGCGCCGGCCGCAGGGCGGCGCGCCGCTGAAAGTCGAGGCCTATGACCGCACCAACAGCGCCAAGCTCGCCGACGGCACGCTGCTCACCGTCGACAACGAGATCGACGTTACCACCGGCACGGTGAAGCTGCGCGCGCAATTCGACAACCAGGACGGCGCGCTGTTTCCAAATCAATTCGTGAATATCCGCTTGCTGGTGCAGCTGCTGAGGAACCAGGTGATCATTCCCAATGCGGCGACTCATCGCGGCGCGCCCAAGGGGGTCATCACCAGCTTCGTGTACGTGGTGAACGCGGACAGCACGGTGTCGGTGCGGCCCGTGGTGCTTGGGGTGGTCGACGGCGAGCGCGTCGCCGTGAGTTCCGGGCTCAGCGTAGGAGATACGGTGGTCACCGAGGGCGGCGACCGGCTGCGGGACGGCGCAAAGGTGATCTTGCCGGGAGCGGAGCCGGCGCGTGCGCCGCCCGGCGCCAAGCCGCACACATGACATTGTGAATCCGTCGCGCATTTTCATCCTGCGGCCGGTCGCGACCACGCTGCTGATGATCGCCATCCTGGTGGTGGGCGTGGTGGCGTTTTTTCAGCTGCCGCTCTCGGCGCTGCCCGAAGTGGCCTATCCGACCATCCAGGTTGAAACCTTCTATCCAGGCGCGAGCCCCGAGGTCATGACCTCCGCGGTCACCGCACCGCTGGAAAAGCAATTCGGCCAAATGCCGGGCCTGAACCAGATGTCCTCGACCAGCTCGGCCGGCGCCTCGGTGATCACCCTGCAATTCAACCTGGCGCTGGCCATCGATGTGGCCGAACAGGAGGTTCAAGCGGCGATCAGCGGCGCGCAAAATCTGCTGCCTCAAGACCTGCCGGCGCCCCCCATTTACGCCAAGGTCAATCCGGCCGATGCGCCGGTGCTCACCCTGGGGATCACCTCCAAGGTCATGCCGCTCACCGAAGTGGAGGACCTGGCGGATACCCGGGTCGCGCAAAAGATCTCGCAGCTCAAGGGGGTCGGCGTCGTCAGCATCAGCGGCGGCCAGCGGCCTGCGGTGCGCGTGATGGTCAACCCCAGGGCGCTGGCGGCGTATGGATTGAATCTCGATGACCTGCGCACCACCATCGGCGAGGCCAATCAGAACGGCCCGAAGGGCACGCTCGACGGGCCGATGAGCGCCTACACGGTCAACACCAACGATCAGATCAAGAGCGCGGAGGAATACGGCAGGATCGTGGTGGCCTACAAGAACGGCGCGCCGGTGCGCCTGAAGGATATCGCCACGCTGCTGGCGGGCGCCGAAAACACCAAGCTCGGCGGCTGGATGAACTCGACTCCCGCGCTGATCATGAATGTGCAGCGCCAACCGGGCGCCAACGTGGTCGATGTGGTCAACCGCATCCACGATCTGATGCCCGAGCTGCAGGCCTCGCTGCCATCGGGCGTCGACGTCACCATCCTCACCGACCGCACGATCACCATTCGTGCCTCCATCGCCGACGTCGAGTTCGAGCTTGCCCTGGCGGTGGTGCTGGTGGTGCTGGTGATCTATGTGTTCCTGCGCAATGTGCCAGCCACGATCATTCCAAGCCTGTCGGTGCCGCTGTCGCTGATCGGCACCTTCGCGGTCATGTACCTGACGAATTTCAGCTTGAACAATCTATCCCTGATGGCACTGACCATCGCCACCGGCTTTGTGGTCGACGACGCCATCGTGATGATCGAGAACATTTCGCGCCACATCGAGCTCGGCGAGCCGCCGCTCGAAGCGGCCCTGAAAGGCGCAGGTCAAATCGGCTTCACCATCATCTCCTTGACGGTCTCGCTGATCGCCGTGCTCATTCCGCTGTTGTTCATGCAGGATGTGGTCGGGCGCCTGTTCCGCGAGTTCGCCGTGACTCTCGCCGTCACCATTCTCATCTCCGCGCTGGTGTCTCTGACCCTGGTGCCGATGCTGTGCGCCAAATTGCTGAAAGCCAAACCGGCCTCGTCGCGCGAGGCGCAGCACACGCCTGCGCAATCGGGACGCTGGTTCAGCGCGCTGGTCGAGTGGTACGGACGGCGCCTGACCTGGGTGCTCGACCGCCAGCGGGCGACTCTGTACGTGGCGCTCGCGACTCTGGCCGTCACCGTGCTGCTGTATGTGCTGATTCCGAAGGGCTTCTTTCCGGCGCAGGACACGGGCTTGATTCAAGGGGTGTCGGAAGCCAGCGAGGCCATCTCCTACAGCGCCATGGCCGAACGCCAGCAGGCTTTGGCGAGCGCCATTCTCACCGATCCCGATGTGCAGAGCCTGTCCTCGTTCATCGGCGTGGACGGCAACAATGTCACCTTGAACAGCGGCCGGTTTCTGATCAATCTGAAGCCGCGCGCGCAACGCGCCTCGACGGTCACCGAGGTGATCCGCCGCCTGCAGGGCGAGACCGCCGGGTTGGCGGGCATCACTCTGTACATGCAGCCGGTGCAGGATCTCACCCTGGATAACACCGTCAGCCGCACGCAGTATCAATTCACCCTGGAAAGCGCGGACTCGGCGGGGCTGTCGAGCTGGACTCCGAAATTGGTCGCGGCGCTGCGCCAGCAACCCGAACTTTCGGACGTGGTGAGCAACCAGGAGGACGACGGACTCGCCGTGTACGTGACCATCGACCGCGACAGCGCCGCGCGCTTAGGGATCAGCGTCGGCACCGTGGACAACGCGCTGTACGATGCCTTCGGCCAGCGCATCGTCTCCACCATCTTCACGCAATCGAACCAGTACCGCGTCATCATCGAAGCGGATCCCGCCTCCTACCGGTCGGTGGATTCCTTGGGCTCGATCTACGTGCCCTCCGCGAGCGGCGGTCAGGTGCCGCTGTCCGCCATCGCCAAGGTCGATGTCGAGACCCGGCCGCTGCTCATCAATCATCTGGCGCAATTCCCGGCGACCACGGTGTCGTTCAACTTGAGCCCGGGCGCCTCGCTCGGCGCCGCCGTCAACGCCATCGAGTCGACCGAACAGGGCATCGGCCTGCCGCAGAGCATCCGCACCACCTTTCAGGGCGCGGCGCTGGCATTTCGCAGCAATCTGACCAACGAGCTGCTGCTATTGGTGGCCGCGGTGCTGGTCATGTACATCGTCCTAGGAGTGCTCTACGAAAGCTTCGTGCATCCGATCACCATCCTCTCGACGCTGCCCTCGGCCGGCATCGGCGCACTGCTCGCCCTGATGCTGGCCGGAGACGATCTGACCATCATCGCGCTGATCGGCATCATCCTGCTGATCGGCATCGTGAAAAAGAATGCCATCCTGATGATCGACTTCGCCATCGATGCGCAGCGCTTGCAGGGACTGGCGGCGCGCGAGGCCATCTACCAGGCCTGCCTGCTGCGCTTCCGGCCCATCCTCATGACCACGGTGGCCGCCATGTTCGGCGCCTTGCCGCTGATGTTCGGCACCGGCACCGGCTCTGAGCTGCGCCATCCCTTGGGCGTGACCATCGTCGGCGGCCTGCTGGTGAGCCAGGTGCTGACCCTGTTCACGACGCCGGTGATCTACCTGGCCTTCGACCGTCTGGCGACCCGGCGGCTTAACAAGGCGGCGGCCGGGGCGCAGGCCTTGACCCAAGCGGACAATCCGACGTGAACATTTCCGCCCCGTTCATCGCCCGGCCCGTGGCCACCATCCTGCTGACGGCGGGCGTGGCGCTGTGCGGCGCCGCCGCCTTCACGCTGTTGCCGGTGGCGCCCCTGCCGCGCATCGATGCGCCGGCGATCTTCGTCTCGGCCTCGCTGCCGGGCGCGAGTCCCGAGGTCATGGCGAGCACCGTCGCAACCCCGCTTGAGCGGCATTTGGGCGCGATCGCCGACGTCGATGACATGACCTCGACCAGCGGTGTGGGCACGACTAGCATCCAGCTCACCTTCGGGCTGGACCGCGACCTCGACGGCGCAGCCCGCGACGTGCAGGCGGCCATCGTGGCGGCACGCGCCGACCTGCCCACCTCGCTGACCAGGAATCCGTCCTACTTCAAGCTCAACAGCTCGCTGTTTCCGGTGCTGGCCATCGCCATGACCTCCGATGTGCTCACGCAGGGCCAGATCTACGATGCGGCGGACGCGGTGATCTCGCAGCGGCTGTCGCAGATCAAGGGAGTGGGCGGCGTCAATGTCAGCGGCAGCGCGCTGCCGGCGGTGCGCGTCGAGGTCAATCCGCTGGCGCTGTCGAAGTACGGCATCGGCCTGCAGGATGTGAGCGCCGCCATTTCCAATGCGAATGCCAACGCTCCGAAGGGCGCGATCGAAGCGGATCAACTGCGCTACCAGATCTACACCAATGACAACGCGCGCGACGCGCAGCCGTATCGCGACCTGGTGATCGCGAACCGCAACGGCTCGATCGTGCGGCTCGGCGATGTGGCCACGGTGAGCGACATGCAGGACGGCGCCACCGAAAACATCCGCACCTATGGGCTGTACAACGGCAAGCCGGCGGTATCGGTGATCATCTTCCAGCAGCCCGGCGCCAACATCGTCGAGATGGTCGATGCCATCAAGGCCGAGCTGCCGCAGCTCAAGTCCTCGATCGACCCGAAAATCGACCTGGTCGTCACCTTCGACCGCTCGGTGACCATTCGTGGATCGCTGCACCAGGTCGAGCAGACCCTGCTGCTGGCGGTGGCCATGGTGATCCTGGTGGTTTACATGTTCCTCAACAGCCGGCGAGCGGCGCTGATACCGGCGGTGGTCGTGCCCGTTTCGCTGATCGGCACCTTCGGCGCCATGTACCTGCTCGGCTACACCATCGACAATTTCTCGCTGATGGCCCTCACCATCGCCACCGGCTTCGTGGTCGACGACGCCATCGTGGTGATGGAGAACACCTCGCGCCACATCGAAGCGGGCATGGAGCGCATGCAGGCGGCTCTGCTGGGCGCGCGCGAGGTGGGTTTCACGGTGGTGTCCATGAGCCTGTCGCTGGTGGCGGTGTTCGTGCCCTTCATGCTGGCGGGCGGCCTGATCGGCAAGCTGTTCCGCGAGTTCACTGTCACCTTGTCGGTGTCCATCCTGATCTCGCTGGTGATCTCCCTGACCACGACGCCGATGATGTGCGCGCGGCTGCTCGGCACCAACGCCGATCGCCAGCCGTCGCGATTCGGCGCGGCATTCGAGCGCGGCTTTTCCGCCCTGCGCCGCGATTACGAAAGGACCCTGGATTGGGCCCTGGATCATCGGCGCATCATGCTCGCAGTGCTGCTGGCGACCATCGCGCTGAACGTGGTGCTATACGTGGTCATTCCGAAGGGATTCTTCCCGCAGCAGGATACCGGGCAGATTCGCGGCGGCATCCGCGGCGATGCATCCTCCTCGTTCCAGCTCATGAAGCGCAAGTTGCAGGAGGTGGCGGGGATCATCCAAGCGGACCCGGCGGTGCGCAGCGTGGTGGGCGCGGTCGGCGCCGGCGGCTTCGGCCCGTTCGGCGGCGGCGGCTCCAGCGCCAACGTGAACATCGCCTTGAAGCCGCTGAAGGACCGCGATGCCTCGGCCGACCAGGTCATTGCCCGCCTGCGGCCAAAGCTCGACCGGGTGACGGGCGTCAGCACCTTCCTGCAAGCCGTACAGGACTTCGGCGGACCCGGCGGCCGCTCGGCCAACTCGCAGTACCAATACACCTTGCTGGGCGATGATCTGACCGAATTGCGTACCTGGTCGCAAAAGATCCGGCAGGCCTTGCAGGGGGTGCCGGAGATCACCGACGTCGACACCGACCTGCAGCCCGGCGGCTTGGAAGCGGATCTGATCGTGGACCGCGACAGCGCCTCTCGATTGGGCCTTACCGAGGTTCAGATCGACAACGCGCTGGGGGATGCCTTCGCGCAGGCGCAGGTCTCGACCATCTACAATCCGTTCAGTCCCCAGCAATATCATGTGGTCATGGAAGTGGCGCCGGAATTCTGGCAAAACCCGGACGTTCTGAAGGAGTTGAACATCAGCACCGCGGGCGGCGCGGTGAGCGGCACGCAAGCGACTCAAGCGGTCGCCGGCACCACGGTGCTCACGCCTCCTGCCGCCGGCACGTCGGCGAGCACCGCGGTCGCGGAGGACGTGGCGCGCAATCTTAGCTTAAATTCGCTCGCGAATGCCGGACGCGGCAATACCTCCACCGGCACCGCGGTGAGCATCGCCCAGGAAACCGTGGTGCCATTCTCCGCGTTCAGCCACTTCAGCACCGGCACGACGGCCGTGAGCGTGAATCACACCGGCACGTCCGTGTCGACCTCGATCGCCTTCAATCTGCCGGTGGGCGAATCCTTGAGCACGGCGCTCAGCGCAATCCAGCGCACCATGAATGAGATCCATGTTCCCATCAGCGTGCGCGGCAGCTCGTACGGAACCGCGAAACTGTTTCAACAGAGCATGGGCAACCTGCCGCTGATGCTGCTGGCGGCGCTGGTCGCCATCTACGTGGTGCTCGGCGTCCTGTACGAAAGCTACAGCCAGCCGCTCACCATCCTCTCCACGCTGCCCTCGGCCGGGGTCGGCGCGCTGCTGGCGCTGATGGCGACCGGCACCGAGTTCAGCCTGATCGCTTTCTTGGGAATTCTCCTGCTGATCGGCATCGTGAAAAAGAACGCCATCATGATGGTCGATTTCGCGCTCGAGGCCGAGCGCAGCCTGAAACTGGACCCGCGCGCGGCGATCGCGCACGCCTGTTCGCTGCGCTTTCGCCCCATCATGATGACCACCTGCGCGGCCATCGCCGGCGCCTTGCCGCTGGCGGTCGCCTACGGCGACGGCACCGAGGTTCGCCGGCCCTTAGGCATCGCCATCGTCGGCGGCCTGATCTTGAGCCAGCTGCTGACGATCTATACGACGCCGGTGGTCTACCTATACGTGCACCGCTACTGGAAGCGACACAAGGTTGCGAAGGGCGTGCCCCCTGCCCCGATCGGACGTACCGCGCCGGGCAGCTTCGGGCCCGCGCAGGTGAATCCATGACGCGCAGGCTGGCGGCGCTTGCCGCACTCCTGATCGCAGCGCTCATCGCCAGCTGCGCCGTCGGCCCCAACTACAAGCGGCCGGAATTCAACTCGGCATCGAGCTACAAGGAGGTGGGCGACTGGAAACCCAGCGAACCCAGCGATGTCTTGAGCCGCGGACCCTGGTGGGAAATCTTCAATGACGAGCAATTGAATGCGCTCGAGGTTCAAATCAACATCTCGAATGAGAACGTCAAGGCGGCGGCCGCGGCCGTCGACCAAGCGCGCGCCCTGGTGAGCCAGGCGCGCGCCGGTTTCTGGCCGAGCGTTGCAGCAAACGTCGGGCGGACGCGAGGCTCGGCGGGTGCCGGGCCGACGCAGTATGGCAGCACGCAGCAGACGCTGAACACCAACACCGCCGGGGTCACGGGCACGTGGAGCATCGACATCTGGGGCCAGATCCGGCGCACCGTCGAGGGCGATGTGGCGTCCTGGCAATCCAGCGCCGCCGCGCTCGCCGCGGCGCAACTGTCCGCGCAAGGCGAGCTCGCCACCGACTACTTCGAACTGCGCGCGCAGGACGCGCTGCAGAAGCTGCTGGATGACACCGTCGATGCGCAGAAGCTCTCGCTCAAGATCACCGAAAGCCGCTACAAATTTGGCGTGGCTGCCAAGGCCGACGTGGTGAGCGCGGAGGCGCAGCTACTGTCCAGCCAGGCGCAGCAGGTCAACGCGCGCATTCAGCGCGCCATTCTCGAACATGCCCTCGCGGTATTGGTCGGTAAGCAGCCCGCGGAATTTTCCGTGGAAGGCGCGGTGATGAGAACCGACGTGCCCACCGTGCCCGCGGGAGTTCCCTCTGCCTTGCTGGAAAGACGGCCGGATGTCGCGGAAGCGGAGCGCAAAGTGGCCGCGGCCAACGCGCAGATCGGAGTCGCCACGGCCGCCTACTTCCCGAGCTTGACCCTGTCCGGATCGGATCAGTACACCAGCACCGCCTGGGCAGCTCTGTTCTCCGTCCCGAATCGAATCTGGTCGGTGGGCCCGACACTGGCCGAGACCGTGCTCGACGGCGGGCTGCGCCGCGCGCAGGTTGCGCAGGCGCGCGCCGCCTATGAAGCCAGCGTCGACAACTACCGGCAAACCGTGCTGAGCAGCTTTGAGCAGGTCGAAGATCAGATCGTCACCCTGCGAATCCTCGAGCAGCAGGCGGTCATCGAGGAGGAGGCGGTGAAAGCCGCCCGCGAAGCCGAGGTGCTCACGCTGAATCAGTACAAGGCCGGCACGGTGCCCTATAGCAGCGTGATCACCGCGCAGACCACGCAGTTCACCAGTGAGGAAACCGCGCTCACCGTGCTGTCGAGCCGCTTGCAGGCCAGCGTTGCGCTGATCGAGGCGCTGGGCGGCGGCTGGAGCGCGGCGCAATTGCCGCGCTAGCGGCGCCGCCTTAGAATCGCACACCCATGTACGAACTCTACATTGCCAACAAGAACTATTCCTCCTGGTCGTTGCGGCCCTGGGTGTTGATGCGCGAGTTGAATATCGCCTTCGACGAGCGCCTGCTGCCCTTCGGCCGGCATGACCTGTGGAAGGCATTCCGGGAAATTTCGCCCGCCGCCAAAGTGCCCTGCCTGGTTGACCAAGGCACTGCCGTTTGGGAGTCCCTCGCCATCGTCGAATATCTCGCCGAGCGGCATCGCGCCGTGTGGCCTGCGGATCCGGCGGCGCGAGCCTGGGCGCGCAGCGCCGCCGCGGAGATGCACGCGGGCTTCAGCGAGTTGCGCAACCGCTGCTCGATGAGTTGCGGCGTGCGCGTTCGCCTGCATGAGATCACGCCGCAGTTGCGCGCGGATCTGGCGCGCATCGGCGCGCTATGGAACCAGGGCTTGCGCCGCTTCGGCGGTCCCTATCTGGCGGGCAGGGAATTTTCCGGCGTGGATGCCTTCTTCACGCCGGTGGCATTCCGGATCCAGAGTTACGGCTTGAAACTCGACGCGCCCTGCAGCGCCTACGTGCTGCGCCTGCTCGAGCTGCCCGCCATGCGCGAGTGGTATGCGGCGGGTCTTCAGGAGACGTTTCGGGACGAACCGCACGAGGTCGAAATGCTGCAGGCCGGCGCCCTGCTGCAAGACCTGCGCGCCGCCAGCGCTTGAAGGCTCACGGCCGCCCTTGCCGCTACGGCACCACGTGCGAGGTGCCGAGGTCCTTCCATTCGTAGCGCGGCACCTGGATCCACTGGCCGCCCTTCTGCTCGGGAACCTTGTGGACCTTGGTCTGATCGACCGTCATCTTGCCGTCCTTGTCGCTGACCCAAAAATCGATGTCGTAAATCTGGTCCTTGGTGCCGACCACGCGAAAATCCGTGCAGGCGAAGTAATGGCCATCGTTGTCCAGCTGCCTCACCGGCTGGTGGGTGTCGATAAACTCCAGATTCAAGATCGCCCCGGTCTTGTCGTCCTTGAGCTTGAATACTCCGCCGTTCTTCAAGCTCTCCTTCACCGCATTCTGCTCGACCGCGGACATCACCTCCCAGCCGCGCTTCGTCGCCATATGGCCCGGGTGCTCGGAAGCGGGTATCCACCACCACGGTACCGGCTGCCGCGCCATCGTGGTCCAAGTGCCGTCCGTCTTCAGCGGCTCCTTGTAGATGCGCACTTCCTGGATTTGCAGTTGTCCGTCCTGCGGCAACACCCAAAAATCGATCAGATATTTCTTCTTCGGGTCTTGCGGGTCAT
>Ga0302311_10005949_pt1 | contig 12760 bp, 10 predicted proteins | sample III_Palsa_N1_3_FD_200449 | JGI IMG/M metagenome (GOLD analysis project Ga0302311, IMG submission 200449) | Peat permafrost microbial communities from Stordalen Mire near Abisko, Sweden - III_Palsa_N1_3 | ecosystem: Environmental > Terrestrial > Soil > Palsa > Peat permafrost | place: Sweden... | reverse complement strand
CTCGTTCGAGACGATCAGCAGCTCCGGATGGCCCTCCAGCAGAAATTTCTTCTGCACATGGATCTCGAGCGGGCCGAAGCGGCGGCTGAAGGCGATATGGGCGGCGGGATCGAGCTGCTGCTGATCGCGGAACACCAGCACCGAATGCCGGTCGAACGCCTTGGAGATCTTGTCGAACTCGGCATCGGCGAGGGGCACGCGCATGTCGAAGCCCACGACTTCGGCACCAAGCACTTCATTGAACGGACGGATTTCGAAAGGGGCGACCATCGCGGCATCGGACCCATGTTGCGACAACAAGGACTGGAATGTGGACCCTTCGAGAGGGGTTCGCAACCCGTCCGGCCCGGATATCGCTCTGGTATCCCGGCCCGCATTCGGGTATCGCATCCGCGGGAATTCGTGACGTTTTCTGTATGGAATCGGTATGGACGAGCAAGCGCCTGGCATTTCGTTTCCGTTGGAGGAGAGCACCGGCTATCTCCTGCGCATGACCCATCGGTCGTTCGCCCGCGCCGTGCAGGCCGAAATCGCGCCGCGCGGCGTCACCATGGGCATGTGGTATTTCCTGCGCATCTTGTGGGAAGAGGACGGGCTGACCCAGCGCGAACTCAGCCAGCGCATCGAGATGATGGAGCCGACCACGGCCACGGCGCTGCGCAATATGGAAGAGCGCAATCTGGTGCGCCGCGTCCGCAACGCGACCGACAAGCGCAAGGTCAATATCTACCTGACCGACGAAGGCCGGGCCCTGCGCGAGGTACTGCTGCCCTACGCGCGTCAGGTCAACGAGACGGCGCTTGCCGGGGTCAGCCCCGCCGACATCGCCTGCTTCCGCAAGGTGCTCTCCCAGATGCGCGTCAATCTGGGGCCGGGCGACGGCGACGAGGTCTGATCAGTCGCCCTGGGTCACAGGTTTGGCGACCGCGGATTTGAGCGGCAGTTCGGGCAGGAACAGCACCACGACGAAGGCGATGGCGATGATGGCACCGCCGAACAGGAAGGTCGTGCCGATCGCGAGGCGATAAAAGCCGGTGACGCCCTGCGCCAGCGCCGCCGGCATCTGGGCAATCTGCGTCACCCCCGCCGACAGCAGGGTCGGCGCGTCGAGCTCGCCCGCAAGCGCGCTCGTCGCCAGCAGGGATTTCAGCCGGATCGCCAGGATGCCGCCGGACATGGCGACGCCGACGACCGCACCCAGCGAGCGGAAGAATGCCGAGGTCGCGGTGGCGACACCCATGTCGCGCGGGTTGGCTGCATTCTGGAGCGCCACCGTCATAGTCGGCATCACCAGGCCCAGGCCCAATCCCAAAATCGTCAGCAACGGCTCCATCACCCAGATGCCATGGCCGGCGAAGGCACTCCAGCCGAGGCCGGCAAAGGCGAGGGCCGCCGCTGCCAGGCCAACGACCGGCAACGGCTTGTAGCGCCCGGTGCGGGACACCAGGCGGCCGCCCAAGACCGACGAGGTGACGATGCCCACCATCAGCGGGCCGGTCAGCAGGCCGGAATTTGCCGGCGCCACACCCAGCACCAACTGAAAGAACAAGGGGAAGAACACGGTCGCAGCACTCATGCCGGTAAAAGCCAGCGCCAGGACCGCCCAGCAGATCGCGACGGTCGGATTGCCGAACAGGTGCAACGGCATGACCGGCTCCGCCACGCGCCGTTCCTGCCAGAGGAACAGCGGGATGCTGAACAGGGCCGTGAGCGCGCAACCGATGATGAAGGGCGAATTCCAGTCGTAGCTGGTGCCGCCCAGGCTCATCACCAGCAGCAGCCCGGTGGTGCCGAGCGCGATGAGCGCGGCCCCGCCATAGTCGATGCGATGATGGATCGCGGCCGGCGGGCGGCGTAGGCCGACGGCGATGAACGCCAAGGCTGCGGCGCCGAACGGCAGGTTGACATAGAAGATCCAGTGCCAGGACAGCGCGTCGGTGATGATGCCGCCCAGCACGGGACCGGCGACGCTGCAGCCGGTGAAGACGGCACCGAACAGGCCCTGATAGCGGCCGCGCTCCCGCGGGCTGACCACGTCGCCGATGGTGATCTGCACCAGCGGCAACAGGCCGCCGGCGCCCAGGCCCTGAACGGCGCGGAATAAAATCAGCTGGGTCATGGTCTGAGCGAGTGCCGCCAGCATCGAGCCGGCGAGGAAGATGCCGACCGCCGCATAGATCAGCGGCTTGCGGCCATATTGATCGCTGAGCTTGCCGTAGAGCGGCATGGTGATGGTCGAGGAGAGCACATAGGAGGTGACGATCCAGGACAGGTGCGAGGCGTCGCCCAGATCGCTGACGATGCGGGGCAGCGCGGTCGCGACGATATTCTGGTCGAGGGCCGCCAGCGTCAGCACCAGCATCAGGCCGGTGAGGATAGTGCGGAGCTGCGCCTTGTCCGGCCGTTCCGTGGTTGGTTCGTTCATGGGGCCGGATCCGGAAAGGCGCTCATGGCGCGCAGGTAGGGCAGGGCGTCGTTCAGGGCGTTGCGACCGGCCGGCGGCAACTCGTCGAGACGGCTCGCGAGCCAGTCGGTCCAGTGACGGCGGACGGTCTCGAATTGGGCGGCGCCGAGCGGGGTCATGCGGAAGCCGATGCGGCGGCGATCCGTGACATCGCGCGGCATCCGTTCGATCAGGCCTTCCCACTCCAGCTGCTTCAGGTGGGCGCTGATGGTCGGCCGGCGGATGCGTTCGGCTTCGGCCAACTCGCTGACGCCCAGGCCCGGGTGCTCCTGCAGCCGCTTCAGCAGCATGGCCTGGGCGGGCGACAGGCCGGCGGCAAGAATACCTGCGCGGAATTGTCGCACCAGGCGCAGCAGGGCCGGTCCCAGGGCTTCGGCAAGTTCAGTCGGGGTCTCAGGATGCGGGGACAGTGCGGCCAAGGATTTTACCAATCGCATAGGTGGTGCCGCGCATAGTTAGGTATAGGGAACTATCTTTCAAGCCCCGGCGTCGCCGTTCGATGCGGCATCTGCCTCAGACTGTGATCAAACGAGCGGCAAATTCGCAAGATTCTATCACTGGTACGCCATTGTCAGACGACTAGTTTCAAGCGAAACGTATGGCGAATTCTTAGGCGCTGTGTATATTACGGGCAATGTAACGTGATTTGACTGCGCCTGTAGGTTTTCTTAAACGATAAATCCCTGAAATTGCAGCAACTTCAAGGAAAGCGGCATGAGCAGTGTCATTTCCAGCCTGACGATTAAGTACAAAGTCAGATTGGTGTTTGGGTCTTTGTTCGTCGTTCTGACGGTCATGGCAATCCTCGCGGTGCTTCGGTTGGGCGATATCGCCGCCGCGACATCCAATGTTCGGGTCAATGTTCTGCCGACGACCCAGCTTCTGGGCAAGATGACCGACACGTTCCAGCGTCACCGCATTCTCGAGGCGGAACATGTATTGGCGGTCGACGCCAAGGCGATGGATGTGATCGAGGCCGCCGAGAACGCCGCGCTCGCCGATGTGAAGCAGCTGCGCAGCTCTATCGAGAGTTTGCTGACCACCCCGGACGCGAAGGCGTCCTATCAGCAATTTTCGACAGCTTGGGACGATTATGTCGCCGCCAGCGCCGAACTGAATGCCGCCTCGCGCAAGAACGACGACGAAAAGACCGTCGCCGCCTATCGCGACCACGGCGGCAAGGCGTTCGATGCGGTCCGCAAGGCCCTGACCGCGCTGGTCGATCTCAACGTGCGCTATGGCGACGAAGGGGCGAGCAATGCCGAAGGGACGGCGACCTCGACCGAATGGGTGCTGCTGACCGCGGTGGGCGCCGCCCTGCTGCTGTGCGCCTTCGGCACCTACTTCTTCGACGCCTCGGTGTTGAAGCCGATCCTGAAGATCGTCGGCATCATGGGGCGCCTGTCGCAGCATGATCTGACCGTGACGCTCGACGGCGCCGAGCGCGCCGACGAAATCGGCATGATGGTGCGGGCGATCGGCGTGTTCCGCGACAATATGGAAAAGGCCGAGGCGCTGTCGAACGAGCAGAGCGCCGAAAAGACCGCCAAGGAACAGCGCCAGATCCAGATGGAAGCCCATATCGCGGCCTTCGCCAAGGCGATCGAGCGCGAGATTACGGCGCTGTCCGATGCGGCCGGTCGTATGCGGGCGGCGTCTCAGACCATGTCGCAGACCGCGACCGAGACCAGCAACCAGGCCGACGCGGTCGACCAGGCGGCCCAGCAGGCCTCGGCCAACGTCGAAAGTGTCGCGAGCGCCACCGGCGAGCTCGCCTCTTCGGTCAGCGAGATCAGCCGCCAGGTCGATCTGTCGAGCCAGATCGCCCGCAAGGCGGTCGACGAGGCGAACCGCACCAACCAGACCATCCAGGGTCTGGTCGGCGCCGCCCAGAAGATCGGCGACGTCATGCAGCTGATCGGCCATATCGCGGCACAGACCAAGCTTTTGGCCTTGAACGCCACGATCGAGGCGGCCCGCGCCGGCGAGGCCGGCAAGGGCTTCGCCGTGGTGGCGTCCGAAGTGCGCAACCTGGCGGCCCAGACCGCCAGCGCCACCGACGACATCGCCCAGCAGATCGGCGAGATCCAGAAGGCGACCCAGGAAGCCGTCGGCGCCATCAGCCATATCGGCGGCACTATCACCGAGATCAGCGATATTTCGACCATGATCTCGGCGGCGGTCGAGCAGCAGGGGGCGACCACCCAGGGCATCAAGCAGAACACGGTCGAGGCGGCGAGCGGCACCAGCAACGTGTCCGCCAACATCAGCCGCGTCAGTGCCGGTGCCGGCGAGACCGGTGCCGCCGCGGGCGAAGTGCTGAATGCGGCCGGCGAGCTTGGCCGCCAATCCGAGATCCTGCGGACCGAGATCACTCGCTTCCTGGATCAGATCCGCGCCGCCTGACAGACGGGACCAGCGGGCCAAATGACAACGGCGCGGAAGAGCAATCTTCCGCGCCGTTTGTTTTGCAAACGCGGGCTCGTTACTTGAGCGAGAAGGCGACCTTCAGATGGACGAGCGCGCCGCCGCCCGGCGGGGCAGGGAAGGGCGCTGCGTTCTTGGCAGCCTCGATCGCGGCATTGTCGAGCGTGGTATTGCCCGACGTCGCCTCGACCGCCGCATCGGCGACTGCGCCGGTGCCGTCGATCTTGACCGTGAAGCCGACGGTGCCTTCCTGCTCGCGCATCTTGGCGAGGCGCGGATAGACCACCGCCCTATGGATCATTTCATTGACCTTGCTGACGTAGTCCGCGGGGGCTTCCTGGGCGAGGGCGGAGCCGGCGACTGTGGCGAGAGCAAGCGCCAGAAGCGAGGCGCGGAGCGCATTGGCCTTCATGTGCATGGCGTATCGGTTTCCATGGGAAAGAGCGGCCACATGCCCCCGACCAACGGGGGCCCGCCGCGATCCCTCTGATTTTGGTTTCAGGGAAGGCTGGTTCGACCACAGTCTAGCAGCCAAATCATTTAGAAGTGGTTTTCACTGTCCGGGAAAGCGAAGTCAAGTGCATCTATTGAGGGCCCGAGACGCTCATTTCTTCCGCGACCGGTCAAGCGAGCAGAAACGACGCGGCTATTGTCGCCTTCTCTACAGATAGTAAGAATTTAGGTAAAATTGTTTCTAATTTCGAAAGGTGCAAGACACCAAACGTCACCGTCATTCCCGCGAATGCGGGAATCCAGCAAGAGCCGCGTCTGCGGCGACAAGAGTCCTTCGTTTCCGCGCTGCCGCGCGTAAGCGCTGGATTCCCGCCTCCGCGGGAATGACGGCTTGGGCGAGAGCCTAGGCCTCGATCTTGCTTTTCGGCTGGACCGTCGGGGTCGTGTAGGCGGCGAATTTGGCCTTGTCGGCGCGATAGCGCGCAGCCAGATGGGCGACGGCCTGGCCGGCGCTCAGAATCTTGCCCTGATGGTCGTGGAACAGCGTGCGGTTGGCCGCAACCGCCTTGGGGACAATCGCGTCGACCGGCGTATCCGGATCGCTTTTCGCGGCGGTGATCAGGTGGGCAGCACCAGTCGGGCCCAGGATGAACGAGATCTGCACCTCGGCCTCGTTCGGCTCCCGATGCAACATATGGGTGAGGTGGGTCTTGTTCTCGTCCAGATATTTCGCCGCCATCTTGGCCGAGAGGCCGATGTCGTGGCGCAGATCCAGCACTTCCTTGAGCGCCGACGGGTCGGTGATGGTCATGCGACCATGGGCGTCGGTCTTGATCTGGGCCAGCAGTTCGGGCTTCACGCCCAGGGCCGCGCCATGGTCCTTCAGCAGCGACAGCCAGGTGTTCTTGACGAATTGAAACGGGCCGGCGGCGCCGGTCTGTTTGTTGACCGCATGCGGCTGGAAGGCGCTTTCGCCGGCCACTTGGGCCAGCAAGGCGGCGAAGTCATGTCCACCGGTCGCACCGGGCGTGCGGGCCACGGCGGCGAACTGATCGGGAATGCTGACCCCGCTGCCGGAAATCCCGGTGGGGGACGCGTCCTTGGTCATGGCTTCGTCCCTTAAGGCTGCGGGCGAACGAGGATAGAGCCAAAGCCCCTAATGAACGGTTGCCAAGCCCAATTCGTTGCGCGCGGCCCGCTGGTCGATGCGCCTACTGCGCCCGCAACGGCACTTGGGTGATGAAGCTGGCGGTGGAGAGGCCATGCATCACGTTCGTCGGCACCGGCGGAAAGCGGCCGATGGCTTCGATTGCGCCCTGTACGCGCTGATCGACGGCGGCGACACCGGAGGAATCCCGGATGGAGACGAAGACGATGGCGCCGCTCGGCAGCAGCCGAAAATTGAGGGACATCCACTCGCGGCCTTGTCCCAGGAAAGAGGGCGGCAAGCTGCGGACATGTTGGAGGATCACGCCGTTCAGATAAGCCAGATATTGATCGTAGTTCGCATCCGGCCCCGGCTCCTTGGCAGCTTTCGATTCCTCGTGCGCCGGCGCCTCCGGCCGCAGCGTGGCGCTGAGCGCACCGCCGATGCGCAATTGAGGATTCGTTGAGGGCTTCGGTTCCGGTCCCTTCAGCTTGTCGGTCGGCGGCGCCGGCTTGGGCGGCGGTGGCGGCACGGCACCGGCGGCGGCCATCTGTTCAGGTGCGTCCTTCGGCGGCTCCTGCTCCGGCGCCTCGCTCTGCTTCTGCTCGGTCTCTTCGGGCTTGGTCTGGCCGGCTTCGCTCTGCTGCTTGTCGGGCTCGGTCTGGCCTGCCTCGGGGCCCGAGGCGCCTTGTTTCTGTTGTTTCTCGCCGGCGGCCACGTCGTCGGACTTGGTCTTGGCCTGATCGTCGCCCTTGGTCTGGCCGAAGTCGGACGATGCCAGCCGCCCGGGCGGGGGCGGCGGTGGGGGCGGCGGGGATTTCTGCGGTGGCGGCGGCGGTGGGGGAGGCGGCGGCGGGGGTGGGGGTGGTGGTGGCGGTGAGACCGGCTGCTGCTGGTCCGGCGGCAGCAGCACCAGTTGCACCGGGATCGGTTGCTGCGGCGCGCGCCCGCCCCCGCGGCCGCCGGCGAACAGCAGCAACAGCAACAGCACGGCGTGGAACAGAATGGCGAAAATCAGCGCGCGCCGGACCCAATAGCGATCGACGGGCGACACCGGGGCATGGCTCTCGACCAGGTCCTCGGGTGTCGGGATGAAATGGGGTTCGGGCTCGATATGGGGTTCGACCCGGCCGAGGGCATCGGGGCCGGTTACTTCCGTCGGCGCAATTTCGTCCGGCTCGATGGTCCCACTCCCAGGCACGTCAACGTCCACATCTTGAAAAGAAAGCGCGATATTCGCGCGCCGCGCACCCCCGCGGGAGGGAATACAAGCGCCCCGGCAGCGTTCTCCCTACAGGCCCCGGCAGCCTGGGGCAACATCGACCGCAATCCTGCCAAACTCTGTTACCAAAATATGCTGATCGTTGTGTCAATGCATGCGGTGTTTCGCGCCATCGTGCTATGCCGGTCGAGGAATTTTCGGTGAATATTGGAGCCCCCATCCCGTGCGCGTGACGCCGAACGACCGGCCGCCGCTCTCCAGTCGAGAGCCGAAGCGCGAAGCGCCGAAGCCGCGGCGCGGCACGAAGCCTGCGACCAAGCCCACGCCTGCCTCCGGCTGGCGCGGCACGCTCGGGCGCTTGGCCTGGCGGCTGGGGCTGTTGGGCGTCGTCTGGGGCGCCATAGGCGCGGGCCTGCTGATCGCCTGGGCGGCGTCGACCCTGCCCGATACCTCGCAATTGGCGCAGCCGGACCATCACCCCAGCATCACGCTGCGTGCCGCCGACGAATCGCTGATCGCGACCTACGGCGATCTCTATGGCGAGGAGCTGAAACTCACCGACCTGCCCAAGGCGTTGCCCCAGGCGGTGATCGCGACCGAGGATCGGCGCTTCTACAGCCATTTCGGCATCGATCCCATCGGCATCGCGCGCGCCATCTTCGTCGATATCCGCTCGGGTCAGATGGTCCAGGGCGGCAGTACCATCACCCAGCAGGTGGCAAAGAACCTGTTCCTGACCCCTGACAAGACCCTGCTGCGCAAGGTGCAGGAGGCGGTGCTGGCGGTCTGGCTGGAGCGGCATTTCACCAAGGACCAGCTGCTCGAAATCTATCTGAACCGCGTCTATTTCGGTGCCGGCACCTGGGGCGTCGATGCGGCCTCGCGGCGCTATTTCGGCAAGTCCGCGCGGCGCCTCTCGCCCTATGAATGCGCGCTACTCGCCGGCTTGTTGAAGGCGCCGACGCGGTTCAGCCCGGCGCGCGACCAGGCCCGCGCCGCCACGCGCACGGCCCAGGTGCTGACCAACATGGTCGCGGCCGGCTACTTGAGCGCCGACGAGGCGACCACCATCCAGAAGCAGAGCTTCGTGCTCAATTCCGTGCCGATCACCCGGCCGGGCATGCGCTATTTTGCCGACTGGGTCCAGGATCAGGCCGCGACATTCGGCCTGTCGGGCGACATAACCGTCGTGACCACGCTCGATCCCAAGATGCAACTGGCGGCCGAGAGCGCGCTCGAAGCCGTGCTGGCCAAGGACGGCGCCAAGACGGCGGCGACCCAGGCCTCGCTCATCGCCATGTCGCCCGACGGCGCCATCCGCGCCATGGTCGGCGGCCGCGACTATCAGACGAGCCAGTACAATCGCGCGGTCCAGGCCATGCGTCAGCCGGGTTCCTCGTTCAAGCCGTTCGTCTATCTGACCGCGCTCGAAAAGGGCATGCGGCCGGACGATCATTTCAACGACGGCCCGACCAAGATCGGCAATTGGCAGCCCCATGATTTCGAGAACCGCTATCTGGGCGATGTCACCATGGCGGAGGCGGTTGCCGAATCGCTGAACACGGTCGCGGCCCAGGTGGCGCAGAAGGTCGGCATCCGCAACGTCATCGCGACTGCCCATCGGCTCGGCATCACCACCGACTTGAACGAAGACGCCAGCCTGGCGCTCGGCACCGGCGAGGTCTCGCTGATCGAGCTCACCTCGGCTTACTCGACCTTCGCCAACGGCGGCTATGCGGTCTGGCCCTACGGCATTGCCGCCATCCGCGACGCCAATGGCAAAGTGTTCTACCAGCGCCAGCAGAACTCGAACGGCCGGATCATCCAGGCGCAATATGTCGCCGACATGGACCGCATGCTGGCAGGCGTGATCCAGCACGGCACCGGCAAGGCGGCGGCGATCGGCCGGCCGGCGGCAGGCAAGACCGGCACCACGTCCGATTTCCGCGATGCCTGGTTCATGGGCTATACCGCCGATCTGGTCACCGGCGTCTGGTTCGGCAATGACGACAATTCGCCGATGGTCAAAGTGACCGGCGGGTCGCTGCCGGCCCACGCCTGGCATGATTTCATGACGGTGGCTTTGAAGGGCACGCCGGCCCATCCGCTCTCGACCGGCGTGGATGACGACGGCGTACCGGTCGCGGTCAATGAGGAGCCCGACACCGCCGGCTTTCTGCGCGTGCTGGAACAGGCGACCAAGATCACGCCGACCAACACGCCGGTGGTGCTGCCGTCCTACGTGCCGCAGGGGCATGATCCAAGGTAGGGTCGGAGCCTTGTTGAGTGCGACGGGAGGAAGGGCGGGATGGCAATTGGCGCCCCGATTCGGGCGGCGGACGGCTCGTTGCAATCGGACATGCGGCGGCGGGATATGCAGACCATCGGAGTTGTTGCCGTGGTGATTGAAAAGCGGCCGGCTATGCTGACGACATGGAAATGACGCCGCCAGTTCAAGACGCCGGATCGACGCTCCCGCGAACCGGCCACCTGATCCTCTGGTCTGCCTGGATACCGATTGCTGCTGCGCTCTTGGTTTCCACGGCCAATTCGTTCACCAGCCTAGCCGGCTTCCAGTCTCTCCTGCTGGGCGCGTTTATCGTCTGCGGGTGGGGGATCGCCATGGTCGTGGCGGCCGGCCTCGCCGCCCGGCGGCGCAGTTGGAGGCGAATGGCGTCATTACTGACGATTCTTGTCTGCGCTGGACCTGCGATCGGGGTGTCGATGATCGCGGGCGATTATATCCATCTGTTGCTGGCGCTTCCGTACTATGAAGCCAAGATTGCCGAGTCGGGTGCTGACTCTAAGCCAATCTACTTCCACTGGCCTTCGGCAGGTCTCGTCCCCAGCTACGAAAGAAATTTGGTCTACGACTCATCGGACGAACTGGCGACTCACGCCGGCAGGAGCGAGCCGTTGGAATCCGAGCCAGCCGTCGCGAAGACGGTCAGACATCTCGCAGGCCACTTCTACCTCGTTGAGCTGTCTTGGTGACCGTCGCTCGTTATCCGACAAGCCAAGCTTCGCCTCCAAGCCTCACCCATACCGCAGCAGCTGCGGCCCGTTGCGCTTCAGCCAGGCCCGCGCGTCCTCGAATTCCGGCGACAGCTTGGCCACCACCCGCCAGAAGCGGGCGCTGTGGTTCATTTCGGCGAGGTGGGCGACTTCGTGGGCGACGACATAGTCCATGATCGGCTCCGGGGCCAGGATCAGGCGCCAGGAATAGCGGATATTGCCGCTCGACGCGCAGCTGCCCCAGCGGCTGTGCGGATCGCCGACGCTGATCTTGGCGACCGGCTTGCCCAGGGTGGCCGCGACCGCGCGGCTTTTCTCGGCCATCATCTCGCGGGCGAGGTCGGCGAGGCCGGCGCGGGTGCGGCGCGCCAGACTCGCTTCGTCGCCGGTGACTTCGATGCTGGTCGATTTCAATTGGAAGACAGGTTGGCGTCCGCGCCCCAATTCCTGCAGCACCAGCTCGCGGTCCGTGCCCAGCACCGGGATGGTGGCGCCGTCGATGAACAGGATGCGCGGCGGCATGCGCGCGAGCTGGGCCGCGATCCAACCGCGCTTGCCGTCGAGGAAGCCCAATGCCACCGCGAGCGAGGCGCCGGCGGGCAGCACCAGCTCGACCGAATCCACGGCCGGATGCAGGCGCAGCGCCATCCGGCGGGCGCGCGGGCTGACGCGAACCGTCACCGGAATCGTGTTGCCGTTGGGCAGCCGCAGGGGCGGAATCTCGCGCGGGGCGGGGCGTAACCACATCAATTCCGTGATAGCGCAAATTTCCCGCGCGCGCGATGGGGAGTCCCAAGTTTGCAGGCTTCACAAGACTGTCACAAAACGGCAATGTCTCGCGCGATAAGAGCGTATCCAAGCGCTTGAAGCTCGTTTCCGGGAGGGGAACCCCATGCCGTCCATTCGTTTGCTCGCCGTCGCCGCCGCAGCCCTTGGCACCACCGCACTCGCCGCGCCCGCCTTTGCGGACCCGGTCGAAATCCAGTGGTGGCACGCCATGGCCGGCAAGAATGGGGAGCTCTTGAACCAGTTCGCCGACGAGTTCAACAAGAGCCAGGGCGACTATAAGGTCGTGCCCGTGTTCAAGGGCGGCTATGCCGATACGCTGAATGCCGGCATCGCCGCCTTCCGCGCCAAGCAGGCGCCGGCGATCCTGCAGGTGTTCGAGGTCGGCACGGCGACGATGATGGCCGCCAAGGGTGCCATCAAGCCGGTCTATCAGGTCATGGCCGACGCCGGCGAGAAGTTCGACCCGCAGAGCTATCTGCCGGCGATCACGGGCTATTACTCGACCAAGGACGGCAAGATGCTGTCCTTCCCGTTCAACAGCTCGACCCCGGTCATGTATATCAACAAGGACGCCTTCACCAAGGCGGGCCTTGATCCGAACAAGCCGCCCAAGACCTGGCCGGAATTCTTCGACGACGCCAAGAAGCTGAAGGCATCGGGCAGCGCCTGCGGCTTCACCATCGGCTGGATGGCCTGGACCCAGCTCGAAGTGTTCAGCGCCTGGCACAACAAGCCGATCGCGACCGACGAGAACGGCATCGGCGGCACCGATGCCAAGCTCGAGATCAACGGGCCGCTGCAGGTCCGCCATCTGCAGGACCTGGTCGAGGCCGCCAAGGACAAGAGCTTCGATTATGCCGGCCGCACCACGGAGCCGGAGGCGAAGTTCGTCTCGGGCGAATGCGCCATGATCCAGACCTCGTCGGGCGGCTATGGCGTGTTCAAGGCCAATGCGAAGTTCGATTTCGGTGTGGCGCCGCTGCCCTATTACCCGGATGTCGCCGGCGCACCGCAAAACACCATCATCGGCGGCGCCAGCCTCTGGGTCATGGGCGGCAAGACGCCGGCGGAATATAAGGGCGTCGCCAAATTCATGAGCTTCTTGAGCCAGACGCCGATCCAGGTGCGGTGGCATGAGGCGACCGGCTATCTGCCGATCACCAAGGCCTCGTTCGAGCAGGCGACCAAGGACGGGTTCTACGAGAAGACCCCGGGCTTCGACGTCGCGATCAAGGAACTGACC
>Ga0302311_10005948_pt1 | contig 12762 bp, 13 predicted proteins | sample III_Palsa_N1_3_FD_200449 | JGI IMG/M metagenome (GOLD analysis project Ga0302311, IMG submission 200449) | Peat permafrost microbial communities from Stordalen Mire near Abisko, Sweden - III_Palsa_N1_3 | ecosystem: Environmental > Terrestrial > Soil > Palsa > Peat permafrost | place: Sweden... | reverse complement strand
TCCTGGAGGTCGACAAGATCACGGTGCTGGCCACCGATGAGGACATGCGGGCCGCCGAGCGCGAGCAGTGGGACGACGGGACCAACTACCTGGCGGTGGCTCCCGGGGTGGTCTTCGGCTACGAGCGCAACATCCCCACTAACACCATGCTGCGCAAGCACGGCATCGAGGTGGTCGACATCGGGGGCAGCGAACTCGGCCGGGGGCGGGGCGGACCCCGGTGCATGACCTGCCCGATACAGCGCGACCCGGCCTAGCAGCGGAACCCCAGGAGATGACCGTCATGGACCTGCACGGAAGAAGCCTGCTGAAAGAGACCGACTTCACCAAGTCCGAGTTCCTCTCGATCGTCGACCTGGCCAGGGAACTGCGGCAGGAGAAGCGCACGGGCGCCGAGCGGCAGCGGATGACCGGGCTCAACATGGCCCTCATCTTCGAGAAGCCCTCCACCCGTACCCTGTCGGCCTTTGAGGTCGGGGCGCACGACCAAGGCGCGCACGTGACCTACCTGGGGCCAGGGGACACCCACCTGGGCCAGGCGGAGTCGGCCAAGGACACCGCCCGGGTGCTCGGGCGGATGTTCGACGGCATCGAGTACCGCGGGTTCGCTCAGCAGACCGCTGAGATCCTCGGCCGGTACGCCGGCGTGCCGGTCTGGAACGGGCTGACCGATCAGTGGCATCCCACCCAGATGCTGGCCGACGTCCTCACGATGCGCGACCACTCGGCCAAGCCACTGGAAGAGAAGACCCTCTGCTACGTCGGCGACGCGCGCAACAACACAGCGAACTCGCTCCTGGTGACCGGCGCACTGCTCGGCCTGGATGTCCGCATCGCCGCCCCCGGCACGCTGCAACCTGCCGATGACGTCCGCGCCATCGCCGATGAGCTGGCCCGCGGTTCGGGCGCCCGCGTCCACGTGGGCGACGACCTCACGTCAGCGGTCGAGGGGGCCGACTTCCTCTACACCGACGTCTGGGTGTCGATGGGGGAGCCTGCCTCGGCGTGGGGTGAGCGGATCGAGTTGCTGCTGCCCTACCAGGTCAACGCCGCACTGATGAAAGCGACTGGCAACCCTGAGGTGAAGTTCATGCACTGCCTCCCCGCCCTGCATAACACTGAGACCGAGGTGGGCCGCCAGATGCACGACAAATGGGGTCTGTCGGCCCTCGAGGTGACGGACGAGGTCTTCGAGTCGCCCGCTTCGATCGTGTTCGACCAGGCGGAGAACCGGCTCCACACGATCAAGGCGGCCATGGTCGCGACCGCCGGTCGCTGAGATGCTGGTAGTCGTGGCGGTGGGCGGCAATGCCCTGCTCGAACGCGGTGAGGTCCCGCTCGCGGAGACCCAGGAGAAGCACGTCGCCGTGGCTGTCGGGGCCCTGGCCCCGCTGGCCGCAGACCATGACCTGGTGATCACCTTCGGGAACGGGCCGCAGGTGGGCCTGCTGGCCAACGAGAGCTCCGCTGATCCCGTGCTGCCCTTCCCCTACACGCTCGACGTGCTCGGCGCCCAGACCCAGGGGATGATCGGCTACTTCCTGCTGCAGGGATTCGAGAACGCCCTGCCCGGACGGCAGGTGGCCAGCCTGATCTGCCAGGTGAAGGTGGCGGCGGACGACCCGGCCTTCGGGCGGCCGACCAAGTTCATCGGGCCGGTCTACCCGGAGGCTGAGGGCCGCCGGCTGGCCGGCCTCCGGGGCTGGCAGATCCGGCCGGACGGCTCCGCCTGGCGGCGGGTCGTGGCCTCACCCGAACCCCTGGCGATCGTGGAGCTCCCGGTGATCCGCACGCTGGTCGCAGCCGGCGCCATCGTGATCTGTGCCGGGGGCGGCGGCGCCCCAGTGCTGGAGGATAGCGACGGCCGCCTTCACGGAACCGAAGCGGTCATCGACAAGGACCTCAGCACCGCGCTGCTGGCCCGGGACCTCGGCGCCGACGCCCTGGTGATCCTCACCGACGTGGCCAACGTGGAGACCGGCTTCGGCACAGACGCAGCCAAGGCCATCGGCCGTACCACTCCCGCCGCCCTGCGGGCCCTGAAGTTCCCCGCTGGGTCAATGGGACCCAAGGTCGAAGCAGCCTGCCGTTTCGTCGAGGCGACAGGCAAGCCCGCGATGATCGGCCAGCTTGACGACGCGGCCGACCTTGTTCGGGGGACCCGGGGCACCGTAGTGGAACCGGCCAGCCAGGCGGCAGCGAGCCGAGATCCGGCGTGACCACCCCTGAAGAGCACCAGCTTAAAACGCGAGCTGAAAGTCACCGACGCGGCTTCCTTCTCGATGGGGCTCATCGGGCCAGTCGGTGCCATGGCCTCTCCATCGCAAACAGTAGGAGGAACCGATGAGCAGACAGGTAGTCGTCGTGCTTTACGTGCTCGGGCTGGTAGCCGTCGTGGTCGGCGTGGACGTCCTCTTCTTCAGGAACCAATTCTGGGAGAGGCTCCTGGTCAATGTCGGGATTGTCCTGGTGTTTGCGGCGTTCTACTTGAGGTTTCTGAAGCATCCGTGAGCGCAGCCGCGCGTTTCCGTCCGACCGTCGCGTTATGCGCCGTGGTGCCGATGGCGGTACGCGAGCCCGAACTGAATTGCGGTCCACAGGACGGCGATGACGACCGGGGTGATCCACAGCGACGAGATCGGCGAGCCGGCAATCCACAGGACCAGCACGAGCGCCGCCGCGGCCAGTGCCAGCTTGACATGCGAACTTGCGTGGACCATGACCTTCTCGATGAGGTTCATGACGGGCTCCCGTTCCGCGCAATGATGAACTACTTCGAAGTGAGTTGGGACCGCCGCCGGCGGACGATCAGCTTGCGGCCCTCGTCGGCCAGGAGCAGCGCGAGGCCGAAGCTGACGAGCATGAGCCAGTCCCATACGGTGAGGCCGGCGGTGCCGAAGACGCCCTGCAGGACGGGGACGTAACTGATGGCGCTGACGAGGGCGATGCCGAATGCCCCGGCGAGCAGGAGCCTCCGGTTGGTGAACACGCCGATGGTGAGGATGCTCTGGTCATCGCTCCGGACGGTGAGGGAGTTGAAGAACTGGCTCACCACGATCCCCACCTGGACCATGGTGCGCGCTTCCCGGTAGACGGGGTTGGCCGCGGTGAATTGATCGAAGCCGAGGTGGGCGGAGTGGATCCGCCAGAAGAAGGCGAAGCACACGCCGGCCGCCTGGATAGCGCCGAGGAACAGGAAACGGCCAACCACCGCCCGGGACAGCAGCCGTTCGGTGACCGGCCGGGGCGGGCGGCCCATAACGCCGGGATCCGGCGGTTCCGCGCCTAGTGCCAAGGCGGGCAGGATGTCGGAGCCGAGGTCGATGCTGAGCACCTGCAGTGCGCTCAGCGGCACCAGAGGGAACGCGATAGCGGCAGCGAGCAGGATCGGGACGATCTCGGAAATGTTGTGGCTGAAGATGTAGATGATGAACTTGCGGATGTTGGCGTAAACGGAGCGGCCGAGTTCGACCGAGGCGACGATGGATGCGAAGGAGTCATCCAGCAGCACCATGACGGCCGCTTCGCGGGCCACGTCGGTCCCGGTGACGCCCATGGCCACGCCGATGTCGGCCTGCTTGAGCGCGGGGGCGTCGTTGACACCGTCCCCGGTCGCGGCGACGATCTCGCCGAGGTGCTGGTAGGCGGCGACGATGCGCTGCTTGTGCTCGGGCCGGACCCGGGCGAACACCATCTCGGGATGGGCGGTGAGCTCGCCGGCAAGCTGGGCGGCGCTCATCGCCTCGAGCTGCGGCCCGCTGACCACGCCCGGGTCGGGGCCGGTGATGATGCCGACGCGCCGGGCGATGGCTTCGGCGGTTACTCCGTAGTCGCCGGTGACCATGGCGATCTTGATGCCGGCCTTGCGGCAGGCGGCGACGGCGTCGATGACGTCGGGGCGGGGCGGGTCCATCATGGCGACTAGCCCCAGCAAGGTCAGGCCGTGCTCGGCCAGGTTCTGGTCGGGATGGTCGGTGTCGAGGTGCTTGCGGGCGACGGCGAGGACCCGGAGTGCCTCGCCGGCCAGCTGGTCGCCTGCATCGGTCACCTGGCGCCGGAGGTCTTCCGTGAGCGGGACGTCGGTGCCCGCCCAGGAAACGTTGTCGCACCGGCCGACCAGCTCCTGCGGTGAGCCCTTGACATAGCTGACGCACCCGGCCGGGGTGCGGTGCAGGGTCGTCATCAGCTTGCGGTCGTGGTCGAAGGGGAACTCGCCGATGCGCGGTGCCGCGGTGTCAGCGGCGGCGGTGTCGACGCCCGCCTTAACGGCGGCCACGACGATGGCGCCCTCGGTGGTGTCGCCCAGGATGCGCCAGTCCAGGTAGTGAACCGGGTCGGGCGCGAGCAGCTGGGCGTCGCAGCACTGCGCGCCGGCCCGGAGCAGCTCGGTGGCCTGTGCCGGATCGCTGACGATGCCTTTCGGTTCGTAGCCGACCCCTGAGACCGGGTGGCGGCGCCCGGACTCCCAGACGGTGGTGACCGTCATCTCGGCCTTCGTCAGGGTGCCGGTCTTGTCCGTGCAGATGACGGTCGTCGACCCGAGTGTCTCGACCGCGGCGAGCCGCTTGATCAGGGCGTGGCGGGCGGCCATCCGCCGCACCGCGATGGCCAGGGACACCGACAGGGTGGCGGGCAGGCCCTCGGGCACCAGCGCCACCATGACCCCTAGGGCGAACACGAAGCTGTCGACCAGCCCGGCCGCGGTCGTGGCGGTACGCAGCCCGAAGACGAGGACGGCCAGCGCCACGGCCACAGCCGACACCTGCTTGGCCATCCGGTTGACGTTGCGCTGCAGCGGGCTGGCCACCTCGGTGACCTGGGCGGTCATCTGGTAAATCTGGCCGAACTGCGTGCCGGTTCCGGTGGCGAACGCGACTGCCGTGGCGTTTCCCTCGACCACGGAGGTGCCCATGAAGACGAGGTTGGCGGCGTCCATGGTCGCCGTGCCCGCCCGTGCTGCCTCCGCTGTCCGGTGCACCGGGGCGCTCTCACCGGTCAGGGCGACGTCGTCGACGGTCAGGTCGTGCGCCTCGACCAGGCGCCCGTCGCAGCAGATATCGTCGCCGGCCTCAAGGGTGAACACGTCCCCCCGGACGACGCCGCGCGCGGGAATGTCAGCCAGGACACCGTCCCGCCGCACCCGGGCCGTGTGCGGCACCAGCGCCTGAAGCGCCTCAGACGTCTTCTCGGCCGAGTACTCCTGGAAGAACCCGATCGCGCCGTTGAGCAAGACCACGGCCAGGATGGCGATGGCCAGTTCCAGGCTCCCGGTATCCCGGGGCGACTGGATCAGGTAGGAGGCCAAGGTGATGACCGAGGCACCCAGGAGCACGAGCGCGAACAAGTTGGTGAACTGCGCCAGCACCTTCCTCATGACGGGCGGCCGCTTGGCCGCACGCAGTTCATTGGGGCCGAGCGCGGCTAGCCGGGCGGCCGCCGTCGCTGCGGTCAGGCCCTGAGCCGAGCTTTCCAGTGCGCCGAAGACGTCACCCGGCGACGGGGCGGAGATGCTGCCCGCCATAGCCGGTGGTGCGGGGAGATCCGGTCCTTGCGGGCTGGCAGCGGGCGCCGGTGCGGCTGTCGTCACGTTTCACGACGGCAATAACGGAAAGTGCAGAGCTGGAAGTATCTCACCAAATTCAGCATGAAAAAAGGCTCCGAGCATGTCGGTGGTATTTTAGCTGCGAGCGCTGTGACCACCGAGGTCCGGAGCGATAATGTCAGTTTAGCACAGACGAAATGGCTACGATTATCTCGCTTCCGAGTCGAGCGGCCCGGTTCATGCGCGTGTGAAAGACCTGCGATTACAGGTGTAGTGTCGGAAGCGTAGTTGCGACGAGGCTTCTCACCGACTTGATGTCCTGCTTCCCGTGGCACCCAAACACGAAGCAGGGAATAACTGTCATGTCGTATCAGACGGTAAACCCGTACACCGGCGAACTGGTCGCGAGTTACGCGTTCGCGACCGACCAGGAAATCGACGTCACCATCGAGAAGGCCCACGATGCCTTCCTCAGCTGGCGCACGACCGGATTTGGCGACCGGTCGAAGGTCCTGACCCGGGCCGCGGAACTGCTCCGCGCGGACAAGCGGGCTTTCGCGGAGATCCTGACCCTGGAGATGGGCAAGATCATCGCCGAGGCGGAGGCCGAGGTAGAGCTCAGTGCCGAGATCCTGGACTACTTCGCCGCCCGCGGCGCGGGCTTCCTCGAGGACGAGCCACTCAGAGTCAAGGACCCGGGCGAGGGCACGGTCACGATTGTGCACGAGCCGCTGGGGGTCATCTACACCATCGAGCCGTGGAATTTCCCCTACTACCAGGTCGTGCGCGTCGCCGCGGCGCAGATCCTGGCGGGGAACACGATCGTTCTGAAGCACGCGGAGAACGTGCCCGCCGCGGCGCTGGCGATGCAGAAGCTCTTCGACGACGCAGGCCTGCCCGAGGGCGTGTTCTGCAACCTGTTCGCGCCGATCAGCGCGACCGAGCACATCCTGGCCCATCCGCTCGTGCGGGGCGTCGCCCTGACCGGCAGCGAGCGCGCCGGCACGGCCGTCGGGGCCGCTGCGGGCAGGAACCTCAAGAAGAGCACCCTGGAACTCGGCGGCGCGGACGCGTTCGTCGTCCTCGACGACGCTGACATCGACAAGACCGCCGCCTGGGCCGTCTTCGGGCGGCACTGGAACGCCGGCCAGGTCTGCGTGTCGGCCAAGCGCCTCATCGTCGCGGACGCGGTCTACGACGAGTTCATGGCAAAGTACCGTGACGGGGTGGCCGCGCTGCAGGCGGGCGACCCGCGCGACCCGGCCACCCAGCTGGCCCCGCTGAGCACCCAGAAGGCGGCCGACAACCTCGCCGCCGAGGTGACGGCGGCCATCGAGGGCGGCGCGACGGCGGAGACACTCGGCCAGCCCGTTCCGGCCCAGGGTGCTTTCTTCCAGCCGACGATCCTCACCGGTGTCACTCCGGACAACCCGGCCTTCCAGACCGAGTTCTTCGGCCCGGTCAGCATGGTGTTCCGGGTCGCGGACGAGGATGAGGCCGTCGCTGTCGCGAACGCGTCTCGCTACGGCCTGGGCGGCTCGGTGTTCTCCCGCGACACCGTCCGCGGCGAGCGGGTCGCACGCCGGATCGAGACCGGCATGGTCTTCGTCAACCACCCGACTGCCGTCAAGGCCGACATCCCCTTCGGCGGCGTGAAGGTATCCGGCTACGGCAACGAGCTCACCGAGTTCGGCATCCGCGAGTTCGTCACCAACAAGGTCATCGACGTCATGGACATCGACGCCCCGTTCTGACCCACGCGTCAAGCGGCATGCCTGCTCCCACGTAGCAGGCATGCCGCACCCGCCGCGTGCATGTCTTGGGTGTTACCCCTGCGCGGCGAGGCCGTCCAGGGTTTGCCGGACGCGGGCGATGCGTTCGGCGTCCCAGGCGATGGCGGGGTCGGGTTCGAGGAATCCCGAGGCGATGGAGGCGAGAGCGAGGGCGGGCAGCGGCCAGTCGGCGGTTTCGGTGGCGCCGAACGGCTTGCCCTGGACGCTTGCGGTGGCAACGGCGGGGTCGCTGAGGGCCATCGTGACCAGGCCCCGCATGGCGGCGGTGAGCAGGGTGGCGAGAGTCTCGAAGGTAGTTCCGCAGTCTGGGCGCAGCCGGTAGCCGAGCAGCCCGGTGAGCAGCTCCCAGGCGCCGGCCACGGACAGGATGTGGGCGCGCTCGGACTCGGCCAGTGCGGCGCCGACCTCCCGGCGGGTGTCGTCGTCGGCGATGCTCGTGAACGTGGCGTTGAGCGCCAGGTAGGTCCGCCACCGGGCCGACCGGCGGAGGGTCTCGAAGTCGGCCTGGGCCAGCTCCCGGATCAGCTCGGCGACCAGCCCGCCGCGCTGTTCGGGGGTGCTGAGCTCGTCCCGGTGTTCCGCGAGCACGCGCCGGATCGCGGCGGTCTCGTCGTCGGCGATGGCCGGCACGGCGTTCTTGGCCAGCTCCTTGACCAGGTCGGCGAAGAACAGGTCCTTGTAGGGCCAGCGGCGGTAGACGGCGCTGCGGGACACCCCGGACTCTCGGATCAGCTGCTCCAGGCTGATGTGGTCGAGGCTGACGGTCAGGCCGGTACGACTCAGGGACTCAAGCGCGGTATCGAGCAAGCGCCGCTCGGTCTCTTCCTCGCTGAGGCGCCGGGCGCGACGGGCCAGGCCGCTCGGGGCCTGGCCCCGGCGGCCGTCGGCGTCGCCGCTTTTAAAATACGGTGTTTCAAGTTTGATACTCTAAGTTTAACATGAGAGTGACTAGAGCGCGGACGGCAAGGACGAGGGTGCGGGCACTCACGTGCCCGCTGGCTCGGAATCGCCCGGTCAACCCGTCGGCCGATCCTGTGAACGGCGCTCCGCCAGGTACGGGCAAGTGGTAGATCCGCCGGATGGGCGGGCCGCCTCGCAACGAGCGCTGGTGGTGTTCGGCGAGTGGACTCTCGGGTGTTCGGCGGTCTTCTGGGCGGTCGGCCCGCTGCTGGGCCAGATCCCGGGGATGCCGTCCAGGCTGCCCATGGCGGCGCTGGTGTTCGTCGTGCCCGGCGCCGTCGCGGTGGCCCTTTCCCGGCGGGAGGGCTCGAAGCGGCAACTGGGACATCAGTTCCAGCTGCGGTCCTGCTCGCCGTGGTGGTGGCTGGCCGGCGTGCTCGCCACCACCGTCGCGACCTACGCTGACGCCTGGGTCCACCACGGTCCTTGGCCGTTCCCGGGCCCGCTCGAGGTTATCGGAGTGGGCATCGTCTACACGGTGTCCGGTCTAGGCGAGGAGATCGGCTGGACGGGCTTCGCCCTGCCCCGGCTGCTGCGCCTGACCGGATCTCCGGTACTGAGCGCTGCCCTCCTCGGAGGCTATTACGTGGTCTGGCATGTAGTGCCGTTCCTTGAGACCGGCAACGGCGTGCCATGGGTCCTGGCGCAGGGCGCCCAGGCGTTCCTGCTGCGGTGCATCATTGTCGGGCTCTGTGCCGGGAGCCGGAACATGATCTGGATGGCCGTACTCGTGCACGGGCTGTCCAACCTCGCATGGTCGACAGCACCCGGCGGAGGCGCCTACTACGATCCCGCCTTCGTCGACCTGCTGCTGCTCCCAGTCGCCGCCGCGTCCCTCGCGGCCGGCCACATCGCCTGGACACGTCGCTGCCTGCCTGACCCGCGAGCGTGACCTGTCCTTACCTTCCGCGGGCGCGTACGCTGGAAATAGCTGCTCCGGACCCCGGTAACCGCACGCCACTCATCCGGCGGCGTGGCCAGAAACTGCCGGAGGCAGCGTGATGAATACCGCGACAGGGCATGTCACTCGTACAAGATCCGTAATGATGAAATTTCCGGGTGGCGGGTTCGGCTATCGCCATCCCAGGACCATCGGCGCTACGGAAATTGTCGTCGGTACGTGGGTGGTCGTCCTCGGCGCCATTCTTTGCTGGGGTGGGTACTGGTGGGGAGTGTCGCTGTTCTCGCTGGCCGTGCTGCCCTTCTGGATTGCCCGCGACATCCTTCAGTCGAGGGTCCAGAGCTAGGAGGACTTTCCAAGCGCTCACATGGCTCCAGGCAGTTAAGCCCCCAGCGGGCGGAGCAGCTCCGTCAGGGCGGGCGAGCTGGTTATCCGGGCTGCCATGTCATCGCCGAGGGCACGCATTTCGGCTTCGGCGTGCCGCGAGTGCCCGGCGAAGCACAGTTCCCCCGTCGGCGAGCGCATGGTCCGGGCCCAGTACCGGACGGCAACCGCCTTGAGCAGCGGGCTGTGCAGGACGGCCAGGTTGCGCGGGACCCCTGCCGTGCCCTGGCCGCGCAGGCCGGCGAACGCCCCGGTGATGGCCTGGCACATGAGCGTAAGGACCGGGCGGTCCGCGGCGAGGCGGACGGGATCGGTTCCGCAGCGGTACAGCGCCGCCGCGACGCAGGCGACAAAGGCGGCGTGGTAGGCAAGCCACCCGTCCATGTCCGCTACCCGCTGGACTGCGAACCCGCGGCTGGACAAAGCTGATTCCAGCGCTGCCAGCCGCGGGTCAGATGACTGCTGAAAAGCCGTGGGCTGCTGCCTGATGCGGACGTAATCGGCGGTCCCGCCGGCCATGACGCCGCCGACGCCGGGGAACCCGAGGCAGGCATCGCCGGGCAGGTCGCCGGGGATGGCCGCCCGCCCCGCCGGGTTGTTACCGAAGAAGACGACGGCGGGCTTTCCGGCCAGGACCGCAAGCTCGGCGCACGCCGAGTCCAGCTGGTCACGCCGGACCGCGACGAGGACGACATCGTAATCCCCGGCAGCGTCCGGCACTACGGCGGTTTCGACGTTGATGCGCTCGCCGCCGAGAACGTCGCGGGCGCACAGGCCTCCCGTGGCCACTTCGCCGGTCCTCGGCCCGTGACTCAGCACCGAGACCTGGTGTCCCGCGGCCGCGACGTGGGCGCCGTATGCGGTCCCGATCACGCCGGCACCGACGATGAGCATCTTCACGGTGAGCTCCTTTACCCGAGGTTGCGGCGGGGCGGGTGGTCCAGGTCAAAGAAGCTGCCGCCGGGACGTATCGCCCGGCGGCAGTTCCTGTGAATCAGGATGCGTTTCCTGGTGCGTCAGCTAGCGGGTGCCGGTGCTGGCACGGGTGCCGGCGCCGTCGGCGCGGACGTCACGGGCTCGACCGTGCCGGGACCGGGACGGAACCGGTTGCGGATCATCGGCAGGGCGAGCCGGTCCAGTCCGATCCAGCCGGCGTTGCGCCAGGCCAGGATCAGGAGCACGGAGACGATCGCGTAGGCCGGGTTGACCCCGGCCGATCCGGAGAACATGTAGACCAGGTTCAGGACCAGGCCGGCGAAGGCCGCCAGGCCGGTGAACAGGCCCAGGATCAGCAGCGCGCCGATGACCAGCTCGCTCAGGGTCACGACCTTGGCGATCCAGGACGCGTTGGGGATGACGAAGTTGTGCAGGAACGCCGCGAACCAGCCGTAGGACGCGCCGCCCTTTCCGGACGTCGATCCGGTGACCCCGGCGGTGGCGAATCCCTTGACCCCGGCGCCGCCGCCGTTCCAGAAGGCGGCTTTCTCGCTGCCCCACAGCTTCTGGTAGCCGGCGTTGAGCCAGCTGTAGCCGAGCCAGAGCCGGGCGATAAGCCAGATCACGCTGGCGACCCTCGAACGGTAGAACCAGTCGGCGGCGCGCAGGTTCCCCCGGTCGCCCGGCGGCGTCCCGGACGGGCTTGCGTCCGCGGAAAGTGCATGTCGCGGTGCTTGCATGTTCATGTCGTTTCCTCTTGTGTCACTCGTTAGTTCCTGGCGGCCGGCCGCCGTGCGGCGCCGGTCAGGCCGGATCCGGGCCGCGGACCACGACCACGGGGCAGGACGCGTGCTGTACGCAGTGCTGGCTCACCGAGCCGAGCAGCGCTTCGGCGAACCCGCCGTGCCCGCGGCTGCCCACCACCAGCAGGCTGGCGCCGGCCGATGCGTCGAGGAGCACCTGGGCGGCGTGGCCCTGGAAGACGCGGGCGTGGACCGGCACGTCGCTGGCCGGGTTAAGGGTGCTGCTGACCGCGTCCGCGGCGATCTTCTCGGCGTTCTCCCGGAAGAAGCCGTAGGCCGGCTCGATGGCCCCGACGGCCATGCCGGAGGTGGCCAGGTCCGGGTAGTGCCAGGCGATCACGGCGTCCACGGTGGCGCCGGTGAGGGCGGCTTGCCGGATGGCCCAGCGAAGGGCGCCGGCTGATGACTCGGAGCCGTCGATGCCTGCGACTATCCGCGGACCGCTGGGGTTTTCCTGGGCTGGCATCTGCTTCTCCTCGGTTGTTTGCTGTCGTGGCCGGCGGGCCGGCCACGGCCGGCCCGTGCCCGGTGCTAGTTGAGTCCGGCTGCCGGGCCGGTCAGGGCCGGCCCGTTAGCGGGAGCCCCGTTGACGGGAGTCCCGTTGCCGGCCGGGATCAGGGCAGGCGGGCTGGCCACGGGCGGCGCGGCGGGCAGCCCGGCGGCGGCTTTCTCGCCCGCGAGGAACGAGCCGAGTTCGGCGATGGTGGTCATCAGCGGGGCGGGGAACACGACGGTGGTGTTCTTGTCCACGCCGATCTCGACCAGGCTCTGCAGGTTGCGCAGCTGGAGGGCGAGGGGGTGGGCCATCATGATGTCGGACGCGTCGCCGAGCGCGGCGGCGGCGAGGGACTCGCCCTCGGCGTTGATGATCTTGGCCCGCTTCTCCCGCTCGGCCTCAGCCTGCTTGGCCATGGCGCGCTTCATCGTGTCGGGCAGCTGGATGTCCTTGAGCTCGACCAGGGTCACCTCGACGCCCCACTCGACCGTGGACACGTCGAGGATCTTGCGGATGTCCAGGTTGATCTTGTCGGTCTCCGACAGGGTCTGGTCCAGGCTGTGCTGGCCGACGACCTTGCGCAGCGTGGTCTGGGCGATCTGGTCGATCGCCGAGTAGACGTTCTCGATCGCGACGACCGACTTCACCGCGTCGACGACCCGGAAGTAAGCCACCGCCGAGACGTCGACGCTGACGTTGTCCTGGGTGATGATCCCCTGGGACTGGATCGGCATCGTGACGATCCGCAGCGACACCCGGTGCAGCACGTCGATGAACGGGATGATGATCCGCAGTCCCGGCGGGCGCGCGCCGAGCACCTTCCCGAGCCGGAACAGCACCCCCTGCTCGTACTGCTTCACCACCCGCACCGACATCGCCGCGCCGATCAGCAGCAGTATCACCACGATCACGAGCACGATAACTAGGGCTTCCATGACGAGCCTCAA
>Ga0302311_10005946_pt1 | contig 12765 bp, 18 predicted proteins | sample III_Palsa_N1_3_FD_200449 | JGI IMG/M metagenome (GOLD analysis project Ga0302311, IMG submission 200449) | Peat permafrost microbial communities from Stordalen Mire near Abisko, Sweden - III_Palsa_N1_3 | ecosystem: Environmental > Terrestrial > Soil > Palsa > Peat permafrost | place: Sweden... | reverse complement strand
TCAGCGACGTGCAGATGTGGAAGTGGTTCACGCTGCTCAGCTTCCGCGGCGAGGCCGAGATCGCCGCGCTGCGCGCCGAGGTGGCAGGCGGGCGCAATCCGAAGGATGCCAAGGTGATGCTCGCCAAGGAGATCACGGCGCGCTTCCATTCGGCCGCGCTGGCGGATGCGGCGGAGGCCGACTTCCAGAACCGCTCGAAGGGCGGCGTTCCCGACGAGATCCCGGAGAGGACGCTTTCCGGCGCGCCGCTGGGCATCGCCGCGCTGCTCAAGGGGGCGGGTCTGGTCGATTCGGGCAGCGAAGGCGGCCGCATGGTGGAGCAGGGCGGCGTGCGCATCGACGGCACGGTGATCAGCGACAAGGCCCTCAAGGTCGACGCCGGCACCTACGTCGTGCAGGTGGGCAAGCGCAAGTTCGCGCGCGTGACGCTCTCGGCCTGACTCTTCTTCAGAGGCGTTCGCGACGAACGCCGCTGTCTTGCACCAGCTCGCCATCTTCCTTGCAGAACGGGAGCAGGCGGCCGACCGGCAGGAGCTCGAGCACGATCTCGGACGGGCGGCACAGCGCGGTACCGAGCGACGTCTCGACGATCGGGCGGTTCATCAACACCGGATGCTGGCCGATGAGATCCAGCAGTTGATCGTCGGTCCATGCCGGATTGCCGAGATCGAGTTCCGCATACGGCGTGCCCTTTTCGCGCAGGATCTGGCGCACCGCGATGCCCATCGCCGCGAGGAGCGCGCGCAGGCGCTCGCGCGAAGGGGGTGTCTTCAGGTATTCGACGACGATGGGTTCGATGCCGGCGTGGCGGATCAGCGCGAGCGTGTTGCGCGACGTGCCGCAGGCCGGGTTGTGGAAGATCGTGATTTCAGCCATTCGAAGACTCCCGCAGGGATGGCGCGATGGACGTGACGCCGAGGGCGCCGTTGGCGAGCAGCGCGAGCGCGGCCCCCGCCAGTTCGGCGAGCACGAAGGCCGGCACGCTGGCGGGTGCGATGCCGGCGAAGCTGTCGCTGAACATGCGGCCGAAGGCCGCGGCAGGATTGGCGAACGACGTGGAGGCGGTGAACCAATAGGCCGCGCCGATGTAGGCGGCCGCCATCGCCGCCACCCGTGCGCGCGGCGCGCGCAGGATGACGAGCAGCAGCCCGAACGTGGCGACGCCTTCGGCGATCCACTGCCCTTCGCCGCTGCGGATCCGGCTGGAGAACTGAAGGATGCTCATGTCGAACATCGCGTGCGCCAGCCACGCCCCGAGCATTGCGCCGACCAACTGGGCGACGACGTAGCCGGGAACCAGCGCCCAGCGCAGTTCGCGACGGCAGGCCATCACCAGCGACACCGCGGGATTGAAGTGCGCGCCGCTGACCGGACCGAAGACCTCGATCAGGACGTAGAGACCTCCGACCGTGGCGAGCGTGTTGGCCAGCAGCGCGATCGCGACATTGCCGCCGCTCAGGCGTTGTCCCATGATGCCGGAGCCGATGACGACGGCCAGCAGCAACGCGGTGCCCAGGCCTTCGGCCAGCAGCCGGGTCCTTGCAGGAGTGCTCACCGGTTTGCTTTCGTCACGCCCTGATCAGCAGCAGGACGGCTTGGGGGCGCTGGTGACGGGAATCGACAGCGGCTTGCCGCGTGGCGCCTGGCCCGCACAGCAGGCCGCCGCCGGCTCCTCGCGCTTCGGGGCCTTTTCGCTGAAGACAGGAATATTGCCCAGCGTATGGAATTGCTCCCACGCGATGCCTTGCGGGTCGGTGAGCCAGTACTTGTCGCTGCGGGCATAGCAGCAAGTCGTCTCGCCTTGATCGAGAAGCGTCATGTCGGCGGCTTCGGCCTGCGCCTGCAGCGCCACCAGTTCCTCCTCGGTGTCCGTCTGGATGCCCAGGTGGTCGACGCCGAGCTTGTCGCCACGGGTCGAGATCGCGAAGTTGATGCGCGGATCCTCGATCATCCATTTCGCGTAGTCGCCTTCGACGCGCGCCGGCGCGGCGGCGAACATCTTCGAATAGAAGGCGATGCTCGCCTGCAGATCCTCGACGTGGGCGTGAACGTGGAAGCGCTTCATGATGAACTCCGGAAAGAGACAGGGTCAGCAGCCGCAGGCGGCCGGGGTGGGGGCGACGGCGCATTCGAGGCCGGCGCAACAGTTCAGGGTGAGGAACGAGATCAATGCGTCCATGCGGTCGTACGCGGCACGGTAGATGAGGTTGCGGCCTTCGCGTTCCTGCGAGATCAGGCCGGCATGGGCCAGTTCCTTCAGGTGGAACGACAGGCCCGTCGCGCTCGCGTCCAGCGCCTCGGCCATGACGCCCGGCGTGAGGCCGTCCTTGCCCACCACGACCAGTGCACGAAAGACCCGCAGCCGCATCGGATGGGCGAGGGCGGCCAAGGCCCGGATGATGTCGTCTTCTTCCATGATTCAATAATAATTGAAATATAGAAGGATAGCAAGCTGTCCGATTCGCGAACGATGCGCCCCGGCAGGGTCACTAAACTGACGCCATGAGCACCCCGATTTCCGCCAGCCCCACGCTGGACACGCTGCTGCGCCGCGCCGACAGCCTGCTTGCCCGCCTCGAAGGCCTGTTGCCCGCACCGGCCGCCGAACCCGACTGGGCGGCCTCGATCGCCTTCCGCTACCGCAAGCGCGCGCAGGGCGCGTTCGGCGCGAGCGCGCACGGGGGCGTGCTGGAGCCGGTGCGCCATGTGGCGCCGATCGCGCTGGACAACCTGAAGGAGGTCGATGCGCAGAAGGAGCGGCTGCGGGCCAACACCGCGCAGTTCGTGGCCGGGCGCTCGGCCAACAACGTGCTGCTGACGGGCGCGCGCGGCACCGGCAAGAGTTCGCTGATCAAGGCCTGCCTGCACGAGTTCGCGCCGCAGGGCCTGCGCCTGATCGAGGTGGACAAGGCCGACCTGGTCGACCTGCCGGACATCGTCGAGCAGATAGTCGGCCGGCCCGAGCGCTTCATCGTCTACTGCGACGACCTGAGCTTCGACGACGGCGAGCCCGGCTACAAGGCGCTGAAGTCGATGCTGGACGGAACGATCTCGGCGTCGTCGGACAACGTGCTGGTCTATGCCACCTCCAACCGGCGCCACCTGCTGCCCGAGCAGATGAAGGACAACCTGGCCGCCACGCACGACGAGAACGGCGAACTGCACCCCGGCGAGGCGATCGAGGAGAAGATCTCGCTGTCCGAACGTTTCGGCCTGTGGATCAGCTTCTATCCGTTCAGCCAGCCCGAGTACCTGGCCATCGTCGGCCAGTGGCTGCGCCACTTCGGGCTGGCCGACGACGCCATCGCGATGCTGCGTTCGGAGGCCCTGGTGTGGGCGCTGGAGCGCGGCTCGCGATCGGGCCGCGTGGCGTACCAGTTCGCGCGCGATCGCGCGGGACGGATAGTGCGCGCCTCATGAACAAGCCCGTGACGTCCATCATCGACTCTGCCGACGCGCCGTCGCACTACGGCGAGCGCCCTGTCACCGAGGTCGCTGTGGGCGTGCTGGTCGACGCGCAAGGGCGCTTCCTGCTGACCTCGCGTCCCGAAGGCAAGGTCTACGCCGGCTACTGGGAGTTCCCGGGCGGCAAGCTGGAGGCCGGCGAGACCGTGGAACAGGCGCTGCGGCGCGAGCTGCACGAGGAGATCGGCATCACGATCGGCGCCGCGCAACCCTGGCAGGTGCTGATGATGGACTACCCGCATGCCCGCGTGCGCCTGAACTTCTGCAAGGTGTTCGCGTGGACGGGTGAGTTCGAGATGCGCGAGCACCAGCAGATGGCGTGGGAGACGCTGCCGGTGCAGAGCGTGCCGGTGTTGCCCGGCACCATCCCCGTGCTCGAGTGGTTCGCCCGCGAACGGGAGTTCACGGGCGCCACGCATGCCGCGTGAAGGCGTCCGCTTCGCTACACTCGCTGCATGACCTGGCTAGACGAAGTGAAATGGGATCGCGACGGCCTCGTGCCGGTGATCGCGCAGGAGCGCGGCACCGGCGACGTGCTGATGTTCGCGTGGATGAACCGCGACGCGCTCGCGCGCACCGCCGAGACGCAGCGTGCCGTCTACTGGAGCCGCTCGCGCCAGAAGCTGTGGGCCAAGGGCGAGGAGTCCGGCCACGTGCAGCAGGTGCACCAGATGCGCCTGGATTGCGACAACGACGTCGTCCTGCTGGAAGTGACGCAGCTCGGCCACGAGCCGGGCATCGCCTGCCACACCGGCCGCCACAGCTGCTTCTTCCAGAAGCTGGTCGATGGCGTCTGGACGCCGGTCGAGCCGGTCTTGAAGGATCCGGAGACGATCTACAAATGAGCGCTGAAGAAACTGGGAGCATGACCGGCAACGACAGCCTGGCCCGGCTCGCGGCCGTGATCGAATCGCGCAAGCCCGCCAACGGCGGCGACCCGGCCGCGAGCTACGTGGCGCGCCTGTTCGACAAGGGCACCGACGCCATCCTGAAGAAGGTGGGCGAGGAAGCCGTCGAGACGGTGATGGCCGGCAAGGACGGCGACCCGCAGAAGATCGTCTACGAGGTGGCCGACCTGTGGTTTCACTCGATGATCGCGCTGAGCCATTTCGGCTTGTCGCCGGCCGACGTGATCCGCGAGCTCGAGCGGCGCGAGGGACTGTCGGGCCTCGAGGAGTTCGCGTTGCGCAAGTCGCGGCAACGCGATGGCGAATCCAAGGCTTGAAGCAAAGGAAGACCGATGACCATCGAAGTCCAGCCCTACGGTCGCGACGAGCCGCGCACGCTGACGCACGTGTTGTACGCACTGCACACGATCACGTGGTTCTCCGGCGGCATCTTCTCGGTGATCGCCATCATCATCAACATGGTGAAGTTCGGCGACCTGCCTGACGACTTCTACCGCAGCCACTGGCGCTGGCAGTCGCGCACGTTCTGGTTCGCGCTGATCGCCTTCCTCCTCACGTCGCCGCTGTGGTTCCTGTTCGTGCTGCCGGGCTGGATCGCCTGGGTGATCATCGGCCTGTGGTACCTCTACCGCTGCCTGCGCGGCTGGATCGCGTTCAACGACCGCCGGCCGATGCCGGTCTGATAGCCATGTCACACGACCCCAACTGCCTGTTCTGCAAGCTCGTCGACGGCAAGATCCCGTCGCGCAAGGTCTACGAGGACGACGAGATCCTCGTCTTCCACGACATCGCGCCTTGGGCGCCGGTGCATCTGCTGCTGATTCCGAAGCGCCACATCACCTCGATGGTCGATGTCACGCAGGCCGATGCGCCGCTGCTCGGCCGCATGATGGCGATGATCCCGAAGCTGATGCTCGACAGTGGCGTCACCAACGGCTTCCGGATCATGGTCAACAACGGCAAGGACGGCATGCAGGAGGTGCCGCACCTGCACCTGCACGCGATCGGCGGCCCGCGGCCATGGGCCAAGGGGTGAATCCGCGGGGCTTCGCCATTCGGTGACACCGGTCAACTAGAATGGCGAGTGTTCCTGCCGCATGGATTGGCAGGCGGATCTGCCTTGGAGAATCATTATGGGATCGTTCAGCATCTGGCATTGGCTGATCGTGTTGTTGGTGGTCGTGCTCATCTTCGGCACCAAGAAGCTGAAGAACATCGGCAGCGACCTCGGCGGTGCGGTCAAGGGTTTCAAGGACGGCATGCGTGAAGGCGGCGCCGACGCGCCCCCGGTTCCGCCGCAGCAGGTGCCGGTGGCGCCCGCGCGCGACGCGAACACCGTCGACGTCGAGACGAAGACGCACCCCTGAGCCGCGCTGACCTGGCATGATCGATTTCGGCTTCGACAAGATGGCGCTGATCGGTGCGGTGGCGTTGATCGTCATCGGCCCCGAGAAGCTGCCGCGCGTCGCCCGCACGGTGGGCATGCTGCTGGGCAAGGCGCAACGCTACGTGGCGGACGTCAAGGCCGAGGTCAATCGATCGATCGAGCTGGAGGAACTGCAGAAGATGAAGTCGCAGTTCCAGACGGCCGCGCAGGACGTGCACGATACGGTGCGCAAGGAATTCAACGACGTGCGCACCTCCATCGAGGACGGCATCGCTTCGACCAGCGACGCCAGCAACGGCGTGGCCGTGATGCGCCCGCACGAGCCCACGAGGCACTACGTGCCGTCGTACAAGCCCGCCAAGAAGAACTGGCGGCTGAAGCAGTCGGCCGTGCCCACCTGGTACAAGCAACGCAATGGCGTGCGCGCGCACGCCCAGTCGGGCGCGGCACGCGTGGCGCGCTTCCGCCCGCGACACAATGGCGGGAGCGCGATTTGAGCGCGATCGTGGCCTTGCTTTCCTTTTCCCGGATCCGCTGAGATGGCTGACGCCCCCGACGAGCTCGCAGGCACCGAGCAGCCCTTCGTCGCGCATCTGGTGGAGCTGCGCGACCGCCTCGTGCGCGCGCTGATCGCGGTGGGCGTGGTGTTCGCCGTGCTGTCGTTCTTCCCCGGCCCGGCCGCGCTGTACGACCTGCTGGCCAAGCCGCTGGTGGCGCAGTTGCCGGCCGGCTCGCACCTGATCGCCACCAACGTCATTTCGCCGTTCCTGGTGCCGCTCAAGATCACGCTGCTGGCCTCGTTCCTCGTCGCGCTGCCCTTCGTGCTGTACCAGGTGTGGGCGTTCGTCGCGCCGGGCCTGTACAACCACGAGAAGCGGCTGGTGGTGCCGCTGGTGGTGTCGAGCACGCTGCTGTTCCTGGCCGGCGTGGCGTTCTGCTACTTCTTCGTGTTCGGCCGGGTGTTCCACTTCATCCAGGCCTTCGCGCCCAAGAGCGTCAACGTGGCGCCTGACATCGAGGAATACCTCGGCTTCGTGCTGACCATGTTCCTCGCTTTCGGGGCCACTTTCGAGGTGCCCATCGTCGTGGTCGTGCTGGCCCGCATGGGGGTGGTCAGCGTGGCCAAGCTGCGCGAGTTCCGCGGCTATTTCGTGGTCGTCGCCTTCATCATTTCGGCGGTCATCACCCCGCCCGACATGGTGTCGATGCTGTCGCTGGCGATCCCGATGTGCCTGCTCTACGAAGTGGGCCTGTGGGCCGCGATGCTCACCGCGAAGAAGCCGGCGGAAGACGCCGATACCAAGGCAGCCTGAGCGGCCTCAGTTCTGATCCGCCTCGCGCGGCTGCGCGGGCGGCCTGCGCGCCACCGGCACGCTCAACGTCATCGCATCGCTGCCGCGCTGCACCGCCAGCACGGCGCTGGCGGGCGGCTTCAGGGCGCCGACGGCGCGCAGCAATTGCGCCGTGTTGGAGATCTTCACGCCACCGATGGCAGTCACCACGTCGCCGGGCTTCAAGCCGGCCCGGGCGGCCGGGCCGTTGCGCAGCACGCCCGTCACCAGCACGCCTTCGTGTACCGGCAACTGGAAGCTGTCGGCGAATTCGGGCGTGAGGTCGCGCGGTTGCACGCCGATCCAGCCGCGCGTCATCTGGCCGTCGCGGATCAGCGCGTCCATCACCTCGCGGGCGATGTCCACCGGAATGGCGAAGCCGATGCCCATGCTGCCGCCGCTGCGCGAGAAGATCGCGGTGTTGATGCCCACCAGGCGGCCTTCCCCGTCCACCAGCGCGCCCCCCGAGTTGCCGGGGTTGATCGCGGCGTCGGTCTGGATGAAGTTCTCGATCGTCGACAGGCCCAGCTGGTTGCGATCGAGCGCGCTGACGATGCCCGACGTGACCGTCTCGCCCACGTTGAACGGGTTGCCGATCGCCAGCACCGGGTCGCCGACCGACAACTGCGTGATGTTGCCGAACGGGATCACGGGCACGTTGTCGAGCGAGATCTTCAGCAGCGCCAGGTCGGAGTCGGCGTCGGTGCCCACCACCTTGGCGCTGGCCGAGCGGCCGTCGGACAGCGTCACCTCGATGTCGTCCGCGCCGTCGACCACGTGCTGGTTGGTCAGCAGGTAGCCGTCGGCGGACACCAGCACGCCCGAGCCGAGGCCGGTCTGCGTCTGGTTGCGCCCGCCGGCGAAGAAATCGCGCTGCCAGGATTGCAGGCCGTTGCCCTGGGCCGTCTTGCGCAGCGTGGTCTTGCTGGCCGTGATCGACACCACCGCCGGCGCGGCGCGGCGCACCGCCGCCGCGAAGCTGTTGCCCGGGCCGCCGTGCGCGGGCAGCGCCGGCGCCTCGGCGGGCGCGAGTACGCGCGCCGCGGGCGCCGACGCGGCCGCGAGCTCGCGCGCCCGCGTGGAGGCCCACCACTGCGGCTTCCAGGCCGCCAGAACCACGACGATGGCCAACGCGATGGTCACCGCCTGGGCGAACAGCAGCCACAGCTTGCGCATCAGCGCGCGTCCGCTGCAGAGACCGTCGCGCCGCCGGTCGAGCCGAAAACGGCGGTGGACACCGCCAGGCCGCTCTTCACGCGCGAAATCCAGTCGCCGATGACGCGGTCGAGCACGGGCAGCGGCAACGCGCCGTGATCGATCACCTCCTGGTTGAACGCGCGCAGGTCGAAGCGTTCGCCCAACGCGTCACGCGCCTTCTGGCGCAGTTCCAGGATCTTCAGCTCGCCCAGCTTGTAGCCCAGCGCCTGCCCGGGCCACACGTAGTAGCGATCCACCTCGGCCGTTGCGTCCTCGAGGGCGAGGCCGCCGCTGTCGACCATGTAGGCGATGGCCTGGGCGCGCGTCCAGCCGAGCGCGTGGATGCCCGTGTCGACCACCAGCCGGCCGGCGCGCCAGGCCTGCGCGCGCAGGTAGCCGTAGTGCACATAGGGATCGGTGTAGAGGCCCAGCTCGTTGCCCAGGCCTTCGGCGTACAGGGCCCAGCCTTCGACGTAGGCGTTGGGGCCGGCCATGCGGCGGAACATCGGCAGCTGCACCAGTTCGTGCGCGCGCGAGATCTGCAGGTGGTGGCCGGGCACGCCCTCGTGCATGAACAGATCCACCATGTCCCATTTCGGGCGCTGCGCGAGCGCCACCACGTTGGCATTGAACCAGCCCGGGGTCGAGGCATCGGCGGCTCCGGCGGAATAGAACTCCACCGTGTTGGCGCCCTGGTAGCTCGGAATCGGCCGGATGCCATACGGCGTGCGTGGCAGCGTCACGAACAGCCTGGTGAGCTGCGGATCGATGCGCTTGGCGATGTCGCGATAGCCCGTCAGCAGGTCGTCGGCGCTGGTGTAGTAGTACTTCGAGTCGTGCAACTGCTCGACGAATTCGGCGTACGTCCCGGCGAAGCCGGCCTCCTTCATCACGGCGGCGATCGCCGCGTGGATGCGTGCCATCTCGGCCAGGCCGATCTCGTGGATCGCTTTCGCGTCGAGTGCCAGCGTGGTCTGGTCGCGCACGAACAGCTTGTAGACGGCGTCGCCGTCCGGGTACGCGCTCATCGCGCCGTCGTCCGGGCTCGCGGGCAGCAGTTCGTCGATCACCACCTTGCGCAGTTCGAGGAAGGCCGGGGCCACCTGCGTCTGCAGCACGTTGGCGGCCTCGTCCTGCAACGCGGTCTTGCTCTCGGCGGGCAGGTCGGCGGGCAGGTGCGTGAACGGCTCGAGCAGCGGGGTCTCGGTCAGCGGCTTGGCGAGCAGTTGGTCGATCTGGTCGGGCACCTGCGCCAGCGAGGACTTGAACGTGACCCAGCCGAGCCGCTTGCCTTCGCGCAGCCAGGCGATGTCCTGCGCGATGCGCGCGGGCATCGCCTGCAGGCGCGCGAGCGCATGGCGGGCGTCGAGTTCGGTACGCACCGGGAAGTCGCTCATCATGGACGGCAGCTCCAACTGCACGCCGCTCTTGGCCGAGATCACGCGCGTGTGCAGCGCCGGGAAGCGTTGCCAGTCGACGGCCATCTGGGCGTTCTGCAGCGCGAAGTCGTACGAGATCCTGTCTTCGCCGGTCAGCACGTCGGCGTCGATGCGCCGGAGTGCCTTCAACTGGGAACGGTCGTGCTCTTCTCGACGGTCGACGGCCTCCGGCGACGCGTCGGTCAGCTTGTCGTCGTAGCGATGATCGCCCACCGCGGTGGCGTACTCGGGAGACTGCTGCATCCGCCACTGCCAGTCGCCGTCGAGCAGCGCCTGGAACCGCGTGGCCTCGAGGCTGGCGTGGAAGCGCCGGGCGTCACCGGGGGAGGGGGCCAGCGGCGTCTTCGCCGGGGCGATCGACGGCTGGGCCGCGGCGATGGCCGTATGAACGAGGCACAGCGCGAACACGGCGAGCCGTGCGCTGCGACGAATCGTGGCGGGAGTCGGAAGAGTCACGGCGTGGCGAGCGGCAGGGGCGGGGGAGCGACGAGTGTGGCACGTGCCGCGACCGTGGAACAATCGGCCGATGCCCACGCACCACACCGCCGCATCCGCTGCCCCGCTGCCGCTGCTCGTCACGATGGGCGACGCCAGCGGCATCGGGCCCGAGATCGTCGCCAAGGCCGCGGCGGCGGGCGAGCTCGACGACGCGGTGGTGGTGGGCGACGTCGGCGTGCTGCGGCGTGCGGTCGCGGCTTGCGGGCTGACGCTGCCCGTGGCGGTGCTGGCGCATCCGGCCGACCGCGCCGGGTGCCCGACCGGCACGTTGGCGGTGTGCGAGCCGGCAGCACTTGGCGCAGGTCTGGACCAGTTGCCGTTCGGCGCGATCGATGCCCGCGCCGGCGCGGCCGCCGCGCGCTGCATCGAGCAGGCGGTGGCCTGGATGCAGCAGGGCGCCGGCCGCGCGATCGTCACGGCGCCGATCCACAAGGAGGCGCTGTCGGCCGCGGGCGTCGCGTTCCCTGGCCACACCGAGATGCTGCAGGCGTTGGCCGCCGCGCCCGGCGAGCCGGCGCCGCCGGTGCGCATGATGCTGGCCAACGACGAATTGCGCGTGGTGCTGGTGACGATCCACCTGTCGCTGCGGCGGGCGATCGCTGCGTTGTCCATCGAGGGCATCGTCGACACGCTGGCCATCACCCACGCCGCGGGCCTGCGCTTCGGCCTGGCCGCGCCGCGCATCGCAGTGGCCGGCCTGAACCCGCACGCGGGCGAGGGCGGGCTGTTCGGCGACGAGGAGATCCACCTGATCGCGCCGGCCATCGCGCAGGCGCGCGCGGCGGGCATCGCGGCCAGCGGGCCGTACGCGCCCGACACCGTGTTCATGCGCGCGCGCGACACCGCGGCGAAGCCGGGCGAGTTCGACTTCGTCGTCGCGATGACGCACGACCACGGGCTGATCCCCGTGAAGTACCTGGGCGTGGAGCAGGGCGTCAATGTGACGCTGGGCCTGCCATTCGTGCGCACCAGCCCCGACCACGGGACGGCGTTCGACATCGCCGGGCGTGGCAGCGCCGATCCGGCCAGCCTGCTGGCCGCGCTGCGGATGGCGCGTCGGCTGGCGCCATGAAAAAGGCGCCGGGCCCTTGAGGGACGGCGCCTGTCCGCTGAAGTCTCGCCGTTACCGGCGCAACTTCCGAGATGTCACTTTTTCAGCGAGTCACGGATTTCACGCAGCAGCATGACGTCTTCCGGCGTGGCGGGAGCGGCCTTCGGCGCTTCGTGCTTCAGTCGATTGATCTGCTTGACCATGATGAAGATGATGAGCGCCAGGATGATGAAGTTGAAGCCGACGGTGATGAAGTTGCCGTACGCGAACACGGCACCGGCCTTCTTCGCATCGACCAGCGTGGTGGCCGTCTGGCCGGACAGCGGAATGAAGTAGTTCGAGAAGTCGAGGCCGCCGAGTACCTTGCTGACCAGCGGCATGATCAGGTCGCCCACGATGGAGTCGACGATCTTGCCGAATGCAGCGCCGATGATCACGCCGACGGCGAGATCCATGACGTTGCCCTTGACGGCGAATTCCTTGAACTCAGTTGCGAAACTCATTTTTCCTGCTCCTGCCGGTGTTGGTTTGACTGATCGAATACCTTGAGCGTGGCTGCGAGAGTGCCCTCGCATGCGATGCCTGGGCCGCAGTATTGCGCGTTGAAAAATCCAGTCAATGATGCCTTGATGCGCCCGTGCACCAATTCGCGTACCAAGGGTTTGCCTGTGGTGCACAGGTCACTCGAACGCGTGGTTGTGCACGCTAAACTCGATGGCGTTGCCCAGATCAGAACTTCGGCTCGAGGATGCTCATGAGTGAAAGCGTTGTAGTGCACGACGGTGTCGACGAAAGCAAGAGGACTTGGCTCGGATGGACTTGCGGCGCGGGTGCCGTTGCCGGCGTCGCCACCGCGATCCCCTTCGTCAGCACCTTCGCTCCGTCCGAGCGTGCCAAGGCGGCCGGTGCCGCGGTGGAAGTGGACATCTCCGACCTGCAGATGGGCGAGAAGAAGACAGTCGAATGGCGCGGCCAGCCGGTCTGGATCGTGCGCCGCACGCCGGAGATGGTCGCATCGCTGTCCAAGGACGAGAGCGAGCTCGCCGACCCCGACTCCAAGCGCAACCCGGGCGAACAGACACCCGACTACGCCACGAATCGAAACCGCTCGATCAAGCCCGAAGTGCTGGTCGTCGTCGGCATCTGCACCCACCTCGGCTGCTCGCCGGGCGACAAGTTCACCCCCGGCGCGCAGCCGTCGCTGCCCGCCGACTGGCCGGGTGGGTGGCTGTGCCCTTGCCACGGCTCCACGTTCGACCTTGCCGGCCGGGTGTTCAAGAACAAGCCGGCGCCGGACAACCTGCGCGTCCCCCCGCACATGTACGTGTCCGACACCAAGCTGATGATCGGCGAAGACAAGAACAACAAGGGCTGACCTGTTGTCGCACTTGTCTTTGCGCTGAATCGAAAAATACGAGGACCACATGGCTGAAATGAAGGTAGCTCCCGCGAATGCCTCTGCCGGCGTCAAGCTGCTGACCTGGGTCGA
>Ga0302311_10005942_pt1 | contig 12773 bp, 12 predicted proteins | sample III_Palsa_N1_3_FD_200449 | JGI IMG/M metagenome (GOLD analysis project Ga0302311, IMG submission 200449) | Peat permafrost microbial communities from Stordalen Mire near Abisko, Sweden - III_Palsa_N1_3 | ecosystem: Environmental > Terrestrial > Soil > Palsa > Peat permafrost | place: Sweden... | reverse complement strand
CGCCCCTCGGGGCATCGCGGCCGGTCGAAAACACCCCGAGGGGCAGGTTCTGGATCGGGAAGTCCGGATGGCTGTCAGCCCCCGCGACCCAGCTCTTGCGGCTGGCGTCGTGGGTCTCGTCGATGGCTGGGATCATGGAAGACTCCGCACAATAGCCGCCCGGTCAGTGGTCCGCGGCGGGGTAGTCGACCCGGACGGTGACGATCTCATAGGGGTGAACCGGCGCCTTAACCACGTCGCCGGTGATCGGCAGCGCCGCGCCCTCCGGCGTCTCCTGCAGGTTGGTCAGGGTCGCGCCGGTCGCCCCGTGCGGGACGTGGATATCCACCGTCCCATCCTTGCCGGCCCACTCATAGGCGCGGAAGATCAGGGCGTTGGAATCCTCGGCCTTCTTGACCGCGGTCAGCACCACATTGGAGGCGTCCAGGGCCGCGAAGGAGTGGCTCGCGGGCAACGGCCCCGGGTGGGCGGCCGCAGCCAAGGCGGTCATGGGATAGTTGAATTCATACCCCCGCCGCTCGGTCAGGGCCGTCTTCCAGTCCCCGGCGTGCGGATAGAGGGCGTAGCGGAAGTGGTGGCGGCCCATGTCCGCCTGCGGGTCCGGGGACTTGGCCGAGCGTAGCAGGGTCAGGCGCAGCATATTGCCTACCGCGTCATAGCCATATTTGGAGCTGTTGATCAGGCTGAAGCCATGGGCGCCGTCGCCAAGATCGCCCCATCGCAGGGCCGGGACCTCGAACTGTTGCGGGTGGTCGGCCGATGGATGGTCCCGTAGGGCACTTCGAAGGTGGCGAAGGGGCTGGTCGCCGCCAGCGGGAAGGCGGCTTTGAGCAGGATGTGGGTCTCATGCCAGTCGACATCGTTGTCGACGGTCACCGCCTCCATCGCCGTATCCAGCATGACGGTCTGCACGAACCTGGAGGTCTGCCAGACGCGGGTGATCCGCACCGCCGGGTGGCCGGCGAAGTTGAGCGAGGCGATGGAGTCCACCTTGTCGATGACCGTCGGCGGGACATCGTAAGTGCCCGGGTCGATGTTCCAGGCGTCATACTCGCGGGGCAGGTTCTTGTAGACCTGCAGCTGGTTGCCACAGCCCCCCTTGGCCAGGGTCTCGAAGCCGGATCGTTTGTCATAGAGTTCGCTGATGCAGCCGGTAGCCTTGTCGATCACCACGCGCAGGGCGGCGTCTTCCAGGGTGTAGGCGTCCGCCGTGGTCGACAGGGCCACCTCCGGCTTGGCCAGGGTCCGGGCCGGGCGCGTCGTCACCTGGAACACCTTATAGCCCAGGGGCGGCACATCGTCGGCGTGGAGCCGCAACTCTACGGCGCCGGTGGCCGGGTCGCTCGCCATCACCTCGGCGCCGATGGGCGTAGGGTGGCCGGACGGGTCAAGCACCTCCAGGCGGCCGGTCGTCGCCGCGGCCTTGGGTAGCTGAAGCTTGACCACCACCTCGCCCGAACGGGCCCAGCCCAGCGGGTTGAACACCACCACCGGAACCGACCCGGCGGAGGCCTTGGCGCGGGTGTCGACCTGGGCGCTCAGGTTGGCCAGCGCCTTGTCCGTGATCTCGTTGGTCGACCAGCGGACGACGTCGTAGTCCTTCTGCGCGTCCTTATAGATCACATTGATGCCGGAGCCGGGCAGCAGGTCGTGGAACTGGTTGAACAGCACCTTCTTCCAGTCCTCGGTCAGCTCCGTGGCCGGATAGGCCTGCCCATCCAGCCAGGCCAGCGAGGACCATTTCTCGGCGTTCAGCATGGCCACTTCAGAGTCGCGGTTGTTGCGCTTCTGGTTGGCTTGGCCGGTGTAAACGCCGCGGTGGTATTCCAGGTAGAGATCACTGGTCCAGGTGGGGATGGCGATCTTGCCCGGAACCTCCGCCGGCGCCGAAAAGCCCTTGGCGATGGAGGCGTAGTTCCAGCTTGGACTATCCGCCGCAATCGTGGGCTCGACCTTGTCGAAGAAGGCCTGGGCCGTGCCGAACTCGTATTTCGGCGCGACCAGACCGGGGTCGGTCCAGTGCATGCCCTGGTCGAGGGTGGCGCGGGTCGGGCCGCCGCCATGATCGCCGACGCCATAGAGGTCCATCAGCTCGGTCTGGCCCCTGACATGCTTGCGTTCGACGGCGAGATCATTGCTCAGCCGGCTGGGGTCGAGGTTGTCGTTCAGACCCAGCGGCATGTAGGTCAGCACCTTGGAGCCATCCGGCGACTGCCACCAGAACAGCGAGAACGGCATCTTGTTGGTGTCGTTCCAGGTCATCTTGGTGGTGACGAAATAGTCGACGCCGCTCTTCTTATAGATCTGCGGCAGCTGCAGGGTGTAGCCGAAGGAGTCCGGGTTCCAGCCCACCTTCACATCGACGCCATAGGCCTGTTTGAACCAGCGCTTGCCCACCAGCAGCTGGCGCACCAGGGACTCGCCATCGGGCATGTTCAGGTCCGGCTCGACCCACATGCCGCCGACCACCTCCCAGCGTCCCTCCTTGATGCGCTGGCTGATCTCGGCGTTCATGTCGGGGTATTTCTGGGCCATCCACTCGTAATATTGGGCGGCCGACTGGCTGTAGGTGTACTGCGGATATTCGTACATCAGCTGCAGCGAGCTGGCGAAGGTTCGGCGGACCACGTCCACCGTCTCGGTCCAGGGCCACAGCCAGGCCGCGTCCATGTGCGACTGGCCGACCAGATGAAAGACGGGCTGGCCCTGCGTGGGCTTCAGGGCCTCAAGCTTGACCTGGGTCGCCTTCAGGCTGGCGTCGAACCGGGCCTGGTCGTGGGCGGCCAGGGCGGCGAGGTCCACCGTCCTGGCGACGTCGGCCAGGGCGTCCAGCCGGCTCTGATCGTTCGGCGCGAAGGAGGGGATGAGCAGGACAGCGGACTGGAACTCCTCGCGAATATCGCTTGGCGAGGGATGCAGGTCCGGGAACTCGATGCGCAGGGTCGCATGCTTGATCTGGGCGGCGTCGACGGCGTGCATCACCTTCACGGCCACCACAACCGTGTCACCCGGCTTGGCGTGATCGAACAGGACGATGGGCTCCAGGTCCTCACCCAGGGCGACCCGGCGGCCGTTGAAATAGATGATCTCGTGGTCCTGCGGGAACTGGAACCAGATCTTGGCGCCGGTCAGGTCATAGCCGCCCAGGGTCTTGGGCACGGTATAGGTCTGCCGGAACCAGACTGCTTCCAGCGGCGAGGCGGCAGTGGATTTCCAGGTGGCGGGCGTCGCCCATCCGCTGTCGTCCAGGTCGGGCGCCTCGCCGTGCGCCAGGTCGCCGGCATGCACCTTCCAGATCCCGTCGGGCAGCTTGCCGATAGCGCCCAGCTTTTCGATCACGTCGAAATAGGCGGGAACGGCGGGGGGCTTCGACTGGGCCGCGGCGTGGCTCGCGAAGCCGGCCGCCAGGGCGACCGCAAACACCAGGCCGAACATCCTTGCTCTGGATTTCATCGCTCGGCCCCTCCCAAGACCTTTTGACCTTGATCCGCGTACGGCGTCATATCCCAACCGTATCGCATCGTCGCGTCTCGCGACGTGATGTCCAGCCCGAGGGTCGACGACCTCTAGAATCCGGGCGGGCGGCGGCAAGGGGAGGGGCTGGGCATGAGATCGACCTTGGTGCGAGGCGTGCTCGTTGGCGGCATCGCCGGCCTGCTGTTCGGCTTCGACACGGTGGTGATCTCGGGCACCACCCAGGCCCTGCGCGCCGCCTTCCACCTGACGCCGGCCGGCCTGGGCTGGACCGTATCGAGCGCGCTCTGGGGCACGCTGGTCGGCGCGCTGCTGGCTGGTTTGCCGGGGGATCGCTACGGCGCCCGCGCTTGCCTGCGGGTGATCGCCCTGGCCTATGTCGTCTCGGGGATCGGCTGCGCCCTGGCGCCGAGCTGGGCCATGCTGATGGTGTTCCGGGTGCTGGCCGGGCTGGCCATCGGCGCCTCGTCGGTATTGGCGCCGGTCTATATCGCCGAGATCGCTCCGCCCGCCCGGCGCGGCCTGATGGTCGGCGCCTTCCAGTTCAACATCGTGTTCGGGATCCTGATCGCCTACCTCAGCAACTATATGATCGGCGGGCTTGGCCTGGGCGCGGACGAATGGCGCTGGAAGTTCGCCGTGACCCTGGCGCCGGCGCTGCTGCTGTTCGGCCTGCTCTACACCATCCCGCAGAGCCCGCGCTGGCTGGCGATCAAGGGTCGGCGCGATGAGGCCAGGACGGTGCTCCAGGCGATCGGCGCGCCGGACTCCGACGGCGATATCGCCATCCTGGCGCAAGGCGCGGGCGAGGCGCGACAACGCCTGAGCTGGCGGCTGCATCGCAAGCCGATCCTGCTGGCGCTGGGCATCGCCGCCTTCAACCAGCTCTCGGGGATCAATGCGATCCTCTACTATCTCAACGATATCTTCGCCGCCGCCGGATTCAGCAAGGTGTCCGCCGATCAGCAGTCGGTGATCATCGGGGCCACCAACCTGGTCTTCACCATGCTGGCTCTGACGGTGATCGATCGGATCGGTCGCAAGCGGCTGTTGCTCATCGGCGCGGTGGGGCTGGTGATCGCCCTGTCCGGGACGGCGCTGATCTTCCTCACCGGCCAGCACCTGAACCTGCTGCTTTGGATGCTGATCGGCTTCATCGCCGCCTTCGCCTTCTCCCAGGGCGCGGTGATCTGGGTCTATATTTCCGAGGTCTTCCCCACCGCGATCCGCTCCCGCGGACAGAGCCTGGGTAGTTCGACCCACTGGTTCATGGACGCGGTGATCGCGACCCTGTTTCCCCTGGTGGCGGCGTCGTCCAAAGGCGCGCCCTTCGTCTTCTTCGCCGGCATGATGGCGGTGCAGTTCGTGGTCGTGCTGCTCTATTTCCCCGAAACCAAACAGGTGTCGCTGGAGGATATGGAGGCGGCGATCGGCTAGGCGCCTTGAGCCTTTGCAACCCTTAGGTTCACGAAGTCGTTCAGTTTGTGGGGCGCGGCCTGAACAGTCGATGGAGACCAAGACCATGACAGTCGCCCCCAACCCCCATCATGCGCCCTACACGCCTCGCGATGAGCTGATGGTGCATGCCAACAACTACCACCGCTTCATGCTTGCGGTGAAATGGTTCAGTCTTCACGCGGCGGCGCTGATCATCTTCCTGACACTGTGGTTTTGCACCACCGCCGGCTTCGGCTGGGGGCTTCTGGCCGGGCTTGTCGTATGGGGCGTGGGCGTCTACGCCATGAACCACGGCCTGAACCACACCAGCGAGGGTGAGACGGTCGACAACGCCTGACCCGGCTCGCGCCGGTTCACGAACCCCAGGGACTCTATGATCGGCGACCTCGGCGCGCTGCCTCACAAGCTGAATGCGCGGCGCGAGTGCCGGGCCATCGTCGAAACCCCCCGGGGGTCGCGGCAGAAGATCGGCTATGACCCTTCCACCGGCGCCTTTCGCCTGCGCCACGTATTGGCCGCCGGCATGAGTTTCCCCATCGACTTCGGCTTCATTCCCTCCACCCGAGCTGAGGACGGGGATGCGCTGGACGTCATGGTCTGGGGCGACGAGCCCCTGTTTCCGGGGTGCCTGGTGGACGTGCGCCTGATCGGGGTCATCGAGGGAACTCAGGCCGACAAGCGCGAGACTGTTCGCAACGACCGGCTCATGGCCGTGCCGCTCGTCACCCGCCGCTACGCCGCCGTCAGGTCCATGGAAGACCTGCCGCCCGGTCTGGTCGACGAGATCACCGCCTTCTGGGTGACCTACAATCGCCTGCGCAACCGGACGTTTGACGTGCTCGCCATCGGCGACGCCGCCCGCGCCGCCGACCTGGTGAAGGGCGCCAGCCTTCCGGTCTAGCTCGGGCCGCCTCCAGCTTTGCGGTGCTGGGAACCGTCGGCGCGGCGCGCTGTTACCGGGTTATGTTCGAGACATCCTGCCTTGAAGACATCGTCGTTCCGTTGCTGGACCCGCAGGCCTCGGCGGATGCCGCCGGCCTGGTCTATGTGAACAGCGACCAACCGGGATTCACCCGCAGACGCACGGGCCGGGGGTTCCGCTACCTTGATGCGTCGGGCGAGCCGGTGTCGAGCAAGGTCGTGTTGGCGCGGATCAAGGCGCTGGTTATCCCGCCCGCTTGGCGCGATGTCTGGATCTGCGCCGACCCGAGGGGCCATCTCCAAGCCACGGGGTATGACGAAAAGGGGCGTCGGCAATACCGTTACCACCCCGATTTCCGCGCCGTCCGCGAAGCTACAAAGTTTCAGCACATGATCGCCTTTGCCCGCGCGCTCCCGGCTCTGCGCGCCCGCGTCGACTCTGACCTGCGGGCGCCCAGCGGCAGCCGGCGCGCGGTGCTGGCCACTGTGGTCCACCTGCTGGAATCGACCATGATCCGCGTCGGCGGGGCGGCCTACGCCAAGCAGAACGGCAGCTTTGGCCTCACCACCTTGCGGCGGCGCCACGTGCGGGTCGAGGGCGCGGAGCTCCGGTTCAACTTCAAGGGCAAGAGCGGGCGCATCTGGAGCCTGAACATCCGTGACCGGCGGGTCGCCAGGATTGTCCGAGCCTGCCAGGAACTGCCCGGCCAGCACCTGTTCCAGTATCTGGACGAGCACGGCGAGCGCGCGGCCATCACCTCCAGCGACGTGAACGCCTACCTCAAGGCCGCTACCGGCCAGGACATCACCGCCAAGGATTTCCGCACCTGGAACGGCACCGTGCTGGCCGCATCCGCCCTGATGGCCGAGGGCGCGTTCGAAGCGCCGGCCGCCCGCAAGCGCGCCTTCAACCGCGCCATCGCCAGCGTCGCGGCCCGGCTCGGCAACACCGTCGCCGTCTGTCGCCAATGCTACGTCCACCCGGCGGTGGGCGAAGCCTATATGGGCGGCGCCCTGCTCCTGGATGTCTCTGCCAGCGTGCCGGGCCTGGACGACGACGAGGCGGCGGTGCTGGCCTTCCTGAGCATGCAGGCGGCCAACAGCGACCGCGCCGCATCGGCGGCCGCCTGACCATGGCGGGGGCCGCAACCAAGACCCGCCGCAGCCTGGCGGCCTATCAGTCCAAGCGCCCCACCTGGCCGGGCGGCCCTGCTCCATCGTCCGCACCCCGGACGGGATCGACGGCGAGCGCTTCTTCCAGCGCCACGCCATGAAGGGCCAATCGAACCTGATCGAGCAGGTGACGGTGAGCGGCGACCGCCAGCCTTATCTGCAGATCGATCGGATCGAGGGCTTGGTTGCGGTTGCTCAGGTGGCGGCCACCGAGCTGCATCCCTGGAACTGTGCGCCCGGCAAACCGGACGTTCCCGGCCGACTGGTGTTCGACCTTGACCCGGCGCCGGACGTGGGCTTCGAGGCCGTGATCGACGGCGCCAAGGATTTCCGCGAACGGCTGGAGGCTCTGGGTCTGGTCGCCTTCTGCAAAACCACTGGCGGCAAGGGCCTGCACGTGGTTGTTCCGCTGAAGCCCGGCAAGACGGCGCTGAATTGGCCGACCGCCCAGGCCTTTGCGCGCGAGGTTTGCGTCCGCATGGCCGCCGACAGCCCCGGCAAATACCTGATCAACATGTCCAAGGCGCAGCGGGGCGGGAAGATCTTCCTCGACTACCTGCGCAACGACCGCACCAGCACCGCCGTCGCGCCCCTGTCGCCGCGCTCGCGGGCTGGCGCTACGGTTTCGATGCCGGTGGCCTGGACCCAGGTGCGCAAGGGTCTCGATCCCAAGCGCTATACGATCCGCACGGCGCCGGCGTTAGTGGCTAAGCTGACGGCCTGGGATGGGTATGATGACGGCGCGCGGGATATGGCGGGAGCGATCAAGCGGTTTGGGAAGGGAATTTAACCCCGTTCCCCAGGCCGTGTGCCTGGGTGTGCCTGGGGCCCATTGAGCGCGAAAACAAAGCGCTATTGGCACAGACGGCGGCGCCGCTGCAAACTTCCCGGCGTTCGAGACCAATGGACCCCCCGCCACAAGGGCGGGGGAACGGCGAAAATTAGGGAGAGCCGAAATTGGTCGCGTAGCAGCGCCTCAACTCGCCTTCCGCTTAGCCCGCGTATGCGGCGGAGCCTTCGCCTTTGCGGGCGCCGCCTTGCCCTTGCCACCGAGGCTCTGCCGCAGCGCGGCCATCAGGTCGACCACCTTGCCGTCGTCCGGCTCCGGGGCAGTGACCTTGCGACCCTTGCCGGCGCGTTTCTCGTCGATCAGGGCGCGCAGGGCGTCTTCGTAGCGGTCGTTGAACTGACTGGGGTCGAAAGCGCCTTCCTGCTGCTCGATGATCTTCTCGGCGATGGAGATCATCTGCGGGTCGGGCTTCCTGTCGGGGATGTCGTCGAAGAAGTCGGCGGAGTCGCGCACCTCGTCGTGGCTGCGCAGGGACCATGCGATCATGCCGGTATCGCGGGGCTCCATGGCCAGCATCCGCTCGCGCTGGTGCATCACCACCCGGCCCAGGGCGATGCGGTTGGTCTTCACCATCGCTTCGCGGATGACGGTGAAGGCCTCGATCGCCAGCTTGCCGTCGGGCGCCAGGAAGTAGGGATTGTCCCAATAGAGCCGATCGATGCTGTCGGCCTCGACGAACCGTTCGATGTCGATGGTCTTGGTGCTCTCCAGCCGCACATCCTCGATCTCGTCCTGGGTCACGACGATGTATTCGCCCTTCTCGTATTCATAGCCCTTCACCAGGTCAGTGCGCTCCACCGGGCCGAGGTCGGGGTCGGTCGGAATCATGCGGATGCGGTTGTGGGTTTTCTTGTGCAGCATGTTGAAATGCACTTCGCCGCCCGGCTGGGTGGCGGTGTAGAGGGCGACCGGACAGGTCACGAGCGACAGGCGCAAGTGCCCCTGCCAGGTTGGGCGAGTGGCCATGGGAACCCTCCGGAGAATCGAAACCTTTCGGTCCTAACGCCGGGTGTCGCCGTGCGTTGCGGCCTGCTGCTAGCGTGATAGACCCGCCACATGCGTCAAGCTTCCACCATCCTCAGTTTTCGCACCAAGGGCCGCGGCCTGTTGGAGATCACCCGCGTGGTCGTGGGCTGGGCGGGCGATCAGGGCATGGACGCCGGCCTTCTGACCCTGTTCTGCCGCCACACCTCGGCGTCGCTGCTGATTCAGGAGAATGCCGCGCGGGCGGTGCGCACCGACCTGGAAGCCTTCTTCGCGCGGATCGCGCCGGAGGACCCGGACGCCTATGAGCACGATGATGAAGGCCCCGACGACATGCCGGCCCATCTGCGCACGGCGCTCACAGGGGTCCAGCTATCCATCCCGCTGATCAATGGCCGGTTGGCCCTTGGGACCTGGCAGGGGATCTATCTGTTCGAGCATCGCGACCGGCCGCACGAACGCCAGATCGCGATCCACCTGATCGGCGAATAAGGCGGCGGCGGACCGCCTATCCCGCCGCGGCGGACAGCGGCGCCTCCCAGGGGGCTTCCGGGTCGATCAAGTCGACGTCAACTTCCACATGCAGCTGGCTGGAAGCGTTGCCAAAGATCGCGCCGTCCATCGGGTGAGCCTCTTCGGAGGTGCGGGCGGCGGCGACGCGGATCAGGCTGGCCGACTCCACAAGGGCGTTGGTGGGGTCGAACTCGGTCCAGCCAATGTCGGGCAGGAAGACTTCGCACCAGGCGTGGGTAGCGCCGGCGCCGCGAATGGTCTGGCCTGGCGAATGCAGATAGCCGGTAGCGAAGCGGGCCGCGAAGCCCATCCGCCGCACGCTCTCGATCATAAGCCAGGCAAAGTCGCGGCAGGTGCCGGACATGAAGGCCACTGTCTCCGACGGACTTTGGACGCCCGGCGCCTCGCGGACGCCATAGTTGAAGCCAGCGTGGATGGCGCTGTTGATCCGCTTGAGGAATTCCAGCGCCGGCTCGTCGTTGGGGCCGGCCTGAGCGTGCAGCCAGTCAACATATTGGTGATCATGATCGTCTGTGGCCGGGGCGATGAAGGGCGCCAGGATCACCCGGTCGGCCATGCCATAGGCGATCGGCATGCGGGAGCGGGGGTTGTCCACATTGATGTCGGTGACAGGCGAGGGATATCGGTCCACCAGCAGGTGGTTCACGACTGAGAGTTGGTCGGACATCACCGCCGGAGTCAGGTGGCAGACGCAATTGCCATAGGCGTCATAGGCCCATTTCAGCGACCCCGGCGGCGTCTCCAACGAGGCCTCGATCAGGCGGGTGGCGTGGGTGTCCAGGGGCCGCATCAACAGGCGCCAGGCGCCGAACTTGACCGGCTCTGAATAGGTGTAGGTGGTCTCGTGGCGGATGCGCAGGCGCGGCATGGCGGGTCTTTGCGAGCTGAACTTTGCGGGGCTTCTGGGGCTAGGCTGCAGGGGGAACGCGCAAACGGCTGTGAGGGTCCAGATGGGCCGCCAGCGGCGCATTAGCAACAAATGCCGGCGTCACCTGTTTTGGCCTTGAAGCAGGAGATGCGACATGGACCGTGACGATCGCGTGATGGGTAAGGGGGCGCAGGTCCCGATGGACGGCGAAGCCGGCTACAACGCGGTCTATGCCGCCCAGAGTGGCGAGGCGGCGGGTCTGGTCGATCCCCGGAGCAACCATCCCAAGCCGCCGTTCGAGAAACAATCACAGCCCTGGCCAGGCTTGGCCAGCAAGATGAACCCCCGGCCTGACCATGGCGAGACCAGCTATAGGGGCTCAGGCCGGCTGGTCGGGCGCAAGGCGCTGATCACCGGCGGGGACTCCGGCATGGGCCGGGCCGCCGCCATTGCTTATTCCCGCGAAGGCGCGGACGTGGCCATCAACTACTATCCCACCGAGGAGCCGGACGCCCGGGAGGTGATCGAACTGATCGAGGCGGATGGCCGCCGAGGCGTGGCCATTCCCGGCGATCTGCGCGACGAGGCCTTCTGCCAGGGGTTGATCCAGCGGGCGGTGGAGGGGTTGGGCGGTCTGGACATCCTGGTCTGTAACGCCGGACGTCAGCAGGCCCACGATTCCATCCTCGACATCAGCACCGAGGACTTCGACGCAACGATGAAGACCAACATCTATGCGCCGTTCTGGATCATCAAGGCGGCGCTGCCGCATCTGAAGCCCGGCTCAGTGATCATCGCGACCACCTCCGAGCAGGCCTATGATCCGACGCCGGACCTCTACGACTACGCCCAGACCAAGGCGGCGACGATGAATTATGTGAAGTCGCTGTCGAAGCAGCTCGCGTCAAAGGGCATCCGGGTCAACGGCGTGGCGCCAGGACCGATCTGGACGCCGTTGCAAGTGAGCGGCGGGGCCAGCATGGAGAAGCTGGAAAAGTTCGGCGGCCAGACCCCAATGGGCCGGCCCGGCCAGCCGGCGGAACTTGCTTCGATCTATGTGCAGCTTGCCGACAGCGGCGCCAGTTACGCCACGGGCCAGATCTATGGCTCGGCCGGTGGGGCGGGGCAGCCGTAAGCGATGAGATTCCCGTCTTCCGCCACAAGGGCGAGGGAACGGCGAAGTTCGGAGCGCAATCCGCCCTGAGAGCGTCTACCGCTGCATCGACATCATGCGGCTCATCGGGACCATGTTGTGGTCGAGGTTGGCCATGATCCACAGGGATCCGGCGATCAGCAGGAAGACGATCAACACCCCGAAGGCCAGAGCCAGGACGTTGTTGGTGTTGTCCGGTCCGGTGGTGATGTGCAGGAAGAAGACCAGGTGCACGCCCATCTGGCCGATGGCCAGGGCGATCAGGGCGGCCGGAATGGCGGGCGCCCAGATCAGCTTGCTGCCGGCGAAATAGAAGGACGCCGCCGTCAGACCGAGGGCCAGGGCCAGGCCGATCACATAGCCCCAGGCGCCTTGGGCCACCCCGGCGCCGTCCAGCGCTTCGTCGCCGGGGGCGAGGTCGGCGTCTGACGATTGGGGGTCGATCTGAGTCTCGCTCATTGCACCATTCCCATGAGGTAGACGACGGTGAAGAGGGCGACCCAGATGATGTCCAAGGCGTGCCAAAACAGGCTGAAACACATCATCCGCCGCAGGATGTCAGCTCTGAACCCCTTGGCGTAGACCTGGGCCATCATGGTCCCCAGCCAGAGCAGGCCGACGGTCACATGCAGGCCGTGGCAGCCGACCACGGTGAAGAAGGACGACAGGAAGGCGCTGCGCTGCGGCCCGGCGCCCTTGGCGACCAGGCCGACGAACTCGTGCACCTCGAGCCCCAGGAAGACCGCGCCGAGCAGGCCCGTGACGGCCATGGCCGCATAGAATTTGATCTTGTAGCGCGCCGCCGCCGCCAGGCTGGCCAGGCCGCAGGTGAAGCTCGACACCAACAGGCAGCCTGTTTCCAGCGCGACCTCGTTGAGGTCGAACAGCTGCTTGCCGGAAGGCCCGCCCGCCGTGTTGCCGCTCAACACCGCGAAGGCGGCGAAGAAAGCGGAGAACATGACGATGTCGCTGAGCAGGAAGATCCAGAAGCCGTAGCCGACGACGATCCGTGTCGAGGCCGGCCCGCCTTGATCGCGCGGGGCGCCATGTTCGCTGTGCGTCACGGCCGTCATATCGGCTCCGGCAAGGCTGTGGCGCGGGCGGCGCGGTTTGCGCGGTCTATCCGGGCGACGTCTTCAGCGGGGATTTCGTCCTCGCCATGGTCGCGCCAGGCGAACACCACGAAGGTGGCGTAGGCGCCCAGGAAGCCCACCGCCGCGAACCACCAGATGTGCCAGATCAGGGAGAAGCCGATGATGGTGGCGAAGAAGGCGCAGACGAAGCCAGTGGGGCTGTTGCGGGGGACCTCGATGGCCTCGTAGTCGGGTTCGCCGGCGGCGCCCTGTTCGCGGGCCTGA
>Ga0302311_10005940_pt1 | contig 12775 bp, 9 predicted proteins | sample III_Palsa_N1_3_FD_200449 | JGI IMG/M metagenome (GOLD analysis project Ga0302311, IMG submission 200449) | Peat permafrost microbial communities from Stordalen Mire near Abisko, Sweden - III_Palsa_N1_3 | ecosystem: Environmental > Terrestrial > Soil > Palsa > Peat permafrost | place: Sweden... | reverse complement strand
TCACAATGTCGTCGACCGCGGCACCTTCCCTGCTGCGCGACAGTGGATGCAGCGAATACATGCCGAACAGTTGCCTGACGTATCCTTTGAGATTGGACAGCGTCATGTTTTGCAGTATCGACATCGACTGCACCATGCCGTGCTTTTGCCGATCCTCCGGCACCAGTGCGATGCCTGCCGCAATGCGTGAGGGAATATCCAGCCGCGACAATTCGCGCCCATCCAGCAGCACCGAGCCCAGCGCCAGTGGTTGCGCGCCGAGCAGCGTTTCCATCAGCTCGGTACGGCCAGCACCCATCAGCCCGTAGATACTGACGACTTCGCCGGCACGTACGTCAAACGACACGTTGTCCAGCACATCGCCAGCGTGACCGCGCCGCAGCGTCAGACCCTCCACTCGCAAGACCGACTCACCGATCGGGTGCGGGTGATAATCGAATCGCTTGTGTTCGGCCCCGACCATGGCCTGGATGATCCACGGAATATCGATCTCGGCAACCTGGGCATCGGCCACCAGACATCCGTTGCGCAACACCGTGATGTGATCGCCGATGGCGATGATCTCTTCGAGTCGATGACTAATGTAGATGATGGTGACGCCCTGCGCCTTGAGCTCGGCGATGATATGGAAAAGCAGTGCGACTTCGGTTCGACTCAACGCCGAGGTCGGCTCGTCCATGATCAGGACCTTGATGTCCTTGGTCAGCGCCTTGGCAATCTCCACCAGCTGCTGCTGACCGACCGTGAGGTCGCCAAGACGCATGGCCGGATCGATCGGCAGATGCAGGCGTTCGAGCACCTTGGCGGCTTCGGCCAGTTCGTGCCGCCGCTGCAGCGCGCCGAATCGGGTCGGCTCGTTGCCGGCGTAGATATTTTCCGCCACGCTCAGATCAGGAAACAGATTGAGCTCCTGAAAAATAATGCCAACGCCGTGCTTCTCGGCATCGCGCACGTCGCTCAGCGTCACGCCGACACCGTCGATCAGAATCTCGCCGGCGCTTGGGCGTTCCGCACCGGCGAGAATTTTCATCAAGGTGGATTTGCCGGCGCCGTTTTCGCCGATCAACACGTTGACCTTGCCGCGCTGCACGCTGTAGTCGACGTTATCCAGCGCCAGCGTGCCGGGGTAACGCATCGCCACGGCGCGCGTCTCGATGACGACGTCCGACGCGGCCGCGATCGCCGATTCACTCACTGCCAGATCACCGGAATCACGCGCACCAGACCTGCCGGTGCGCTCCAGCCGCTGAACACGCCAACCACATGCACGGTGCTGCCGGTTGTCGGCTTGAATGTCTGCAACTCGGTGACGAGCTGCTTGTTCATCGCCTGACCAAACACGGCGAAGCGGGTCTGGTCGTCGAAGTCGCTGTACTTCACGCCAGGGTAGCCATCGCGCACGCCGGTGCCGATCAGAACCGGACCCAGCTGCAGGGCGATCTGGCTGTCACCGGCGTCGGCTACCGCGACCTCGGCCTTGCCCATGCGTGATGCGGTATCGATGGCGCCGACCTTGCCGTCCACGCTGATCCAGAAGTTGCAGGGAAAAGCCGTGGTCTGGCGAAAGCCATATTTTTTGCACACGTCATCGAACGACGCACCGTCTGCATTGAGCGCCTTGAGTACCTCGCCGATGGGCTTGGCGTGACTCTTCGCATAAGGACGCACGCCCGTGGCCAGAGTGGCCACCGGGTCGGGACCGTGACGCTGACCTTTGGCCTGGAGCTGCGCCAGCTCCTGATCGGAAACCACCGTGCAGCCGCCCAACGAAGCGCTGATCAGCACGGCGGTAACGAACAGGCGCGACGCGCAATCGCGACGCATGCGCATGTATTTACTTGCCCTGATAATCAAAGTCCTTGACCTTGGCGGCGTTGGTTTTGGTAATCAGAATGCCGCGGCTCAGCTGACGCTCTGGCTCGCCGGTTTTGCCGGTCTTGAGATAGGTGTCCAGCAGGTTTACACCGTGCACGGCGATGCCCTGCGCCTGCAGCATCACAGTGGCTTTGAGCTTGCCGGCAAGAATCGCATCACGCTCGTCGTTGCTGCCGTCGATACCGACCACGACGACATCCTTGCGGCCAGCCGACTGCAGTGAGGCAATCGCACCCAGCGCCACCGGACCGTTGCCGCAGATCACACCCTTGATGTCGCTGTGTTCCTGCAAGATCGAATCCATCGCCTGCTTGGCCGGCAACAGCGCGCCCTTGGCGTCCTGGTGCGCCACCATTTTCAGGCCGGGAAACTGATCGAGCACCTGATGAAATGCCTGCGAGCGCGTCACGCAATTCTTGTCGGCGAGGTTGCAGGTCAGCTCGACGTACTTGCCGGATTCACCAATCGTATCGACGAACAGCTGCGCCACTTCCGAGCCCGCCTGCAGATTGTTGTGGCTGAGCTGGGCAATGGCTATGCCATCCTTGGGGATCTCGCGATTGATCAACACCACTGGCACACCCTTGTCCTTGGCCATCTGCACCGTGGCGACGCTCGCAGCCGAGTCGGCGTTGTCCAGCACGATGCCCTTGACGCCGCGACCGATCACCAGACTGACGAGTTCGTTCTGCTTGTTGACGTCTTCATTGTGCGACAACACGATGGTCTTGTAGCCCAGCGCCTTGGCGCGCGTATCGGCGCCTTTGGCTTCGGCCGCGTAATACGGGTTGTCCAGCGCGTTGACCAGAATCGCGATGGTGCCCTTGTCGGCGGCGGCCGCATGAGCCGCCATGCCGAAGCTGCCGATGACGGCCGCGCAAACTGCTGAAACAACCCATTTAGCTAACATGTCGAAGCCTCCGTGGAAGTGGTGTACCTGTCAGGGTGTCGCTTGATGGCTGGCGGCTCACCAGATGGTGTAGCCGCCGTCGATGACGATGTCGGCACCGGTAATCATGTCGGCGCCGTTGGAAGCCAGAAAGACAATCGCCGCAGCGATTTCATCGGTATAAGCAAAGCGTCCGGCCGGGATCATCTTTTTCATCGCCTCGCCCTTTTCGCCTTCCCACGCCGCCGCACCCATCGCGGTCAGCACGACCGTGGGCGAAATGGTGTTGACGCAAATGCCGTGACGACTCCACTCCTTGGCCAGCACCTTGGTCATGCCGATCAGCCCGGCCTTGGCCGAGGTGTAGGCGCAGTGCTCGTCGATGGCGACGGTGGCAGCCTGCGAAGCGATGTTGACGATCTTGCCGCCATGGCCGCTGTTCAGAAGGTAACGACCGACGTGCTTGGCGCAAAGAAACGGCCCGGTAAGGTTGACGCCGATCTGGCGCTGCCAGTCGTCGATGCCGATATCGATGGCCGGCTGCAGCGTGATGCAACCGGCAGCGTTGACCAGAATGTGCAGGTCGCCGTAATGCTTCAAAACCTCGCCGATGGCCCGCTCCACCTGGGCTTCATCGGTGACGTCGCAGACAAATGCTGTGGCGTGCTCGCGGCTCAGGGTGTCGAGCGCGGCATCGACACGATCCGATTCAAAAGCGGGATACAGGATGGCCACCTTGGCACCCTTGCCGATCAACGCGGCATTGGTCGCCATGGCGATACCGCCAAGACCACCGGTCACCACCGCGATCTTGCCGGCCAGGCGAAAGTCAAAATCCACGCCGTGCTTCAGGGACATGTCGAATTGTGTAGCCATGCTGGTTCAGTCTCGCTCAATCAAATGACGGGCAGCCTCGGCAATGCCATGTGCATCGAGGCCGTAATGCTTGCGAATACCGGCGCGCGTGCCGTATACGGCGAACTCGCCTTCGTGGATGCCCAGCATGCGCACAGCCCGCGCTATGCCGTTGCACGCGAGCAATACGGCAACCCGCGCACCGATACCGCCGTGCAGCGAATGCTCCTCCACCGTCAACACGGCGCGGTGACTTTCCAGCAGCGCAAGCAGCGCGGGTTCGTCCAGCGGGCGTAGCGAAGAAAGATTCACCAGCGTTGGCTTGATACCTTCGGCCGCGAGCGCATCGCACGCCGCATCGGCTTCGCCAACCAGCGAGCCCAGCGCGATCACCAGCAACTCTGCACCTTCGCGAATCACGTCGACGTGGCCAGGACTGAACCGGTAATCCGCGCCATGCAGTACCGGCAACTTGGCGTTGTCCAGGCGGATATAGACCGGGCCGTCCATGCCAGCGGCATAGTCAACGATCTGCGCAGCTTCAACGCTGTCGCACGGTGCAAAAATCTGCACATTGCCGAAGCCGCTCATGATCGAGATGTCGTCGATCGCGTGATGCGTGGATGCCAGCGGCCCGTAGGTCACACCGGCATTCAGACCAATCATCTTGACGTTGGTCTGCGAATAGCAGACGTCGTTTTTTACCTGCTCATTGGCACGCGCCACCAGAAACGGCGCCGCGTTCGCGGTAAATACCACGCGCCCGCCGAGTGCCAGACCTGCGGCCATGCCGACCATGTTCTGCTCGGCAATACCGACATTGATCACCCGTGATGGGTGCTTGCCTTGAAAGGCACCAATCTTCGAGGTGGAGGTGGAGTCAGCCACCACGACCAGCACGTCGGTGCCGGTGTCGGCCAGTCGGATCAGCGTATCCATCACGCCGTCGCGCAAATCTGCTTGCTCATGCATCGGCCAACTCCTCCAGCGCCTGGATCAATTCCTTTTCATCGGGAAATTTGTGATGCCAGGCCGGCTGGTTTTCCATGAAGGAGACGCCGCGTCCCTTGATCGTGTGCGCGATCAGCGCCTTCGGTTTGCCGTTGCTGCAATCCAGACTTTCGATCACGGAGACCAACGCCGTGGTGTCGTTGCCGTCCAGCTCGTGCACTTCCATGCCAAAGGCCGCGAGCTTCTTGTCCAGCGGGTCGATGTCCATGATGTTGCGGGTGAAGTCGGCCAGCTGCAGATGGTTGCGATCCACGATCACCACCAGATTGCCAAGCTTGTAGTGCGCCGCGGCCATCATGGCTTCCCAGTTCGAGCCCTCTTCCAGTTCGCCGTCACCGGTCAGCACAAAGACCCGGCCATCGTCGCCATCGCGCTGCTTGGACATCGCCAGGCCGCTGGCTATCGGCAGACCGTGACCGAGGCCGCCGGTATTCACGGTGATCAATTCCGGCAATTTCTGGCGCACCGGATGACCCGGCAAACGTCCACCGTCGCGGAGATAAGTCTGGAGTTCAGACTCGGCCAGCCAGCCCAGCTCGGCAAAGCAGCCATACAAACCGCCGACGCCGTGCCCCTTGCTGAGAATGAACTGGTCGTGCCAGCGCATCGGTTCGGTGCTGTAGCGAAGCACGCGGAAATACAGCGTCGCCAGAATGTCCGCCTCGGACATGTCGCCACCGGTATGACCACTGCGCGCATGGGCATTCATGCGGCAGATGTGGCGCCGTGCACCCTGGGCGTGCCGATGAATATCTGACGGCGCGAGGCGATAGGGATTTTGTTTTAGCGACATATTTCTTTCTCTTTGTTGACTAAAGTTTTCCAAATACTTTCTAACAGGTCAATCCGCACTGCAACATAAAAATTTCCTTGCGGTTAAAGGGGTTTTGACCGGCATAATGGAAAGAAATGGAAAATCATCGACAAACTCGGGCCGCGACCACGACCGGAATCAGGAAATCGACACGATGAACTCGCATCTGCGCAGCGAAGCGATCTACAAGGCCCTGCTCAAGGACGGCGCGCTGCGCCTGTCCGAACTGGCTCAGCGGCTGTCAGTATCGATGCCGACGATCCGCAAGGACGTCGACGAGATGGCACAGGCGCAACGCGTGGAACGCAGTCGGGGCATGGTCCGGTTGCGCCAGGGCGTGTCATTCATGAGCGACGGGACCGGCTCCAGTCATCTGCGCAACAACGCCGAAAAAGCACGCATTGGGCAAAAGGCTGCCGCACTGGTCGGCAACGGTGAATCCATCATTCTGGATTGCGGTGCCACCACCACCGAGATGGCCAAGAATCTCGCCTCGCGCGAGGGTTTGCGGGTGGTCACCAGCGCGCTGAACATCGCCATGATTTTGGGCGCGGAACCGTCCAATCGAATCATGTTGCCCGGTGGTCTTTTCAAACCGGAAACCATTTCGCTTTCGGGTGAAAAGACGTCGACTTTTTTTGAAGGCATGTTTGCCGACAAGCTGTTTCTGGCCGCCGGTGGCGTGGCGATGGACGTCGGGCTGTCGTATCCGGACTTTATCGATCTGCACATCAAGCGCGCGATGATCGAGGCGGCCAACCGCGTTTATCTGGTCTGCGAATCGTCAAAATTCGGCAAGCGTGATTTCGCCGCTTTTGGCGCCATCGACGAGGTCGATGTCCTGATCACGGACCGAGGCCTGGAGCCACGCTTCGTCGAGTGGCTGACACAGCAAGACGTCGAAATCATCTATGCCGATTGAATCGACGCCATCATCCGATCACGACCACATCAGCTTGTCGTCATGCGGCAACGAATCCGTGACGGAATGCATGCAACGAAGAACTTAGACATGAGGCACCGATAGGTAGCGATGCACTGAACCTGCGCCGTCAACGATCGTTCTTCATCAAGTCGACGGCAGGTGATCCGGCGATGAGGCCGCGACCAATGCCTTGTTCAAGGTTTTCAGAAACACCTGGGTGGTGATCGGCTTGTTCATCACGTAGAGATGCTCGAACGGCGGCAGCTCATGCAGATCCGGTGGCGCTTCCGGCCGGCCGAGCAAAATCACCGCGCCGCTAAAACCATGTTCGGTCAGGGCGGCCAGTGTGCGCACGCCGGTATACAGATTCATGTCGGCGTCAAGTACGACCAGGTCCGGCAGACCACAGGCTTCGATCCATTGCAGGGCGGCGGTGCCGCTCTGGCTGGCATGCGCCTCGTAGCCGTAGGAGTCGAGCGTATCGACCATCAGCGATAGCTGACCAGCCTCTTCCACTACCACCAGCACGCGCTCGCCGGAGCCTTCCAGACCATCATCCTTGCTGCCGTTCTGTTCGTCATCGGCGACCAGTTCTTCCAGCGGAATGTACAGATCGAAACGGGTCCCCTTGTCGGGTTCGCTGTCCACCCGCATCACGCCACCATGCGTGCTGATGATGCGCTTGCATGACAGCAGCCCCAGCCCGGTGCCGGTTTCCTTCGTGGTGAAGAACGGTTCGAACAGGCGCTCGAGCACGGCCTGGCTCATGCCAGCCCCACTATCGATCACACTCATCCGCAGATAGCTGCCTTGATGCGGATGTTCTTCCGGCAGAAAGAAATCCAGCGGCAGATGGAGCTGTGCAGTTTCGATGCGCAGGCTGCCACCGTCCGGCATGGCCTGGATCGCGTTCAGGCATAGATTCAGCAGACATTGCTGCAGCTCGGTATGGTTGCCTTCGAACGAAAGCTCGGGATCTTCGATCACCAGTTCCATCGCGACGGAACGCGGCACGCTGCCCTGCAAAAGCAGATCGAGCGCGTTGAGCAGCGCGCCCAGGCGCACTTCTTCCGCCCGCCGCGCACCGCGTGCAAACGACAGCATCGACTGCACCATGTCCAGGCCGCGCTTGCCGCAGTCGCGGACCAGTTTGCCGAGGCGTGCCAGTCGCGGATCATCCTGATAATCCTGCAAGCTGTCACCGGCTAACAGCAGCGGCTGCAACAGGTTGCGCAAGTCGTGGCTCAAGCCGCCCGCCAGCATCGCGAGGCTTTCGAAGCGCTGCGCGCGGATCAGCTCGACTTCGGCGCGACGGCTGGCGCGACGCGCATCGGCCTCGGCCAGCGCACGGCGTACGGCGCTGGCCAGTCGTGCGGGATTCTGCTTGAGGATGTAATCGGTAGCACCGTTGCGCAGCGCTTCAATCGCGGCATCCTCGCCCAGCGTGGCGGAGACGAAAATAAACGGGATATCCTCATCACGCTGGCGCAGCAGCTCCAGCGCATGCTGTCCGGAAAACCCCGGCATGCTGAGATCGGACAGCACGATGTTCGGCTTGAACTCCTCCAGCGCCGCAACGAAGCGCGGCGCATCGTCGACCAGCTGCACTTCGTAGGCAATACCGTCTTCATCGAGCTGGACCAGCACGAGCTCGGCATCGAGCGCGCTGTCCTCGACCTGCAGCACGCGGATGGTGGGCATGGATTGACTCTGCCGGTTTGGCATGGGGGTTTCCAGAGAACTGACTCAGCTTGACCAGAAACTGTGCAATCGCTTATCCAAAACCGCGACCGCAACGCCGTTGGCAACTAAATGTTTTACCACTTTAAATCGATCGTCCATTCCTTGCGCAATCAATCTTTTTCGGGCGACTGGTTGAGTACCGCCCAGAATTGGCCGAGCGTGCGCACCGCGTCGAAAAACTGGTCCACGTCGACCGGCTTGATCACGTAGGCGTTGGCGCCGAGGTCCCAGCTGCGCGCCAGATCACTCTCTTCGCGCGAGGAGGAAAGAATCACTACAGGAATGCGACGGAAGCGTTCGTCGGCACGCATCTGTGTCAGCACGTCCAGACCGTTCATGCGTGGCATCTTGATGTCGAGCAGCACCACGGCGGGGTCGCCGGTCTGACGGCCCTCGAACGCGCCGCGGCAATGCAGATAGTCGAGGCACTCCACACCGTCTTCCACGTGCACTACCGGATTGGCCAGGTGCGCGCCGGTCAGCGCATCAAGCGCCATCTCGGCGTCGGCAGGGCTGTCTTCAACCAACAGGATGGTACGCAGGTCGCGCTTGTTCATACACGGGTCTCATTCGTTGAAGCCGATGCCCCTGCCAGATCAGTGGCCGGTAGCGAAAAATGGAAGTTGGCGCCTTTGCCCAGTTCGGCGTCGGCCCAGACGCGGCCACCATGACGGCCCACGATACGCCGCACGTTGGCCAAACCGATGCCGTTGCCGACAAACTCGGAGGCGCGATGCAGACGCTGGAACACGCCGAACAACTTGTCCGCGTATTGCATGTCGAAACCGGCGCCGTTGTCGGCCACGGTGAACTCGTAATCGCCGTTGACGCCTTGCTGCACCGTCACCTTGATCGTGGCGGTGTCACGTTGCGAAGTGTACTTGACCGCGTTGCCCAGCAGGTTCTGCCAGACGGTACGCAGCATATTCTCATCGCCGATCACCATGGGCAGCGGCGCCAGATCCCATACGATGCGCCGATCGTGTACGCCCGATTCGATGATCGCCTTGGACTCTTCGACTACCGTCTGCATGTCCACCGCCTGCAGGCGCAGCGCGCCGCGGCCCAGTCGCGAAAACACCAGCAGGTCGTCGATCAGCTGAGCCATGCGCTGCGCCGAGCTGGAAATCACCTCGATGTAGTGCGCCGCCTTTTCATCCACATGCTCGCCCAGATGCTGCTCCAGCTTGCGGGCAAAGCCGGAGATGTGGCGCAACGGCGCGCGCAGGTCGTGCGATACCGAATAGCTGAACGCCTCCAGCTCGCGGTTGACGTCGGAGATCTGACTGACTTTGCCTTCCAGCTGACGGTTGAGTTCGTTGACCTTCTGCTCGACCAGGGCGCGCGCGGTGATGTCGCTTACGGTCAGCAGCACAGAAGGCGCATCGGCTTCGCGCTGCTGCAACTGACGCGCGTTGATGACCACATGACGATCCTCGCCATCAGCCGTGCGTTGGATCATGTCGTAATCCCACAGCTCGCGATCGCGCAACAGCACGTCTTTCAGGCGCTGCTGCAGAATGCTGTCTTCCCAGGCACCATGACCGATGCTTGCCAACGATTGCGAATGTTCGTCCGGGTCCATCTGATACATCTCGCTGAAGGCCGTATTGACCAGCAGCGCCTCCAGCTTGTCGTCGAACAATCCGATCGGCTCGCGCACGGCGTGCAGAATCTGCTGCGAGCGCATCACCGCGCTGCTTTCGCGCGTCTCTGCAATGAGGCGTCGGCCAATCTGTCGCTCGGACGCCACCACGATGATCGCCAGCAACAGCAGTTGGGCCAGCGCCGTGATTGCAAGAACGAGTCGCCCGTTCGTTGCTTCATGACTGGAAGCCGCCTGCCGCGACTCCAGCAGCACGTCCTCGTTTTTCACGATGGATGCGATCTGCGGGTTGATCTTGAACAGGTCGCCGGCATCGCGCAGCGACTGCCGGGCTCCGGCAACATTACCTTGCTGGATCCGCACGGCAGCCTGATTCATCAGCGTGATGCGGCCGTTGACGCTGCTTTCCAGTGAACCGATAAGGATCTGCTGGTCGGGGTTGTCACGCGTCAGGTCGCGCAGCTGGATCAGCAGGCCAGACACATCGGAACTGGCTCGATCAACGCGGCTCTGTGTCAGCGCCGCGCCATCACCTGCCAACATCCGGTAGGTCGCCGCCTCGCTGTCGCGAACCAGGTAGGCGATATCGTAGGTCACCGCCTTGATCGCGTTGGAGTGAGCGACCCACGCGGTCGCTTGCTGGGTTTCACGCAGGTTGTTCAGCGTGACGAGATATGGCAGCCCGACGATGATGAAGATGGCGATCAGCAGGCCCGCGATACGCCAGTTCGCGATATCTCTGGCTTTCATGTGAGTCGCGTCATCAGTCGATCTTCAAAGGCGGGCATCGGCACATTTTGGCATGTTTCAGTAGCCGCCAAGCCGCTTCGGCCCGGCGATTTCGCAGAGGCTGGCATTCTCCGCAGGCGATTACTCAGCGACCATAGCGGCTGGTGGCCGTGGGCCGCCCGGCAATCGCCGTTCCCCATGTCTTGTTCGGTTGCGCCTGCATGCTGAAATGCAGCTCGCCACCGGCCAGCAGCTCCGCGTGGTGCAGGTAGACCCGATCCAGCGGCTTGCCGTTGAGCGTCACCGCACCGACATAGGGATGCGCATCGTCCAGCGGATCGGCGCTCACCGTGAAGGTATGGCCGTTGCTGAGGTGGATTGCGGCCCGCGCCACGAACGGCCGCCCGATGGCGTACTCGTCGCTGGCAGGCGTCACCGGATAAAAGCCCAACGCGGTGAAGATGTACCAGGCCGACATCTGGCCAAGGTCATCGTTGCCGGTCAAACCGTCCGGTCGCGATGCGTACTGGCTGTCCATGATCTGCTTCAGCCGCTGCTGGGTCTTCCACGGTTCGCCGGCATAGTCGTATAGATAGGCGATGTGGTGGCTGGGCTCATTGCCGTGCGCGTACCAGCCGATCAGCCCGGTGATGTCCTCGACGTCCTTGAACTGCGCCGGATCGACCTTAGCATCGAATACCTGATCGAGTTTGGTGGTGAACTTGGCCTCGCCGCCAAAGGCGCGGATAAGCCCGGCCACATCCTGCGGCACGTACCAGGAGTACTGCCAGGCATTGGCTTCGGTGTAGTCGCTGCCGTAACCGGCGAAATTGGGATCGAACGGCTCGCGGAACTGGCCATTGCTCAACCGCGCACGCATGAAACTGGTTTTCGGATCCCACACATGGCGCCAGTTACCGGCCCGATGTTCGAATGTCGCCGCGATGTCGGTCTTGCCCATCGCCTTGGCCATCTGCGCCAGCGACCAGTCGTCATAGGCATATTCCTGCGTCTTGGACGCGCCTTCCACTTCCTTGTCGATCGGCACGTAGCCGAGTTTCATGTAATCACCCAGATCGCCGTACGGTGCATAGGTCGCGCTGGCGACCATCGCGCGCATCGCGGCCTCGGCGTCGAAGCCGCGCACGCCCTTGATGTAGGCATCGGCGATAATTGGCAGCGCGTGATAGCCGGTCATGCACCAGGTTTCCAGCCCCTGATACGCCCACACGGGCAGGATGCCGAACGGACTAGCCTCACGCGCGGCGATCAGCGAACGGATGAACAGCGTGCTGAGATCCGGCCGCAGCAGCACCATCAACGGTTCCTCGGCGCGGTAGACATCCCACATCGACCAGGTGGAATAGAAGTTGAAGTCACCATTGGCATCGTGCGCGCGATGCACGGCGTGGTCGGGGCCACGGAACTCGCCATTGACGTCCGTGCTCAGTGTGGGTGCGAGCATGGCGTGATATAGCGCGGTGTAGAAACTCGTCGTTGCGGCCTTGGAGCCTTGCACGTCAATCACCGCCAATGCCTTGTTCCAGGCCGCTGTTGCCTCGGCCCGGTGGGCGTCAAAATCCCAGCCAGCGCCATCCTGGTCGAGATTGGCGACCGCGTTGACCTCGCTCACGGTCGAGATCGCCACCTTCACTTCCAGCGGCTGTTTCAGCTGGCCGAAATCGAAGGAGGCCACCAGCGCGCGACCGTTCTGCGCATCCTTGTCTTGTGGCTGATTGCCCGGTCCGGCGAAGCCCTTATAGACGTTATCGGTCTCGCGGTTGTACAGCTCGCGCGACGTCATTGGCTGCGAGAAGCGCATCGCGAAACACAGCTCGCGCCCCGGCGCCCAGCCACGCGTGGTGCGGCAACCGGTGACCGTGCCGTCTGGCTGTACACGCAGATGCGCCCACAGCACCTTGCCGGGGTAGTCGTAAATGCTCGGGCGCAGGTCGAGCAGCACGTGCGCCGGTTTGCCGGCAGGAAAGGTGTAGCGGTGCCAGCCGATCCGCTGGCCGGCAGTCAGCTCGGCGCGCACGCCGTAGTCGGCCAGGGTCACCGCGTAATATCCCGCCTGCTCGACTTCAGTGTCATGCGAAAAGCGCGAGCGATAGCCGCTGCCCGGCTGGGTCGCATCACCCGGATCAAGCTTTACGTCGCCGGCAATCGGCATCACCAGCACGTCACCCAAATCGGAATGCCCCGAGCCGGAAAAATGCGTGTGCGAGAAACCCATGATGGTCGGGTCGTTGTACTGATAGCCGGCCGCCCATTTGTAGGCGTGCTTGAAATCCGGCATCGCCGTGTCCGGGCTGAGCTGGATCATGC
>Ga0302311_10005939_pt1 | contig 12777 bp, 8 predicted proteins | sample III_Palsa_N1_3_FD_200449 | JGI IMG/M metagenome (GOLD analysis project Ga0302311, IMG submission 200449) | Peat permafrost microbial communities from Stordalen Mire near Abisko, Sweden - III_Palsa_N1_3 | ecosystem: Environmental > Terrestrial > Soil > Palsa > Peat permafrost | place: Sweden... | reverse complement strand
AGCGGAAGTGCTCGCCCGAGCGGAAAGCCACCTCTCTCCCTGACCCCCTCCCGCAGGGACCCCTTGCGGGAGGGGGCTGGGGCGAGGGGTAAGCCGCAGCCGCAATGCTTTCCGCATTGCCCCCCCCGCGTCATTCCGTCCCCAGCACCTTGATCCGCCCCGCCGCCTGCCGTGCGAACACCGCCGGGCGGTACATGTCGCCCAGTTCCGCGCCCGGCAATTCGTACTCGCCCGGCGTGACGGCGCGCACCCGCACGGCGACGCGGAACGCCGGTTTCTCGCCGGTCAGCGCCACTACGGCGGCGAACCGGTCGTCGGCGGCGGGCTGCGCGTCGGTGTCGGTCAGTTCGCCGAGCCACGGCAGCCCGCTCGCCGGGCCGGCGGCCATGCGCCCGGCGATTTCCCAGCCTGCGGGAAGGCCCTGCACCACCAGCGCGCGGTGGTCCTGCGTGTCCTCGGCTTTCCCCTCCAACAGCAGCACGAACACGGTGTTCTGCTTGAGGTGGTCGAGATCGAGCGCGGTGCCGTCGAGCGCGAAGAAGCGGCGGGTGATGCGCATCTGGTTGCGCCCGGCCGGTGGCGCCTCGGTGGGCACGCCGGCGATGGCGAGGCTGGCCCAGACCGGCCTGTCGCCCAGGTTGCGGATGGGCTGCGCGTCGGCCAGCTTCACCGTCAGCACCTTGCCGGGCGCGGTCACCGGCTGTTCCGTGCCGCCGATGGCGACATGCACGCTGCGCCCGTCGCGGCCGAGCACGCCGGCGGCGGCGGCGAGCCATGCGGTCTCCTGCGTGCTGAGCCCGTCGGGCGAGAGGTCGGCGCCCGGCAGGCTGGCCACCAGTTTGGCGAGTCGTGGCGCCAGCAGCCCGGACTCCTTGAGCAGCACCACGGTCGCCGCCTCGTCGCGCAGCGTGGTGCCGTAGTCGTTCCACCACCATTTGCGCGCCATGCCGTCGAGGGCGGCGCCGAACATGGCTTCCGCGCGGGTCTGGTCGTGCGCCAGCGCCAGTGCGGCACCGATCTGCGCCCGGGCGAGCGGGGTCGGCAGCGTGTCCGGGTGCTCCGCCAGCACCCGCGCCGCCGCCGGCCGGCCGTGGCCACCAAGGGCGAGCACGTACAGGCGATAGGCGCGGGCGGCCAGCGCGGCCGGGTCGGACTCGTCATTGTCGAGGCCGTCGGCCAGATACTTGAACGCGTCGGCGATGGCCGCATCCGGCACCAGCGCGCCGGCTTTCTGGGCGCGCAGCAGGAACTCGGTCGCGTAGGCTGACAGCCACGGCTCCGCCTCGCCGGTGGCGTTCCACAGGCTGAAGGCGCCGTCGTAGCGCTGCCGGTCGAGCACCGATTGCACCTGCTGTTGTAGGCGCGCTGCCCGCCCGTCGCCGGCCGCCGGCCCGTCGGGCAGAATGGCCAGCGGCAGGCCGCGGCTGGTCGCCTGTTCCAGGCAGGACCACGGATACTCGGTCAGCGACTGCACCAGGGCGGCCGTGTCGTAGCGCACCGGTGCACCGAAGGTTGCGGTCATCAGCCACGTGCCGGCGACAAAACTGTCCGGCGCCGCGGCCGGCTTGACCAACTGTTCCGCTCCCGGCGCGACTTCCACGCCCGCAACCGACGTGATCCGGCCGCGCGCCGGGCGGACGGTGATGGCGACGTCGCGCAACAGGTGGAAACCGGCAGGGCCGGTGACGTCCATGTGCAGCACGCCGCGCCCGGCGCCGGTGCCGCGCAGCGTGGTGGCCGGGATCGCCTGCGCGCCCGGCGCCAGCGCAATCGCCAGCCGCGTCGGGCCGGCAAGCGCCAGCGGCCCGTCGGTGGAGAGCACCACGGCCGCTTCACCGGTCGGAAGATCAAGATTGTGCAGCAGCACCGGCAGCCGCGCCTCGTCGCCTGGCGCCAGGAAGCGCGGCAGCAGCGCCTCCACCACCAGCGGGTCGCGCACCAGCACGTCGCCAGAGGCGGCGGCGATGCGGCTGCCGCTCCAGCCCACCGCCATCAGCCGCACCTGCCCGTTGAAGTCGGGCAGGTCGAGCGGGATCGCGACGTTGCCGTCGGCGTCGGCCTGCACCGGTGGGGTGAACAGCGTCACCGTGCGCTGCGGGATGTCGGGCAGCACGAACGCCCCCTCGTCGCCGCCCTGCTTGAGCAGCGTCGCCTCGCCGTCCGCCGGTGCCAGCAGCCGGCCCCAGTCGTCGCGGATATCCAGGCCCAGCCGCTGCCGGCCCAGGTAGTGCCCGGCCGGGTCGGGGGAGACGAAGCGAGTCAGCCGCAGAATGCCCTCGTCGATCGCCGCGAGCGTGACCCATGCGCCGGGCGCGGTTTTGATCTTGATGATCGCGCGCGCCCGCGGCGGGAACTTGTCCGGCACGTCGAGCGCGAGCGGCAGCGTGCGCGCCGCCGGATCGACGCCAACCCAGGTCAGGCCGATGGCCCGCGAGGGCCGCGAGCCGGGCTTGCCGCCGGCGCGATACATGTGCACCGCGACATAGGCCCCGGGGCCCCACGACGCCTCCACCGGCACGTCCACGTCCGCGCCGGCTTCGGGCACGGTCAGCGTACGGATCGTGTGCACCCGGTCGGACAGCACCAGCAGCGTCGCCTCGCCGGCGAACGGCGGCGCGATGTGGATCTTTGCGGTCTGCCCGGCCGGGATGGCCTTCTTGTCGGTGGAGACATCGACGCGGTCCGGCACGTCCGGGCTGTCGGCGTCGGTCCAGCCGGAACGGAACCGGTAGGAGGTGGCGGCGAGCCCGCCGGGCTGCGTCACCTCGATCCGGTAGCGGCCCCAGTCCAGCGACTTGGCAAAATGCAGCGGCGCGCCGGCCGGGATGGCGATGTCGCGGGTTTCGAGCGGCTCGTCGCGATACACCACCTCGTAGCGCGCGACGCGCTCGCGCATCACCAGCCGCCAGTCCGGCCGCTCGCGCACCAGCCGCAATTTGGCCGCCAGCGCGACCGGCTTGCCCTCGGGCGACGACGCCACGACGTCGAACGCCGCTTCCGCGCCCGCATTCACCGCGTCGTCCTTGAACGCCGGCCGGATGCCGAGCAGCGGTCCGGCGCCGCGCACCGGCAGCGAGGCGGTCGCGCGGGAGCCGTGGCCGGAGGGGTCGTCGACCTCGAAGAACAGGTCCGCCTTCAGCGGCCGCGTGGTGTCCGGCGCCCGCTCCAGGTTGAGGGTATAGGTGGTGGCGCCCTGCGCGTCGGTCTCCGGCAGGTCGCTCTCCTGCGTCTGCGGCGCGTAGGACTCGTCGATCAGGCCGAAATGGTAGGCGGCGTAGTCGGGGAAGGGGGCCGGGTCGGGGTTCAGCGTGTAGCTGGCCTTGCCGGTCAGGCCGGCGCCGGGCGCGCCGTACAGGAAGCGCGCGGTGATCGGAAATTCTTCCGCGACTCCCGGCCGTACCTCCGCGGGAAACTTGCCGAGATCGACCGCCATGCGGTCGGGCACAAAGGCATCGACGCGGAACTCGGCGTGGCCGATCGCGGAGCCGGCGGGATCGGCCTGGATGTCGATCGTCCAGGTGCCGGCCGGCGCCCCGCTGGAGAGCGTGACCGGCAGATGCAGCGAGGCTTCCGCCAGCCGCTTCGGCGTCGCCTGCAGGAAGATCTGGCCGTTCGGGCGCTTCACCGTCACCCGCGCCGGGATGTCGGCCGGCAGCCCGGCATCGTCGCGTACCAGCGCCATGATCTGCACGGTCTCGCCCGGCCGGTAGATGCCGCGATCGAGCCAGACGAACGCATCGAGCGGCCCCGGATGCGGCGCACCCGTGACCCCGCGATCCGACAGGTCAAAGGCGGCGACGTTGAGGTCAAGCGCGGCAAAGTCGCCGTCGGTGCCGAAGGCGTGCAGCACCGCGGGCGCCAGCGGCCCGTCGCCATGCAGCAGCGAGACCGGGAAGCGCGCGACTCCGTCGGCGTCGGTCGTCGCCTCGCCCAGACTGTCGTTGTTGTGCGCCAGCAATTGCAGCTTCGTGCCCGGGCGCACCTGGGCGTCGGCGTAGGAGCGCACCTGCACGGTCAGCCCGTCGGCGCCGCGCCACACCGTCGGTGCCAGATCGGTGCGCAGGATGAGTTGCACGGCGGAGGCCTGCCAGGTCGGCGTGCCGTCGCCCGGCTGGGCCATCAGCGCATACAGGCCGGGGCCGGAGGTGCTCAGGGCGTCGGGGAAGGGCAGGGCGGTGCGCTGCGCCTTGTTGGCGCTCCAGTGCGGCACCTCGGCGCGGCCTTCCCAAACCACGCTGCCGGCCTCGTCGCCGACATGCTCGGCGGTCCAGCGCTCGACCGGGTCGCCGAGCTTCACCTCACGCAACAGTTCGGGGATGTTGCGTTCGGTCAGGCGATACAGTTTCAGAGCCAGCGACGAAATGTTGACAGTGGAAATATTGACCGCCGGCGTCTGCCCGCGCGGCAGCACGAACAGCCGCGTGTCGAAGGCGATGGCCGGCGGCCGGTTCGGCATGGTCACGCCGAGCGTGGTTTCCTTGAGCAGCGACAGCCCGTCCTCGCCCGGCAGGCCGGCGCGCAGCACGATCTGCTCGCGCGTGCCGGCGACGAGGCCGGAGACGCAGATCTCGTCGCCCTCCCGCGTCACCGCCGCCGCCGGCAGCGGCGGGTCGAGCCGCACCCAGTCCTGCGCGTTGAAATCCGGTTTACGCACCGGCGCCACCGACAGCGTGATGCAGGCGCGCGGCGGCTCGGCATCGACCTCGGTGCGCAGCTTGCGCACGAACATGCCGGCCAGCTTGCGGGTGTCTGCCAGATTGCGCTTCACGTCGGCGCTGTCGGGCGCGAGGTCCGAGGCGTGCTCCAGCGCCAGCACCGCGTCCGGCAGCCGGTCGAGCGCCTTGAGGGCCTGGGCCATTGCCAGCAGCGCCGGCACCTGTTTCGGCCCTTCCTCGGTGCCGCTATAGGCGTTCCAGGCGGCGGCCGCGGCCTTCCTGGCGTCCGGCGGCGCCCGGTTCAGCAGCGCGTTGGCGAGGTCGAGCCACTGCCGCGGCGTTTCCTGGCCGAGCGCGATGCGCGCTTCCAACGCGGTCGCGAGCGCCGCCCAGTCGCTTTTCGCCAGTGCCGCAGCGGCGAGGTCGTCGGCGGCGCGCTTGGCCGCCGGTGTGCCGCCGGCCGGCGCGCGCTTGTGCAGTTCGCTGGTGTAGCGCCCGGCGTCGGACGACAGTCCAGGCGGGCTGAACTCATCGGCGCGGGCGGGCAGGGCGGCGGCGAGGAGGAAGGCCAACAGGCCGAGCAAGGCGAGAACGGGCGTACGCCGCATGGTCTTCCTCCGATTCCGCCGTTCTTCGAGCGGGGCAGCCGGTTCTACCACGGAGGCGTGACGCATTCGCTATCGGCAACGGGAGATTTTCCCCCGTCGGTCGATGGTCAGGCCGCGAGCGGCACCAGTCCGTTCTGGAAGCTGCCCTGGAAGGCGTTGAGCCACTGCAGCGCAAAATCGTTGCCGGTCTGCGTGGTGCCCGATGTCGAGCTTGTCCCGGTCGAACTGCCGGACGTGCTCGCGGCAGTGCTGGCCGACGTGCCGCTGGCGTCGGGCGGTGCGCCCAACGGTGGTGGGGGCAGGCCGGTGCCGGCGGCGACGCCGGTGGTCGATGTGCCGTCGCCGTCGGTGCCGTTGGCTGCCGTCGTGCCCCCGGCCGCTGGCCCCCCGCCGTACTGCTGCAACTCCGTGAACAGCGATTGCAGGTCGGCGAGGATCTGCGCGGTGCTGCTGCTGGCCGAACTCGCGGCGGAGGTGCTGCCGGCCGATGAACTGTCGGCGGAGGCAGTGCTGCCGGTCGTCGTGCTGCTGTTGGAGGCCGCGCTGCCGCTGGTTCCGGAGGTGGAGGTGTCGGCGGCCGAGGTGCCGGTGCCGGCGGCCTCGGTGCTGGCGTCGCCGCCGAGGAACTGTTGCAGGAACTGCAACAGCCCGGGCGGCGGTTGCGGCAGCCCGCCGGTGACGGCGTTGGACGAACCGGTCGTCGTCGAACCCGACGAACTGCCGGTGGACGAACTGGACGCTGCCCCGTCCGTCGTTGGATCGGCGGCCGCGGCGCGGGATGCGCGCAGCTCCGCCAGGACTTGCCAGGGCGAGTCCGCGCCTGACACGGAATGGACCGACATGGGATCTCCTCTGCAATTGGCCGTCAGGGCCAGCGTGCAAGGCAGATGCCAATCGTTGCGGGGCGGAATGCCGTGGCTGTGTGGCCGTCCGTGCCCGGCAGTTCCTGCCGGGCGGCGGGATGTGCCGCGGCGAACCCGCCGCTACTCCATCGCCGGTGGCGGCATCGCGCCGGTCATGATCGCGACGGCGTCCGACATGGTGTAGCCCTTTGGGTCGATCACCGCGACGCGGCGGCCAAGGCGGTGGATGTGGATGCGGTCCGCGACCTCGAACACATGCGGCATGTTGTGGCTGATCAGCACGATCGGCAGGCCGCGGCGCTTCACGTCCAGCATCAGCTCCAGCACCCGCCGGCTCTCTTTCACGCCGAGCGCCGCCGTGGGTTCGTCCATGATCACCACGCGGCTGCCGAAGGCGGTGGCGCGCACGACGGCCACACCCTGGCGCTGGCCGCCCGAGAGGGTTTCGACGGATTGCCTTATGTTCTGGATCGTCAGCAGTCCGAGCGCATTCAGGTGCTTTCGCGCGTCCCGCTCCATGCCGCCGCGGTCGAGCGCGCGGAACAGGCTGCCCATCAGGCCGCTGGCCCGCTTCTCCCGCCCGAGGAACAGGTTGTCGACGATCGACAGCGCCGGGCAGAGGGCAAGATGCTGGTAGACCGTCTCGATCCCGGCGCCGCGCGCGTCGAGCGGGGAGTGGAAGTGTACCGGCTTGCCGTCGAGCCGGATCTCGCCGGTGTCGGGCATCACCGCGCCGGCAAGGCATTTGATCAGTGTGGACTTGCCGGCGCCGTTGTCGCCGATCACCGCGAGAATCTCGTTTGGCCGCAGGTCGAAATCGGCGTGGTCGAGGGCGACGACCTTGCCGTAGCGCTTGACCAGGCCGCGCGCGGTCAGCAGCGGCTGCGGCGCCGGGTCGGCCTCGGGGAGTTTGAGAGCGGCACTCATGCGCCCACCTTGCGGATCCACTGGTCGATGGTCACGGCCAGGATGATCAGCACGCCGACCGCGAATTCCTGCCACAGCCCGTCGGCCCCGGCGAGTGCCAGGCCGTTGCGGAAGACGCCGACGATCAGCGCCCCGATCACCGTGCCGATGATCGAGCCGCGGCCGCCGAACAGGCTGGTGCCCCCGATGACCACGGCGGTGATGCTGTCGAGATTGGCGGTGCCGCCGGACAGCGAGCTGATCGCGCCGATCCGCCCGATCACCGCCCAGGAGGCGATGGCGCAGATCAGGCCGGCGAGCGTGTAGACCGAGATCAGCGTCCGGTCGGTTTTCACGCCAGCCAATCGCGCGCTCTCGGGGTCGTTGCCGGTGGCGTAGACGTGCCGGCCATAGGCGGTGCGTTGCAGCACGTACCACAGCACGGCGGCGATCAGCACCATCAGCACCGAGCCATAGGTCAGCCGCGCCCCGTAGAACTTGATCGCGGTGCCGAGGAATTGCAGGAACGGCGCGGCCGCCTCGACCTCCTGCTGGCGGATCGTCTCGTTGTGCGAATACAGCAGCACGAGGGCGCCGAAGATGCTCCAGGTACCGAGGGTCACGATGAACGGCGGCAGCCTGATCTTCGTGACCAGCAGGCCGTTGGCGAAGCCGCAGGCGGTGCCGACCAGCAGGCCGACCGGAAAGGCGATTTCGACCGGCCAGCCGTCGGTGACGGCCAGCCGCCCCATGACCACGGACGACAGCACCATGCTGGCGCCGACCGACAGATCGACGCCGGCGGTCAGGATCACCAGCGTCTGCGCCGAGCCGACGATGGCGATGATCGTCACCTGTTGCAGGATCAGCGACAGGTTGAACGGATGGAAGAAGCGCCCGCCGACGATGCCGCTGAACAGCGCGATGGCGGCGGCCAGCACCAGCAGCGGCACGATGGTCGGCACGTCGTGCAGCAGTTGATGCGCGCCGCGCAGAATGCCGCGGCGATCTTCCTCGAACACCACGGCCTGGCCCTCGCCGGGCGGCAAGCCGTGTTCGAACTCGGCGGGGCCGCGCGGGGTCGATGCGTCGGTGGCGCTCATCGGGATGCTCTGGCCTCGATGGAGGGACGAGCTGCCCCCTCTCCACCCTCGGGGGGCAGCGAGGGCCGGGATGAGGTGGGGACCGTCCGCACCGAGCGCGCGGTCAGACCCTCCTCACCTCTCGGCTCAGCCCCAGCACTTCTTCAGCCCTTCCGCCGTGCTGATCGAGGGCACGCCCGCGACCGGGTGGTCGGTGACCAGCGAGACGCCGGTGTCGAAGAACTTCTTCCCGGGCGTCGGCTCCGGCTTCTTGCCGGACTTGGCGAAGTCCACCACCGCCTGCACGCCGAGGGCGGCCATCAGCAGCGGATATTGCTGGCTGGTCGCGCCGATCACGCCCGCCTGCACGTTCTTGACGCCGGGGCAGCCGCCGTCGACGGAGACCACGAGGACGTCCTTCTCCTTGCCCGCGGCCTTCAGCGCCTCGTAGCCGCCCGCGGCGGTCGGCTCGTTGATCGTGTAGACCACGTTCACGTCGGGGTCCTTCTGGAGCAGGTTCTCCATGCCGGTGCGGCCGCCGTCCTCGGCGCCCTTGCCCCACTGGTGGCCGACGATCCGCGGGTCGGTCTCCTTGCCGTAATGCGTCGGGTCGGCGACCTTGATGCCGAAGCCGGTCATGAAGCCGGTGTCGCGCAGCATGTCCACGGTCGGCTGGAATTCCAGCGCGTCGAGGAAGGCGATGTGCGCGTCCTTGGTCTTGTCGCCGAGCGTGCCCGCGGCCCATTTGCCGATCAGCACGCCGGCCTGGTAGTTGTCGGTCGCCATCGTCGCGTCGGCCGCCTCGATCGGGTCGAGCGGCGTGTCGAGCGCGATCACCAGCAGGCCGGCCTCGCGCGCCTTCTGCACCGCGGGGACGACCGCCTTGGTGTCGGACGGCGTGATCAGGATGCCCTTGGCGCCGGCCGAGATCAGGCTTTCGATCGCGGCGACTTGGCCATCATTGTCGCCGTCGAACTTGCCGGCGAAGGCCTGGAACTGCACGCCGAGTTCCTTCGCCTTGGCGGAGGCGCCTTCGCGCATCTTGACGAAGAACGGGTTGTTGTCGGTCTTGGTGATCAGGCCGACCAGGATGCCGTCGGCGCGGGCCGGGGCGGATGCAAGCATTCCCAGTGCCACGGCACTGGCAACAGTCAGCACAGTCAGCGAGCGTTTCATGGTGTTTCCTCCACCGTCGGGTGTTTTCCCATTACCGCGGCCACCCGTGTGGAAGGACCGCAGGTCTCCAGTGACGTTACCCGCGCAAACGGGCCTCACGTTGACGTTTTATTTGTAATAACGATCCACGAGCCGCCTTGGCGCGTCAATAGTCATTTGGGCGACCGCCTCCGCCGCGACCGGGTTGCACCTCGCGGATGTGTCGGGTTGCACCTCCGGGTTGCACCTTGGCGGCCGCGCGTCAGGGCAGCGGGAAGGCTGCTCCCATCGGGTTGCCGACGGTCGCGCCCACGGCGGCGCCCGCCGCGGCGGGCGTGGTGGTCGGCGGCGTGGCGGAGGGCGTGATGACCGCGGTGGCGGCCGCCGCACCCGCAGCCGCCGGCGACGGCGTGGCACCGGCGGGCAGGGCGGGCAGCAACGAGAGCGGCGTCTCGGTGACGGCCGGGGGTGGCGGCGCAATGGCGGTGACGCCGGTTGCCGTCGGCGGGGTGGGCTCCGCCGTGCCGGCCGCGGCCGGCGGCGTTTCGGCCGGGGCGATGCCGGCGGGCTTGGGCGAGGGTGGCGGCACCAGATCGGCGGTCGGGTCCGGTTCCACCGTGTAGTCCGGCACGATGCGCGCCTGCGGGCCGGCGATCACCAGCACATGCGTGCCGATGGTCAGCGGCTTGGCGTCTTTCTGCGTTACCGACTCCAGCTCCTTGGTCGGTTTCTGCACGATGTATTCGTACGCCGTGGTGTCGGTGACGGTGTGCTCGGTCGCGGTGCCGATCAGCCCGCCGACCAGACCGCCGCCGATCGCGCCGAGCGTGGAGGTGACGCCGCCGCCGGGGCTCTGCGCCCCGAGCGCACCGCCGGCCGCGGCGCCGGTGGCCGCCCCGATCACGCCGGAGGAGGTCACGTCGACCGGGCGGACGCCGACGATGACGCCCTTGTCCACCTTCTCGGCCTGCTGCACGGCGTTGGAGGAGTAGGTGTTCGGCGAATAGTCGGGACCGCAGCCGGACAGGGCGGCCAGGAAACCGAGTGCGGCGGCGGCGCGGGCGAGAGGTTTGGTGAACGGACGGGTCAAGCTGGCTTCTCCCGCAATTCGGGGCGGCACTTATGCAATCGGCAGGCATATGTCACGGGGCAATCTTGCATCGCAGCATTTTGGGGCGAAACCAGGGCAATGCGGTGCCAAGTGGCCGTTGCACTTGCTTTCTCCGCCGCGCTCTGCTTCTTCCCGCTCCCTTCCGCCCGGCCGTCCCATCGCTCCCCATGGGCTGCAGCCCGGACCATTCCCAAGGATCTGTGATGCGCCATCGCAAACCCCGCGGCCGCGCCCTCGACGGCTGGCTGATCGTGGACAAGCCGCAGGGGCTGACCAGCACCGACGTGGTCAACCGCGTCCGCCGCTGGTTCGACGCCCAGAAAGCCGGCCACGGCGGCACGCTGGACCCGCTCGCCACCGGCCTGCTGCCGGTGGCGTTCGGCGCGGCGACCAAGACCGTGCCCTATGTGATGGACGGCACCAAGGTCTATCGGTTCACGCTTCGGCTAGGCGAGGGCCGCGATTCCGACGACGCCGACGGCGCCTTGAGCGGCACCACCGACGCACGGCCGACCGACGAGCAGATCCGCGCGGCGCTGCCCGCGTTCCGCGGCGACATCATGCAGGTGCCCCCGGCCTTCTCCGCCATCAAGGTGGCCGGCGAACGCGCCTACGACCTGGCCCGCGCCGGCGCGCCGCCGGTGCTGGAGGCGCGGCCGGCCCGCGTCGACCGTTTTGACCTCATCGAACGGCCGGACGCCGATACGGCGGTGTTCGAGGTGCAGTCGGGCAAGGGCGTGTACATGCGCAGCCTTGCCCGGGATCTGGCGATCGCCTGCGGCACGCTCGGGCATGTCTCCGCCCTGCGCCGGTTGCGGGTCGGCCCTTTCAGCGAGGCGCAGGCGATTCCGCTGGACAAATTGGCGCGTGCGGAGGATACCCCGCCGACCTCCCCGGACCTCCTGCTTCCCGTTGCGACCGCGCTGGCCGACATCCCGGCGCTGGCCCTGACGGAAGCGGAAGTCTTCGGCCTCAGCCACGGCCAGGCGATCAGCCTGGTCACGTTGATGGGCCGCATTCCGCGGACGGCCAACCCCGAAGGGGGATTGGCCCGTGCCATGGCGGGGGGGCGCGTGATCGGCCTGTGCCGCCTGGAGGACGGGTGGCTCAAGCCAGAACGGCTTTTGTAGCCGATCGCGCGTCGTTTCAACCCCATCCAGGAGTAGCACGATGTCGATGACTGCGGAGCGTCGTACGACGCTCGTTTCCGAATATGCGACCACGTCGGCCGACACCGGCAGCCCGGAAGTGCAGGTCGCCCTGCTGTCCGAGCGCATCGTCACCCTCACCGAGCACCTCAAGACCCACGCGAAGGACTTCCACAGCCGTCGCGGCTTGCTGGTATTGGTCGGCCGTCGCCGCCGGTTGCTCGACTACCTGAAGAAAAAGGACCAGGGGCGCTACGAGACCCTGATCGGCCGGCTCAGCCTGCGCCGCTGATCGGGGCGGTCTCGCCGCCCATGCTTCTCCAGTCGATCGGCGTTCCCATATGACGCTGGTCGATGACGTACCCCGCGCCATGGTGGCGCGGGGCAACGCCGAGCGGGGATTGCCCCGCGACGCCGCGCGCGCGGCGGAAGGACAGCGACGGCCGATCCGGCACTTCTTCACATCGCGGGGGCTGTGACGGCGCCTCCGGCCACATGGTCCCGCGGCTGCCCAGTGATGAGCAGTCCGCCCCCATGCAGCCCGAGACGCCGTTCCCCGCGCCGGACAACGGATCACCCTACCTGCCCACCGTCCGCATCGCGCACCCGCAGAAGGATGCCGTGATGTTCAATTACTTCCGCAAAGAACTCGACTGGGGCGGCCGCAAGCTCGTCCTCGAAACCGGCAAGATGGCGCGCCAGGCCGATGGCGCCGTGCTGGTCAGCTATGGCGACACCATCGTGCTGTGCACCGCCGTCGGCGCCCGCACCACCAAGCCCGGCCAGGACTTCTTCCCGCTGACCGTGAACTACCAGGAAAAGGCGTTCGCCGCCGGCAAGATCCCGGGCGGCTTCTTCAAGCGCGAAGGCCGCCCGAGCGAGAACGAGACCCTGGTTTCTCGTCTCATCGACCGGCCGATCCGGCCGCTGTTTCCCGAGGGCTTCCGGAACGAGGTGCAGGTCATCGCGACCGTGCTGAGCCACGACCTGGAGAACGATCCGGACATTGTCGCCCTGGTCGGCTGCTCGGCGGCGCTGACGCTGTCCGGCATTCCGTTCTTCGGCCCGGTCGGCGCCGCGCGCGTCGCCTATATCGACGGCCAGTACATCCTCAACCCGACCGCGGCGCAGACCGAGGAGTCCAAGCTCGATCTCGTGCTCGCCGGCACGTCCGAAGGCGTGCTGATGGTCGAGAGCGAGGCGCGCGAACTGCCTGAGGACGTCATGCTCGGCGCCGTGGTGTTCGGCC
>Ga0302311_10005935_pt1 | contig 12789 bp, 10 predicted proteins | sample III_Palsa_N1_3_FD_200449 | JGI IMG/M metagenome (GOLD analysis project Ga0302311, IMG submission 200449) | Peat permafrost microbial communities from Stordalen Mire near Abisko, Sweden - III_Palsa_N1_3 | ecosystem: Environmental > Terrestrial > Soil > Palsa > Peat permafrost | place: Sweden... | reverse complement strand
CCGAGAAGCTGGTGGTCTTCGGCGGCACCGGCAAGGCCGCCCGCGACTGGCGCTCGTTCGACGCCATGGTGCGCACGCTGCGGACGCTCAAGCAGGACGAGACCATGCTGGTCCAGTCCGGCCGCCCGGTGGGCGTGATGCAGACCCACGAGTGGGCCCCGCGCGTGCTGCTGGCCAACTCCAACCTGGTCGGCGACTGGGCCAACTGGGAGGAGTTCCGCCGCCTGGAGCAGCTCGGCCTGACCATGTACGGGCAGATGACGGCCGGTTCCTGGATCTACATCGGCACCCAGGGCATCCTCCAGGGCACCTATGAGACCTTCGCCGCCGTCGCCGCCAAGAAGTTCAACGACACCCTGGCCGGGACGATCACGCTGACCGCCGGACTCGGCGGCATGGGCGGAGCCCAGCCGCTCGCCGTCACCATGAACGACGGCGTCGCCATCTGTATCGACTGCGACCAGTCCCGGATCACCCGCCGGATCGAGCACCGCTACCTGGACGTCGAGGCCAAGAACCTGAAGCACGCGCTGGAACTGGCCGTCGAGGCCCGTGACCAGCGCAAGCCGTTGAGCATCGGGCTGCTGGGCAACGCCGCCGAGCTGGTTCCGCAGCTGCTGGCGATGGACGCGCCGATCGACATCGTCACCGACCAGACCAGCGCCCACGACCCGCTCGCCTACCTGCCGGTCGGCGTCGACTTCGCCGACATGGAGAGCTACGCGGCCGAGAAGCCCGCCGAGTTCACCGACCGCGCGCGTGAGTCCATGGCTCGGCACGTGGAGGCGATGGTCGGTTTCCAGGACAAGGGCGCGGAGGTCTTCGACTACGGCAACTCGATCCGTGGCGAGGCCAAACTCGCGGGCTACACACGGGCGTTCGACTTCCCCGGCTTCGTCCCCGCCTACATCCGCCCGCTGTTCTGCGAGGGCAAGGGCCCGTTCCGTTGGGCCGCGCTGTCCGGCGACCCCAAGGACATCGCCGCGACCGACAAGGCGATCCTGGAGCTGTTCCCGGAGAACGAGTCGCTGGCCCGCTGGATCAAGCTGGCCGGTGAGCGGGTGCAGTTCCAGGGCCTGCCCGCACGGATCTGCTGGCTCGGCTACGGCGAGCGGGACAAGGCCGGGGCGCGCTTCAACGAGATGGTCGCGGACGGCACCCTGGCCGCGCCGCTGGTCATCGGCCGCGACCACCTCGACTGCGGCTCGGTGGCCTCGCCGTACCGCGAGACGGAGGCCATGCTCGACGGCTCGGACGCCATCGCCGACTGGCCGCTGCTGAACGCCATGGTGAACGTCGCCTCCGGTGCGTCCTGGGTCTCCATCCACCACGGCGGCGGCGTCGGCATGGGCCGCTCGATCCACGCCGGACAGGTCACCGTCGCTGACGGCACCGCGCTCGCGGGCGAGAAGATCCGCCGAGTGCTGACCAACGACCCGGGCATGGGCGTGATCCGGCACGTGGACGCCGGGTACGACATCGCCACCGAGGTCGCCGCCGAGCGCGGGGTCCGGGTGCCGATGCGCGAGGGCGACCAGCACAGTGCCTGAACCCGCGACGCAGCAGTGGGAGGAGCGGCTCGGCTCGGCCGCCGACGGCTACCGCCGGATGTGGGCCGAGCTGCTCCCGGTCGGACGCTATGACGCCTCCGGTGGCTACCGGCGGCACGCCTGGACGGCGGCCGACGCCGAGTGCCGGGCCTGGTTCGCCGAGCAGGCCGCCGCCCGCGGCCTGGCGTACGAGGTGGACCGGAACGGCAACCAGTGGGCCTGGTACGGCGATCCGCGCGGTGAGGGCGCGATCGTCACCGGCTCGCACCTGGACTCGGTACCGGACGGCGGGGCCTATGACGGTCCGCTGGGCGTGGTCTCCGCCTTCACCGCGCTGGACGCGCTGCTGGAGCGCGGGACAACTCCCGGGCGGCCGCTGGCGATCACCAACTTCGTGGACGAGGAGGGTGCGCGCTTCGGCGTCGCCTGCGTCGGATCCCGGCTCAGTGCGGGCGTGCTGACGCAGGATCAGGCCCATGCGCTGCGGGACGCGGACGGGGTGCGGCTGCCGGACGCGATGGAGGCCGCCGGGCAGGACCCGACCGGTCTCGGCGCGGACGCCGAGCGGCTGTCCCGGGTCGCCGCCTATGTCGAACTCCACGTCGAGCAGGGCAGGTTCCTGGCTGACAGAACGTCAAGTGATGGAGCGTCAACAAGTGGGCCGCACCCGGTGGGTGTCGCCTCGGCGATCTGGCCGCACGGACGTTGGCGGTTCGACTTCCACGGTGAGGCCAACCATGCCGGTACCACCCGACTGGAGGATCGCCGGGACCCGATGCTCACCTATGCCAACACCGTGCTCGCGGCCCGCAAGAAGGCCCGGCTGCACGGTGCGCTGGCGACCTTCGGCAAGGTCGCGGTCGAGCCCAACGGCACCAACGCGATCGCCTCGCTGGTGCGCGGCTGGCTGGACTCGCGGGCCGCCGACGAGGCCACGCTGACCGTCCTGGTCGAGGAGATCGCCCAGGCCGCCCGGGAGCGGGCGGAACGCGACGGTGTGCGCGCCGAGGTGGTCCGCGAGTCCTACACGCCGGTGGTCGACTTCGACGCGCCGCTGCGGGACCGGCTCGCCGCCCGGCTCGGCCCCGGTACCCCGGTGCTGCCGACCGGCGCGGGCCACGACGCCGGCATCCTGTCCTCGGTGCTGCCGACCGCGATGCTGTTCGTCCGCAACCCCACCGGCGTCTCGCACTCCCCGAGCGAGCACGCCGCCGAGACCGACTGCCTGGCCGGCGCCGCCGCCCTGGCCGACGTCCTGGAGGACCTGACATGCCGCTAGCCGCCGCGCGGGATTCGGCCGCCGAACCGGGCTCGGCCACCGAACCGGACTCGGCCACCGAACCGGATCGGCTGTTCTGGGCCCCGTATGCCTGGATCGACCCGGTGGTGGAGCGGGAGGTGCTGCTCACCGTCGCGGACGGCCGGATCACCGCCGTCGTCCCGGACAGCGGACCGGCCCCGGCCGGGGCGGTGCGGCTGACCGGACTGACCCTGCCGGGGATGGCCAACGCGCACTCGCACGCCTTCCACCGGGCGCTGCGCGGCACCGTCCAGGTCGGCAGCGGGACCTTCTGGACCTGGCGGGACACCATGTACAGGGCCGCCGACGCGCTGGACCCGGACAGCTACCTGGCGCTGGCCAGTGCCGTCTACGCGGAGATGGCGCTGGCCGGGATCACCACGGTCGGCGAGTTCCACTATCTGCACCACGCCCCCGGCGGTGCCCGCTACGACGACCCCAACGCCATGGGCGAGGCGCTGATCGAGGCCGCCGCCCGGGCCGGGGTGCGGATCACCCTGCTGGACACCTGCTACCTGTCGTCCGGCTTCGGCGAGGCCCCGAACCGGCACCAGCAGCGGTTCGGCGACGGCGACGCGGAGGCCTGGGCGGCGCGGGCGGGGGAGCTCAAGCCCCGCGCGCACGCCCGCGTGGGTGCGGCGATCCACTCGGTCCGGGCGGTCCCGGCGGACCAGCTGGCCACCGTCGCCGGGTGGGCGGCCGAGCGTCGGGCGCCACTGCACGTCCACCTGTCCGAGCAGGTCGCCGAGAACCAGGCATGCCTGGCCGCACACGGACTGACGCCCACTCAACTCCTGTCCGAGCACCAGGTGCTGGGCCCACGCACCTCGGCCGTCCACGCCACCCACCTGACCGAGGCGGACCGGCGGCTGCTGGCCGACTCGTCCACGGTGATCTGCATGTGCCCGACCACCGAACGCGATCTCGCCGACGGCATCGGCCCGGCCCGGCAACTGGCCCAGGACGGCTGCCAGATCACCCTCGGCAGCGACAGCCACGCGGTGATCGACCCGTTCGAGGAGGCCCGCGCGCTGGAGCTGAACGAGCGGCTGGCCACCCAGCGGCGCGGCCACTGGACCGCCGCGGCGCTGCTCCGGGCCGCCACCGAGGACGGACACGCCTCGCTCGGCTGGCCGGAGGCCGGACGGCTCGCCGTCGGCGCGCTCGCCGACTTCTGCAGCATCGCCCTGGACACCCCGCGCACCGCCGGGCCGGACCCCCGGCTCGGCGCGGAGACCGCGGTCTTCGCGGCCGGCGCGGCCGATGTCCGCGAGGTCGTCGTCGGCGGCCGGACGGTGGTCCGCGACGGCGTCCACACCGGCGTCCCGGACGTCGGCGCGGCCCTGGCCGCCGCCATCGCCCCACTGCGCTGAACCCCCTGCCCGTCCGCTGAGCCCCCGTCCGCTGAGCCCCCGACCGCTGAGCCCCCGACCGACGTCCGACCCTGAGCTGGAGCGACTGATGAGCAGCACCGTGATCACCGGTATCGGCAGCCTGGTGACCAACGACCCCGGTCTCGGCACCGGCCCACTGGGCCTGCTCACCGACGCGGCCGTGGTGCTGGACGGGGAGCGGGTCGCCTGGGTCGGCCCCGCCGCCGCCGCGCCGGCCGCCGACCAGGCCGTGGACGCCGCCGGGCGCGCGGTCGTCCCCGGCTTCGTCGACTCGCACGCCCACCTGGTCTTCGCGGGCGACCGCACGGTCGAGTTCAACGCCCGGATGTCCGGGCGGACCTACTCGGCCGGCGGCATCCGCACCACCGTCGCCGCCACCCGCGCCGCCACCGACGCCGAGCTGGACGCCAACGTCGCCCGCTACGTCCGGGAGGCGCTGCGCCAGGGCACCACCGTGCTGGAGTGCAAGTCCGGCTACGGCCTCACCGTCGCGGACGAGGCCCGGGCGCTGCGGATCGCCGCCCGGCACACGGACGAGACCACCTACCTGGGCGCGCACGTGGTCGCCCCCGAGTACGCCGACGACCCGGCCGGGTACGTCGACCTGGTCACCGGTCCCATGCTGGACGCCTGCGCCCCGCACGCCCGCTGGGTGGATGTCTTCTGCGAGCGCGGGGCCTTCGACGGCGACCAGGCCCGGGCGGTGCTCACCGCCGGGATGCGGCGCGGGCTGACCCCCCGGGTGCACGCCAACCAGCTCACCCAGGGCCCCGGCGTCCAGCTCGCGGTGGAACTCGGCGCGGCCTCCGCCGACCACTGCACCCACCTGAGCGACGCCGACGTGGCCGCCCTGGCGTCCTCCGACACGGTCGCCACGCTGCTCCCCGGAGCGGAGTTCTCCACCCGCGCGGTCTACCCGGACGCCCGCCGGCTGCTGGACGCGGGCGCCACCGTGGCGCTGTCCACCGACTGCAACCCCGGCTCCAGCTTCACCAGCTCGGTGCCGTTCTGCATCGCGATCGCGGTGCGGGACATGGGGATGACCCCGGACGAGGCGCTGTGGGCCGCCACCGCGGGCGGCGCGGCCGCGCTGCGGCGCTCGGACGTCGGCAGCCTGCGGGTGGGCGCTCGGGCGGACCTCGCGCTGCTGGACGCGCCCTCGCACGTCCACCTCGCCTACCGCCCCGGCGTGCCGCTGGTCGCCGCGGTCTGGCGGGCCGGAGTCCGCGAGCTGTGACGCCGCCTGCGGACCCCGGTGACAGACCGTGACCTGGGCAATCGGCAGAGTGGCGGTGCCCGATTGTTCTCCGGGCCGGGGCCGATGGCGCACTACGATCGCCTCATGACCCGTGTACTGCTCGCCGAGGACGACATCGCCATCTCGGAGCCGCTGGCGCGCGCGTTGCGCCGGGAGGGCTACGAGGTGGTGGTACGCGAGGACGGCCCGTCCGCGCTGGAGGCCGGCCTGGAGGGCGGCAACATCGACCTGCTGGTACTCGACCTCGGGCTGCCCGGCATGGACGGGCTGGAGGTCTGCCGCCGACTGCGCGCCGAGGGCCACGGGTTCCCGGTCCTGGTGCTCACCGCCCGCGCCGACGAGGTGGACACCGTGGTCGGTCTGGACGCCGGGGCGGACGACTACGTCACCAAGCCGTTCCGGCTGGCCGAGCTACTGGCCCGGGTTCGGGCGCTGCTGCGGCGTGGCAGTGTGGACCTGACCACCGGCGCGCACGGCGTCAAGATCGACATCGAGTCGCACCGGGCCTGGATCGGCGACGAGGAGCTCCAGCTCTCGGCCAAGGAGTTCGAACTGCTCCGGGTCCTGGTCCGGGACGCCGGCCGGGTGGTCACCCGCGAGCAGATCATGCGCCAGGTCTGGGACACCACCTGGTGGACCTCGACCAAGACCCTGGACATGCACATCTCCTGGCTGCGCAAGAAGCTGGGCGACGACGCCGCCAGCCCCCGCTACATCACCACTGTGCGTGGCGTCGGCTTCCGATTCGAGAAGAGCTGAGCCGTACCGGTGAAACGCAGGCTGATCAACTCCACACTGTCCGTCGTGCTGGTGGTGGTCGCGCTGTTCTGCGTGCCGCTCGGCCTGGTCGAGAAGCGCAGCATTGAGAGCAACGCCCAGGGCCTGGTCACCGCGGAGGCGCAGCACCTGGTCGGGGTGGTGGAGAACCGCATGGTCGCGGGCGAGGCGATCGACCCGGAGTCGCTGTCCGGCCTGGCCGACCAGAACGCCCAGCGCTACGCCGTGGTGACCGTCCCCGGGCAGCCGCCGATCACCCTCGGCAGCAAGCCGGCCGGGGACGACCTGCTGACCGCGCACCTGACCGGCGCGCACGGCGAGCAGGTGCTGGTGCAGCAGTCCCGGCAGGCCCTGGACCGGGAGATCCGCGGGATACTGCTGCTGCTGATCGGAGTCACCCTGCTGACCGTGCTGGCGGCGGCGCTGCTCGCGGTCTGGCAGGCCCGTCGGTTGGCGCAGCCACTGGTGGACCTGGCCGAGACCGCCGAGCGGCTGGGCTCCGGCGACCCCCGGCCCCGGCAGCGCCGCTACGGCATCGTCGAGCTGGACCGGGTCGCCGAGGTGCTGGACTCCAGCGCCGACCGGATCGCCCGGATGCTGACCGCGGAGCGCCGACTCGCCGCCAACGCCTCGCACCAGCTGCGCACACCGCTGACGGCGCTGTCGATGCGGCTGGAGGAGATCGCCGAGACCGGCGACCTGGAGACGGTCAGGGAGGAGGCCGCGATCGCCCTGGTACAGGTCGAACGCCTGACCGATGTGGTCCAGCGGCTACTGACCAACAGCCGCGACCAGCGCAACGCCTCGGCGGTGGCCTTCGACCTGGACGAGGTGATCAAGCAGCAGGTCGAGGAGTGGCGTCCGGCGCTGCGCCGCTACGGCCGGACCCTCTACCTGGAGGGCCCGCCGGGCATCCAGGCCATCGGCACCCCGGGCGCGGTGGCCCAGGTGCTGGCCGCGCTGATCGAGAACTCGCTGATGCACGGCGACGGCTCGGTCACCATCCGCACCCGGGTGCGCGGCAGCTCGGCGGTGCTGGAGGTGCAGGACGAGGGCGTGGGCGTCCCCAGCGAGCTGGGCGCGCGGGTCTTCGAGCGCGCCGTCAGCGGCCACAACTCCACCGGCATCGGCCTGGCCGTCGCCCGCGACCTCGCCGAAGCGGACGGCGGCCGCCTGGACCTGTTGTCCCAGCGACCGCCGGTGTTCGCGTTGTTCCTCGGCCGCCAGGTCGAGGACTGACCAGCACAGCCTCGGCCGCCAGGTCGAGGACTGACCAGCACAGCCTCGGCCGCCAGGTCGAGAGGTGGTTCAGGCCCGCAGGGGGCTTCAGGCCCGGCGCGAGCCGACCTGCTTGGCGCCCGACACGGCCGAACCGCCCGCCGCAGGCGACTGCGGGTCGGTCTGTCCGACGGCTCCGGCCAGCAGGATCTGCTCGGCCTCCTGGACCGCCTGCGCGTCCGCGCCGCCGCTGGTGAAGACGAAGGTGCGGTACGCCCAGAAGCGGAACAGCGTCGCCACGCCGATGCCGATCAGGGTGAACACCACGGCCAGCGACTTGCCGTGGATGTCCAGGCCGTAGGTCAGCGCGTAGAGCACCGCGTTCTGGATCACCAGGCCGATGCCGCTGAAGATCAGGAACAGGGTGATCTCCCGCGAGCGGGTCTTCGGGTCGGTGTCGCGGTACACCCAGTAGCGGTAGCCAATGTAGTTGGTCCCGATGGCGATCAGCGTCGCGATGACGTTGGCGCGGACCGACGCGCCCGGCATGGACTCCAGCAGGATCCGGAAGATCACCAGCTGGACGACCACACCGACTATCCCGACGACACCGAACTTCGCCATCTCGTTCCCCAGGCGGCGAATGATGCCGGGTGCGGATGTCGTTTCGCTGGGGCTCATATGGGTCCGTCTCTCTGGCTGGCTCTGGGAGCGGGGCCATGCTAGCCGTGCGGGTGCTGCTGTGCGGGGGCGAGGCACGGACATCTCATCGGACTCTAAAGGAAGTCACAGGTATTAACGCCCCCTTCACAGCCAGCCTAGCCGGAAGCCGGAAAGGCCACCCACCGAGGGCGTCCGCCCCGCCCCGCCCCATCCGCGGACCGCCCTGGCCCTCGTCCGGGTCTTACCCGGCTCCGCACGGTCGGCCTGCGGAAACGTCCGCGTCGGCCGCCGGATATCCTGCGGGTGTGACTTTTCCAGTGGTCGGCATCATCGGCGGCGGGCAGCTAGCCCGCATGGCCCATCAGGCGGCGATTCCGCTCGGCATCAGAACCAGGCTGCTCGCGGACACCCCGCAGGACTCGGCCGCGCTGGTGGTGAACGACGTGGTCCTCGGCGACTACCGGGACCTGGACACCCTGCGGCGCTTCGCCGCCGGGTGCGACGTGGTCACCTTCGACCACGAGCACGTCCCGACCGAGCACCTGCGGACCCTGCTGGCGGAGGGCGTCGCCGTCCGCCCGGGGCCGGACGCCCTGGTGTTCGCCCAGGACAAGGGGCTGATGCGGGCCAAGCTGGACTCGCTCGGGGTGCCCTGTCCCCGGCACCGGCTGGTCACCGACCCGGCCGACGTCGCGGCCTTCGCGGCGGAGGGCCCCGAGGGCTGGCCGGTGGTGCTGAAGACCACCCGTGGCGGCTACGACGGCAAGGGCGTGTGGGTGGTCCACGACCTGGCCGAGGCCGCCGAGCCGTTCCGCGCGGGCGTGCCGGTGCTGGCCGAGGAGAAGGTCGACTTCGTCCGGGAGCTCGCGGCCGATGTGGTTCGCTCCCCGCACGGGCAGGCCGTGGCGTACCCGGTGGTGGAGTCCTGGCAGAAGGACGGCATCTGCCACGAGGTGACCGCCCCCGCCCCCGACCTCAGCCCCGAGCTCGCGGCCGAGGCCCAGGCGCTGGCGCTGCGGGTGGCCGGGCAGCTGGACATCACCGGGCACCTGGCGGTCGAGCTGTTCGAGACCCGCGACGGCCGGATCCTGGTCAACGAGCTGGCGATGCGCCCGCACAACTCCGGCCACTGGTCCATCGACGGCGCGGTGACCTCGCAGTTCGAGAACCACCTGCGGGCGGTGCTGGACCTGCCGCTGGGCGACCCGCGCCCGCGCGCCCGCTGGACGGTGATGGTGAACGTCCTCGGCGGCGACTACCCCGACATGTACCACGCCTACCTGCACTGCATGGCCCGCGACCCCGGGCTGCGGGTGCACATGTACGGCAAGGACGTGAAGCCCGGCCGTAAGGTGGGCCACGTCACGGTGTTCGGCGACGACCTGGACGACGTCCGCGAGCGGGCCCGGCACGCCGCCGGGTACCTGCGCGGCGACATCACCGAATAGCGATACCGGCGTGGGAACTGAGGGGAACAGCGAATGAGCGAGCAGCCGCTGATCGGCATCGTGATGGGGTCGGACTCGGACTGGCCGGTGATGGAGGCCGCCGCGCACGCACTGGACGAGTTCGACGTCGCCTACGAGGTGGACGTCGTCTCCGCGCACCGGATGCCGCGCGAGATGATCGCCTACGGCGAGGCCGCCGCCGGGCGCGGACTGAAGGCGATCATCGCGGGCGCCGGCGGCGCCGCGCACCTGCCGGGGATGCTCGCCTCGGTCACCACGCTGCCGGTCATCGGCGTGCCGGTGCCGCTGAAGACCCTGGACGGCATGGACTCGCTGCTCTCCATCGTGCAGATGCCGGCCGGGGTGCCGGTCGCCACCGTGTCCATCGGCGGCGCGCGCAACGCCGGGCTGCTCGCGGTCCGCCAGCTGGCCGCCTTCGACGCGGACCTCGCGGTGCGGGTGCGGGACTTCCAGGAGGAGCTGAACGCCCAGGCCACGGCCAAGGGCAAGAAGCTGCGGAACAAGGTCACCGGCGGCAGCGGCTTCGGCTTCGGGAGCTGATCCCGGTGAGCTACCGGCCCCCCACCGCCGAGCTGCTGGACCAGGCCGGGGCGCTGCTCGCGGCGCACCCCGTGGTCGACGGGCACAACGACCTGCCCTGGGCGCTGCGCGGGCAGGTCGGCTACGACCTGGACCGCCGCGACCTGGCCGCCGACCAACGGGAGTACCTGCACACCGACCTGGCCCGGCTGCGGGCGGGCGGGGTCGGCGCGCAGTTCTGGTCGGTCTATGTGCGCACCGACTACACCGGGGACCACGCGGTCAGCGCCACCCTGGAGCAGATCGACTGCGTCCGGGCGCTGGCCGCCCGCTACCCGGACGACCTGCGGCTGGCCTTCACCGCCGACGAGATGGAGGCGGCCCGGGCCGACGGGCGGATCGCCTCGCTGATGGGCGCCGAGGGCGGGCACTCCATCGACTGCTCGCTGGCCACGCTGCGGGCGCTGTACGCCCTGGGCGTGCGGTACATGACGCTCACTCACAACGACAACCTGCCGTGGGCGGACTCCGCCACCGACCGGCCGGTCGCGGGCGGACTCACCCGCTTCGGTGAGGAGGTGGTCCGCGAGATGAACCGGCTGGGGATGCTGGTGGACCTCTCGCACGTGTCGGCGGACACCATGCGGGACGCGCTCCGGGTGACCCGGGCGCCGGTGCTCTTCTCGCACTCCTCCGCGCGCGCCGTCTGCGACCACGTCCGCAACATCCCGGACGACGTGCTGGAGCGGCTGCCCGGCAACGGCGGGGTCGCCATGGCGACCTTCGTGCCCAAGTTCATCCTGCCCGCCGCGATCGCCTGGACCAAGGCGGCCGACGCCAACATGGAGGCGCACGGCCTGCACGCGCTGGACACCACGCCGGAGGCGATGACGGTGCAGCGCGCCTTCGAGGCCGCCAACCCGCGTCCGATGGCGACCCCGGCGACCGTGGCCGACCACCTGGACCACATGCGTGAGGTGGCCGGGATCGACCACATCGGCATCGGCGGCGACTACGACGGGACCGCGTTCACCCCGCGGGGCCTGGAGGACGTCTCCGGCTATCCCAACCTGATCGCCGAACTGCTCACCCGTGGCTGGTCGCAGGCCGAGCTGTCCAAGCTGACCTGGGGCAACGCGGTGCGGGTGCTGCGCGATGCCGAGGCGGTCGCCCGGCAGCTGGGCGACGAGCGCCCATCGATCGCGACGATCGGCCAACTCGACTCCTGAGCCGACGAGTTGACTGGCCGTCAGTTCTCAGTCGCCGGTCGCCCGGGCGGCGGTGCGCACCGCCGCCGCCCAGGCCAGTGCCAGCAGCACCACGGCCGCGGCCAGCGGCAGCAGCGGGTCGCTGGTCCTCGCCGACGCCGAGGAGGAGGTGAACACCGCGCGCACCGCCGCGTTCACCGGCGAGACCGGGGCCACCATCAGCGCGACCGAGGCCGCCGCCAGCAGCAGCACGCCCGCCGCCGGGCGGCGCAGCACCGGGGGCGCGCACAGGGCGCCCAGGGCGGTGCCGCTGAGCAGGCCGACCAGGACGCTGACCGAGCCGTGCAGCGCGATCGCCGCCAGCGGCGGATCGGCCAGTGCCGGCGGCGGGCTGCTCACCAGCCACTCGAAGCCGCCGCCGACCACGGCCAGCAGCGTGTTCACGGCCAGTGCCGCGTACAGCGCGGCCAGGTGCGCCCGGCGCGGCCCTGCGACGGCGGCCAGGCAGGCGCGGGCCGCGCCCGGTTCGCCGGTGAGCACGGTCCGGGTGAGGTAGGCGGTCGCGGGTACCAGCATCGCGGCGCACCAGCCCAGCGAGTCGCCGTACTGCTGGCCGCCGAACCAGCCGGCCACGATCAGCAGGGCGAACAGCAGCACCGGTGGCAGCCAGCGCTGCGAGCGCAGCAGCAGCGCGAGTTGATAGTGCGTCAGCTGAATCACTGGACCGCCTCTATGTGGACGCCGGGGTCGGCCAGCAGCAGCCGCAGCAGTTCGTCGCTGTGGTCCGCCTCGACCGTCAGCCGGATCCGCCCGGCGGCCGGTGCCTCCGCGCCGGCCAGTTCCAGCACGTCCAGCACACCGGGCAGTTCGGCCAGCCCGGCCACCGCGCCGCCGCCGGTGCCGCGTCCGCTGAAAGTCAGCCGCAGCGCCGGGCGGCTCTCGCCGGTGTTCCGCTCGCGTACCCTGCCGTCTCCCACCATCCAGCGCACGGAGGGGAGTTCGGCGAGTCGGGCCGGGTCGTGGTCGACGTACAGGACGATCCCGCCGTCCGCGAGCCGCTCGGCCACGGCCTGGTCCAGGGCGGCGCGGGCCTGCTGGTCGAGCCCGGTCCAGGCCTCGTCGAGGACCAGCAGCTCCGGCTCGGCCAGCAGCGCCTGGGCGACCGCGACCTTCTGGCAGGTGCCCTTGGACAGCTGGACCAGCGGGGTGTGCGCGAAGGCGGCCGCGCCGAAGCGCTCCAGCACCGCCCCGGCCCGGCGGGCGGGCTCGGCGCCGCGCAGGCCGTGGATCCGGCCGAGGTGGCACAGGTAGTCGTGCGCGGTGAACGGCAGTGCCGCCGGGAAGCGTTCGGGTACGTAGCCACGGTGCGCCGGACGCCCGTGGACCTTCCCCCGGGTGGGTTCGCAGACCCCGGCGACCAGCCGCAGCAGGGT
>Ga0302311_10005932_pt1 | contig 12792 bp, 10 predicted proteins | sample III_Palsa_N1_3_FD_200449 | JGI IMG/M metagenome (GOLD analysis project Ga0302311, IMG submission 200449) | Peat permafrost microbial communities from Stordalen Mire near Abisko, Sweden - III_Palsa_N1_3 | ecosystem: Environmental > Terrestrial > Soil > Palsa > Peat permafrost | place: Sweden... | reverse complement strand
GCACGCGCAGGCCCGCCGACTCCAGCGGCCCCATGGTCGCCCCCGCCGGACTGATCAGCATGATGACGGCGGTGACGGGCGCGACTTTCAGGCTGGGGCGCATGGCGGCGGCGAAGGCGGTGATCCCCACCGCCACCGTCATGGCCGCGCCGAGCCCGGCGGGGGTGTGAGGGTGCAGCAGCGCCGCGGCGGCGCCCACCACGGCGCCGAACGCCGTGCCCTTGGTGCGATCGATGGAGGCGGCCAGCGTGCCGCCGATCGAGCCCTGCATGACGATGACGACGGTGAACACCGCCCAGTAGCCCTGGGGCAAATTCAGGATGTGGTAGGCGGCGAAAGCCAGAACGGTGCCCGCCATCACCCGCACGGTCTGGCGCGCTTCGGGCCCGCGGGCGAAGAGGTCGGTGACCGCCTTGCGGAGGTCCTTGCGGATCGTGGCGCCCACGGCCGTCACAGCCGCCCCGCCGCCGAGAGCTTGTCGATCAGCCATACGCGCGCCGGCGGCAGGGGCCGGTTCAGGGGGCCGAACACGAACTGCTCGAGGAAGTGTCCGGTGAGGGTGAAGCCTGATGCCACGTCCCCTTCCACGAGCCCGCCCTGTGATGAGAGGAGAAACGGCGGCAGCGCCAGCATCCGGTCGCGATAGGGTTCGCCCGCCGCCCGGCTGACGGCGCGGCCGGTCTTGGGGCTGACGAAGACGAGGTCGTCCAGCACGCCCGTGGCGGCGCATCGAGTCAGGTCGAGGCCGAAGCCGAGCTCGTCCAGCAGCCCCGCCTCGAACCGTACGAATATGGCGGGCCAGATCTCGTCCAGTGAAAAGGCGGAGACCAGCGCCTCGAAGGCCATGAAGGCGCCGGGGTGGGGCTCACGCTCGGGCAGGGCGCCCTGCGCCACCGCGGCTGCGGCGGAAAGGCCGGCCAGCGCCAGCGGATCGTCGAACAAGGACGCTGGCCCCTCCCCCACCGGCTCGATCTGCGCCGAGCCGAGGTTGTCGGCGGTGCGGGCGCGATAGGCGGCCATCACGCGGGAGCCGGGCTGCAGGAAGGGCTTCATCTTGCGGGACGCTGCGCCCGCCACATGAGCGGCGAAACGGCCATGCCGCTCGGTCAGGAGTTCGACGATCGCCCCGGTCTCGCCGTAGGCGCGCGCCGAAAGCACATAGGCGTCGTCCTGCCATTCCATGCCTATCTCCTCCCTTGCGAAGCGGGGGAGGTGGCGCGGTGCATTGCACCGTGACGGTGGGGGCGCAGGTCAGGTGCTGCGCCCGGTCTCGCCCCCTCCACCCCTTCGGGGTCCCCCTCCCCCGCTGCGCAGGTGAGGAAAAAAAGGCTAGGCATCGTAGTCGAGGCCTGAGCCCTGGTAGAAATCGCGCCGTTCGGACCAGTTCTCCATCACTTTCACATGCAGGAAGAGGTGAATGGTGCGACCGAGGATCTCGGCCAGGTCCTCGCGGGACTTCTGGCCGATCCATTTCAGGGTCTGGCCGTCCTTGCCGAGCACGATGGCGCGCTGGCCGTCCCGCTCAACGAAGATGGTCTGCTCGATGCGGGCCGAGCCGTCCTTGCGCTCTTCGAAGGCGGTGGTCTCCACGGCGGCGGCGTAGGGCAACTCCTCGTGGACGCGCAGGTAGATCTTCTCCCGCGTGATCTCGGCGGCCAGCAGGCGCGCGGGCAGGTCGGCGGTCTGGTCCTCGGGATAGAGCCACGGCCCTTCCGGCATCAGGGCGCCGAGGCGGGCCTTCAGGTCCAGCACGCCCGATCCGTTCTCCGCCGAGACCATGTAGACTTCGCTGTAGCATTCGGATTCGAAGAAGCGGGAGTCTGTCAGCGCCAGGAGCTTGTCCCGCTTCACCGCGTCGATCTTGTTCAGAACCAGGATGGCCTTACGGCCGCTGGATTTCAGGCGCGCCACGATGGTCTCGTCGTCCTCCGCCGAGCGGTGCTGGGCGGCGGTGGCGGACTTCTCCGAAACGGCGATCTCGCCCTCGGCGTCCACGAGGTGGACCACGGCCTCGGCCTCGTCGGCGCCGGCCCAGGCGGAGCGGACCATGGCGCGGTCGAGCCTGCGCTTGGGGGTGAAGACGCCCGGCGTGTCCACCAGGATGATCTGGCTCTGGCCCTGCATGGCGACGCCGCGCACGGGGAAGCGGGTGGTCTGCACCTTGCGGGTGACGATGGAGACCTTGGCCCCCACGAGCCGGTTGACCAGCGTCGACTTGCCGGCGTTGGGCGCGCCGATCACGGCGGCGAAGCCGCAGCGGGTGGGCAGGTCGCCGGTGGCGTCAGTATCGGTCATTGCGTTTGTTCCCGGTCGAGCAACGCTTGCGCCGCCGCCTTTTCCGCCGCCTGCCGGGACGGTCCGGCACCCGTGGCCGGCTCCATTCCGAGGACGGCGACGTCTATGGTGAAGATGGGGGCGTGATCGGGGCCGTCGCGGCCTCGGACGCTATAGGTGGGCAAGGGCTTGCCGAGGCTCTGCGCCCATTCCTGCAGCGCCGTCTTGGGGTCCTTGCCACGGGAGGTCTGCAAATCCGCGAAGGCGGGCGTCCAGAACTTCAGGAAGATGGCGCGGGCTGCGTCGAAACCGCCGTCGAGATAGACCGCCGCCATCACCGCCTCGCAGGCGTCCGCCAGGATGGAGGGCTTCTCACGCCCGCCCGTGCGGGTCTCCCCGCCGGAAAGGCGCAGCGCGTCGCCCAGTTCCATGGCGCGGGCCACGGCGGCGCAGGTCTCGCCGTTGACCATGGCGTTGAGGCGCAGGGCCAGATCGCCCTCACGGGCTTCCGGATCGCGCTCCAGCAAGGCTTCGGCGGTGAGCAGGCCCAGGACCCGGTCGCCGAGGAACTCCAGCCGCTCGTTGTCGCGTAGGCGCCCGGTCTTGGTGTTGCGGGCGCCCTCGCCGATGGAGGCGTGGGTCAGGGCGCGGTCGATCAGTCCCTTGTCCCGGAACTCATAGCCGAGGCGTTGCTCAAGGCCGGCGATCGCCTCCGCGCGCGGGCTCAAGGCCGGAAGATCACGTGAGGAAATGGAGGAAACGCTCCCAGCGGGCATCGGTGAACCAAGTCCAGGGCTTGAACAGGGAAGCGCCCTGCTTCCACGAGAACAGGATCACGTCCGCCTTGCCGACGAGGTTCTCGGCGGGCACGAAGCCGACACCGGCGTTGTCGGGCACGAAGCCCGGACCGGCGTAGGGCTGGCCCACATACTGGTCGAGCCTGTCGTCCCAAGGGCAGGCCTTGGAGGCGTAAGAGCCCGGCGCATTATAGGGCGGAAAGCGGCTGTCGAGGCTGTCGTCCCGGTTGTCGCCCATCATGAAGTAGCAGCCCTTGGGCACCACGTAGACGCCAGTGTTGTCGGCGGGGCCGTCCGTACCGAAGGAGTTGGTGACGAAGGTCTTGTCGCCCAGGGTCTCCTGGTTGCGGTCGATCTGGCGCGGCAGGCCGAAGGAGGAGTCCTCGTTGGTCGGCGCCAGCTTCACGTCGTTGACCGGCTGGTCGTTGATGTTGAGCACGCCGTGCTTGACCTGGATGCGGTCGCCCGGCAGGCCCACCAGCCGCTTGATGTAGTCGATGTGGCCGTCGCGGGGCAGCTTGAAGACGATGATGTCGCCGCGGTGCGGCCCGCGCTGGAAGATGCGGCCGTGGAACAGGGGCGGCGACAGGGGAATGGAGTTCTTGCTCCAGCCGTAGGCGAACTTGGAGACGATGATGTAGTCGCCCTCCAGCAGCGCCGGATTCATCGAGGCCGAAGGGATGGTGAAGGGTTGGAACAGCACCACCCGCAGCACCAGCGCGATCAGGAGGGCGTAGGCCACCGTCTTGCCGAGCTCGAACATCTCCCGGGCCGAGCCCTTGGGGCCGGACGAGTTTGCGTCCTTCGAGGCGTCAGCCTCGGCGGGTTCGGACGAAGCGGTGGTCATGGACGGAGGGTCTCTTGTTCGCGCAGGTGCGGATATTGCGGCGTGACTAGCTGCGTAAAGCGTCAGCTTGAAGGCGGCAAGTCATCTCGCCCATCAGCCGATAAGACGGCCTCTATGACCACGAAGGCCTGGGCGTAGGGGATTTCGTCGGTGAGACTGAGGTGGATGCGCGCCTCGTGCCCCGGCGGGACCATGGCCGCCAGCCGCGCCGCCGCGCCGCCCGTGAGCGCCATGGTGGGCTGGCCCGAGCGCATGTTGACCACCCCCATGTCCTTCCAGAACACGCCGCGCCGGATGCCGGTGCCGAGCGCCTTGGCGCAGGCCTCCTTGGCGGCGAATCGCTTGGCGTAGCTGGCGGCGCGGTCGTTCTTCCGCTCCGACCGGGTGCGCTCGACCTCGGTGAACAGGCGGTTGGTGAAGCGTTCGCCGAAACGATCCAGGCTGTCCTGGATGCGGCGGATGTCGGTCAGATCATTGCCGAGGCCGAGGATCATCCCGCGTCTCCGGCCCGCGCCGCATCCATCAGCAGGCGCATCCGTCCGATCGCCGCCTCAAGCCCGACGAAGATCGCCTCGCCGATCAGGAAATGGCCGATGTTCAGCTCCATCACTTCGGGGATGGAGGCGACGGGCGTCACCGAATCATAGTCGATGCCGTGGCCGGCGTGGACCTCCAGGCCCCGCTTGTGCGCCTCGGCCGCGGCCTCCTGCAGGCGGCGCAGCAGCTCGGGGGCGGACGGATCGCCGGCCCTGAGCGCGTCGCAATAGGCGCCGGTGTGCAGCTCCACCACCTGGGCGCCGACGGCCTCGGAGACCGCAACCTGCACCTTGGACGGCTCGATGAAGAGGGAGACGCGGGCGCCGCCCTCTTCCCGCAGCCGCCGCACGGCGGGGGCGACGGTGTTGTGCCCCTTGGCGACGTCGAGGCCTCCTTCGGTGGTCCGCTCCTCCCGCTTCTCGGGCACGAGGCAGACGGCGTGGGGGCGGTGGCGCAATGCGATCTCCACCATCTCGTCGGTGACGGCCATCTCGAAGTTCAGCGGGCGGTCTAGGCGTTTCACCAGTGCGGAAAGACCCTCGATGTCGGCGTCCGAGATGTGGCGGCGATCTTCGCGGAGATGGGCGGTGATGCCGTCCGCACCCGCGGCGATGGCCTGCTCGGCGGCGCGCAGGGGCTCGGGGTGGGCGCCGCCGCGGGCGTTGCGGATCGTCGCCACGTGATCGATGTTGATCCCGAGGCGCAGGCGACCCGCGGCGTCCGTCACGCCTTCAGCCTGCGGCTGCCGGGATCCTCCACCGGGATGGCGGCGAGCTCGGGCGGCAGGGCGTCTGCGGGATAGGCGGGCACCACGAGGCTGGCCAGCGCCACCAGGGGCACGCCCACGTCGGCCGCGCCGCCGGAGCGGTCGACAATGCAGGCGGCGCAGAGCACCTCGCCCCCCGCCGCCTTGATGGCTTCGATGCACTCGCGGGACGATAGTCCTGTGGTGACGATGTCCTCCACCATCACGACCTTGGAGCCCGGCTCCAGACAGAAGCCGCGGCGAAGCTTGAAGACGCCCCCTTCCCGCTCCACGAACATGGAGGGCACGCCGAGCTGGCGACCGACTTCATAGCCTGGGATGATGGCGCCCACGGCGGGGGAGATCACCACATCGACCTGGCCCACCCGCGCCCGGATCTTGTCCGCCAGCGCCTTGCACAGGCGCTCGGAGCGGGCGGCGTCCATGAAGACGCGGTTCTTCTGCAGGAACATGGGACTGTGCAGCCCGGAGGACAGCACGAAGTGACCCTCCTTCAGGGCGTCGGCGGCTTTGAATTCGGCGAGAACGTCGTCTGAGGTCATGCCCTGTTCCATACCGGCGGGGAAAACCTTGGGCAATCGGTCCTGCCGCGCGAACGGGCTTTTATGTTTTCTGGCGCCGCTCCTTGGATTTGAGCATTGACCGCAGGGCCACGGGCGCCGCTGATCACCGCAAGGCTGGGCGGAACACCTGAATGACCGATGCGACCATAGCGACAAGCGGCGATCTTGCGCCGCCCCTGACCATCAAGCCGGTGCATGTGGCGGCGGCGGTGATCGGCAATGCGCTGGAATTCTACGACTTCTCCACCTACGCCTTCTTCGCCGTCCAGATCGGCCGGACCTTCTTCCCCGGCCATACGCCGTTCGAGAGCCTGATGCTGTCGCTGGCGACCTTCGGGGTCGGGTTCATCGGGCGACCTATCGGGGCGGCGATCATCGGCCTCTACGGCGACCGGGTGGGGCGCAAGCCCGCCATGTTCATCAGCCTCGCCATGATGGGGGTCTCCATCCTCGCCCTGGCCCTGACGCCCTCCTACGCGGCCATCGGCATCGCTGCGCCCATCATCGTCCTGATCGCGCGGGTAGTGCAGGGGCTGGCGCTGGGCGGCGAGATCGGACCGACCACGGCCTTCCTGATCGAGGCGGCGCCGGAGGACAAGCGCGGGCTTTACGGCTGCTGGCAGTACGCCAGCCAGAGCGTGGCGACGCTGGTGGGCGGGCTTGTAGGCTTCACCCTCACCAAGAGCCTGGACGCGCCAGACCTGCAGGCCTGGGGCTGGCGGGTGGCCTTCCTGATCGGCGCTGTGGTGCTGCCGCTCGGCCTTGTGATCCGACGAAACTTGCCCGAGACCTTGGAGGTCGAGCCGCCGTCCGCCCACGGCTTGCCTATCGTGAAGCCCCCCTATGGCCGGATTGCGGCGCTGGGTTTCGTGATGATCTCCATGAGCACGGTCAGCACCTACGTCCTCAGCTACATGAACACCTTCGCCACCCAGACCCTGCATCTCAGCGCCAGCATCGGCTTCGCCGCCACCATCGTCTGGGGCATATTCGGCTTCAGTTTCAATATCTTGGGCGGCTGGCTCTCGGACAAGGTGGGGCGCAAGCCGGTGATGATCTGGCCGCGGCTGGTCTATCTCCTTGCCATCTTCCCAGCCTTCTATCTCGTCACCACCAAGCTGACCGCCGTGGTCTTCCTCCTGTCTGTGACGATCCTCGGCGCCCTCAACGCCTTCAGCAACGGCGCCGCCCTGATCTGCCTTTCCGAAGGCATTCCCAAGCGGGTGCGCTCAGCGGCGCTGGCGGTGGTCTACGCGCTGGGCATCGCCATCTTCGGCGGCCTGACCCAGCCCGTGCTGGCCTGGGTCCTGCACGTGACGGGGAACGCCATGTCCCCCGCCTACCTCCTGATCGCCGCCACCGCGATCAGCATCGTCGCCATGGCCCTGATGAAGGAGACCACGCCATCGATCCTGCGCCGCAAGGGGCTGGCGCCCGTCTAGGGCCCGGCAGCGGCCCCGATCGACGGGCGATTGCACCACGTTTTCATAGTGCAATGCGTGCAATCGGGAGGCGCGGCGAGGGCCGAGATTGCACGCCATCATCACGGTGCAGTGGGTGCAATCGGACGTCGACAGGCGCGATCCGGCCGATGATTGCACTCCGTTTTCCAGATGCAATCCGTGCAATCGGGGAGGCTGGCGGTGAGGTTGGCGGCTGCTGCATCACCCCATTGTACGACCGTTTTCAGGGGCGGGGATAAGTTTGGCGACCGGCCATCCACGCCAGCAATACAGGTGGTCAGAATGGTCGAACTCAGACTCATCCGCTCCTGAACCGCCCAATTAATTTAGGTTGCACCCTTTGGGCTTCGTAGAGCGTAGGGTTGCGATCGGTTCTCCTCGGTCTGCATCGCCCCAAGGCGGCGTTTTATTTCGGCCATGAGCGCTGGCAAGGAACGCCATGCCGATCGACGAGACTCAGGGGCGGCGACCGCTGCGCCGCGCCCGGACCAACACGTTGCGCCTCCAAGGGGCCGTGAATGCCATCGGCTCACCTGGGCGGCGCATTCCGGTCGGCAGCCGATGACCGGCGAAGCCGAGCCGCTCGGGCTTACCAACTGCGACCGTGAACCCATCCACATACCCGGCAGCATCCAGCCGCACGGGTTGATGCTCGTCCTGGACGCGGCGAACGATCGGATCACCCATGCCTCCGCTAACGCGGGCGCGATGCTCAACCGCACAGCCGATCTGGTCGGGTCGACGCTGGCGGACGTGCTTGGCGACAAGGCCGCGCACGACCTTCGCAACAGCGCGGCCAAGGCCGGCGGCGGCGATGTGGCGGGGCTCCTGATGGAACTGGCGCTGCCCGGCCTCGATCATCTCGTCGACGCCAGCATCCACCAACACCTTGGGCGAACCTTCGTCGAGATCCAGCCGGTCGCGTCGGAGGGCGGCAGCGCCCGCGACGCCTTCGACATCACCCATTCGCTGGTTCTGCGCATAGGTCGGGAGACCGACCTGGAGGCCATCGCCCGGTCCGGCGCGCGGTTGATCCGCGCCATGCTGGGCTACGACCGGGTCATGGTCTACCGCATGCTGCACAACGGGGCGGGCCTCGTCATCGCAGAGGCCCGGTCTCCGAGCCTCGGCAGCTTCCTGGGGCAGCACTTTCCCCCGTCGGACATCCCGTTCCAGGCGCGGCGGCTCTATCTCCTGAACACCATTCGCGGCATCGCCGATGTCGCCTACGAGCCCGTGCCGATCCTGCCGCCCCTGGGCGCCTCCGAAGCGCCCATCGACATGTCGTTCGCGCAGTTGCGAAGCGTCTCGCCGATCCACTGCGCCTATCTGCAGAACATGGGCGTCTCGGCATCCCTATCCATCTCGGTCATCGTCGATGGCGAGCTGTGGGGCCTGATCGCCTGCCATCACAATACGCCCAAGGTCGTCTCCATGCCGCTGCGCATAGGGGCGGAGCTGTTCGGGCGCTATTTCTCGCTGCAGATCGCGCTTGCAGAGCGTCGCGCCCAGACGGTCGCCGCGGCCACGGCGCACACCCAGCTCGAAGCGATCATCGCTCGGCTGAAGCCGGAAGAGGCCGTCTCCGCCAGCCTGCGCGACAGCCTCGCCGAACTGGCGGCCCTTCTGCCGTGCGACGGGGCGGGACTGTGGATCGAGGGCGAATGGCACAGCATCGGCAAAGCCCCCCCATTCGACGAGATCGAGGATGTCATCGCGCTGGTCACCCGCACGGCCGATGGCCGGGTCTGGCAGACGGACGATCTTCGGGCGCAACTAGGCAACGCCAGGGTCTACGGGACCGACGTCGCCGGCGTGATGGCGATTCCGATCTCATCCGCCCCCCGAGACTACCTGCTGCTGTTCCGCAGCGAGGAAGGCCATCTGGTCGAGTGGGCGGGCGAGCCTCGCAAGACGGTCACGCTCACGCCGGAGGGTGAGCGCCTCACGCCGCGTGGCAGCTTCGAGGTCTGGCGCGAAGAGGTGCGCGGACTGTCCGAGCCCTGGTCCGGGCCCGAGCGGGCGACGGCGGAGATGATCCGAAACTATCTGCGCGACGTCGTGCTGCGCTTCAAGGACAACACCGACGACGAGCATGGCCGGGCTGAACAGCGCCGCCGCATTCTGAACGACGAGCTGAACCACCGGGTCAAGAACATCATCGCCCTGGTCAAGTCGATCGCCGCGCAGACCGGCGCGCACTCCGGCACGGTGGAGGACTACGCCTCGTCGCTGGAGGGCCGGCTTCGGGCCCTCGCCTTCGCCCATGACCAGTCGCTGGGCGGTCGCGCCGGCGATCTCGCCGCCCTCATCGAAGCGGAGGCGGGTCTGCATCGCTACGGCGCGGTCTCCGAACGGGTCGTGGCCACAGGCCCCAAAATCGGGCTGGACGATCGCGCCTTCAGCGTCCTGGCGCTGGTGGTCCACGAGATGATGACCAACGCCGCCAAGTACGGCTCGCTCTCCGTGCCGGAGGGACGGCTGACCCTGACCTGGCGGCGCGAGGATAATGGCGATTGCGTCATCGAGTGGCTGGAGAGCTGCGGCCCCCAGGTCGCCCTGCCCACGCGAGAGGGGTTCGGCAGCAAGCTGGTGAGATCCACCATCGGCTACGACCTGGGCGGCTCGGTCGTCGTGGAATACCGCCCCGCCGGCGTCTGGGCCTGCTTCGTCATTCCGGCGGCGCGGCTCCTGGAGTCGGTGGCGTCGATCCCCGTTCGCGCCGCCGCCGCTCGCGAAAACGCCTTCTTCCACGGCAAGGACGTGCTGGTGCTGGAAGATCAGTCCCTGATCGCCATGGACAATGAACAGACCCTGCGGGGCCTGGGCGCAGCCGAGGTGCGCTGCTGCGCCAGCATCACGGACGCCAAGGCCGCGCTGGCGGTGCTGAAGCCGGACTGCGCCATCCTCGATTTCAATCTCGGCGACCACACATCGGCGGCCATCGCCGATGACCTTACCGCGCTCGGCGTGCCGTTCATCTTCGCCACCGGCTATGGCGACAGCGTCATGATCCCCGAACGGTTCCGCGGCGTTCCCGTGATCCGAAAACCGCTCAGTGCAAACCTGATCCTGGACGCCTTCAGCGCTAAGAAGGACGACTAGCGAAGGGACATCCCCCAGCGCGCTCTACCCCTGCGTCCGCTCGACCTCTTCCACCGAGGGGCAGGCCCGAAGCGCTGCGGAGATGTTGGTGAGATGCCGGGCGTCGCGGACGTCCACGTCTATGTCCACGTCGAAGAAGTCGTGCTGGCGGTGGTGCATGCGCAGGTTGACGATGTTGCCCCCTGCGTCGCCGATAGCGGTGCAGACCACGCCCAGCACCCCCGGCGCATTCCGCACGGTGGCGGTGAGCCGGGCGCGCGACAGCGTGGCGCGGTCGGCCTCGGGGGTCCAGTGAAGGTCCCGCCAGAGCTCCTCGCGATCCTCGTATTCGGCCAGGCGCGGACAGTCGATGGTGTGAACCGCCAGCCCGCGATTGGGCTGGCTGATGCCGACGATGCGGTCGCCCGGCACTGGCGAGCAGCATTCGGCGAAGTGAAGCGAGACCCCCGGCGTAAGGCCGCTGCCGCTCACGTAGAGGGCGGCCTCCTTGCCGTCCTCGATCCGGCGGCGGGCGGCGGCGGCGGCCATCTCCTCGGGCTTCAAGCCGGGGAAGACCGCCTGCAGGATGTCGGTGGGGGATATGCCGCCCCGCTGGACGGCCTCGAACAGCTCCTCCTCGGTGGGGACGGCGAACCGCTCAAGCACCGAGCGGAGGGCGACGTCGGCGAGGGCCTTGCCGGCGCGCACGAAGGTCTGCTCCACCGTCGCCTTGCCGAGCCGCGCGAACTCGCCCTTCTCGGCGTTCTTGATGTGGCGGCGGATGGCGGAGCGGGCGCGGCCGGTGACGGTCAGGGAGCGCCAATCCGGCGGCGTCTCGGGCTTGGGGCCGCGGATCACCTCCACCACGTCGCCGTTCAGGAGCGGGGTGCGCAGCGGCCGCAGCTCGCCGTTGATCTTCACGCCGACGGTGGTGTCGCCCACGTCGGTGTGGACGGCGTAGGCGAAGTCCAGCGGCATGGCGCCCTTGGGCAGGCTGATCAGGCCGCCCTTGGGGGTGAAGACGAAGGTCTGGTCCAGGAACATCTCGAGCTTGGCGTGCTCGACGATCTCGTCCGGCTCGCCCCCGTGGCCCATCACCTGGGCGAGCTGGCGGATGTTGTTGAGGGCGTCCCGGCCCCCGTCGGCCTGGGCGGCCGCGGCGTCGAAGCCGTAGCTCTTGTCCTTGTAGCGCCAGTGGGCGGCCACGCCCTCCTCCGCCACCCGGTCCATGTGGTCGGTGCGGATCTGCAGCTCGATCCGCACGCCCTTGGGGCCGACCACGGTGGTGTGGATCGAGCGGTAGTTGTTGCGCTTGGGCGTTGAGATGTAGTCCTTGAAGCGATCCGGCACCGACGGCCAGGTGCGGTGGGCGACGCCCAGCGCCCGGTAGCACTCGTCCTCGGTGTCGAGGATGACCCGGAAGGCGTAGATGTCCGACAGCTGGGAGAAGCCCACGGACTTGCGCTGCAGCTTCCTCCAGATGGAATAGGGCTGCTTCTCCCGCCCGAAGACCCGCGCGTTCATGCCTGCCCGGCCGAGCTGGTAGGAGATCTCGCCGGACACCATGGCCACCGCCTGCCCTTGTGAGGCGCGCAGGGCCTCCAGCCGCTTCAGGATGGCGTCGCGGGCCGTGGGGTTCAGCTGCTCGAACGACAGCTCCTCAAGCTCGGTGCAGATGCGGTGCATGCCGATGGAGCGGGCGAGCGGCGCATATATGTCCAGCGTCTCGCGGGCGATGCGCTCGCGCTTGGCCGGCTTGTCGATGAAATGCAGGGTCCGCATGTTGTGCAGCCGGTCGGCCAGTTTCACCAGCAGCACCCGCACGTCCTTGGAGATGGCGAGGATGAATTTGCGGAGGTTCTCGGCCTGCCGCGTGCGCTCTGCAGTCAGCTCCAGTTTGGAGAGCTTGGTCACGCCCTCGACCAGTTCGGCCACCTCGTCCCCGAACATGGCGGCGATGTCGGCGCGGGTGGCGTTGGTGTCCTCGATCACGTCGTGCAGGAGGGCGGTGACGATGGCGGCGGTGTCCAGGCGGTACTCGGTCAGGATGCCGGCCACCTCGATGGGATGGGCGAAATAGGGATCGCCGGACGCCCGAAGCTGGGAGCCGTGCATCCGCATGCCGTAGACGTAGGCGCGGTTCAGGAGGTTCTCGTCGGCGGTTGGATCGTAGCTCTTGACCCGCTCGATCAGCTCGTACTGACGCAAAAAGCGCGCAGGCTTTGGGGCCGGCGCGCTTTTGGTGAAAGTCGTGTCGAAGGCTTCGGCGACCGGGAGGGAGGTTTCCGGAGTCGCCTCGAAGGTGAGGGTTTCTGCGCCCGGGGGCGTCAGTAACGCTCCTCCTGCCCGCCGTCGCGGTCGCTTTGCAGCGCGCGGACGAGCTCCTGCTCGCTCATGTGCATGTGCTGGGGATCGGCCAGCAGCGCCAGGGTGTCGGCTTCCTCTTCGGCCTCGGTGCGCT
>Ga0302311_10005927_pt1 | contig 12796 bp, 14 predicted proteins | sample III_Palsa_N1_3_FD_200449 | JGI IMG/M metagenome (GOLD analysis project Ga0302311, IMG submission 200449) | Peat permafrost microbial communities from Stordalen Mire near Abisko, Sweden - III_Palsa_N1_3 | ecosystem: Environmental > Terrestrial > Soil > Palsa > Peat permafrost | place: Sweden... | reverse complement strand
AGAAGGACGTGAAGGACGGGGTGATCGCCTACAAGATCGCCGCCCACGCCGCCGACCTGGCCAAGGGCCACCCGGGCGCCCGGGCCTGGGACGACGCCCTTAGCCGCGCCCGCTTCGAATTCCGCTGGGAGGACCAGTTCAACCTTGGCCTCGACCCCGAGACGGCCCGCGAGTTCCACGACGAGACCCTGCCCAAGGAGGCGATGAAGACCGCCCACTTCTGCTCCATGTGCGGGCCGAAGTTCTGCTCGATGAAGATCAGCCAGGAAGTCCGCGACTACGCCGCGGCCAGAGCGCCGAACGAGGACGCCGCGAAAGGCATGGCCGAGATGAGCGAGAAGTTCAAAGCTGGCGGCGGGGAGATTTACGTCCCGGCGGAGTGAGAGCGCCGTTGCCGACCGGTCTTGAGCAGATGATCCGCGGACTCGATCGCGAAAAGGTCGAGCAGGCCATGCGCAATGCAGAGCGTGCACTTGCGGAGGGCCACCCCGACACGCGCGCCGGCCGATTCAATCCAAACCTTGGAAAGCCGGCCGATCCATCCTTCGGCAGGCCAGCCAAGGCTGATAGATCGCGCTGATCGAGCGGTTCAATCCTGGGAATTGTATGAGGCGCTGAACGGGTAAAAGCCTGGGTCCCGCCCTTCGGGTACGACGAGCCTCTACCCCTCGAACACCAGCGCTTCGATCCGCCCGTCCGGGTGCAGGCAGGCGCGCTTCATGCCCTGGGAGTTGTAGGGCATGGCGATGACGCCGGCGGCGTCCAGTGCGATGAGGCCGCCGTCGCCGCCGAGGGCGCCGATGCCCGCGATCGCCGCCGCGGTCGCCGCGTCCAGGCTTTCGCCCGCCAGCCGCATCCGCCAGGCGACCTGGGCTGCGGTATTGGTGCGGATGAAGTACTCGCCCTGGCCGGTGCAGGAGATGGCGGCCGTTCCGTCGGCCCAGGTCCCGGCCCCAATCAGCGGGCAGTCGCCAACCCGGCCCGGCAGCTTGTCGAACACACCGCCGGTGGAGGTGGCCGCCGCCAGCCGGCCGGCGCGGTCGAGCGCGACGCAGCCAACCGTACCGTGGGCGAGACCGGCTGAAGGGGCGTGATTGTCCTCGCCCGAGCCGGCGCGGGTGAACCAGGCCTCGGGATCGCCGATCGCTTCGAAGCCTTCCCGCCCGGCGAAGGCGGCTGCGCCATCGCCCGCCAGCATCACGTGCGGGGTCCGCTCCATCACTCCGCGCGCCACGGCGATCGGGCTCTGGTAGCCGACCAGCGCCGCCACCGATCCGGCGCGCTGATCCGATCCGTCCATCAGCGCCGCGTCGAGTTCATAGCGGCCGTCGAGATTGGGCGACGCGCCGCGTCCGGCCACATAGAGCCCCGAAGCCTCGAGCGCCGCCGTCACCTGGGTCACCACGTCGAGCGCCGAGGCGCCGGCGTTCAGCCGGTCGCGCGCCGCCTCGACCACGCCCTGCATGTGCGGAACCTCGCGGCTGTAGTCGCGTGAGCGCCGGGCCCCCGCGCCGCCGTGCAGCACCAGCGCCACGATCTCCTTGGCCATACCAAACCCTCTAATAGTCCTTGGCTTACAACGAACCGGTGGGTAGCGTCCGGCGCTCAAGAACACGACCCCTAAACTGAGGCCGAGGACCGATCCAATGAAGGCGATGCTCTCCACCCGCGTGGGCGGCCCCGACACCCTGGAGCTGACCGAACTGCCCGATCCCGTCGCCAAGCCCGGCGAGGTGGTGGTGCAGGTGAAGGCCTGCGGGGTCAACTATCCCGACGTGATCATCATCGAGGACAAGTACCAGTTCAAACCCGAGCGGCCGTTCGCACCCGGCGGCGAGCTGGCCGGGATCGTCGAGAGCGTCGGCGAGGGCGTCACCACCCTGAAGCCCGGCGACCGGGTGATCGGCCAGGCCGGCTGGGGCGGCATGTCGGAGAAGATCGCGCTGGCCGCCGCGCGCTGCACGCCGATGCCGGAGGGCATGCCGTTCGAAGAGGGCGCCGCCTTCTTCCTCACCTACGGCACCAGCTATCACGCGCTGAAGCAGCGGGCGTCGATCAAACCCGGCGAGAGCCTGCTGGTGCTGGGCGCCGCCGGCGGCGTCGGCCTGGCGGCCGTCGAGCTCGGCAAGGCCATGGGCGCAAGGGTGATCGCCGCCGCCTCGACCCAGGACAAGGTCGACCTGGCCCTCAAGCACGGCGCGGAATCGGGCGTGGTCTATCCCGCCGGTCCGTTCGACAAGGACAGCAAGAAGGCCCTCGGCGCCCTGTTCAAGGAAGCCGTGCCCAAGGACGGGGTGGACGTGGTCTATGACGCGGTCGGGGGCGACTATGCCGAGGCGTCCTTGCGCGCCATCGCCTGGGAGGGTCGTTTCCTGGTGATCGGCTTCCCGGCCGGCATTCCCGCCATTCCGCTGAACCTGACCCTGCTGAAAGGCTGCCAGATCGTCGGCGTGTTCTGGGGCGCGTTCACCACGCGCCAACCCAAGGACAATGCCGAGAACATCAAGGAGATGCTGCAGCTGTACGCCGACGGCAAGATCCGCCCGTTCGTCTCCTCGACCTATCCGCTGGCCGAGGCCGGCAAGGCCATCACCGAACTCGCCGAGCGCCGGGCCAAGGGCAAGGTCGTGGTGACCATGTGATCCGGGTCGGGCCGGGCCCGATCCGGACGTCAGAACCATAAAAAGGGAGAGAGCATGCCGGGACGTCTTGAAGGCAAGGTGGCGCTGATCACCGGCGGATGCTCGGGCATCGGGCTCGGCACGGTGGAGCTGTTCGTCGCCGAGGGGGCCAGGGTGGTCGCCGCCGACGTGCAGGACGCCAAGGGCGCCATCCTGGAGCAGCGCTTCCCGGACAAGGTGCGCTACGCCCACTGCGACGTGACCGACGAGTCCGAGATCGCGGCGGCGACGGCCCTGGCCGTGTCGGACTTCGGCGGGCTCGACATATTGTTCAACAACGCCGGTCACGGCGGCGCCATCGGCGGGGTGGAGGAGACCGACGCCAAGGCTTGGGACGACACCTTCGCCCTCCTGGTGCGCGGCCCGGCTATCGGCATGAAGCACGCCGTTCCGCTGATGAGGGCGCGGGGCGGCGGGGCCATCGTCAACACCGCCTCCATCGCCGGGCTGCAGGCGGGCTTCGGCCCCCTGGCCTATTCGGCGGCCAAGGCGGCGGTGATCCAGCTGACCCGCGTCGCGGCGGCGGAGCTGTCGCCGATGAAGATCCGGGTCAACGCCATCTGCCCGGGGCTGATCGCCACCTCGATCTTCGGCGCCTCCTTCGGCATGCCGCGCGAGGTCGCCGACCAGATGGCGGCGCAGATCGAAGAGGTGGCGCCGAAATTCCAGCCGGTGCCCAAGGCCGGCCTGCCCAACGATATCGCCGAAGCCGCACTGTACCTGGCTTCGGACGCCTCGGCCTTCGTCTCGGGCACGCACCTGGTGGTCGACGGCGGCCTGACCATCGGTCCGCGTAGCGCCTGGTCGCCGGACTCGGTCTCGCCGATCCTGGAAGCCCTCGGTATCTCGCCCGAACAGGCCCAGGCCATGCAGGCGGCCCGCAAGGCGGCGCTGGCGGCGGGCTAGAGCATGTCAGGCCCAAGTGGACCCGGTTTGACTGGCGTCGCCCTTCGGGTGGCCGCCCGGACATGCTCTAACTCTATAATTCTAGACCCTTTTTATCCGGATCGGATGAACCCATCTGATCCGGAAAGGGTCTAGTTCAGCCTGAGCCGCATCCGTTCGCGGGCGGCGCGGGCGGCGATGGTTGCGCCGCCGTCGAGCAACTGGGCGCGGCTGAGCGCCTCGAGCGCGCCGGTCAAAGCGCCCTGGCCCTCGCGCGCGGCCGCCACGTCGAGCCAGGGACGGTGGTCCTTGGGGTCGAGCAGGGCGCGGCGCAGGGCCGAGCGCTCGGCCCCGGCGAAGTCGCCGCGGCGGATGGCGCGGGCGAAGATGTTGTTCTCCAGCCGCATGGCCACGGTGCGGTCGGCGACCGGCGCCATCAACAGGTCGATGCGGTCGGCCACGTCGGGGGTCAGGCCCGCGGCGAAGGCGCGCTGGGTCAGCTCCGACGGCATGACGATCCGGCCGCCCTCGAACGGGTCGAGCGCCATCGGCCCCTGGTCGGTCTCGACGCGCAACAGGAAGTGGTTGGGGAAGTCGACGCCGCGGATGTCTACCGAACAGCGCCGCCCGGCCTCGATGTAGATCACGCCCAGGGCCACGGGCAGGCCCTTGCGCCGCCCACACACCTCGATCAGGTCGGCGTTGCGGGGGTCCTCGTAGGTCAGGTGGTCGCCGTTCAGCCCCATGTCGCTGCCGAGGGCCTCGCAAATTGCGTCTTCGGGCCGCTCGCGCTTCAGCCGTTCGCGAAGGCGCGCCGCCGCCTCGGCCACCAGGCTCCGCGATGGCTCCGGGTCCCGATCCGGATTCTCGTGCAGGGCGCAGTGCAGGGCGGCCTCGAACAGGGGAAAGCCCTCTTCGGACTGGGCGCCGGCGGCGGCGAGGGCGGCCTGGGCCTCTTCGCGCGTCATCGGCCGCCTCCGTCCTGCGGCCAGGCGTCCGGCAGATGGCGCGGCAGACCGCGGGGGCCAAAGGCGATCAGGTCGAGACGGATGGCGAGGCCGGCAAGGTCGGGCCGTCGTCCGGCCAGAGCCTCAGCGGCGGCGCGCAGCCGCGCGCGCTGGCGCTCGGTGACCGCGCCCAGCGCCTCGTCGAGTGTACGCCGACGCTTGACCTCGATCACCGCCAGCACCTGGCCGCGACGGGCCAGGAGGTCGATCTCACCCTGGGCGGCCGGGATGCGGAAGCCGAGCACGCGCCAGCCCGTGGCCATCAGCCAGAGAGCGGCCAGCACCTCGGCGCCGCGGCCGTCGCGCCGGGCCTTGGCCCCGCGTGCGCTGCGGATCGCGGTCCGGTCCCCCATCCTGGTCATCCGGGGAGGCCCCTCATGCGGCGCCCTTCAGTTCCAGGGCGCGGCGATAGAGGTCGCGCCGGTTCAGCCCCAGCGCCTTGGCCACCTCGGCCGCGGCGGCAGCCGGACCTTCGCGCTCCAGGGCTTCGAGCAAGGCCTGGTCGGCGTCGGCGGCGCTGGCGATGCGGGTCTCGCCGGGACCGACCACCACCACGATCTCGCCCTTGGGGCCGTGGCAGCGCGGATCGGCGGCCAGGGCCGCGAGGTCGCCGCGCACCGCGGTCTCGTAGAGCTTGGTCAGCTCGCGCGCCATCATCGCCGGACGCGGCCCCAGCACCGCGGCCATGTCGGCGAGGCTGTCGGCCAGGCGGGGTCCGGTCTCGTAGAACACCAGGGTGGCGCGGATCGGCGCCAGCTCTTCCAGGAAACTGCGGCGCGCGGCGGACTTCGGCGGCGGAAAACCGGCGAACAGGAAGCGGTCGGTGGGCAGGCCGGAGATCGACAGCGCCGCCAGCGCCGCTGAGGGACCAGGGATGGGGCTGACCAGCAGGCCCTGCTCCACCGCCGCCTTCACCAGCCGGTAGCCGGGATCGGAGACCAGCGGCGTACCGGCGTCCGAGACCAGGGCCACCCGCGCGCCGGCGGCGATACGCGCCAGCACCTGGGCCGTGCGGCTCTCGTCGGCGTGGTCGTCGTAGCGCTCCACGCGCGGCTTCAGACCATAGGCGGCGAGCAGTTTGGCGGTAACGCGGGTGTCTTCGGCCAGCACGAGATCGGCGCGGGAAAGGATGTCGCGCGCCCGCAGCGTCAGGTCGCCGAGGTTGCCGATCGGCGTCGCGGTGACATAGAGGCCCGGCGGCAACGGGGCCTGCGCCTCGGATCGCTCCCCGGCCGGACCTTCAAGCTGGACAGTCGCGCGACGCATAGGGATGAGTTTCAGCAGGTCGAGGGGTTCGCGAAAAGGGGGCGGCTTCGGCCAAGCTCAATATTCGCCCTGCTCAGCCGAGGATGAGACGTTCGGTCACGTGGTTCAGCACCAGCCGGCCGGCCGGCGTGGCCGTGAGACGACCGTCCGTGCGCACGAGATGACCCGATTCGACCAGGCTCTGCAGGTTCGCCGTCGGCAGCAGGGCGAGATCGGCCAGCGCCACCCCTTCGTCGGTGCGCAGGCCCATCAGCACGCGTTCCTCGGCCCGGTCGAGGGCGGTCATCTCGGTGAAGGCGGCGCCGACGCCGTGGGCGCCAACCCGGGCGATGTAGGCGGGGATCCGGCTTTCCGCCTCGCTCGCCAGCCGCACGCCGTCCGGCCGGGTCAGCCGGCCGTGGGCGCCCGGTCCGACACCGAGGTAGTCCTCGCCGCGCCAGTAGACGAGGTTGTGCCGCGCCCGCGAAGGCCGGCCACGCGCATGGTTCGACACCTCGTAGGCGTGGTAGCCCAAGGCCTCGAGCGTCGTCTGGGTGGTCTCGTAGAGCACGGCGCCGAGCTCTTCGTCGGCGGGGGCGAACCGGCCGCGCCGGATCGCCCGGTCGAAGGGCGTGCCGTGTTCGATGGTCAGTTGATAGGGCGACAGGTGTTCGGCGCCGAACCCGGCGGCGCGGCGCAGGGCGTCCGTCCATTGATCTACGCCCTGGCCCGGCAGGGCGTAGATCAGGTCGAGCGACAGGCGCGGAAAGACGACGGCCGCGGTCCGCACCGCGCGCAGGGTCTCGGCCGCGTCATGCGCCCGGCCGAGGAAGCTAAGGTGCGCATCGTCGAAAGCCTGGACGCCCAGGGACAGCCGCTCGACGCCGGCATCGCGGAAGGCGGCGAACCGGTCGGCCTCCGCATCGGTGGGATTGGCCTCGAGCGAGATTTCCACAGGCGTATCGCCGGGCCATAGCCGTTTGGCGGTTTCGACCAGGCGGGCGACCGCCTCGGGCGGCATGAGCGAGGGCGTGCCGCCGCCGAAGAACACCGAGACCAGGGTCCTGGGCCCGATCATCGCCGCCTGCGCCACAAGGTCCGCCACGATCGCCTCGACCAGCGCCGCTTCCTCGTCCGTCCGGCCGCGCGCACGCACCACGTTGAAGTCGCAGTAGGGACAGATCCGCGCGCAATAGGGCCAGTGGATGTAGACGCCGAGCGCTGGCGGTTCGGTCAAAACAGGGCGGCCTTGAGCTTGGCGAAGGCGACGGCGCGGTGGCTGATGGCGTGCTTCCGCTCCGGATCCATCTCACCGAAGGTTTCGCTCTCGCCCACGGGCAGGAAGATCGGGTCGTAACCGAAGCCGCGCGTTCCCCGGCCCGGGAAGACCAGCGTCCCGTCTACCGTCCCCTCCACGGCCACGACGGCCCCTTGCGGCCAGGCGACGGCGAGGGCGGAATGGAAACGGGCGGAGCGATCAGCCGACCCCGACGCCGCGACCGCCTGCCCGACCTTGGCCATGGCGAAGACGAAGTCGCGCGTTCCCTCCGGCGTCTCCGCCCAGCGCGCCGACAACACGCCGGGCGCCCCGCCGAGGGCCGCGACCGACAGGCCGGAGTCGTCGGCGATGGCGATCCGGCCGGAAGCGTCCGCCGCGGCCCGCGCCTTCAGCACCGCATTGCCGACGAAGGTCCGCTCCACCTCCGCGGGCTCGGGCAGGCCGAGGGCGCCGGCGGCGAGCACCTCGAACCGGCCGTCGAGCAGGGCGGCGATCTCCTTGGCCTTGCCGGGATTGTGGGTGGCGGAGACCAGGACGGTCCCGAAATCGAGCTTCAAAGCCATGCCGAGCGCCTTACCGGAGTTTCACTTAGTTGCATCGATTTAATATCGTTTTCCGATATGTAATTTGATCGCTTATCGATGCGAGCCTATTCCTTCCGCCATGGACGGCCGCGGTGGCCACCCATAGCACAAAGGAAAAAGACCATGTCCGCTCTGAATATCGTCGACCGTTTCGCCAGCCCCATCGTGGCTTCCCTGATGCTCGCCGCCCTGCCGCTGGCCTTCGTCGGCTTCTTCATCCAAGGCTTCTGAGCTTTGCCGGCGAAGACCCCGAACCGCGCATCCAACGCCCCCCTTGGTCAACCCCTCCATTGACGTCGCCATTCCGCCTTGCAAGGTGCGGGTATGCCTCTGGCCAGTCCGCCGGGGCCGCGACGGGAGGCGCTGGATGCGCGCGTTAGGACCGGGGTCGGTCGCCAGTCTTCTGAAGATCGCGCTGGATTGCGCCTATGTGGCGCTGTGGCTCGTGGGCGGCGCGCTCGTGGTCTTCATGATCGGTTCGCTGCTCGTCATGCCCTTCATCCAGAACGTCGGCCACGGCGTGGTCACGCTGAACGGGCGCCCTGAGGACGTGGGGCTGCTGCTGCATCGCTGGCCCGCCCTCGAAGCCTTCCTGTTTTCGAGCGCCCTCTACATCGGGGCGCTGATCGTCATCACCAATCGCCTCCGCCGCGTGTTCGAGACCCTGACCCGGGGCGACCCTTTCCGGCCCGAGAACGTCGGACGCCTACGCGTGGTCGGCGCCTCGCTGATCGGCCTCGAGGCGGTCGGCTATCTGATCCGCATGTCGGTGCTGTGGCTGGCGCCCGAAGCCGGCGACGGCCTCCGCTTTTCCATCAGCCTGTCCGGCTGGTTCGCCATCCTCGCCGTGTTCGTGCTGGCCGAGGTGTTCCGCGAGGGCGCCCGTCTGCGCTCGGACGCGGAACTGACCATCTGAGCGCCGCCCCATGCCAATTCGTGTGAACCTCGACCGGGTGCTGGTGGAGCGGCGCATGTCGCTGACCGAGCTCGCCGACCGGGTCGGCGTGACCATCGCCAACCTGTCGATCCTGAAGACCGGCAAGGCGCGGGCGATCCGCTTCTCGACCCTGGACGCCCTCTGCCGCGAGCTGGATTGCCAGCCCGGCGACCTGCTGCGCTTCGACCCCGGCCCCGCCGACGCTTATGAGGACGAGGCGGAGATGATGGTCGAGGATTAGCTGTTTGCGGAAGTGGCCGGCCCCAGCCCACGCCACAGGTCGAGCCGGCGCATGGCCTTGCCCGGCAGGGCGGAGAAGCGGCCGAGCGGCAGGGCCTCGGCGGCGCGGCGCACCTCGTACTGGGCGGCGCGCATCAGGGTGGCCGGCGCGAAACGGCCGACGAAGCCATGGCCGATCGGCCGCTGGGTGTTGGCCAGCGACAGCTTGAACCGATAGTCGCCGGGGCCGAGATCGACCTCGGCCATGCCGCGATCGGCCGCCCAGCGCAGCACCTCGGTGATCAGCACCACACCGGGCGAATAGCGCTGCAAGCCCTCGTCGTGGGCGATGAACCAGGCGTGGGCGATCGCCGGCGTGCTGAGGGCGAAATGGGCGGCGGCCAGCTTGCCGCCGGCGTGCAGGGTGAACAGCACGCCGCGGAGCGCCGGATCCTGGCCCTCGAACAGGCTGCGCAGCAGTTTCGGCGGCCAGTCGCAGGCCAGGACATCGGTCTGGCCGGTCTCGGCGTACTGGGCCTGTTTCCAGGCGAGCAGCTGTTCGAAGTCGGCAGTCGACGCGCTCTCGGCCGTGAACACGACCTCGCCCTGCTCGCGTTCGAGCTTGCGGCGCTTCTTGGCGCAATCCTTGAGGATGTCGGTGCCGGCGGCCTGACGATCGGCGGCGTAGGCGTCGTGACCCTGGCGCAGGTCGATCACGTGTGAGACCGCCCGGCCGCGCACGCAGTTCGAGAACCCGGGCGCTTCGAGCATCAGGGAGGTGAAATCCAGCCGCTGGACGCCCAGGGCGTTGACCAGCCGGCGGCAGTCGACCTCGGTGTCGGCGGCGGCGACGAGGCCCTGGTAGTCGCACAGGGGCGCGCCGACCGGCATGGCCGTCACCCGCCCGACCCGCGCCGGCAGGAAGGCCTTGGCTTCGCCGCCGTCACGCAGGACGGCGACCTTGGCGCGCGCGGCGTCCGGACCGCCGGACCGCGCCACAGCCTGCACCCAGTGCGGCGACAGGAAGGGGCTCGACAACGGTCCCTGGCCCTGCAGGCGCGTCCAGGCGTCGATGTCGTCGGCGCCAAGCTCGAGCGCGGGGACGAGGTCGATCGACATACAGGTCTCCAAACGGAGCAATCACGCTTAACTGATCAAGCTTTAAGCAAGATTGACGCCAGCGATCTGATGTCAGCCCGCCTGATCGAGCAGTCGCAGGATCGCCTGTTGGGCCTGGGGCTCCGAGAGGGTGGGCGCATGGCCGACGCCTGGGATCTCCACATAGTCCATGCCGGGCGCCAGCAGCTGCATCTCGTTCACCGTGCCGCGGTCGAGAATGTCCGACTGCGCGCCGTGGACCAGCAGCACCCTTCGGCCGGCGCTGAGGCCGATGAAGAAGCCGGTCAGGTCCGGCGCCGGGGCCCCCGCCGCCGCCGCGATCGGGACCGAGATCTTCGGATCGTAGGCCAGCCGCAGGCCGCCGCCGGGCGCCGGCTCGAACAGCCGGCGGGCGAAGGCCAGCCAGTCGGCGTCGGTGAAGTGCGGAAACGCCACGCCGTTGGTCGCCCTGGCGTAGGCGGCCGCCGCCGCCCAATCCTTCACCGGCTCGCCGCCGCCGACATAGCCGCTGATCCGGGCCAGGCCCTCGGGCGCGACACGGACGCCGACGTCGTTCAGCACGGCCGCCTCGATCATGTCCGGGCGCAGCGAGGCCAGCACCATGGCGATGATCCCGCCCATCGAGGTGCCGATGAACACCGCGCGGGTGATTCCGGCGATGTGCAGCAGCGCGATCAGATCCTGGGCATAGGTCCCGGGGTGATATCGGAACGGATCCGAATCCCAATCTGAGAGTCCGCGACCACGCACGTCCACCGCCAGCACCCGCCGGCCCTGGGCGGCGATCCATGGGGCCAGGTCTTCGAAATCGGCAGCGTTGCGGGTCAGGCCATGCAGGCAGATCACCGGCACCTTGGCGTCGCCGTCACCGCCGCCGTAGTCGCGGGCGTGCAGCTTGAGATCGTCGACCGACCACCAGCGATCGGCATAAGTGTGAGGCGCGGCCTTCACCTCGGCCGGATGCGCCGGATGATGGCGCACGGCTGGCCGCTTGGTCCTTATCCGCTTCAGGAAGCCGGCCATCATCCCCTCCCGCCCACAGGCTTGGGGGCCTTATAGCCGCGAAATCACCCGGTGCATGCGGCGCGAGGGCGAGACCGCGAGCGGCGCGGCATTGCGGAGGCGGAAATCGGTCGGCGTGGCCAGGAGGTCGAAGGCGTCGGCCCGCTCCACCTTGACCGTCACGAACTCTCCGACCTTGAGCGCATGGCCAGGACGGACGAACACCTTGCCGTCGATCTCGGGCGCATCGCCCTTGGAGCGGGCCACGGCCACGCCGTCGGCGCGGACCTCATCCACCAGCACCTGCAGGGTGCGGCCGACCTTCTGCTTCAGCTTCGCCCGGCTGATCCGCGCCGAGGTGGCCATGAAGCGCTCGCGACGCGCCTGCTTGACCTCTTCCGGCACATGGTCCGGCAGGGTCTGAGCGGCGGCGCCCTGGACGTTCTCGTAGGCGAAACAGCCGACCCGATCGAGCTCGGCCTCCTCCAGCCACTGCAAGAGGTAGTCGAAGTCCGCCTCGGTCTCGCCCGGGAAGCCGACTACGAAGGTGGAGCGGAGGGTCAGGTCAGGGCAGATCTCGCGCCACTTGCGGATCCGGTCGAGGGTCTTGGCCTCGTTGGCCGGCCGCCGCATGGCCTTCAGCACGCCCGGCGCGGCGTGCTGAAGCGGGATGTCGAGGTAGGGCAGGATCTTGCCCTCGGCCATCAGCGGGATCACCGCATCGACATGCGGGTAAGGATAGACGTAGTGCAGCCGCACCCAGACGCCGAGTTCGCCGAGCCCGCGGCACAGGTCCTCGAGGTTGGCCTTCCAGGTCTGGCCGCGCCAGTCGCCGGCGGCGTATCTGAGGTCGAGCCCATAGGCGGAGGTGTCCTGCGCCACCACCAGGAGCTCCTTCACCCCGGCGTCGACCAGGGCCTCGGCCTCGGCCAGCACCTCGGCGACGGCGCGCGAGGCCAGATCGCCGCGCAGGCTCGGAATGATACAGAAGGCGCAGCGGTGGTCGCAGCCTTCGGAGATCTTGAGGTAGGCGTAGTGTTTCGGCGTCAGCCGCACGCCGGCGGGCGAGACCGGGACCAGTTCGGCGAAGGGATCGCGGGGCGCGGCGCCATGGATGGCGTCCATCACCGCGTCATAGCGGTGCGCGCCGGTGATGGCGGCGAGCGAGGGAAAGCGCTCGCGCAGCATGGCCTCCTCGGCGCCCATGCAGCCGGTGACGATTACCGGCCGGCCCGACGCCTGGGCCTCGGCGATGGCGTCGAGGCTCTCCTCGCGCGCGGAGTCGATGAAGGCGCAGGTGTTGACGACAATGGCGTCCGAGCCCTCGTAGGTCGGCGAGGTTTCATAGCCCTCGGCCTTCAGGCGCGTCAGGATCCGCTCGCTATCGACCAGCGCCTTGGGGCAGCCGAGGCTGACCATCCCGATCTTCTTCGGGCTGGGAGAATGGCCTGGATCGTGCATGGCGGGCGCCTATAGCCCAATCGGGGCCAGAAGTCACACGCCTGTCGCCGAACCGCGGTTACCCGTTGTCGGCGATCCCCTCTTGAGCTTAAGGCGTGTATAGAAATTGGTATGGTCGGTTCTGGGGCGTCCGTGGGGGAGCGCCGACCGGCACGGCATGGAGCTTAGCCTTGGCGCGCATCACCCTTCGACAACTGTTGGACCATGCGGCGGAGCACGACTACGGCCTGCCCGCCTTCAACATCAACAACATGGAGCAGGGCCTCGCGATCATGGAGGGCGCCGACGAGCTGGACGCCCCGGTGATCATCCAGGCCAGCCGCGGGGCGCGCACCTACGCCAACGACATCATGCTGGCGCGCCTGATCGACGCCCTG
>Ga0302311_10005926_pt1 | contig 12798 bp, 14 predicted proteins | sample III_Palsa_N1_3_FD_200449 | JGI IMG/M metagenome (GOLD analysis project Ga0302311, IMG submission 200449) | Peat permafrost microbial communities from Stordalen Mire near Abisko, Sweden - III_Palsa_N1_3 | ecosystem: Environmental > Terrestrial > Soil > Palsa > Peat permafrost | place: Sweden... | reverse complement strand
ACTTGTTGCCGGCCGCCTTGTAGCGGTCGATGGCGGCCTTCAGCTCGCCGGTCTGCTCGCAGCTCGCGCCGCACTCGGCCGACAGCGTCGCCAGCCGCGCCTGGGCCTTGGCCAGGTCGCCCTTCATGAGATAGAGCTCGCCGGAATATTCGAGCGTGTTGCGATGGTGCGGATCGATGCGCAACGCCGCGTCGTAGTACTTCTCGGACGCCGCCAGGTCGGGCGTCTTGCTCTTGCGCAGCACGAAGCCCATGAGGTTGTTCCAGTCGGCGCTGCCGGTGTCGTTGACGCGGCGCAGCTCGTCGAGTGCGGCGCTCCACTGGCGCGCGGCGATCAGCGCGCGGGCCTGGCCGAGCTTGTCGGCCGTCGCGGCGTGCACCGGCGGTGCGGCGGGCGCGTCGTCCGAGGCGAGCGCGAAGGACGGCGCGAGCGCGGCGGCGGCGAGGGTCAGGGCGAAGGTGTGTCGTGCGGTCATGCTGGGGTTCCTCTGGTTTGCGCCGATGGTAGGTCGGCGCCGGCGTCCCGACGATTACGGCCCATTACACGCCCGACCGGACCGGCGTCGCGCGTCACGCGCGCTGGCGCGCGGGCCTGTCGACGCTGAAGCCCTCGGCCAGGGCCTCGCGCCAGTAGCCGATGAATGCCTGCACCGCGCGCGGCACCACCGGGCTGTACGGCCGGATCGCGTAGAGGTGCTCGCCGAAGGCGCCCACCGGCTTCCATTGCGGCAGCACCAGCTGCAGCTTGCCGGACTGCACGGCGGCCTGGGCGCTGAAGTCGGGCAGCAGCGCGATGCCCAGGCCGGCGAGCGCGGCCTCGCGCAGCGCCTCGCTGTTGTTGGCCGCGAAGACGCCGCGGACGCCGACGCTCACCCGGCCCGCGCCCTTGGCGGCTTTCGAAGCGGCCGGATCCGGCTCGAAACTCCAGGTCGGCGTGTCGCCCGGCCGCAGGTAATGCAGGCAGTCGTGCGACGCGAGGTCGGCCGGCTTCGCGGGCACGCCCGCGCGACGCAGGTACGCGCGCGAGGCGACGAGCCAGCTGCGCGTGGCGCACAGCGGCCAGGCGACGTGGGTATCGGGCGGCGCGGCGGTGTGGCGCAGCGCGACGTCGAAGCCCTCCTGCGCCATCGCGACGAGGCGATCCGACAGCTCCAGTTCCACGCGCACCTGCGGATACGCGCGCAGGAAGCCGGACAGCCGCGGCACGATCTGCTGCCGACCGAGCGCCACCGGCGCGCTGACGCGCAGTACGCCGTGCGGCTCGCCGACCCGGTCCTGCACGCCGGCGAAGCCCTGCTCGATCTGCGCGAACGCTTCGCGCGTGGCTTCGACCAGCCGCTCGCCGGCCTCGGTCAGCCGCACGCTGCGCGTCGTGCGGCGCACCAGAGGCAGGCCGGCGGCGCGTTCGAGTTCGGCGACGCGCTGGCTCATCGCGGCCTTGCTCAGGCCCAGGCGTTGCGCCGCGGCGGTGAAGCTGCCGGCGCTCTGCAGCACGCCCAGGCCGTGCACATGGGACCACAGGGACTCGATCTTGCGGGTGTCCATCGTTGTTCCGGATTTCAGGTGATCCATTGTTCATCCAAACGAACAGTGAATCCAGTGCCGCGCTCTTCCCGCGCGCGGATCGAATGCCTAGACTCGTCATTCGCCAACGATTCGCCAGGAGACCGCCATGTCCACGCCCGCCTTCTCGTCCCACACGCCCGTCGGCCACTTCATCGGCGGCGAGCACGCCGTGAACGCAGACGCGCGCAAGCAGTCGGTCTTCAACCCGGCCACCGGTGCCGTCGCGCGCCAGCTGCACCTGGGCACGGCCGCGGACGTCGACGCCGCCGTCGCCGCCGCGAGCAAGGCGTTCGAGGGCTGGTCCAACACGCCGCCGATCCGCCGCGCCCGCGTGCTCAACGCGTTCCTCGCGTTGCTCAACGAGCATCGCGACCAGCTCGCCGCGATGATCACCGCCGAGCACGGCAAGGTCTTCTCCGACGCGCAGGGCGAGGTGATGCGCGGGATCGACGTCGTCGAGTTCGCCTGCGGCATCCCGCAGCTGCTCAAGGGCGACTACACCGACCAGGTGTCCACCGGCATCGACAACTGGACGATGCGCCAGTCGCTGGGCGTCGTCGCCGGCATCACGCCGTTCAACTTCCCGTTCATGGTGCCGTGCTGGATGTTCCCGGTGGCGATCGCCTGCGGCAATTGCTTCATCCTCAAGCCGAGCGAGCGCGACCCGTCGCCCAGCCTGCTCATCGCCGAGCTGCTGCAGCGCGCCGGCTTGCCGGACGGCGTGTTCAACGTCGTGCAGGGCGACAAGGCCGTCGTCGACGCGCTGCTGACGCATCCCGACGTCAAGGCCGTGTCCTTCGTCGGCTCGACGCCGATCGCGCAGTACATCTACGAGACCGGCGCCCGCCACGGCAAGCGCGCGCAGGCGCTGGGCGGCGCCAAGAACCACATGGTCGTGATGCCGGATGCCGACATCGAGCAGGCCGTCGACGCGCTGGTCGGCGCGGCCTACGGCTCGGCGGGCGAGCGCTGCATGGCGATCTCGGTGGCGGTGCTGGTGGGCGATGTCGCCGACAGGCTGCTGCCCAAGCTCGCGGAGCGCGCGAAGAAGCTCGTCGTCGACAACGGCATGAACCCGGCAGCCGAGATGGGTCCGGTCGTGACGCAGGAGGCGCTGCAGCGCATCGAGGGCTACATCGACATCGGCGTCAAGGAGGGCGCGACGCTGCTGGTCGACGGCCGCGGCCACAAGGTGTCGGGCCACGAGAACGGCTTCTTCACCGGTGGCACCCTGTTCGACCACGTCACGCCGCAGATGCGCATCTACAAGGAAGAGATCTTCGGCCCGGTGCTCGCCTGCGTGCGCGTCAACGACTTCAGCACCGCCGTCGACCTTGTCAACGCGCACGAGTTCGGCAACGGCGTCGCCTGCTTCACCAGCGACGGCAACGTCGCGCGCGAGTTCGCGCGCCGCATCCAGGTGGGCATGGTGGGCATCAACGTGCCGATCCCGGTGCCCATGGCCTGGCACGGCTTTGGCGGCTGGAAGAAGAGCCTGTTCGGCGACATGCACGCCTACGGCGAAGAGGGCGTGCGCTTCTACACGAAGCAGAAGAGCGTGATGCAGCGCTGGCCGGCATCGATCGGCAAGGGCGCCGAGTTCGTGATGCCGACGGCCAGGTGACGCCTCAGAACCTGTGAATGAATCCGACGCGACCGAGCGGGCCGTCAAAACGCGTCCGATCAAGGCGCAAAGCGCAGACGTAGCTCGGGCTACGGCGAGCATTTGCAACGCAGAGCGGGCGTGTTTTGACGGGACGAGCGGGCGTGGCGGGTTCGTTCACAGGTTCTCAGCGGGCGATCTCGCTGCGGAACGCCTCGAACGCCGTCCAGCCCGGATCCGCCCCGACATCGGCCTTGACGGGGAAGGCCGGATGGTCGCGCAAGGCCTTCTTCATGCGCGCCAGGAACTCGTCGCCGGAGCGGGCGTAGTAGACCCAGGCGCGCACGCCGTCGCCGGTGGTGACCAGTGCCAGGTTCGAGAACCCGTCGCCCTCGACGGCCGGCGCCAGCGCATCCTCGAGTTCGTCCATGCCGGCCTTGTCGTCGTCGGTCGGCATGCCGTTGTTGGCGTCGGCGTCGTAGTGCCAGGTGAGGGTGACGCGGTCGGGCTGCCGGTCCCGTTCGCCCGCTTTCGGCCCGAGTGTCTCGATGTAGCGGCAGATGACCGTCCCGTGCCCGTTGTTGACCGTCGCGATCGCCCAGGCCTCCTTGGTCGCGGCGCTTGCCGCGGCGTCCGGCGCGGAAGGCGCCGCGCCGGCGGCGGTCGTGACGGCAAGGGCGAGCAGCAGGGCGAGGCGCAAGGTCGGCATCCGGAAGGGGTGGCGCGAACAGCGCGCGAACGCGATTCTGCCGCACGGGCTTTCGGCCGGCCGCGCCGCGCCTCGCGTCTAATGGCGGCATGAACACCGCACCGCCCCGTGTCCTGCTGATCACCGGCGCCAGCCGCGGCATCGGCGCCGCCTGCGCCTTGCGCGCCGCCGATGCCGGCTGGGATGTCGGCGTCAACTTCCAGCGCGACGAGGAGGCCGCCGAACGGGTGGTCGCTCAGGTGCGCGCGCGCGGGCGGCGCGCCTGCGCGTTACGCGCGGACGTGGCCAGCGAAGGCGCGATCGAGGCGATGTTCAAGGAGCTCGACGCCGAGCTCGGGCCGCTGGGCGGGCTGGTCAACAACGCCGGCATCGTCGACGTGGCGTCGCGGGTGGACGAGATGTCCGCGCGTCGCGTCGCGCGCATCTTCAACGTCAACGTGGTCGGCGCCTTCGTGTGCGCGCGCGAGGCGGTACGGCGCATGAGCACGCGCCACGGCGGGCGCGGCGGGGTGATCGTCAACCTGTCCTCGGTCGCGGCGCGCGTGAGCTCGCCCGCGATCTACGTGGACTACGCGGCCAGCAAGGCGGCGATCGACAACTTCACGCTGGGCCTCGCGCGCGAGGTGGCCGAGGAAGGCATCCGGGTCAACGGCGTGCGCCCCGGCATCATCGAGACCGACATCCACGCCACCAGCGGCATGCTGCAGCGGGCGCGCGACGCCGTCGACGCGATCCCGCTGAAGCGCATGGGCACGGCCGACGAGGTCGCCCAGGCGGTCGCGTTCCTGTTGTCGGACGCGGCCGGCTACGTCACCGGCGCGACGCTGGACGTGGCCGGCGGACGCTGACCGACTGCCGGGCGCGTTATCCGCGGTTTCGCGTCGCCAGCGCGGCAATGCTTGGCATTCCCTCGGTTTTAGAGGCATCTCCCTGTGAGATGCATCACGTTGAGTGGGGTTCACCTAGGTCAGACCCTAGCCGATGCGGGGCCGCTGGCCCCAATAATCCGGCCTGTCGGTGGGTTAGGGAAAAAATCATGAAATTGATTCGCAGCGTTTCGGCCATCGTGGCCGCGATGGCCTTCGGGCTGGGTTCGTCCGCGGCGCTCGCCGGGGTCCTCAACGTCAGCTTCGGCGCCGAGGACAACGCGCAGCGCGAGGCGTTCAAGACGCTCGTGAACGACTTCCACGCCGCCAACCCCGACGTCGACGTGCACCTGACGATCCAGGACCTGCCCGCGTACCGCAAGATGCTGCCCGGCACGCTGGACAACGACGCGGCGCCCGACGTCTTCAACTGGTACGCCGGCGACCAGATGCGCATGATGGCGCAGCGCGGCGAGCTCGACGACCTCAGCGACCTGTGGAAGGCCAACACCTGGTGGAACACGTTCCCCAGCGCGGCCGTCACGGTCGGCGGCAAGCAGTTCGCGCTGCCCTACCAGTACTACCCGTGGGGCCTGTTCACGCGCCGCGACGTGCTCGAGCGCGCCGGCATCCATGAGCCGCCGCACGACCTGAGCGCGATCATGACGGCGTGCTCCAAGCTGCGCAAGGCCGGCTTCACGCCGATCGCCCTCAACGCCAAGGACGGCTGGGCGCTGGCCGCGTGGTTCGACTTCATCGACATGCGCGCCAACGGCTTCGAATATCACCAGAGCCTGCTCGACGGCAAGGCGTCGTACAACGAGAGCAATGTCCGCCGCGCGTTCGCGATGTGGAAGCAGCTGATCGACGCCAAGTGCTTCGATCCGAACGCGCTGGCCGTCGACGAACACGGCGCGAAGGCCGACCTGTACGCCGGCCGCGCCGGCATGATCCTGATGGGCACCGTGGTCAGCGCCAGCTTCCCCGACATCGTCCGCCCGGTCATCGACTACGAGCGCTTCCCGACCATCGACAGCGGCCAGCCGCCGTCCGAGGCCGCGCCGACCGACACCTTCCACGTCGCCGCGCACGCGAAGAACAAGGCCGACGCGCGCCGCTTCCTGAAGTTCGCCGGCAGCAGCGCGGCCAATGCCAAGCTCGCCAAGTCGCTCGGCTCGTTCCCCACCAACAAGTTCGCGCCGGTGGCCGGCACGGTGCTCGACCTCGCGTCGTACAAGGTGCTGACCGACGCCAAGACGAACCTCGTGCAGGGCTTCGACCGCGACGTCCCGGCCGACATGGCCGTCGCCGGCGACAAGGGCTTCCAGGAGTTCTTCGCCCGGCCCGACCAGATGTACGCGGTGATGAGCCGCCTCGACGCCGTGCGCGGCACCGCCTACGCCGCGGTGACCGAGACGCCGGTCGCGCCGGCCAAGGGCCGCAAGAACTGAGCGCCCCGAACCCACGCTGCTGACAGAACGCTGTCAGCAGCCCTCGCGCAGCATGGCGGCCTGTTCAACGAAAGGCCTGCCATGATCCGCAATGCCATCCACTGGTTCGAGATTCCCGTCGCCGACATCGACCGCGCCCAGCATTTCTACGAGACGCTGCTGGCCCGTTCGCTGCGGCGCGAACAGGCCGGCCCACAGACGCTGGCCATCTTCCCGTACGAAGTCGGCACGGGCGTCGGCGGCATGCTGAAGCTGGACGATGCCTCGACCGCCCCCGCCACGGGCGCCACGCTGGTCTACCTCGACGCCAGCCCGTCGCTGGACGCCGTGCTGTCGCGCGCCGGCGAGCTGGGCGCGCGGATCGTGCAGCCCAAGACGGAATTGCCGAACGACAACGGCTTCACTGCCCACCTCCTCGACACCGAAGGCAACCGCATCGGCCTGCATTCCCCCAGGGCCTGAGCCTTCTAAACTCGGGCCATGCGCCGTGCCGACCGCCTCTTCCGAATCGTCCAGCTGCTGCGCGGCCGGCGGCTGTCGACGGCCGCGTGGCTGGCGGAAAAGCTCGAGGTGTCCGCACGCACCGTCTACCGCGACGTGGCCGACCTGCAGGCGCAGGGCGTGCCGATCGACGGCGAAGCCGGCGTCGGCTACCGGCTCGTCAGCGGCTTCGACCTGCCGCCGCTGATGTTCACGACGCTGGAGGCACAGGCGCTGGTCGCGGCGGTGCGGCTGGCGCAGAGCCGTCTGGATCGCGCGCTGGCGCTGGCCGCCGAGGACGCGCTCGGCAAGATCGTCGGCGTGCTGCCGCCCGCGGCGCGCGCCGCGGCCGAGGCGCTGCCGCTGTTCGCGGCGCCATGGGACAACGACCACGAGGGCATGGAGCGGCTGGGCGTGCTGCGCGACGCGGCCTCGATGCGCCGGCGCATCCGCTTCGACTACGAGGACGCGCAGGGCGCGGCCACCTCGCGCATCGCGCGCCCACTGGGCTGCTATCACTGGCGCGCGGTGTGGACGCTCGCGGCCTGGTGCGAACACCGCACCGCGTTCCGCAGCTTCCGCATCGACCGCATGCGCACCCTCGACGTGCTGGACGTCTTTCCCGACGAGCCCGGCCGCACGCTGCCGGACTTCCTGCGCCAGGCCAAACGCGATTGGTCATCGGCCGCGGCACCCCCCTAGATGTAAAGCCCCCTTTCCATGGAAAGGGGGCTTTACATCCCGCCGGAACGTCTCCACAATGGAAAGCATCCTTTCCACGGAGGTGTTTCGAGATGAAAAGCAGGCCCTATCAAAAAGAGCTCTGGACGGCACTGGCTGTCTACGGCGCTATGCTGGTCGGCTCGATCCAGCTGCTGACGCACCTGGACGTCGCGCGCCCCTGGCGCGACCTGATCGCGCTGAGTCCGATGCTGCCCGCGGCCGCCACGGCCTGGGTCGTGCTGCGCGAGCTGCGCCGCATGGACGAACTGCAGCGGCGCATCCAGCTCGAGGCGCTCGGCTTCTCGTTCGCCGGCACCGCGATCCTCACGTTTTCCTACGGCTTCCTCGAGGGCCTGGGCTACCCGCGCCTGTCGATGTTCACGGTGTGGCCGATCCTGGCCGCGCTGTGGATCGTCGGCCTCGTGCTCGCTCGCAGGCGCTACCAATGAGGAACCGCGTGCGCGAACTGCGCACCGAGCGCGGCTGGTCGCAGGCCGAGCTCGGCGAGCGCCTCGGCGTGTCGCGACAGACGGTCAACGCGATCGAGAACGAACGCTACGACCCGAGCCTGCCGCTCGCGTTCCTGATCTCCAAGGCCTTCGGCCTGCCGATCGAACAACTCTTCTTCGAGGACAACTGACATGAGCCATTCCTGGATGCCGCCGCTGCGGCAAGCCGCCGCATGCGCGCAACGCGCCGTCCAAGCCGCCTCCGTGCGCTTGGCCGTCGTCGTGGCAATCGTGGCGGCCGTCGCGAGCCCGGCGCATGCCGCCGCGCCGTTCGAGGTGCGCGTCACCGGCACGGGCCCGGACGTGCTGCTGATCCCGGGGCTCGCGTCGTCCGGCGCCGCATGGGACGACACGCTCCCGGCCCCCGGCGCGGTGCGCATGGACAGCGCCACGCCGCAACAGCTGCACGACTTCGCGCCGCAGATGCGCGCGCAGCTGATGGCGCACGACGCCGCCGCCTACGCCACGGGCCAGGCGCAGCAGATCGCGAGGCTGGTCAGCGCGCCCGCGGACGTCGCGCGCGTGCAGGCGTGGGGCCGGCAGTCCGACCGCGCCGTCGTGATCGACGCGATGACCGACATGATCGGGCTCGACCTGCGCCCGCAGCTGTCCGCCGTCCGCGCACCGAGCTCGTGAGGGGCTCGTGGATCGCGTACAAGGACGTCAGCACGCTGCAGGCCTTCGTCCAGCAAGGGCGCGCGCCGGCTTGCATGCAAGAACGGCGACCGTCGCGTAGAGTCGGCGGATGCCCCTGACCCACCTGCTGCTCGCCCTGTCCGTCGTCGCGGTCTGGGGCACGAACTTCGTCGTCATCCGCTGGGGCCTCGACGCCTTCGCGCCCTACACGTTCGCGGCGCTGCGCTACACCTTCTCGTTCCTGCCGTTCATCTTCTTCGTCAGGCGGCCGGCGATGACGTGGACCAAGCTGGCGGCCTTCGGCGTGCTGATCGGCGTCGGCCAGTTCGGGCTGCTGTTCTGGGCGATGCGCTCGGACATCTCGCCCGGCCTCGCGTCGCTGGTGATCCAGTCGCAGGTGTTCTTCACGATCGGGCTGTCGGCCATGATGTATCGGGACCGGCTCAAGGCGTTGCAATGGCCCGCGTTCGCGCTGGCCGTGGGCGGACTCGCGGTCGTGGCGTCGCATGTGTCCACGAAGTCCGGCGTGACGGCGTTCGGCGTGGTGCTGGTGATCGGCGCGGCCGTCGCCTGGTCGCTGTGCAACCTGATCGCGCGCGCCGCCGGACGCGTCGACGCGCTCGGCTTCATGGTGTGGTCGAGCCCGTTCGCGGCGGTGCCGTTGTGGATCATCGCGCTGCTGCAGAACGGCACCCGGCCGGTGCTGGACTCGCTGACGCAGGCCGGCATCGTGCCGTGGCTCGCGGTGGCCTGGCAGGCGATCGGCAACACGCTGTTCGGCTACGGCGCGTGGAACTGGCTGCTCGCGCGGCACAGCCCGTCGGCCGTCACGCCCACCGCGCTGCTGGTGCCGGTGTTCGGCATGACCGCGTCGGCACTGGTGCTGAACGAAGGCCTGCCGATGTGGAAGCTGGGGGCCGCGGCGCTGGTGATGGGCGGGCTCGCGGTGAACCTGATGGCCACGCGCAGGAAAGCCTAGGCGATCGCGACCTTCAGCTTGGCGGCCCAATGCCGTGTCAGCGGCGTCACCGGCTTGGCCAGGCAGCGCTCGTTGAGCACCGCGCGGCCGACGTGCGGCAGCTTGCTGGTGGACGCGCAGTGCATCAGCGTCTGCGCAACGAGGTCGCGCCGCACGTGGCTGCCGCCGAGGCGCGCGGCCGATTCGTGCACGAGGTACAGGCCGCGCACGGCGGCGTCGGTCTCGCCGCGCTCGGACGCCAGCAGCGCGCGCATCAGCGGCAGGCCCAGGTCGCGCGCGACGGCGTGGTTGCTGCGTGCGCCCTCCTCGGCGCGCATCACGCGCTCGGCGCAGCGCGCCACCCAGCCCTCGGCCTGCGCGCGTTCGCCCGCGCCCAGCATCGCGAGCACCACGTGCCAGTCGGTGAACGCGTGCACGCCGGCCTGCTCGGGCTCGGGCGCCCAGCGTTGCAGCAGGTCCTTGAACAGCGCGTCCACCTCCACGTCCATCACGCGCAGGCGCCAGTAGAGCGCGGCCGCGTCGACGCATTGCAGGCCGTGCGTCAGCGCGGTGCCGGACAGGTGCGTGTCGATCAGGCGCAGCGCGCCGTTGACGTCCAGCGCCTCGAGGCGGAACAGCGCGAGGTGCCACCACAGATGGCTCGCGAAGCGCGTGCCGTCGGTCCAGCCGGCCTGCTGCTGGCGCAGCCAGATCGCGCCGTCGTCGAAGCGGCCCTGCATCTCCATCGCGTGCGTGACGGCGTGCACGGCCCACGGCACGCGCGCCGGCGAGGCCGGATCGGTCTGCTGCTCCTGCGCCTGCGCGATCGCGCGCCGGCCCAGGTCCTCGGCCAGCGCAAGCTGGTGGCACTCCGCCAGGCCGAACGCGTACAGGCCCAGCACGCACGGGAACAGCGGATCGCCATCGTCCCATTCCGGCAGCGCCCGCGCGGGCCGCAGCCGCATGCTGGCAGAGTCGCCGCGCGCGTGATCCCACTGGTGCGCCCAGTGCAGCGCGAGCGCGTCGCGCGGATGCTCCAGCAGCAGGTCGTCCCAGATGCGCAGCGCGGCCGACACGCGGCCGTCCTGCAGCTTGCCCAGCGCCTCGAGGTGCGCGCGCTCGCGCGCGGTCGCGCGTGACGCGAGCACCGCCGCGCCCTCGAGCAGGTCGCGCGCGGCGGCGCGGTCGTCGGGCTGGTTCAGGCCGAGGCGAAAGCCGGCATCGAGCAGCAGCGGCAGCGCCCAGCCGGCGTCGGCCTCGCGCGCCGCCTGCAGCGCCAGGCGCGGCGTGTCGGCGAAGGTCATCATCTGCCACAGCGCCTCGTCCGCGCGATCGGCGGCCGCGCGCGAGGCGGTTCCCAGACGCAGTCCGCGCGAGTCCAGCAAGGTCTCGGCAGACGCGTTCGTCATCAGACGGCCGCTCCGCAATCGCGTGGCCGAGACGCTATCGAGCGCAGGGCGAGGGCCGGGACGGGCGGGGGCATGGGCGTGCGTCAGTCGACGAGGCTCAAGCCTTCGGGCAGGCCCAGGTGCAGGTTCATCGTCTGCACCGCGGCACCGGAGGCGCCCTTGCCGAGGTTGTCGATGCGCGCCATCAGCAGCACCTGCTCGGCGCCGGCGAACACGAACAGGTCGGCGCGCTGCGTGTCGTTGCAGGCCTGGACGTCGAACGAGCCCTCGGCGAGCACCGCCGGGTCGGACAGCGGCATCACGTTGACGAACTGCTCGTCGGCATAGCGCGCGGCCAGCGCGGCGTGCACCTTGGCGGCGTCGGTGCCGGCGGCGAGCTGGTTCAGGTGGAACGGGATGCTCACCGTCAGGCCCTTGTAGAAGTTGCCGACGATGGGCATGAAGACGGGCGCGCGCGTCAGCAGCGAGCAGGTCTTCATCTCGGGGATGTGCTTGTGCCCGAGGCCCAGCGCGTACGGGCGCGGCGCGCTGAGCGCGGCGTCGATCTGGCGCTCGCCGTCCATCTGGCGCGCGTGCCAGCCCTGGTACTGCTCGATCATCTTCTTGCCGCCGCCGGAGTAGCCGGTGATCGACGTCGCGGTGACGTTGGCGTCGGCCGCGACGAGTCCGGCGTCGACCAGCGGACGCATCAGCAGGATGAACGCGGTGGCGTGGCAGCCCGGATTGGCGATGCGCTTGGCGCCGCGCAGCGCGTCGCGCTGGCCCGGCGCGAGCTCGGGCAGGCCGTAGACCCAGGTCGGGTCGGTGCGGTGGGCGGTGCTGGCGTCGATGAGGCAGGTGTTCGGGTTCGTGATCATCTTCGCCGCGGCGCGCGAGGCGTCGTCGGGCAGGCACAGGAACGCGACGTCCGCGGCATTGAGCAGGCGCGCGCGCTCGGCGTCGTCCTTGCGCAGCTCGGGCGCGATGCGCAGCAGCTCGAGGTCGGGCCGCGCGGCCAGCATCTCGTGGATGCGCAGGCCGGTCGTGCCTTCCTGGCCGTCCACGTAGACGACGAATTTCTTGGGGGCGATGCTCATGTCGGGAATCTCCGGGTGCCGAGGCCATCAGGCCGGAAGCGGCAAAATCGTCTGCCGCTGCGAGAATTGCAGTTCGAGCGGCCATTCAATGCGAAGCATAAGGCAATGACATTACACGATCCCTGTCGCGCAGGATCGCCCCGCCTGCACGTGCTGGTGCTGCCCGGCTGGCAGAACTCCGGGCCGACTCACTGGCAGAGCCGCTGGGAGGCGCTGTACGGCGACGTCCGGGTGGAGCAGAGCGACTGGATGCACCCGCTGCGCGGCGACTGGATGACGCGGCTGGACGAGGCCATCGGCGAGCTCGAGGCGCGCGAGGAATCGCCGCAGGTCGCGCTCGTCGCGCACAGCCTGGGCTGCCAGCTGGCGGCCGGCTGGGCCGCGCATTCGCGCAAGACGGCCCGCGTGCGCGCCGCGCTGCTGGTCGCGCCGCCGGACGTCGAGCGCGACGAGGTGCGCGGCGTGCTACATTCGTTCGTGCCCATCGTGCGCCAGCGGCTGCCGTTCCCGTCGCTGGCGGTGATCAGCACGGACGACCCGTTCTGCGCGCCGGACCGGGCGCGCGGAATGGCCATCGAGTGGGGCTCGCAGGTGCTGGAAGTGCGTGAGCGCGGCCATCTGAACAGCGATTCCGGCCTGGGCGACTGGCCCGAAGGCCGGCAATTGCTGGCGGATCTGCTGGTCGACGGATAATCCATCATCACTTCCAGCGCTTCCGCCGCTGGCGCTACTCACCCTGCAAGAGATTCAAGGGAGCGGCGGCTCCGGCTCTGCCGGGCCGCTCGCGGCCGGCCCCTCGAGGAGTGAAGGCGG
>Ga0302311_10005924_pt1 | contig 12799 bp, 14 predicted proteins | sample III_Palsa_N1_3_FD_200449 | JGI IMG/M metagenome (GOLD analysis project Ga0302311, IMG submission 200449) | Peat permafrost microbial communities from Stordalen Mire near Abisko, Sweden - III_Palsa_N1_3 | ecosystem: Environmental > Terrestrial > Soil > Palsa > Peat permafrost | place: Sweden... | reverse complement strand
TCGGCACCATTCTTTTGGAGACCACATCGACGCTACTGCAAAGCTGGCTCGGCGGCTCGATCGGCGGCGTGCAGTTGACCGTGTACAGCCTGATCCTGATGGCCGTGATCCTGTGGCGGCCGACCGGGCTGATGGGAATGATGCGCGAGGCCTGGCAACGTTTCGCCAGCCGCAAACCGGCGCGGGCGTGAGGTTCACCCCATGACACAGGCGCTGGTCATTCGCGGTCTCAGCAAGCGGTTCGGCGGACTGCGCGCCGTGCAGGACGTCAGCTTCACGGTGCAGGAAAACGAAACCGTGGCGCTGATCGGGCCCAACGGCGCCGGCAAGACCACGAGCTTCAACCTCATCACCGGCTTTCACCGGCCCGACTCCGGTTCGGTTTCGGCCTTTGGGCTCGATATCACCGGGTTGAAACCCCACGACATCTGCGCGCACGGCCTGGCGCGTACCTTCCAGGTCGCAAAACCGTTCGGCGCCATGACCGTGCTCGACAACGTCATGACCGGCGCGTTCCTGCGCGACAGGCACGCCGCCGTGGCGCGCGAGAAGGCCTGCGAGGCGATCGAATTCGTCGGCCTTTCCGCCAGGGAGAAAACCGCGGCCAAGGATCTGACCACCATCGATCAACGCCGGTTAGAGATGGCGCGCGCGCTGGCGACGCAGCCCCGGCTGCTGCTGCTCGATGAAGTCATGGCCGGCCTCAATCCTTCCGAAATCGATCAGGCGGTCGCCTTGATCGGAAAGCTGTCGCAGCGCGGTCTGACCATCGTCATCGTCGAACACGTGATGCGCGCCATCATGGCCGTCGCCCGCCATATCGTGGTGCTCGATCACGGCCAGAAGATCGCGGAAGGCACGCCCAAGCAGATCGTCGAAAATCCGGAAGTGGTTCGCGCCTATCTGGGCTCCTACGTTCATCCGGCAACATCGGGAGCGAGTTAGTGCTGAAGCTAACCGGTGTGAGCGCCAGTTACGGCTCGGTTCCCGCCATTCACAATGTCAGCATCGAGATCGGCGAGGGTGAAGCCGTCGGCCTGCTCGGCGCCAACGGCGCCGGCAAGAGCACCACGCTGCGCGCCATCTCGCATCTCGTGAAGCCGTCGTCGGGCACCATCACCTTTGCGGGCGTCGACCTCGCTACATTGCCGCCGCACCGGATTCCGGAATTGGGAATTGCCCATGTGCCGGAGGGACGTCAGGTATTCCCCGAGATGACCGTGCAGGAAAATCTCGAGATCGGCGCCTACGTCCCGAAGGCCAAAGCCGAACGCAGCCGCACGCTCGATCTGGTCTACAGCATCTTTCCGAGGCTCGCCGATCGCAAAAAGCAGCTGGCCGGCACCATGAGCGGCGGCGAGCAGCAGATGCTGGCGGTGGGCCGCGGCCTGATGCTCAAACCGCGGCTCTTGATGCTCGACGAACCCTCGCTGGGCCTCGCCCCGGTCATGACCGACGTGACCTTCGAGAAGATCGGCGAAATCCACAAGATGGGCACCGCGATTTTGCTGGTGGAGCAGAATGTCAGCCGCGCACTGTCGCTGGTTCAGCGCGCCTATGTGCTGGAGAGCGGCAGCGTGACCCTGCAGGGCACAAGCGCGGAACTGGCCAACAACAAGCAGGTTCAGGCGGCGTATCTGGGAATTTGATGCGCGGATCGCAACGACTACTCGTGACATCGAAACCTCTCACCGTCGTCCCCGCGCACGCGGGGACCCATACGCTGCGGCCTATCGTCGATAAGTTGCTGTTGGACGACTTTCGCGCAACACAAAGCCCTGTGGTTATGGGTCCCGGCGTCGCCGGGACGACGATGTCCAGACACACCTCCGCATTCCCGCAGCGCGATGCGCCCGAAGTCATGCATGAATCTCTCGCCCTGAAAAACAGAGGGCGTGGGGAATGCCGGGTGCCTGGCGCACCCGCAGCCCCCTGTGCAACAAAAAGCACAGGGGTAGAAGCCACAGGTACACCGGAACACCCGGCATTCCCGCACGCAATGGTTTTAACGGTTTCCTTCGCGCTCTCCTTGGTGACCGGGCTTGTTTGCCACCATCGCCAGCGGGAATAATTCCGCCAACTTGACGCCAGCGTCGGGGCGTCAGGACCACACGACTTCGCCGTCCGCGTCAGCACCGTTCGTCAAAGGCGCCACCCGCGTCCACCGCATCCCGTTCCAACGTCCGTGACGATCGCGATACGCCCCTCTAGGTGGGACGGGATGGCGGAAATTATGGAAGTGATTTGGGGCAAGCGCGAAGGGATTTATTTTGCGAAGGGGGACTGGACAGGTAGAAACAGCTTGATCCGGTTCGATAAATTCGTTTTTGCGCGCACGTCCGTCAAGCGGCTTTATTTCACTTCCTGACCTTGCTGGCGTCCATCTTGACCGATGTGTCGAGCAGTCTGGTCGTGAACGCGCTTTCCACCGCGAACGGCTTCTCCATGCCGAGATAGGTCTGCACCAGGTCGTAATCCTTCTTCATCCGCCCGGCGTCGATCCAGCCGAGTGCCCGGGTCGTGGTGAAGTCGTCGGTCATCAGAAACTTGATACGTTCCCACTGACGCTCCTGGTTCTCTTTGTCGAGGCCGGACACCTGATCGAGCAGCGCGTTGAGGCAGGGCGTAACGTCGGCGACGCAGGCGGCATAGGCTCGCTGGGTGATCCGGACGAAATCCTCGACCAGTTTCGGATTTTTCTCGAGAAACGCGCCGTTGACGATCAACGAATTGCCGTATGGGTTGAGGCCGATGTCCTTCCAGTTGACGAAGCCCAGATCGCCGCCGAACTCGACAGCCTTCAGATCATGCTCGTTGTAGAAATCGCTGATGATATCGACGGTATGGCTTTTCAGCGCCGCGATCTTGGCGGTCGGTCCGACATTGACGAAGCTCACCGCGTCGGGGTCTATTCCCGCGGCCTTGGCGAACGCCGGCCACATCACCCGCGAGGCATCGCCGGGGGGATTGCCGATCTTGTGACCGGGAAAGTCCCTGGCGCCGGCGATGCCATAGCTCTTCAGCCAGTAAAACGTCTGACCGGTATTGGCGTAGATGCTCATCAGCGCCACCACATCGGCGCCCTTGCCGCGCGCGACCAGCATGGTCGCGAGATCCGCGATCCCGAACGGCGAGCCGCCGGCTCCGACCTTCAGCGACGAAACCCCGGACCCCTTGCCGACCTCGATGCTGAGATCGATACCGGCCTTCTGGTACCAGCCCTGCGCCTTGGCGTAATAGAACGGCGAATGATCCGCGGTCGGCGTCCAGTTCAGAATCAGGTTGACGGACTCAGCCGCACCGGCGGCAAACGAGGGCGCCAGCAGCGCCAGCGCCAATCCGGCAATCCTCAGACCCTTCATGGCGGCTCTCCTTGTCGTGCGGCGGCGTCGTGCGGCGTCGTTGCCGTGCGGCGGGTCGTTTGCGGAAGGTCTCCGACCGGCCCGATGGCCTTGTCGTTGCGCGTCGGCAGGTCTACCAATGCAACAAGGGACGGATCGACTTGTCAACTGTCTGGTTGGAAATGACGAAACGACGCGCGACCGGTGTGACGAACGGCACGAAACGGCAGCGGCGCGATCCCGTCGCTACCCGCAGCAAGCTCCTGACGGCAGCCCGGCACGAATTTGCCAGGAGCGGCCTCGCCGGCGCGAGGGTCGACGAGATTGCGCTGCGCGCCGGCGTCAACAAGCAACTGGTGTATCATTATTTCGGCGACAAGGACGCGCTGTATCTTGCCGTGCTCGAATGGGTCTATGAGGAAATCCGCGCCCAGGAGCGCAAGCTCAACCTCACGGGATTGCCTCCCGAACGCGCCATCAAGAAGTTGATCGAGAGTTCGTTCGATCATCTGGCGCGCCATCCGGATTTCATCGTCCTGCTCAATGACGAGAACCGCAATGGCGCCAGGCATGTACGCGCCTCGCGAAAGCTCGAGGACATGCACTCGCCTTTGGTCAGCATGGTCTCGAAAATTCTCAAAGAGGGCGTGCGGGCCGGCACCTTTCGCAGGGGCGTCAATCCGCTGCATCTCTATATTTCGATCGCGGGCCTCAGCTACTTCTTCTTCTCGAACACGCCAACCCTGTCGGCGATCTTCGGCCGCGACCTGACCAGCGTGGCCGCCAGGCGCGCCCGCCGCAAGCACGTGGTCGACCTTGTCATGAACGCCTTGCGGCCTGTGGTTTAATCAACCAACCGGTTGAAAGCCGGGCGCCGCCACGGTAGATTTGGATCAACCCGCTCCCGCCGCAGGGCCGGAGCGCAACTGGACGAGAGCACACATTGGCCAGCGACGGCATGCGGTCGGTCCGATCCCTGGCGATCATCCTGATCGTGCATCTGGCTGTGATCGTGCTCTGGCAAGTCCTGGTCGACGCGTTTCACGTGCCCAAATTCATCCTGCCCTCGCCGCTGGCGACGCTGGCAACGCTGACGTCGGCGAAATACGCGTGGCTGTCCAACCTCGCGGTTACGTTGGTGGAGATCCTCGGCGGCTTCTGTCTTGGCGCATTGGTCGGCGTGATGCTTGCGGTATTTTTCTGCTGGTCGCCGCTGCTGAGCCTGCTGTTGCTGCCGCTGTTCGTGACCCTGAACATGATTCCGAAAGTGGCGCTCGGCCCGCTGTTCATCGTCTGGTTCAGCTATGGAATCATTCCGAATATCCTGATCGCATTCAGCATCTGCTTCTTTCCGATCCTGCTGACGACGTCGCGCGGGTTGAGCGAGGTTGAACCGGATTTGCTCGACCTCGTGAAATCGCTGCGCGGCTCGCGCTGGACCTTGTTTCGCAAGATCCAGTTGCCGGGTGCATTGCCGTACGTGTTTTCCGGCATGAAGGTCGGCGCCATCCTCGCCGTCGCCGGCGCCATTGTCGGCGAGTTCATCGCCTCCGAACGCGGGCTCGGCTATCTCATGATCCAGGTGCAGTCCTCGCTCGATACGCCGGCCATGGTGATGGCGGTCGTGCTGCTGACGTTGCTGGGCGTGGCGCTTTACGGCCTGGTACTTGGCCTCGAACGGCTGTTCGTGGTCAGGGACGTGCGGCTGCAATAAACCGATCAGGGAACAAACATGCTGCTGACACGCGACACGCTGCCGGACATCATTCCCGACGTCGCATCGCTCGACGACCTCCTGTGCCGCCCGAGCCAGCCGCTGATCGACGATCTCCAGAAGGTTGACGGCGACATCATGATCCTCGGCGTCGCCGGCAAGATGGGACCGACCCTGGCCGGATTGGCCAAGGCGGCCCTGCCGCAGCGCCGCATCATCGGCGTCGCACGGTTCAGCGATGCCGGTACCGAAGCCTGGTTAAAGGCCCGTGGCGTCGAGACCATCCATTGCGACCTGCTCGATGAGGCCGCCATCAAATCGCTGCCGAAAGCGCCGAACATTGTCTTCATGGCCGGACGCAAATTTGGTGCCGAGGGCGATCTGTCGCTGACCTGGGCGATGAACGCCTACGTCCCTGCCCTGATCGCCCAGGCCTTTGCCGGCTCGCGAATCGTCGCGTTCTCGACCGGCTGCGTCTATCCCTTCGTGCCGGTGAACGGACACGGCGCCAACGAGGCCGTTCCGCCCGATCCGCCCGGCGAATACGCCCAATCCTGCGTCGGACGCGAGCGCATGTTCGAATATTTCTCGCGCCAGTTTTCGACGCCCGGCCGATTGTTCCGCCTGAACTATGCGATCGACATGCGCTACGGCGTGCTGCACGACATCGCGACCAGGGTTCTCGCAGGCAAGCCGATTGATGTCAGCCTCGGCCATGTCAATTTCATCTGGCAAGGCGATGCGTCGGCGCAGGCGCTGAGGTGTCTCGCGCATTGCGACACACCGACCTCGCCGATCAATGTCAGCGGTCACGAGATTCTCGGCGTGCGCGACCTCGCGGCCAAAATCGGCGCCCGGCTCGGCCGTGAGCCCGTCATCGTCGGCACCGAGCAGCCGACGGCCTGGCTCACCGATACATCGCAGGCGGTCAAACTGTTCGGTTTGCCGCTTGTCGACACCGGGCGATTGATCGCCTGGACCGCGGACTGGGTCGCCCGCGCGATGCCGAGCCTCGGCAAACCCACCAAATATGAGGTGCGCGATGGCCGATATTGACCAGATCAAGATCGTGCAGCTCGGTCCGGATGATGCGATTGCCGGACTGGCGCTTTCGACAGAGGCCCACTGGAATCAGAACGAGGCGGACTGGCGCTATTTCCTCGGCAAGGGAACCGTGTTCGGCGTGCGCGACAAAAGCGGCGGTCTGGTCGCTACCGCGGCGTTGTTGCCCTACGCATCCGGGAATGCCTGGATCAGCATGGTGCTGGTGACCGAAAGCTGGCGGCGGCGCGGTCTCGCCACACGGCTGGTCGATAGCTGCCTCGATGCCGCGACCAGACTGGGCCTCACCGCATGGCTCGATGCCACGTCCGCCGGCACCGCGGTTTATGGACCGCTGGGATTTACGCCGACCATTCAGCTGCGACGGCTTCGTCTCGAACACGGTTCGACCTCGGCAGGCGCGGCGCCACTGCCTTCCGGTCACCCCACCGAGTTCATCACCTGCGACATCAGCGCCATGGGGTTTGATCGCCGCGATTTGCTGCGCGAGCTCGGGGGACGCCCGGGCTCACGGCTGGTATCGAATGGTGACGCGATGGCGCTGATCCGCGACGGCCGCATCGCCCGCCACATCGGTCCGCTGTTTGCGGACGGCCCGGCGCGTGCCCTCGCCATGGTGCGTGACTTGGCGGCCAGCGAGACCAGCCCCTTGCTGATTGACGCGGTAGCCAACCAGGACGTCTTTCTGAAGGGCCTGACGCAGATGGGGTGGACCATCGAGCGGCCGTTTCAGCGCATGCGATTCGGACGCGCGACAAACCCGCCTGCGGAACTGCCTTTCGCCGTCGCCGGCCCCGAATATGGATAGGGATCAACGCCATGCATCATAGCCAGATCGAAGCCGGGGTGCGGCGCCTGATCGCTGACGGCACGGTGATCCCGGCGCATCCATTGGCGCTCGATGCCAATCGCGCGCTCGACAGCATCCATCAACGCGCGCTGACGCGTTACTATATCGACGCCGGCGCCGGCGGCCTTGCGGTTGGCGTCCACACCACGCAGTTCGCGATCCGCGAGGCCGGCCTGTACCGGCCGGTGCTGGAACTGGCCGCGGAGACGGCCGTGGGCTGGACCAAGCGGCCGCTGGCACTGGTCGCCGGGCTGGTCGGGCCAACACGGCAAGCTGTGGCCGAGGCGAGGACGGCGCTCGGCATCGGCTATCACGCCGGACTGCTTAGTCTCGCGGCGATGAAATCCGCTTCGGAAGACGAACTTATTGCCCATTGCGAGGCGGTGGCGCGTGAAATTCCGCTGGTCGGGTTTTATCTGCAGCCGGCGGTCGGCGGCGTCATCCTCAGCGCAGATTTCTGGCGCCGGTTTGCCGCAATCGACAACGTCATCGCCATCAAGATCGCGCCGTTCAATCGCTACCGGACGCTCGACGTCCTGCGTGGCGTCGCCGCCGCCAACGCCCTCGATCGCGTCGCGCTCTATACCGGTAACGACGACCACATCCTGCTCGACCTCGTGCTGCCGTTCGATTTGCGCGACCGCGGCAGCACGACGAGGACCTATTTCCGTGGCGGCCTGCTCGGGCATTGGTCGGTGTGGACCGCGAGCGCGGTCAGGCAGTTCGAGATGTGCCGGGCCGCGCGCCACAAGGCCACGGTGCCGGCCGACCTGCTGGCGCTCGACGCCCGTGTCACCGACTGCAACAGCGCATTCTTCGATGTCATCAATAATTTTCACGGCTGCATCGCCGGCTGTCACGATGTGCTGCGGCGGCAGGGGCTGTTGGATGGAATCTGGTGCCTCGATCCCGCCGAGGGCCTGAGCCCGGGCCAGATCGAGGAGATCGACCGCGTCTGCAACGAGCACGCCGATCTCAGCGACGACGATTTCGTCGCCGCCAACCTCGACAAATGGCTCGCATGACGGCGCCCGACCAACCCTTCATCCGGCTGCGCAACGTCCGCAAGGTCTATCGTTCGCAGGGTCAGGAATTTCTGGCCGTCTCCGACGTCACCATGGATGTGCAGGAGGGTGAATTGATCTCGCTGGTGGGCCCTTCCGGCTGTGGCAAGACCACCGTGGTGAAGATATTGGCCGGGCTTCACGACGCCGACGGCGGCACCGTCCAGATCGGCAACGCGCGCACGCCGTTCGATCCCGCGCGCGACATCGGCATGGTGTTTCAGCAGGCATTGCTGCTGAAATGGCGAACCATCCTCGACAATGTCCTGTTGCCGGCCGAGATTGTCGGCCTGCCGATCAAGGCGGCGCGGACCCGCGCGCGCGAACTGCTGCATCTGGTCGGGCTTGCCGGCCATGAGGACAAATATCCGCAGCAATTGTCCGGCGGAATGCAGCAGCGCACCGCGATCGCGCGCGCCTTCATCCACGACCCCAAACTGATCCTGATGGATGAGCCGTTCGGCGCGCTCGACGCCCTGACCCGCGAGCAGATGAATCTCGAAATGCTGCGGATCTGGCGCGAGAGCGGCAAGACCATCATCTTTGTCACGCACAGTATCCAGGAAGCGGTGTTCCTCGGCTCGCATTGCGCCGTACTCACGTCGGGCCCGGCCAGAATGGCGGAATATTTCCCGATCGATCTGCCGTTTCCGCGCGCGCTGCCGATCAAGACCACCGATGAATTCGGCGCCTATGCCAGGCGGATTTACGACAGCCTGGGTCTTGGGTCCGGCGCGTCTGGAACAAGCGAAACCTCGATTCCGTCATAGCCCGAGATAGGCCGTGACCACAGCGGGGTTCGCATGAAGCTCCGCGGCACTTCCCTCCAGGGTCACTGTGCCGCTTTCCAGCACATAGCCCCGCGTCGCCACTTCGAGCGCCAGTTCGACATTCTGCTCCACCAGCAGGATCGACGTGCCGCGGCCGTGAATGATCTTGAACGCCTCGTGCATTTCCTCGACGACTTTTGGCGCCAGACCATGGCTCGGCTCATCGAGCAGCAACAGCTTCGGCCGCAGCATCAGGGCCCGCCCGACCGCGACCATCTGCTGTTCGCCGCCCGACAGCGTTCCCGCCAACTGGCCGTAGCGCTCGCGCAGGCGCGGAAACAGCTCCAATACGTCTTCGATCCGCGCCGGCAAATCGCTGGCCTTGCGCGCGGTGAAGGCGCCGAGCAGGAGATTTTCCTCCACCGTCATATCCGGAAAAATCTGGCGGCCTTCGGGAACATGGGCGATGCCGAGCGCCGGAATGTCATGCGATGCCAGCGTCGTGAGATCGGCCGCGCCGAAGCGAATGGTCCCGCTGGACTTTGGCACCAGCCGCGAGATCGACCGCAGGATCGTGCTCTTGCCCGCCGTGTTGGCCCCGATGATGCAGACGAACTCGCCTTGCGAAACCTTTAGATCGATGCCGTGCAGCACCTCCGCCTCGCCATAGCTGGCCTTCAACTGCCTGATGTCGAGCAGCGGCGAACTCATCGGCGCTTCCTAAGCGATCGGCCGAGATAGGCCTCGATGACGTGGGGATCATGGGCGACCTGTTCGGGCGTGCCATCGGCCAGGAGCCGGCCGAAGTTCAGAACCAGGATGCGGTCGCAGACGTTCATGATCGCGCGCATGTGGTGCTCGACGATCAGAAGCGTGACGCCATCCCGGCGCAGCGAACGAATGAGCGCCATGATCTCCTGCATCTCGGCGTGATTGAGCGCCGCCATCACCTCGTCCAGCAGCAGCACCTTGGGCGCGGTGCAGAGCGCGCGGGCAAGTTCGACCCGGGCGCGTTCCGGAAACGACAGATCGCCGGCCTGCTTGTGCGCTACCGCGCGCAAGCCGACGCGATCGAGGCAGTTCAGCGCCTCGCTGCGGGCCGCCTCCACGCCGTGGTGCAGCAGGCCGGCGGTGAGCACATTGTCCAGCACCGAACTCTCGGCGAACAACGCCACGTTCTGAAAGGTCTTGGTCATGCCGAGTGCCGCGACCCTGTGCGGCTTCAGACCCGCGAGGTCCTTGCCATCCAGCGTGATGGTGCCGCTGTCCGGACGAATAAGTCCGACCAGGGTGCTGAACAAGGTGGTCTTGCCGGCGCCATTGGGGCCGATCAGGCCGACGATCTCGCCTTTATTCACGGAAAACGTCACGCCGGACAGCGCCTGCAGGCCGCCGAACCGGCGCGATACGCCCTTGATATCGAGCACCGTCATGGCTTCCACCGTCATGGCTTCACCTGTCATGGTTTCACCGTGCGCGACAGCCGCGCCCGCAATGCGTCGATCACGGTGATGAAGCCGCGCGGCCGCCACAGAATGACAGCGATCAGGATGACGCCGAACACCAGTTGCGATAATCCGGCGGCGCGCGACGACAGCCACGCATTCATGATTTCTTCCAGCGGGATGATGAAGAAGGCGCCCAGGATCGGCCCCGCCGCGGTCCCGACCCCGCCGATGATCGCGATCAGCGCGATCCGGATCGAAATACTGGCGATGCCGAACACCGTATCGGGGTCGAAAAACACCGCGATCTGGGCATAGAGCGTTCCCAACATCGCGGTCAGAATCCCCGAAATCACCGCGGCCTGTAGTTTTACCTTCGTCGTATCGATGCCGATGACTTCGGCGGCCGGCGCGTTCTCTTTGATGGCGCGTAATCGATAGCCCATCGCGCCGCGACGGATAATCTCGAAAATCACGGTCACCACGATCAGCGCCACCAGCGCGATATAGGCGTGCGGCCGCAACAGCTTGAACGAATAGGCGGCAAAACTCGGCGGCACGAACGGCACGGACAGCCCGCCCGGACCGCCCGTCAACGAGGTCCACACATTCGCGATCACGCGCATCACCTCGCCGAACGCCAGCGTCGCCAGCGCGAAATAATGTCCCTGCAGCCGCATGGTCGGAATGGCGATCACCAGTGCCGCGACGCCGCCAAGCGCGCCGCCCGCCAGCATGCCGAGCCACGGGCTGATGCCGAATTTGAGCAACAGCACGGTCGAGGTATAGGCGCCGATACCGAAGAACGCGGCGTGTCCGAGCGAGGTCTGGTTGGCGAGACCGCCGACGATATTCCAGGCCTGCGCCATCGCCGCGAACAGCAGCGTGAAGGTCAGAACGCGGATCCAGTATCCGCGCGGATCGAGCAGCAGCGGCAACAAGGCCGCCGCCAGGATCACAAGCGCCAGCGGGAGGCAACGCTTCACCTGTGAGCTCCGATCAGGCCCTGCGGGCGAACCGCCAGCACCAGGATGAAGACGATGAACAGCACCAGGTTCTGCAATTGAATCGGAAAGAACAGCGACGACAGCGCCTGGATCACGCCGACCGTCAAGCCGCCGACGACGGCGCCGGCGATGCTGCCGAGTCCACCCAATACCACGACGGTGAACATCAGCACCACGAACTGGCCGCCGACGCCGGGAAATACCGTGACATAGGGCAGGATCACGGCGCCGCCGAAGGCGGTCAGTCCGACGCCGAGCGCGAAGGCGATCTTGTACATCAAATCGGTATCGATCCCCATCAACTGCGCGGCGGACGGATTTTGCGCGGTCGCGCGCATCGCGCGGCCGAACCAGCTCGCGCGCATGAACCACCACAGCGCAACCCCGCACGCCAGCGACATCGCAAACGCAATCAGATAGGGCACGCTGATGAAGAGCGGACCCAATGACAAAGACATGGTCTGATACGAGGTCGTGACCGAACGAAACTGCGAGCCGAACAGCAGCAGCGAGCCGTTTTCGATCACGATCAACAGCCCGACGGTCAGGAATATCTGCGCGACCGACGGCGCCTTGAGCACCCGCGCGATCAATTGCCCCTGCACCAGCCAGCCGATTGCAAAGGCGACCGCAAACGACAGCGGCGCGGCCAGCACCGGATCGAGTCCGAGAAAGGCCCAGGCGAACCACGCGACGAACATGCCGATGGTGAGAAATTCCGCCTGCGCGAAATTCACGATGCCCATCACGCCGTACACCAGCGTCAGGCCGATCGAGATCACCGCATAGACGCCACCGATCAGGAGCCCGTCGAGAATGGCCTGGAGCAAGGTCACGTCTGCTCGCGCCGGTTCGCGTTCAGGATCGCCAGACCGGCGGACTTTTGGCGATGTCCTTGGGCCAGACGGTGACGATGTCCTTGCCGCGCCACTGCACCATCAGCGGCACCGAGAGCACGTTCAATCCGGTCTGGTCGAATTGAACCGCGCCGCCGGTCATGCCGTTGATCCAGCCGCCGGTAAATCTGGCGCCGCGAAGCGCGGCGGCAACGTCTTCCGCCTTGGTCGATTTGGCCTTCCTGATCGCCTGCACCAGCACTTCGAGGCAAACCGCATGCTCCAGCGCTTCGTGCACCATGAAATATCCGTAGCGCTTGCGGAAGCGGTCGGTCAATTCAGGCGCGAGGTCGTAGTTCGAGGTGTCAATCGACAGCACATTTTCGGCGAACTCGCCTAATCCCTTTTCGAAATCCGGGATGACGTAGCCGGCCGCGCCGCCGATCGCCGGGATCGTCAGCCGTTGCTGGCGCATGGTGCGGATGATCAGGAGGCTGTCGTTGAGATAGGAGACCGGGAAAACCGCCTGCGCGCCCGATCCCCTGAGCTTGTTGATCAACGGCGTCGTATCGGTAATGCCCAGGGGATAGGCGTCGTCCATGACGATTTCGACATTGGCGGCCTTGGCGCCGGCCCGCAGGCCGTTGGCCTGCGCGGTGCCATAGGCCGTATCCTCGTACATGATCGCGATCTTTTCGATCCTGCTGCCG
>Ga0302311_10005920_pt1 | contig 12802 bp, 11 predicted proteins | sample III_Palsa_N1_3_FD_200449 | JGI IMG/M metagenome (GOLD analysis project Ga0302311, IMG submission 200449) | Peat permafrost microbial communities from Stordalen Mire near Abisko, Sweden - III_Palsa_N1_3 | ecosystem: Environmental > Terrestrial > Soil > Palsa > Peat permafrost | place: Sweden... | reverse complement strand
GTTCCTTCCGGCACTAAATCCAGAAGTTCGCGCCGCACGGCGTAAATCGCGCCTGTTGCTCCCACCACCGATCCCGAGGCCGATTCCAGCTCACGAATCGTCTTCTCCATCCGCCAATAGAGTCCCATTCCCTCGGGAGCTTCACCCACATGCGGATCGCCCAGCATCAATGCGCCACTGACGCAGCCGACTTCCGGATCGGCAAAGTTCTCCACCAGGAAGCGCAGCGCAACGCGCTCAATCGTCTGGCGGGCGTCGGTAAAAACAATCACTTCTCCGGACGCCACCGCGATTGCATCGTTCAATCCGGACGCTTTACCCCGAGATAACTGGTTCATCACCACGTGAACTCGCGGATCGTCCCCATGCTCGCGCAGTATTCCTTCAGTGCGGTCCGTCGAGCCATCGGAGACCAGAACAATCTGATAGCGCGCTTGCGGATAATCCAATTCCAACAGGTTGCGCAGCTTGCTCTTGATGAAACCCTCTTCATTCCTCACCACCACCACAATGGAGAGATAAGGCTCCTGTTGCGCATGAAGCACCGGCCAGGGACGCAACCGGGCCCGCAGCCACAACCAGCCCGCATAGCCGGCGTAGGTGTAGCCGATCAGTGAGGCAGCCAGCCAGAAAATCCAACTCATTGCGCCCCCCGCCCCAGCAGGACGATCTTGATGGTCTGGAACATGATCAGCATATCCAGCCCAATCGACGCGTTTTTGATGTAAAAGAGGTCATACTGCAACTTCTCGCGCGCGTCAGCCAGCGTGTTGCCGTACTTGTATTGCACCTGCGCCCAGCCGGTAATGCCGGGACGGACCACATGGCGCACTCCGTAGTAGGGAATCTCCTTGCTGAGCCGTTCGACAAATTCCGGCCGCTCCGGGCGCGGACCCACGAAATGCATGTCGCCCTTCAACACGCACCACAACTGCGGTATCTCATCGAGCCGCGAGGAGCGAAGAAATTTCCCCACCTTCGTGATTCGCGGATCGTCATCCGTGGCCCAGGTCGCGCCAGTATCGGCTTCCGCATCCTTACGCATGGTGCGGAATTTGTAACAGTAAAAAACTTTCCCCCGCCGGCCCACGCGCTGCTGCCGGTAAAGCGCCGGACCCGGCGAACCCAGTTTGACCGCCAGCACAATGAACGGAAGCAACGGCAGCGAAATCACCAGCGCAATCAATGCCACCGAGAAATTCAGCAACCGGCGTACGAAACGGAAGAAATTGCTGAAGCGAAAGCCTTCCGCGAAGATCAGCCAGCTCGGATACAACTGTTCGACTTCGATTCGCCCGGAGATTTTCTCCAGCCAGGACGTCGCTTCCTCCACTTTCAGGCCAGCCAGACGCAAGTCCAGCAGTTCCTCCACCGGCAGCGTCCCGCGCCGGTCCGGCATCGCCACGATTACGCGATGCACTCCTCTCCCGCGCGCCAGGGCTAACAAATGCGATGCTACCGACTCCCGCGTCAGTTCTCCCGCAACATCTCCGGTCCATCCCACCACTTCAATCCCCATGGTGGAACGCTGGCGGAGGCCATCGACCAGCCTCTCCGCGCGTTCTCCCGTCCCCAGCACATAAACCCGCTCGCGCAGGAACGGCTGTTTCACCATCCACCCGTAGGCCCCCCGCCAGCAGAACAGCGTGCAGGTCAGGATGATGAGCCCCAGCAGGGCCGAACCGTTTCCCGGCAGAAATTCCGGGAACAGGAAGCCGATCGCGGAAAGCGCCAGCGCTACGAATCCCAGTACCAGCAGTATGCGCAGGCTCTGTTCCCAGTTCTTGCTGACGCTGGAGGAATCGTACAGGTCGAACCAGTGCGAGAGCAGCAGCACCGCCGCGGTAACCGCCAGAATCTTAAGGTATCCGCCTTCGACGTTGAGCAGAAGCCAGCTGTCCTGGTTCCGCAACATCGTGCCCAATACAAACGAAACCCAAACAATCAGGGCCTCACCCGCCAGCAGAACCAGCGTGCGCAGCGGATAATAAACTTTGAACAGCCGGATCACGGTTTCTTGATTCCCTAGCCCTTGGACTCGGCCCCATTCTTCTGATATGCGTCGTAGTAATAGCGCGTATAGGCCATGGCATCGGCGCTGATTCCATTCAGTACGACGCCGACCAGCGCCTCATCGGGAAATTCCTGCCTTGCCCGGCGGGCCATATCAACCGGCGTCGTATTAGAGCGCACCACCATCAGCACTCCATCGCACGCCTTCGCCAGCACACTGGCGTCGGAAACCGGCACCGCCGGCGGGGAATCGATGATGATCCAGTCAAACAAAGCTTCCACCCGCTGCAGCAGTAATTTCAACCGGCCATTCGATACCAGCTCGGCGGGATCGGAAATTTCCTGGCCGCTGGCAATAAAGAACAGGTTTTCCATGGGCCCGCGCTGCATGATCGAAAACTCGTCGCATCCTCCCTGCAGATAGTCCGCAAGGCCGGGGGACGAAGTTGTGCCCAGCATCATGTGCAGCCGCGGACCGCGCAGGTCGGCATCGATCAACAACACCCGCCGCCCGTGCTGCCGCACCAGTACTTGAGCCAGGTTCGCCGCCGTGAAGGACTTCCCTTCTTTCGGCAGCGCGCTGGTAACCAGCACCTTCTTCAACGGCATCTTTTCCCGCACATGATAGAGACGGGAGCGCAACGTCCGGAATTCCTCGGTGCCGCGCGCGTGATCGTCGCCGTTGAAAAACAACATGGTTTTCTCGTCCGGGCTCCAGGCCTGCGGAGCGCAGCGTGCAAGTAATGCATCCACGCTAAAGGAACTAGCGAAAGCTGGCATCGCCGAGGTCAAGGGAACTCCGCCGCTCGGAGACACTCCTGCCGCCACTTCTACCCGTTGTTCTTCCGCCGAAGGCATAACCGGCGGATCGGCCGCAACCGTAGCCGCGTAGGGCTGGGATGGACCTCCCTGTGCCGCCCGCTCCTGCTCGGCTTTCTTTAGCGCCTCATGAATTCTGCTCATAATTTCCTTTCCTTGGGGAGGTCCTTCTCTTCTTCGCGCAAGCGGTCGGCCAGGCTGGCCAGCGACCGCAGAGCTTCTACTAAATCAAGCTTCTCGTCGCCCGTTGCTGGCGGAGGCGTCGTCATTGCCTCAGCCGCGCTGCCGTCGCCTAGATCGAAATCGCGTGCCACAATCTCCACCACTCCCGGGCCAATCAACTTTTGCTGGTCCACAAATGCGCTCACCAGGCAGTGCTCGCACAACAGGTTGATCACGCGCGGAATTCCGCTGGCAGCGCGATGGATGGCAATCACCGCTTCCGGATCGAAGATCTGCTGCCCGCTCGAGCCGGCGATTCGCAAGCGCTGCTGGATATAAGCTCTCGTCTCCTCCAGCGTGAGCGGATGCGTTTTCGCCCGCAGCGTCAGCCTTTGCCGCAGTTGTCTCAATTGCGGCTGCTTCAGCTTTTGCTCCAGCTCGGGCTGGCCCACCAGTACAATCTGGAGCAACTTTTCCGTGAATGTCTCCAGATTGGTCAGCATGCGAATTTCTTCCAGCACTTCATCGGTCAGGTTCTGCGCTTCATCCACGATGAGCACCGCCGTCTCGCCCGCACGGTAGCGATCCAGCAGCCAGTTATATAGGCGCAGCAGGATCTGGCTCTTGGATTTCGAATCGCCCGGAATCCCGAAATCCGCCATCATGTAATCGAGAAACTGGGTCGTGTTCAGCCGCGAGTTGAAGATGAACGCGGTTGCCACCTGCTGCAGGCGCAGCCACTCCAGCAGTTTGTTAATGAGTGTCGTCTTCCCCGTGCCCACTTCGCCGGTCAGCAACACAAATCCCTTGCGGCTCTGGATGCCATACGTCAGGCACGCCAGCGCTTCCTCCGTATGCCGCGTCAGGAACAAATAACGCGGATCGGGGTTGACGTTGAACGGATTCGCCCGCAGGCCGAAAAACTCTTTGTACATAATCTTTGACTTAAACTCCCCGCCTTAGAACCTCGCGGTTTCCTTTCCCTCCGGCTGCTTCTTCCGGCTCCAGAAGTGAGCCTTGCCGTCGCCATTGCCGTTCGCCGCCGCCGTTTCAACCACCCAGGGCACGGCCACCAACATAGGAAGCTCCAAAGCCGCTTCGGCATCGGCCTGCGTGCGAATCGACGTGTCGCGCAACTCCAGCCACAGCGCCAGACCGATTCCGAGTACCAGACCTGCGCCCAATCCGCCGCCGGCGAACAGCAAGCGGTTCGGAAAGCTCGGCGAATCCGGCAGATTGGCGGGATTCAGCAGCCGCATCTGTTCGCCTTGCTGCTGCTGCTCCATTCTGAGCGCCATGTCGGACTTGCTCTTGTTGGCCAGCAGATCCTGATAGACCTTTTGCGTATTGTCGTAATCGCGGGCCAGTTGTTTGTATTGCTCTTCGATGGCTGGACTGAGCGCTACCCGGCCCTGGTACACCGCAATCTCCTGCTGCAATCTTTTCTGGTCGCGCGTGGCCTGCGCAATCAAATCTTCGTACTGGTGTACTTGCAGCCGCAACTGCCGAATCTCAGGCGGCTCCGAAGCCGATCCCTTGTCCTGCGCGCCGCTCTCCGGTTTATTCGACGCGTCATTCACCTCGTCCAGTTTTTTCTTTATCTGGGCAATATCCGCCTTGGTCTTGATTACATCGGGATGATCGTCCGTGTAACGGGCTTGCAGGTCGATCATCTGCGCCTGTAGTTGCGAAAGCTGCTGCTGCAGTCTGCGGGTTGCTGGCCGATCCCGAATTCTTCCACGCCGACAACTGCTGGGCCAGCAGCGATTCCGTGTATGCTTTATCCTGCTGTGCGCGGCTCAAGGATTGGGTGTTCGCGTCGAGCTGCGAGTTCAGCCCCATCAGGATCTTTAAATTATTGTCCTCATCGCCGGGAAGCTGCCCCATGTATTGCTTCTTGAAAGCGGCCAGCTTGCTGTCCAGGTCATCGAGATTGTGCTTGGTATCCTCGACCTGCTTGCTGAGAAAGTCGGTGGTGCCCCGCGCCACATCTTCGCGCGACTTCAGGTTCTCCTCCAGCAGAAGCGACGTCAGCTCGTTGCAAATCTGCTGGGCCTCGCGGGCGCTTGCGGCTGTGTAGTTCACATAGAAGCCCGGCACGGGACTGCCCTGCCCCGGCTTTTTCTTGGCGCCCACCTGCGAAAGATCGGTCACCACCGGCTCCACCGACATGCTGAGCCGGATGTTGTCGATGACCTCGTCCATGTTCTGCCCTTGCTTCGCCAATCCGGAGCGCTCGAGCATCGGTTGCAGGCTGCTCTGGCTGAGCACCTGTTGTTGCAGGGTGGCGATGCGCTCGGTAAGGTCGGCCGTCACCACCGGCTGGACGATGCCCTCCGGAACCTTTTGTCCTTCCACCAGCACCAGAGACTGCGAGGTGTACTTGGCGGGAAATGCGTAGGAGACCAGAAATCCCGCCAGCGGCGCCAGCAGCGCGGGAATAAGAATTACCTTCATCCGGCGGCGTAACATCGCCAGATAATCGTCCATGCTTAGTTCGCGGTTTTCCATTTCAGTACCTGTTCCGCCGGCGCTCACGGCCAGCTTCAAAAATTAGTCGAGCCGGATCGGCCGGGGCGTCCAATCCAATCCAATGGATCCCACATGCCGCTGCGACGAATTGCTGCAGGCAACCAGGGTCGTCGTACCGCTCTGGTTCACCACGGGACAAGAAGTATCGAAAGCCAACTCGTTGAACTGATAACTCACAAAGCCTCGCAGGCTGCGGGTGAATTGGCGATGCAGGCCAACTCCCGCGTAGCCGTCGTAAAAAATGTTGGCATTCACGGCTGAGCCGGGAACCTGCAATCGCGAGTTCTTGGAATAACCCAGGTCGGAGAAGAGCTCCCAAACGCGGTTCAGCGGTCTGCGCACGCCGAGGCGCGCAACGTCGCTCAATGAGCCGGCAAAGATCCCCGATCCACTCGTGTTGTAGCGCTGAAAGCTGAGCGCGACGGTGGTTCTCGGAAACTTGTAGCGGAGCGACAGGCGGCCCACGGCTCCGAGATGGTTGCCTGTCTCTTGGCCAACTATCTGACCCTGAGCATTCACCGTACACGGGTCGCTCGGATTGCTAGGATTAAAGTCTGCGACCGTACATGGCGCGCCGATGTGGGTGAACTGCGGCCCGGCTCCAATCGTGAAATCCAATCGTCCAGATATGCGGTGCCCGTACATCGCTTGAATCACATTCGAGTGAAATGCCGTGCCCACGGTTGAAAAGTCAAACCCCTGGTAGCCATAACTCAACGCCACTTGATCCTTCGCATTCAATATGCGGTCGTATCCCGCCTGGGTTATGAACTCGCGGCTGCCGATGAAGTCAATATTCTCCTCTGAGTCACTCGTGGATTGGAGGTCATAAAAGTGGACGATCCCGTATCCCGCCGCCAGCGTCACCGAGGATTTCGGCGTCAGTTCCTCGACAATATCTGCCAATCCCAAATTCGTGAGGCGTGGCACCTGGCCTACAGAAACGCCTTCTCCGCCCGTGAATGCATTAGTCTGCCCGCCAAATGCACCCGCTCCCAGCATACCCGCCCCGAGGCTGCCGAAGCCTGCGTTGTAGGCTCCGCTTCCACCGTAGGCGCCAAACCCAAAAGTGCCCTCGGGCAGATAACTGAAAGAGTCCCGTACCGCCAACTGCCCCCGCTTCCAGTTGATGCGGTTGTCCACATCCAACTGCTGCAGTTGCTGTAGCCCGATGCCGGTATGCGCGTAATAGGCGGCTCCGCCGATGTAATCCATGGCCACATCGTAGTTTTTCCAGAGCTTTTGCAAGGTCAGGCTGCCCAGGCCCCGCGTCACCGAACTGGTCGATGATCCGCCCAGCGTATTGGCAACGTTCGAATCCACCGATTCGCTGAAGTGCAGGCCCGGCAGCAGAAAGCTCTCGGGCGCCGCATGGGGTTCCAGGCCGGGCTGATCGATGGCGGAAATCGGCGGGTTCTCGCTCACCGGCGGAGCCGGATTTTCCTGGCCGAACGCCGGCACCGGGGGAGGCGCAGGTGGCGGATTCTGATCGCTCTGCGCCCAGGCCACGCCGGTCCCCATCAGGGCCAGCGTTAGGGTCATCCAAATATGGCCTTTGCTCATCTCAATTCCTCGTCGGATTTCTTGCCCATCCACGAACCTCAACCAACTTACGGGACGATGATCTTACGCGACCACGATCCTACGGGACCACGGTCCTACGGAACGACGATCGTGTCTCCTGGCTTGAGAACAATATTCTGCTGATTTCCCCGGCCCTTGATCGCATCTTTGTAGTTAAACGGAAACTTCGTCTGCTTGCCGTCTTGCACGCGGAGCAGGTAAATGGCCTTCAGATTGGCGAATTGGGTGAATCCCGCGCTCGATAGCGCCTGCAGAACCGTCATATTCGGCAGCAACGGCATGGCCCCAGTATGCGTCACCTCGCCCAGCACGTAAATCCGCTGGCTGTTCATGGCGGTAACCACCACGGTGACGCGGGGGTCGGCAATGTATTTCTTCAGCTTTTCCCGGATGGAACTGCCCAACTGCATGGGAGTCATGCCCGCCGCCTGCACGTCATCCAGCAAAGGCATCGAAATCTTGCCGTCGGGCCGCACCGGCAGCACCACGCTCATGTCCGGCTCTTTCCAGACGGAAATACGCAGCGTATCGTCCGCCCCGATGATGTAATCGGAAGGCACGCCCGGCGTGGACACCTGAACCTCCGGTACCGAGGTTTTAGCCGCCTTACCTCCGGCGCCATCGTCGCTTTGCTCCTGAGCCCACATGCCGATGGCGGCGAACCCCAGCAAGGCCAGGCAGGTCAGCTTGCTCACTTTCTTCATTCGTTCTCCTGTATCCGCGGAACGGGGTCTAACCATTCAGGAGGCTCGATACTCCGAGCATCCCATCTGTTTGAGCTTGTACAGCAAAGCTTTATAACTGATTTGCAGATCCTGGGCCGCACGCCGGCGGTTCCAGTGGGTGCGGCCCAGTGCCCGCAGAATCAATTCTTTCTCCATCTCCCGCGAAGCGGCGCGCGCCGCCTGCTTCAGCGAGACTCCGCCGCCATTCACTCCGGCGTTTGGCCGGCATAGCATAGCCCGCAAGCCGCCCATGGCCACCGCCTCGTCTCCCAGAGCCACAATCGCCTTAGCCGCGTTTTCCAGCTCCCGCACGTTTCCCGGCCAGGAGTATTCCTGAAACAAGCGCCGGGTCTCGTCGCTCACTGCAGGTACCGGCCGCTGAAAATCGTGCGCGAATTTGCGCAGAAAATGTTCCAGCAGGATGGGAATGTCTTCCCGGCGCTGCCGCAATGGCGGAATGCGCAAGCAGACCCCGCTGATCCGATAGTACAGATCCTCGCGCAAATTTCCCGCCTTCACCTGCGCTTCCAGGTCGCAGGAACTGCCGCAGATAAACCGGACCGCGCCCTGCGTTTCCCCTCCGTTGGGGTTGCGGCCGATTAAGGCCTGGAGCAATCCGGCTTGACCCAGCGCGCTCAATTCGGACAACTCTTCCAGAAAAACCGTGCCCGCACTGGCGAAACTGCTCAGGCCGGACGAATCTTCGAACGTGGCAGATTTCTCCGAAGCGCATGAAACGATCCTGAACGTTTGCCCCGCCCGCCGGGAGAGTTCGTGAATCCGCCGCGCCGTCGCCTTCTGGCCTGCACCTTTTTCCGCCAGCAGCAGCACCGGCACTTCACTCTGCGCCACCTCCTGCATCACGGAGACCAGCCCCCGCATGCTCGGGCTTATCCCTTCCACGAACTCCGGGTCGGGAGTGCTAACAGTTTGCAGGTTTTCGGCGCTTTGGGGAAAGTCCGATTCCATGTTCCAGCCCTTCTAGGAGACTACTAGAAACTCAGCATCTATGGGACGGTACGTCCACAAGCATGGTAAGTACCAACCTCACGCCCGCCCGAGAAATATCCCGCAACGAGCTTAGTTCTCTGTTTTCAATAGTTATAAGCCAGAACCGGGCTCTAGGGGAGAAAAACCTACGAACCTCACACTACATCGTTCCGTACAAAAGGGAAAGTATTTACCCAATCGGTGGTAGTTGGAAGAGCGCCGCTCCGGCAGAACAATGGGGAAACATAGCGAACCCCCAGCAGCTACTGATCTTCTCTGAGGTGGGACGAAACTAGCGAACCGTAACTTCGTGAAAAGTCGTCCTTCTAAACGTGCCGGTGCGGTGAGCGAGGGGGAGGGCTTCCCGCTCGCCACACCGGCCCATGGCGCCAACCTTACGCCGAAACGCTCAGCCCACTCGTGGAGCCTGTCGCCGCAGCGCTGGATGCAGCGGCGGTGGCAGAAGCAGCCAGTAGATTGATCACGATCTGCTCGTTGCTGTTCGCACCCAGATTGAACGTAACCTGCTCAGGGGTGGAGCCTTGGTTGCCCACGCTCAGCGAAACCTGCTCTCCGCCTCCGCTGCTCGCCGGCCCAATGTTGAGCGTAATCTGTTCCGGACTCGTGCTGGTGCCATTAGTGGTGAGGTTCACCACAATTTCCGGAGTACTGCCGCTGGGCGCCGACACGGTCGAGGGCGGAACATCCCCTCCCGCTGTCGATGGCGGGGTATCCCCTGCGCCATTTGCCGTCGCCTTAAGTGCTGCAAAGGCAGACTGGGCGCCCGCCAGGTTCCCCGCTTGCAAAGCCTGCCCAATGGCCTTGAAATCCTGCTCGCGCTGGGGCACGCGGAACGCATTCCCCTTGGCAAAGGGGCCCGCTTGCCCAATGGCGGTTATATTGTTGTAGGCAACCTGAGCTTGCTCCAGGTTACCCGAACTGAGTGCCTTTCCCAGTTGCTGGACGTCGCTATTCCTGGTCTGGAAATACGACTGCAACTGCTGGCTCAACGAAGCGCTCGAAACGGCTGATGTCGACATTGGTCTCTCCTAAAGAATTCGCTTGATCTGACACGGACCGCAGTTTGCGTTCTTGCCATTCAATGGCCACATCGGCCTTAAGAGTTTCCAACTTCAATGTCGCGCCACAACTTTTGCTCGTTATCCCTAGTTGATAGCGTTACGAAAGGACGATGAAGCGGATGCCATATTCCAATCGCCGCAGCGCCGCTCCCTGACGCTCTGGAACTCCTCATCGAAGACGCCGTTTCCGCTCGGCACATTGCGCGGCAAAAATTGCCGCTTTGGCGCCGCCGCCGTAGCCGGCGAATCCGGTCAGACAAATTGATTTCTAGACACTTCTGGCAGGGACACTTGAGGCTATGTCATTGGGGAAAACAATGGGGCCGCAACTCTCGCAGATCACCCTCCCCTTGGCAACCACGGCCATCGGGCGGGAACGCATCGCTGGCAATGCAATAGGGACAACAAACCTGTTTCTCCATCATCCTCGAAAAAAACGCCGGCAGGATCGACAATCTCCGTAAGCGCCTCTCCGTTATTTTTCTTGTCTGCCCTTTTGGCTCACCCGGCTGCTTCGGCAGTCGCCGCTCGAGCTTCGTTTACCTGCGGCAGAACTCCCGCTTGCCGAAACATTCCTCTTTGTAACCGTACCGGCAGAGATTTTCCTTACTACTTCCAGCGGAACCTGCTCGAAATATGTCTTGCAGATCGCCATTTCTCAACCACCTCGAACTACCACAGTAGCAGGGCGCCATTCATACGGGTCATATCTTTAAGTTCCTGATTACAGACCCTAAATCATTCAATTAACGGAATTTGCAAGCAGGTTTTGTTATGCGGTAGCCCCCTCTGCGGCAGGGCGTAAGAATTATTTTGCGAATATATATTTTTCTTGACGAAATAAAGACTATAAGAATAGTATTCTTCTCGATTACGTTACGTTAACGTAACGTTTGTCAGCTCATCCAAAGGAGGCTTCGATCTTGAGCGCGCGAAAACGGCACTCCCCCATGAATTTCAACACTATGGCGAAAATCGATGTACCCCAGGGTCGAAACGGAAAACACAAAGAGATCGTCAGCCGGATCCTCTCCGATCTCGACCAGCTCAAGGAAGGGGTTGCTCTCAAACTGCCTCTGGCGGATTTGGCCGAGAGCAAGGAAAAAGTGCGCTCCGCACTGAATCGAGCAACTCGCAAAGCCGGACGCCTGGTTGCCACCGCGACCGACTCCGAGTTCTTGTACGTTTGGAATCAGGCCGATTAGCGGGTATTTCTATGCACCGCGCAGATGTAGCTGAGTCATGAATCGTCCGAACTCTGAAAGGCAGGGGGCGCCCCATGCTGGCCAGTCAGGTTGCTCCATTCGAAAGAGATTTTGAAACAGAAAGAGCTGATGTACGCCGCTACGGAGCTGCGATTGTCGCGGCCGTCCTCTCTCTTGCGCTTCGTAAACTCCTCGTCCCCCTTCTGGGAGAGAGCAACCCTTACCACACGGTCTGGTTCGCGGTAGTCTTCGCGACCTGGTACTGCGGCCCCGGCCCCGCCATCCTGACCACCCTCATCTCAGCCCTCGGCGTCTGGTATTGGTTCCTGCCCCCCGCTCATTCTTTTCGGATGCAAAATCCGAAAACGGACATTCCCGGGATGCTGGGCTTTTTGATCTTTTCCGGCTTCATCATCGCTTTCGGCGAAGCCCACCGGCGTTCTCTGGCTAAGAGCAAGACCGCAGAAGAAGAACTGCGCCAACTGCATCGCGACCTCGAGCGCAAGGTCGAAGAACGCACCGCGGATCTCAATACTGCGAACGAGAGTTTGCGCGAGCTCTCAAGCCGGCTCCAGCAAATGCGCGATGAAGAGCGGCGCCGCATCGCGCGTGAGTTACATGACGGCCTGGGACAATTGCTGGCAGCCCTTACCATGAACCTCGCCATCGTGCAGGCGCAGACCAACCGGCTGGATAGCGACGGAGCCCGCGCCATTTCCGAGAATGCCGCCATCGTCCATCAAATCAGCGACGAGATCCGCACTCTCTCTCATCTTCTGCATCCCCCGCTGCTCGACGTCGCCGGCCTCGCCTCCGCGCTCCGTTGGTATGTAGACGGCTTTTCGGAGCGCAGTAAGATCGAAGTCAAACTGGATATCCCGCAGGAATTTGGACGCCTCTCCGACGAAATGGAAATCGCCATCTTCCGCATGGTCCAGGAGTGCCTCACCAACATTCATCGTCACGCCGGAGGCACCGCCGCGGAAATCCGCGTGCACCAGGAAGACCACCGCATTGTGGTGGAGGTCCAAGACGAAGGCAAAGGCATCCCGCCGGAAAAACAACTGGAACTCAACTCCTCAGGTCAAACCGGTGTAGGATTTCGCGGCATGCGGGAACGCCTGCATCAACTGGGCGGAACCCTGGAAATTCGCTCGGACGGAACCGGTACAGCAGTGAGCGCAATCCTTCCGCTTGAGCTGGCTGCAAGAGAGCCGTCGGCAGGCGGTTGACTATTAAACGCTCGCCAATTTTACCGGGGAGCCCTTCCCTTTATTTCAGCAGATACTCTTTCACGAACATTACCGTGGCGTAGAACTGATAGTCCACGTTCTGCTTCTTGCGGAAGCCATGTCCCTCGTTCTTGCCCAGCAACCACCACACCGGAGTTCCGTTCTGCCGCACCATCTGCACCATCTGCTCCGATTCGCTGGCCGGAACCCGCGGGTCGTTCTTTCCCGCGATCACAAACAGCGGCTTGGTAATGTTCTTGGCCTTGTTGTAAGGCGCAATCCGTTCCAGAAATTCCCGCATCTTCGGGTCGCGCTCGTCTCCATACTCCACTCGCCGCAAATCCTGGCGATATCCGGAGGTATGCTCCAAAAACGTGACCAGATTCGAAGGCCCCACAACGTCCACCGAACAGCAGATGCGGTCGTTATAGTTCGTCGCCACCGCCAGCGTCATGAAT
>Ga0302311_10005913_pt1 | contig 12808 bp, 9 predicted proteins | sample III_Palsa_N1_3_FD_200449 | JGI IMG/M metagenome (GOLD analysis project Ga0302311, IMG submission 200449) | Peat permafrost microbial communities from Stordalen Mire near Abisko, Sweden - III_Palsa_N1_3 | ecosystem: Environmental > Terrestrial > Soil > Palsa > Peat permafrost | place: Sweden... | reverse complement strand
TCGTGCTCGTTGGCGCCGCAGCGGCGAAGCTGCGGGAGTCGATCGGTCTCCAGGCAGCAGCGGAGCTGGCCGTGGCCGCCGTCGCGATCGCGACGCCGGCGCGCGCCGCCGGCGCCGTGCTGGCGCTTGTGTTCACCTCCTTCACAGTCGCGCATGGCCGCCGCTGGCGAGCCGGGCAGGCTGGGTGCGAGTGCTTCGGCAGCTCCCAGCTCAGCGCCTCGGCGCCCCGCGCCGCGGCGCTCACGGCTGTCTCGGCGGTAGCCGCGCTGGTCGTCGCGCTCGGCGGCGGGGCAAGCGTCGTGCAGACGCTCGCCCGCGATCCCCGCGCGGCCACGATGCTCGTGCTGACTGCCGGGCTCGGTTCGATGCTCTGGCGCCTGGGGTTCAGTGCTCGCGCGGGCGCCGCCGACGCCGCCGTGCAGGCGCTTGTGCGGACCTCGGCGCTGGCGCTGGAACGGCGCTTCACACGCCGCAGGATGCTCGAGCGGATCGCGCTCGTCGGCTCGGCGCTGGCGGTCGCCCCCATGCGCTACCTGCTGTACCCGGGTACCGCGCTGGCGGCGGTCGTGCCCGGTGATTGCGCGAGCGGCCTGTGCACCGACGGGTTCACGGCGTTCTGCTGCCAGATCACGGGCGGCCTCAACAGCTGCCCCGAGGGGACCTTCCCGGGAGGTTGGTGGATGTGCACGGACTACGCGGGCAGCCTGCTCTGCGCCGATCAAGGCGTGCGCTACTACGTCGACTGCAACGCGATGCCGGGCGCGGGATTTCCGGGCGGGTGCCGCTGCGCGGGCGGCACCTGCGAGGAGCAGCGTGTCGCCTGCAACATCTTCAGATACGGCCAGTGCAACACCCAGGTTGCGGGGGTCACCGCGGTCGTCTGCCGGATGGTGCTGTGTGAGAACCCGAGCACGGTCCCGCAGCTGAACTGCAGCGCCTCGCTGGCGGTGGACGACGCCGTCTGCGGTCAGGACGCGCCCTGCCTGGTTCCTCCGGCGCTCGAACTGGCCGGCGCGGGGGGCGTCTAGCCGATGGGGCCCGGGACCGTCGCGGTTGTCGTCGAGGGTGTGCTGCTGGCGTTGGCACTGCTGTTCATCGTGGCGCTGCTGCGCAGCCACGCCGACATCCTGCGCCGGCTGGGCGCGCTCGAGGGCGGCCCCGGCGCGGTCGCGGCTCGCAAGCCCAACGGCGGCGAGGGAGCGAGTACCGCGGTCAGCGACATCGTCGGTGTCACGCTCGCGGGCGACAGCGTCAAGATCGGCCTCGGGCCCACCTCGTCACCGACCCTGCTCGCGTTTCTCAGCAGCGGCTGCGCTGCGTGCGGCCCGCTCTGGTCCGGACTCCACCAGCCGATCGCGCTCCCATTCGAAGCACGACTCGTGGTGGTCACCAAGGGTCCGGAGGGCGAGCGACCAGCGCGCCTGCTGGAGCTCGCGCCGAGCGACGCCGAGGTCGTCATGTCGAGTGCCGCGTGGGACGCGTTCGCGGTTCCCGCGACCCCTCACTTCGTGCTGGTCGCAGGCCGCGAGGGCGTGGCCGGGCGTGGCGGAGCGTCGAGCTGGCAGCAGATCGCGACGCTGCTGGGTGACGCGCGCGACGACGGCGCCATGCTCGCAGCGCGCACGACGGCGGCGCGTGCAGCGCGAGCCCAGGAGGCGCTTGCGGGCGCCGGGATCACCTCCGGGCACCCGAGCCTCTACCCATCTCGAGAGTCGCGTCAGGCGCCGCCGAGCGAGCGATGAGCGAGCTCGTGTACCTGCTCGTGGGAAGCCTCGTGGCGGTCCACGGCGCGCTCCGGGCCGCGTGGTCGCCCTGCGGCCAGTCGATGCTCGCGAGCCTAACGCCGCTCGCCGAGCGCGCCCGCGGATCGTCGTGGCGAGTGACGGTCACCGCATTTGCCATCGGCGCGACCGGCGCCGGCGCGGTCGGCGGCGTCCTGCTCGGCGCGGCGGGCTCGCAGCTGCCCGGCGCCGCCTGGCGTCCGCCCGCGCTCCTCGCCGTCCTCGTGGTGGCGCTGGCGATCGACGGAACCCCGCTCCGCAGGCGGATGCCGCTGACCAGAAGGCAGGTCAACGAGGATTGGATGACGCGCTACCGCGGCTGGGTCTACGGCTTCGGCTTCGGCGCCCAGCTCGGCCTCGGCTTCATCACCCTGGTCGCCTGTGCCGCGATCTACGCGGCGTTCGCGATCGAGGTGCTGAGCGGGAGCGTCCTCACCGGAGCGGCGATCGGGACCGTGTTCGGCGCGACCAAGGCGGCGACGCTGCTGCCTACGCGCGTCGCGCGCGACCCGGAGTCACTGCGGGCGGTCCACCGGCGGTTGCTGATGCTCGAGCCGCGCGCGCAGGTCGGGCTCGTCGTTGTCGAGCTGCTGGCGTTGGCGGCCGTCGCCGGGGTGCTCGTGTGAGAATCGCGGGGCATGGCATCTCGATCGAGCTCCCTGCGGGCTGGGAGGGCCGGATCTCGCAGCGCGCCCAGGGGGGTCCGGTTCTGCACGCGGCGACGTTCGCGCTGCGCCAATCCGACGGTGACTTCGGCGCCGCCGCGACCGGGCGCATGCGCTCGGGCGACGTGTTCGCCGCGCTGCTCGAGTACCGCGACGAGGACAAGATCCGGCCCGGCGTAGGCCTCTTCCAGGACATCGGTCAGCCGACCCCGGCGCCGCACGAGTTCTCCGCCATGCAGCTCCAGGTGACCAGGCCCGGGCAGTTCGGCTGGCAGCGGTTCTTCACCGCCGATCGTCGGACCAGCTGCCTGTACGCCGTTGTGCAGCCGGGCGCCGAGGGCGTCGACGTACTGGTCGGCGCGCTCGCGTCGGTGCTCGCGACGATCGAACGTGCGCAGCGTTCGCCCGTCTTGACGGGCGACGCACCCTCACCGTCTTCGTCGTAGTCGCCGACAGGCCATCCGCCGTGACGATCCGCAAGATCACCCGGTAGCGTCCCGGCGACCGGTATTTATGCCTGGGATGGGCGCGTGTCGAGGTGTCGCCGTATGGCGAGCCGGGATCGCCGAAGTACCACGCCAACCTGACGATCCGGCCGTTCCCCCGGCCTGGGGTCGACCTGTCGGTGAACACCGCTCGCCGAGTTCTCACGTTGACGTGCACGGAGAACCTCGCAAGCGGGGCCGACGGAAGCCCGGCGGTCACGCTGCCCGTGTACGTCGCGGCATCGTGGCTCGGTCCGAGCGGACAGGGAGTGGCGTCCGATCGTTCGAGGTTGACGTAACTGGCCGTGATCATCTGCGCAAACCGGACGCGGCCGATCGTCGTCGTCCGCGACACGCTCAGGGTGATCACGTATGGCGCCCGGCTGCCGCGTGGGTACACACGGCCGCGGCACGCGATCGCAACATAAAACGCCCCCTGTCCGGTGTACCGGCCGGGTCCGACCTGCCGCAGAGTCACTGGGCTGTAGAGATTGTCGCTGCGCTGGCGATCCACCTGGAGTGACGCGCAGGCGTTGCGGTGACACCCGCGCGCCACGACCACCCAATGACGAGTCAGCAGCTGTCCCGCGTGCTCGCCGGTCACGTTCACCGCGACGGTGACTCGCGCTCGCATCGTGAACATCCCGATCACGCGCGCGTTCGCACGAGCCTCCGCGGACGGCGGTGCCAGCCCGAGCCACACCGCGGACACCGCAAGCGCAACCGGCGCCCTGCCAACCAGGTCCCTCAGCTCCATGCGCTCGAGGTGATCGCCGAGACGGTCAGTCGGGGCGCCCGTAGGCGTCGATCAGCGAGCGGTCGGCGACGCTCAGTCGGTCAGATGCCGAGTTGCGCTGGTGCCAGAACGGGTAGGGCAGCGGCGGCCGGCTGACCTGCTCGAGCCGCGCCAGCTCTTCGGGGCTGAGCGCGAGCTCGGCTGCCGCGAGGTTGTCGGCGAGCTGCTCGTCGGTGCGGGCGCCGACGATCACGGTCGTGATCCCCGGTCGCGACAGCAGCCACGCGAGCGCGACCCGCGCGGCCGACACGCCCCGTGCCTCGGCGATCGCCACCAGCGCCTCGATCGTGTCGTACAGCTTGTCCAGATCGTAGACGGGGGGCTCGTCCCATTCGCTCGCGTGCCTCGAACCCGCCGGCGCGTCCTGGCTGCGCCGGTACTTGCCGGACAGCCAGCCGCCGGCGAGCGGGCTCCAGATCAGCAACCCGAGCCCCTGGTCGATCGCCGACGGCACGATCTCGAGCTCGGCCGAGCGCTCCTGCAGCGACAGGTAAACCTGCTGGCTGGCGAACTCGACCAGGCCATGCAGGCGCGAGATCCCGAGCGCCTTCATCACCTGCCAGCCGGCGAAGTTCGAGCAGCCGGCGTAGCGGACCTTGCCGCTGGAGACGAGGTCGTCGAGCGCGCCGAGCGTCTCCTCGAGCGGCGTCTGGCCATCCCACTCGTGCACCTGGTAGAGGTCGATGTGGTCGGTCCGCAGCCGCCGCAGGCTCGCCTCGCACGCACGGATCAGGTGGTGGCGCGAGAGTCCGGCGTCGTTCGGCCCATCGCCCATCGGAAAGCGCACCTTGGTGGCGAGCAGCACGCTGTCGCGCCGGCCGGCGAGCGCCTCGCCCACGATCTCCTCGGCGGCGCCGTCCGAATAGACGTCGGCCGTATCGATCAGGTTGACGCCCGCGTCGCGCGCGATGTCGATCTGGCGCCGCGCACCCTCGACGCCGATGTCACCGACGCTGACGAACTTCCCCTGTCCGCCGAAGCCCATCGTTCCGAGCGTGATCGACGACACGCGCAGGCCAGAGCGTCCCAGTTGGCGGTATTCCATCTCTAAGGTCCTCCTTGCTTGTTGTCAGCGCCAGTCTCTCGCATCGGCGACGTCGAACGAGTGCGCCACCAGCGACCGGTAGACACCGAGCGTGTGCCGGGCGACCTCCGCCCAGTCGAAGCGCAGCGCGTGCTCGCGCCCCTCGGCCGCCAGCCGCGCGCGCGCGGCATCGTCGGTCAGCACCTGCTCGAGGATCTCCCGCAGCGCCTCGGCGTCGCGCGCTCGGAAGCGCAGCCCGCCGGTGCCGTCGCCGGGGACAACCTCACGCAGCCCGCCGGTATCCGCCACGACCGCCAGGCAGCCGGACGCCATCGCCTCGAGCGCGACCAAGCCGAACGGCTCGTAGATCGACGGCACGATGCACACCTCGGCGGCGCGGTAGAGCGCGTGCAGCATGTCGTCGCCGACCCAGCCGAGGAACGTTCCGTGGCGCGAGAGCCCGAGCCGCCGAGCCTGGCGCTTGAGCTCGGCCTCGGCGCCGCCCGTGCCCGCGACGACGAAGCGCACGTTGCCTCGCGCGCGGGCGATCGGCGCCAGCGCGTCGAGCGCGAGATGAAACCCCTTCTCGTAGACGAGCCGCCCGACCATCAGCACGAGCAGGTCGTCCGGCCGGGCGAACCGTGCCCGCAGCGCAGCCTCGTCGGCGAGCGCAGCGCCCTCGACCGGCTCGAGCTCCCGCGGGTCGATTCCGTTCGGAATCGCTGTGATCCGCTCCGGTGCCACGCCGAACAGCCGCGAGACGTGTCCAGCCATGTATTCCGAGCAGGTGATCACGTGGTCTGCGTGGCGGGCCATCCGCCGTTCGTTTGCGTGGATCTGGGACTGGGGGTGGAGCTGCACCCAGCCCTGATGGCGGCCGAACTCGGTCGCGTGGATCGTCACCAGCCACGGCAGCTCAGCGGCGGCCGCCAGACGCTCGGCGCCGTCCGCAACGAGCCAATCGTGCGAGTGGATCAGGTCGAAACCGCCCCGCTCGGCGAGCTCCGAGCCGAGCGCAAGCATGTGCTCGTTCATGTCAGCCACCCAGCGCAGGAACAGCTCGACGTTGCGCGGGAACGGCGGCTCGCGCACGCGGTGCACGACCACCCCGCGGCGCGTCTGCACTCCGGGCAGCCTGCCCCCGCCCCGGGTCACCACATGCACCTCGACCCCGCCGCGCGCGAGCTCCTCTGACAGCTTGCGCACGTGACGGCCGAGCCCGCCCTCGATCACCGGCGGGTACTCCCACGAGAACAGCAGGGCGCGCATCGCTGGCGCGCACCCTATCGGTCACAGCCGCTCGTAGACCGCAGCCCCCTCGGGCGCCGCGGCGTCGGCGACCGCCACCGCGCGATCGAACGAACGCTCGGCGCCGGTCAGCACCTCCCGCCACTCACCGCCGGGGGTGCCCCGCAAGGCACCCCCGGCGCCCGGCCGCAACTCACAGACGACCAGGACCCCACCGCCGCGCACGAACGCGCAGGCATCCGGACCGGCGTCGAGCGGCTCGTAGCCGGCGCCCGCGCCGAACGCCTCGGGGCGCCGCGCCCGCAGCCCCAGCAGCCGCGCGATCACCCACAGCTTGCGGGCTTCCGGTCCTGGCCGGCCACCGCCCATCAGCCGGCGCAGCTCGGCGCTCCGCAGGTCCCAGTCGACCGGGCGGCGGTTGTCGGGGTCGACGAGCGCGCGGTACTCGAGCTCGTCTCCCTGGTAGATGTCGGGGATCCCCGGGCAGGTCAGCTTCAGCACGACCTGCGCGAGCGATGCCCGCCCGCCGAGCGTCGCCAACCGCGCGACGACCGGCTCGAAGTCGGTCAGGAACGCGTCGTCGTGGGTGAGTTCGCGCGCGAACCGCCGGACCGCCTGCTCCCAATCCGCGTCGGGCGAGATCCAGCTGGTGTTGCGCTTGGCCTCTCGCAGCGCCTTCTCGAGGTAGGCGTCGATCCGCTCCGGTTCGATCGGCCAGGTTCCGGCGAGGGTCTGGAAGATGAACAGCCGCTCGATGTCGTCGGGCGCCCCCGCCGGCGAGCGCCACCGTTCGGAGATCGCCATCCAACGCTCGACCGCCGCGCTCCAGTCGGTGGCGATCAACGAGATCGCACCGATCCGGGCGCGAACGTCGGCGGAGCGCTTGGTGTCGTGCGTCGTCGAGGCGAGCAGGTTGAGCGGATGGTGCTCGGCACGGAGCGCGTTCCCCTCATGGAAGCGGGTCACGTCGATGCCGAAGCGACCGGGGTCGCCGCCGACGTCGTTGAGCGCCAGCAGCCGGCAGTAGCGATAGGAGGCGGTGTCCTCGACCCCCTTGGCCACCACCGCCGGCGTCGTCTGCTGGAAGCGGGTGACGAACTCGGCCGGCGCCGGCTGGCGGCCGAGCAGCCGATCGGCTACCTCCGCGGGGACCGCGGCCAGCGCGGCGAGGTCGTCACCGGCGACCATCCCCGTGGACGGGTCGATGTACGTGCGGTAGATGCTCAGCCCGGCCACGGCGTCGAGCAGCGCCGCCGACGAGAGCTCGGGCGCCAGGCGTCCGAGCCGTTCGAGCTCGGGGGCGAACGTCGTCGCCCCGAGCTCGCGCTTGGCCTCGAGTGCCCACTCGGCGAACGGGCGTCGGTCGCCGCTGACCCGCTCCCACAGCGCCGTCAGCGGCTCCTCCCCAGCAGGATCGATGAACGCGGCGCAGAGATCGGTGAGGAATTCGTAGCCGACGGTGCCGTTGACCGGCCAGCTGGGTCGCAGCCGCTCGGGTGGCTGGGATGAACTCAGGATCTTCTCGACCCACACGCGCCTGGCGCCGCCCTCGCGCAGCGCCACGAGGTACTGCTCCGGATTGGCGAGGCCGTCTGGGTGATCGACCCGCAGGCCATCGACAAGTCCCTCCTGCACCAGCGACAGCGTCAACGCGTGCGTGGCCTCGAACACCTCCGGGTCCTCCTGGCGGACGCCCGCGAGGTCGTCGACGTCGAAGAAGCGCCGGTGCCGGCCGGTCGCGGGGTCGATGTCGAAGAACTTCGCGCGCCTGGCCTCGTCCGCCCAGAATGGGTTGGCGTCGGTCGCGGCCATGTGATTGGGAACCGTGTCGAGCAGGATCCCCAGTCCCGACTCGTGCGCCTCGGCCGCCAGTGCTCGGAACCCGTGCTCGCCACCCAGCGCATCCGACAGGCGAGTCGGGTCGATCACGTCGTAGCCGTGCTTCGAACCGTCCCGCGCCTGCAGCGATGGCGACAGGTAGAGGTGCGAGATGCCGAGGTCGCGCAGGTAGGGCACGAGCCGGCGCGCGTGCTCGAAGCCGAACCCGGCGGTCAACTGCAGCCGATAGGTGCCGCGGAAGTCCGCCGCCGGGGACGCCACGCCTTAGTGCTCCTTGCCGAGAACCACTTATTCGACCCTTCTCAGGACGATCAGCGAGTTGCCCAGCAGCGACAGGTGCGTCTGGGCGGGATACGTGGCGCTGCCCGCCTGCGCCCGTGGCTCAGCGCTCGAGCACTCGAGCGTCCAGGTCTTGCCCATCCGAGCCCGCGGCAGCACGAACTCCACCGCGTCCGGCTGGGCGTTGAACAGCAGCAGGAAGCTGTCGTCCACGACCTGCTCTCCGTGCGGGCCTGGGTTCGGGATCGCATCGCCGTTGAGGAACAGCCCGAGCGTCGGCGGCCCGTTGTTCCAGTCGTTGTTGGTCATCCGGTGCCCGTCGGATCGGAACCACCAGGCGTCGGGGAGCTGGGCGTCGCCGGCGGCCGGGCCCTCGAGGAAGCTCTCGCGACGGAACACGGGGTGGCGGCGGCGCAGCTGGATCAGCCGTCGGGTGAAGTCGTGCAGCAGCTCACCGCGTGGGGTCAGCTTCCAGTCGTACCACGAGAGCTCGTTGTTGTGGCACCAGGCGTTGTTGTTGCCCTCCTGGCTGCGGCAGAGCTCGTCGCCCCCCAGCACCATCGGCGTTCCCTGCGAGAGCAGCAGGGTGACGAGGAAGTTGCGCTGCTGGCGGGCGCGCAGCTCGAGGATCTCCTCGTCGTCGGTGTCGCCCTCGACGCCACAGTTCCACGAGCGGTTGTCGTCGGTGCCGTCACGATTGTCCTCACCGTTGGCCTCGTTGTGCTTCTCGTTGTAGGACACGAGGTCGCAGAGCGTGAAGCCGTCGTGGGCGGTGATGAAGTTGATCGAGGCGAACGGCTCGCGCCCGTCGGACTGGTAGAGATCGGCCGACGCCGAGAGGCGCGAGGCAAATTCACCGCAGTTCGCGTGCCCGCGCCAGAAGTCCCGCATCGTGTCGCGGTAGATGCCGTTCCACTCCGACCACAGGATCGGAAAGTTGCCAACCTGATACCCGCCGGGGCCGACGTCCCACGGCTCGGCGATCAGCTTCACCTGCGACAGGACCGGATCCTGATGGATCACGTCGAAGAACGCCGACAGGCGATCGACGTCGAAGAACTCGCGCGCCAGCGCGCTCGCCAGATCGAACCGGAACCCGTCGATGTGACAGTCGATCACCCAGTAGCGAAGCGAGTCCATGATCAGCCGCAGCACGCTGGGGTGCACAGGGTTGAGCGAGTTACCAGTACCAGTGAAGTCCATGTAGTGACGCGGGTCGTCGGGCATCAGGCGGTAGTAGGAGGCGTTGTCGACACCCTTGAACGACAGCATCGGGCCGAGGTGGTTACCCTCGGCGGTGTGGTTGTAGACCACGTCGAGGATCACCTCGATCCCGGCACGGTGCAGCGCTTTGACCATGCCCTTGAACTCGCGCACCTGCTCGCCGCTGCGGCCCGTGGCCGCGTACTCGGAGTGGGGGGCGAGGTAGCCGATCGTGCTGTAGCCCCAGTAGTTGGTCAGTCCCCGATCGTGCAGGAACCCCTCGTCGGAGATGTGGTGGATCGGGAGCAACTCGACCGTTGTCACGCCCAGATCCTGCAGGTAGGCGAGCGCCGGCTCGGACGCGAGGCCGGCGTAGGTCCCGCGCAGGTCCTCGCGCACCTCCGGGTGGCGCATCGTGAAGCCGCGGACGTGCGTTTCGTAGATGATCGAGTCGGCGAGCGGGATCCTCGGCGGCCGGTCGCCCTCCCAGATGAACGCGTCATCGATCACGACCGACTTGGGAACAGACACAGCGTCGTCCTCATCGTCGGGTTCCAGATCAGAGTCCTCGCCCTGACCGGGCACGTACGGGAGCACGTTGGCGTCCCCGCCCCACTCGACGACGCCCTCGATCGCCTTGGCGTACGGATCGATCAGCAGCTTGGCTGGGTTGAATCGGTGGCCCTCCCGCGGAGCGTATCGACCGTAAACGCGAAAGCCGTAGCGCTGCCCGGGCCCCACCTCCGGCAGGTAGCAGTGCCAGTTGTACGCGCGGCGGTTGCCTATCTCCACCCGCGTCTCGTTGCCGTCTTCATCGAACAGGCACAGCTCGACCGCCTCGGCGTGCTGCGAGAACAGTGAGAAGTTGGTCCCGCCGCCGTCCCAGGTTGCCCCAAGGGGGAACGGGTGTCCCGGCCAGATCTTCATCGACGCGCCCGGGCGCTCTCCGTCGCCTGGGCGCTGGCGCCGTCACTCGGCTCGCTGTCGGGCACCAGCCACAGCGCCGCGAGCGGGGGCAGCGTGATCTGGGCCGAGTACGGCTGCTGATGCCAGGGGACGGACTCGGCTTCGATCGCGCCGAGATTACCGACGTCGCCGCCACCGTAGAAGCGCGAATCCGTGTTGAGCCCCTCGCGCCAGCTGCCGGCACGCGGCAGGCCCAGCCGGTACCCGTAGCGCACGACGGGCGACAGGTTGAGCACCGCCACCAGCACTCGCTTGCCATCGCGGGTGGTGCGGCCATAGGCGAGCACGTTCGCTTCGGCGTCGTTCGGCTCGATCCAGAAGAAGCCGCTTGCATCGAAATCGACCTCCCACAGGGCGGGCTCGCCCCGGTAGATGCGGTTGAGGTCGCGCACCAACGACTGGATGCCGGCGTGATCGGCTCTTTCCAGCAGGTGCCAGTCGAGCGAGCGCTCGGCGCTCCACTCGCCGATCTGGGCGAACTCCTGTCCCATGAACAGCAGCTTCTTGCCCGGATGCGACCACATGTACCCGTACAGGGCACGGAGGTTGGCGAGCTTCTGCCAGTGGTCGCCGGCCATCTTCGTGTACAGCGACCCCTTGCCGTGCACGACCTCGTCGTGGGAGAGCGGCAGGATGAAGTTCTCGGTGAACGCGTACAGGAGGCTGAACGTCAGCTCGTGGTGGTGGTAGCGGCGATGGAACGGCTCGTGCGCGAAGTACTCGAGCGTGTCGTGCATCCAGCCCATGTTCCACTTGAAGCCGAACCCGAGCCCGCCGAGGTACGTCGGGCGTGACACGCCCGGCCAGGCGGTCGATTCCTCGGCCGCCGAGATGATCCCCGGCTCCTGCCCGTGGATCACCTCGTTGAGCTGGCGCAGGAAGGCGATCGCGTCGAGGTCCTCGCGGCCGCCGTACTCGTTGGGGACCCATTCCCCCGCCTTGCGCGAGTAGTCGAGGTACAGCATCGACGCGACTGCGTCGACGCGGATCCCGTCGGCGTGGTATTCGCGCAGCCAGAACAGAGCGTTGGCGATCAGGAAGTTGCGGACCTCGTGGCGACCGAAGTTGAACACCAGCGTGCCCCAGTCGGGGTGCGCGCCGCGGCGCGGATCGGCGTGCTCGTAGAGCGCGGTCCCGTCGAACCGCACGAGCCCGAACTCGTCTCTGGGGAAGTGCGCTGGCACCCAGTCGAGCAGGACGCCGAGCCCGCGCTCGTGCAGCCGGGCGACGAACTCGCGCAGGTCGTCTGGCGTGCCGTAACGCGGTGCAGGCGCGTAGTAGCCGGTCACCTGATAGCCCCACGAGCCGGAGAACGGGTGCGCCATCACCGGCAGCAGCTCGACGTGCGTGAAGCCCATGTCCGTGGCGTACGCCGACAGCTCGTCGGCGAGCTCGAGGTAGGTGAGCGAGCGATTGTCCTCGAGCGAGTTCAGCCGCCAGGAGCCGAGATGCACCTCGTAGATCGAGACCGGGGCTTCGTATGAAAGCGTCTCGCGGCGATGCGCCTGCCAATCGGTCTCGTGCGCTCGCCAGCGGTAGCGCGAGCGCGCGATCTTCGACGCGGTCTTGGGCGGCAGCTCCGTCTCCTGCGCGAACGGATCGGCCTTCAGCAGAATCTCGTGCGTCTGCGTCAGGATCTCGTACTTGTAGGCTGGGCCCTCCTCGAGCTCGGGGATGAACAGCTCCCAGATGCCGCTCGCGCCGAGCGAGCGCATCGGGTGCAGCCGCCCGTCCCACGAGTTGAAGTCGCCCACCACCGAGACCGAGCGCGCAGACGGCGCCCACACCGCGAACGCGGTCCCGGTGACCGTCTCCGCAGATCCGATCCCGTGCTCGGAGACATGCGCTCCGAGCAGCTCGTAGAGGCGCTCGTGGCGGCCCTCGCCGATCAGGTGCAGGTCCAGCTCACCGAGCGTCGGCGTGAACGCATACGGGTCGAGCAACTCGAAGGAGGCACCGTCGCCGTAGTTGATCCGGAGGCGGTAGCGGAGCGGCAGCGACGCCCCCTCGGCGGTGCCCTCGAACACTCCGCCCGGGTGGATCAGTGCGAGCGGTACGGCCCTGCCACCGGCGTCCTCGAGCAACGCCGTCACGGATTCGGCGTCGGGTCGGTGGGCCCTGATCACGACGCCGGATGGTGTGATCGGGTGCGCGCCGAGCACCGCGTGCGGATCGGGGTGCTCGCGCTTGACGAGCTGTTCCACCTCTGCGCTTGCGACCTTCACGAGGTCTCCAGGATCCGGACTATTCCGGCGACCGGTATCGCTACCCAGTCGGGGCGATGATCGAGTTCGTAGCGGAGCTCGTAGATCGCCTTCTCGAGCTCGAAGATCGCGAGCAGGTTGGCGATCGTCGTGTCGCCCGCCGGCAGCAGCGCCGGGTCGACGGCGGTGAAGTAGCACTCGAGGAAGCGGATTCGCGCCCGTTGCTCGAAGTCCGAGGGCGCCTCCCGGTCGCGCAGCAACTTGACGGCCGAGGTGACGTAGGCGAACGAGCGCAGCATGCTCGCCACGTCTCGCAGG